>WNFS01000274.1_pt1 | contig 106279 bp, 87 predicted proteins | sample 5400141 | NCBI WGS metagenome assembly WNFS01 (sample SAMN13153358, study PRJNA577476) | soil metagenome | isolation source: 60 cm saprolite under Madrone tree | place: USA:California | collected 2016-06-14 | reverse complement strand
AGAATTGAAGGAGCGGGCAGCTTCCCTGGGAGGCTTAAAGCCCGCTCCTTTAGTTTTTTGACAATCGAAGTACCTATTTGCGAGAGATGAAGGCAGGGAGCCTTCAACGGATGACGATCTCGGTCCTTTGCGAGAGTCCCCGAGATCGCCATCCTCAGGAGAAGTGTGCCTCGAAGTGTGTTCGCGGTACGTTACTCTCTGCCTTCATCTATTTTTTAGCACAGATGGATCTCAGATTTGAAATCTTGCGCGTGAGATTTGAAATCTGAATTTCATGCGCGCATGTGTGGCTGAGCAGCAAAGGCACCTGACTGTAAATCAGGCGGACTTGATTGTCCTTCGTGGGTGCGAGTCCTACCACATGCACCAAAGATCTATTGGGGCGTAGGCTAACGGCAAACCATCGGATTCCAAACCCGAGATTCTCGGTTCAAATCCGGGCGTCCCAGCCATGTCGGAACCACCTGCGGTAGCGGGTGGTTGATCCTGGAAATCGATCAATCTGGTTGCGAGGATCAACCGCCCGCTACCGCAGGCGGTTCTGACAATTCTCTCTTGGAAGGGTAGCCTAACTGGTAAGGCAGTAGTCTTGAAAACTACCGCGCATTTGTCGCTTGCAGGTTCAAGTCCTGTCCCTTCCGCCAAATGTCAGAACCACCTGCGGTAGCGGGCGGGCAAGTTCTCTCGGAGGCGTCGCCTAATGGTATGGCAGCGGTTTGCTAAATCGCCGCGCACTGCGTGTGCAGGTTCAACTCCTGCCGCCTCCGCCAAATTGTCAGAACCGCCTGCGGTAGCGGGCGGGCAAGTTCTCTCGGAGGCGTCGCCTAATGGTATGGCAGCGGTTTGCTAAATCGCCGCGCATTGCGTGTCCAGGTTTAACTCCTGCCGCCTTTGCCAAATTGTCAGAACCGCCTGCCGTAGCGGGCGGGCATCGGACCTGTAGCTCAGCGGAATCAGAGCGCGACTCTGCGAAGGTCGAGGTCGCACGTTCAAATCGTGCCAGGTCCACCAATTCAAGAATTCTTACGGAGTGGCCGAGTTGGAAAGGCGCGAGTCTCTGAAACTCGTTTACGTAGGTTCGAATCCTGCCTCCGTAGCCAGTTTGAATCGGTTTGACGCGGAGTACACTGGAGTCGTAACGCCGCCAGGGACGGACTCATAATCCGTCGACGCAGGTTCAAGGCCTGTCTCCGCAACCAATCTTTCGGACCCCCTTACTTAGAATGTCAGTGGAATGAGGACAGTCGTTTCCTAAACGACAAGTCGCAGGTTCGAGTCCTGCCGGGTTCACCATGCCGGCGTAGCCCAATCGGGAGGAGGCGCTAGTCTTAGGAACTAGACAGTGTGGGTTCGAATCCCTCCGCCGGTACCAATTCGATTCGTTGCTGTTGTGGCGCAACTGGCAGACGCGCACGGTTGAGAGCCGTGTAGTTGAAGGTTCAAGTCCTTCCGGCAGCACCAACATCTGCTCGCGTGATGCAATCCGGCAGACATCGGAAGCTCAAACCTTCCGTCTTAGAGGTTCGAATCCTCTCGCGAGTACCAATTCAAATCATCTTTGCGCGTGTAGCCCAATTGGAAGAGGCGGCTGATTTAAGACCAGCTTTGTGATGAGTTCGAATCTCTCCACGCGCACCAAACATTCGGGGCGTCGAATGCAAAGAGTCGCGCAGTTAGTTTTTCAAACTAACGTTAGAGAGTTCGAGTCTCTCCGACGCCGCCAATAGTTTGCTGTGGCCTTGGTGTAATTGGTTAACACACTGCACTGTGAATGCAGAGATGACGGTTCGACTCCGCAGGTCACCCCAATCGCACGGCGCGTTAGGCAAGTTAGGCTCAAGCCACCTGATTCTCAATCAGGCGATTCGTCGGTTCAAATCCGACACGCGCTGCCAATTTTTCATTCGGAACTGTGGCCGAGAGGTGAGGCACCTGATTGTCGATCAGGTCGATGACGGTTCGAGTCGGTTCAGTTCCGCCATGCGTCAGTAGTCAAATCGGATCAAGGCACCTGCCTCTTAAGCAGGGGATTGTGAGTTCAAGTCTCACCTGGCGCACCAAGAATCAGTGAGCACTAGGCAGTGAGCAGAAGGCTCATGTGTGCTGGGAGCTGTCGCAATATTTCATTGATCAATTATTCTTTAGAAAGGAGAAACCGAAATGCCTTACAAGAAGCTACCAATCGGTGGCGCCCACAGCGAGATCCTGTCGTGGGCCAACCACGATTTCAGCATTGAAGAGCAATCGATGATGAGACACGTTTCGCGCTTGCCATGTTTGTTCAAGCATGTCGCGCTGATGCCTGACGCACATTTGGGCAAAGGCAGCATGGTCGGTTCGGTCATCGCAACGAAGGAAGCAGTCATTCCCGCAACGGTTGGCGTCGACATTGGTTGCGGCATGATGGCTGTAAAGACGCCATTCAAGAGCGGCATTCTCGACGGCAAGTTGAAAGACTTGCGCTTGGCAATCGAAGAAGCAATCCCGGTCGGCTTCAATGCGTACAAGGAATCAGTTGATGAATCCTCGTACTGGGACGGTTGGAAAGACTTCGGCGAGCTTCACGAAGGTGTCCATGATCGCAAAGCGAAAGCGATGAAGCAGTTGGGCACGTTGGGTGGCGGCAACCACTTCATCGAAGTTTGTCTGGATACAGAAAACGTCGTCTGGTTGATGCTGCACTCGGGCTCGCGCAACATCGGCAAGGAGTTGGCTGAACGTCATATCTCGACTGCGAAGTCTTTGTGGAGATTGTCGGAGCTTCCGGCACCTGACCTCGCTTACTTCATCCAGGGCACACCTGAGTTTACGGCGTACTGGAAAGACTTGAAGTGGGCGCAAACTTATTCGATGAAGAATCGCGAGATCATGATGGAGCGTCTGTTGAAGGTCTTCAACAAGATGTTCAATCATCGCCAGCCGTTTCGGCCTGAGCTTCAGGTCAACTGTCATCACAACTACGTGGCGCTCGAAGAGCATTATGGCGAAAAAGTTTTCGTCACGCGCAAGGGCGCAATCAATGCCGACAAAGACGTGTACGGCATCATTCCCGGATCGATGGGCGCGAAATCGTTCATCGTCAAAGGACGCGGCACACCGGAGAGTTTTAATTCGTGCTCTCACGGCGCCGGCCGCAAGATGTCACGCGGAGCAGCGAAGCGAGCCTTTACCAAAGACGACCTCGCTCGTCAGACTTCGGGCGTTGAATGTCGCAAAGACGTAGGCGTGCTGGATGAAATTCCCGGCGCTTACAAGTCAATCGAGGCGGTGATGAAGAACCAGAAAGATCTGGTTGAAATCGTCGCTGAGATCAAGCAAGTGGTCTGCGTGAAGGGCTGAGGCTTTTGTAGCTTGGCCTTCACGAAGATCGCATCGTCTTCAATTCATTCACAAACATTTCGGGGTGTGGTGTAACGCAGCATCCGAGTCCTGGGAACTCGTGGTGACAGTTCAATTCTGTCCTCCCCGACCAATCAGCATCGTTGGTCCTGTTGGTTTAAGACACGGCGTTGCGAACGCTGAGACACCGGTTCGAATCCGGTACGATGCTCCAACTCTTTACGCTCCTGTAGCTCAAATGGAAGAGCGCGACGCTTCGAACGTCGAGGCTGCGGGTTCAAGTCCTGCCAGGAGTTCCATTACTGATTAATGATCTCACCCCACAACCAAGGCGCGAGTTACCTTGATTCGCGCCGCTCGCGGAAGTGATGTAGCCGGAAACATGCGAGTCTTCCAAACTCGATTCGAGAGTTCGAATCTCTCCTTCCGTTCCAATAAATCAGCCGCAGATGAACGCAGATAAACGCGGATCAGAACCACGTCACTGTTAAAGAAAGTCTGTGCGGTTTTTCTTGTCTGCGTGAATCCGCGTTAATCCGCGGCTAGTACATGCGCGCGTCGCCAAGCGGCTAAGGCGCCGGATTGCAAATCCGGTATTCGTGAGTTCGAGTCTCACCGCGCGCTCCAAAATCTTGTCAGTACCACCTGCGGTAGTGGGTGGTTGAACTGCTGACATCTATTCTCTTTCAAATCAAAAGATCAATCGCCCGCTACCGCAGGCGGTTCTGACTCAAACCAAAAGAAAGGAGGTGCCGAGCAATGGCACTCAACGGCAGAGTTCTACTATTGAATCAAACATACGAGCCGCTCGGCACCGTCAGTGTCGCGCGCGCAATCATCATGACCTTCAAGAACACGGTCTTCGTCGAAGAGTTCGACGGCGATCGTGTGCTGCGTTCGGCGCATGATGAGTGGCCTGTGCCGTCGGTAATTCGCCGGCGCATTTACATCAACGTTCGCCGCCGACGCGAGCAATCGGGCATGAAGCGCTTGCGAATTTACATGCGGGACAAGTTCCGTTGCCAATACTGCGGTGAAAAGAAGGGCGTGGCTGAACTGACGTTTGATCACATCCTGCCGCGTTCGCGAGGTGGTGATAACTCGCCGGTGAATATCGTGACGGCTTGCATCAAGTGCAACAACCGGAAGAGCAATCGCACGCCGGAAGAAGCACGCATGCCTTTGCTGACTTCGCAGACAGCATTGCGCGTGAAGCTCGAACGCGTCGTGCTTTGCCACTATGCGGAAGCAAGAGCCGAGTGGCGGAAGTACCTGTTCATGGACGTACACGATGATCGTGACGTCATGGAGAAGGTGCATCGCGAGAAAAGCCGCGCGTAAGAACAGCCACAGATGGACGCGGATTTACACAGATAATAATTCAATCTCTTTTTATCTGTCTGATCTGTGTTCATCTGTGGCGAACGATCTTCGGTCGGATAGCTGAGACGGATTAGCGCGGGTCTGAAAAGCCCGAAAGGTTGGTTCGATTCCAACTCCGACCACCAAGATGTCAGAACCGCCTGCAGTAGCGGGCGGGCCGCAGTCGAGAAGCATGGCCCGGTCGCTACCGCTCCCGGTTCTGACAAGACTTGCCCGAGTAGCTCAACTGAGGGAGCGCTGGTCCTACAAACCAGAGGTTGAAGGTTTAAGTCCTTCCTTGGGCACCAAAATTTAGTTCGCAAGTTATCGGGGCGTGACTCATCCCGGCAGAACGGTGACTGTCAGGGATAGTGGAGTTCGAAGAGGCGTCGTCGGCCTCACGCCCCGACCAAATGTTTGGCGATGTAGCTCCAACTGGCAGAGCGGCTGTCCCGTAAACAGCAGTGGGTGAGTTCGAATCTCACCATCGCCTCCAAAGTCTGGCCCGCGTTCCCGGCGTCGGTCTTCTAAACCGAACCTGTAAGAGCTGGGTGGAAAGGCACGAGGTTCAACTCCTCCGCGGGCTTCCAACAATCCCAAACGGCTGTGTAGCTCAAGCGGAATTAGAGCAAGCGTCTCATAAGCGCGAGGTTGGTGGTTCGACTCCACCCACAGCCACCAACATCTTCGGGCTGGTGATGTAACCGACAGCATAGAAGTCCTGCAAACTTCTTGTGAGGGTTTGAATCCCTCCCAGTCCACCAAATTGCGGCGTAGCTCAATTGGATAACAGAGCACTCGTCTTGTAAACGAGGGTGTGCGAGTTCGAGTCTCGCCGCCGCAGCCAGATCGAATTTTTGTGGCGTAGCCAAGTTGGTAAGGCACCGGATTGTTAATCCGGTTATCGGAGGTTCGAATCCTTCCGCCACAGCCAATCCTTTTTGACCCGGAGCTCGAGTGACAGAGCGGCGGCCTTTTAAGCCGCGAGGTGCGGGTTTGAGCCCCGTCGGGTCAACCACTTCGCGGTGTAGCTCAACGGCCAGAGCACTCGATCGATAATCGAGCGATGTCGGTTCAATTCCTGCCACCGCGACCAACTTCAAACGGGGCATAGCTCAACTGGTAGAGCAGCCGCCTTATAAGCGGTGTTAGCGCCAGATAAGCGCAAGGTTCTGGGTTCGAATCCCAGTGCCCCGAAACTCTTATGTCTTATTGCGGGATGGTGTAACCGGCAACATGTCGGGCTTTGAACTCGAAGATGAAGGTTCGACTCCTTCTCCCGCAGCCATTTCTTTCAAATTCGCAACTGGTATTTCGATTGATTCAACGAATAAGAAACAAGCGGTGGATTTTGAAGTTATGTTCATTCGTTTTGTAGGCGCCGAGATTGATGAGCGCTCGCACGTTTCGGCGGGCCTGTTTTGTGCTGCGTCGCAACTACGATGGTCTGATGGCTTGCCTGATTACGAATTCGAGGCGCTCACAGAATTGAAGGACTGGTTCAATGTTCATATGCACTCACCCTTCGATCGTTTGCCACGCGATCGGCGCTATGAACAAGCGATTTGTTGGTTCAAGCCAACCGCCCGCGAACATCTTGAGCGAGCGTGGGAGTTAGTCGCGATTCTTGAAAGGAATGACGTTTTGATTTGGACGATCAGGTCGCGAAAGACCGGGTACGTTCATTACGAAGATGAAGTACAGATATTTGCTCGGCCTTATGACGATGTAAGGCTGATTCTTTAGGAGGTAAACGAAAATGAAGCTAGCAGAAGCACTAATTCTACGCGCTGATTGCCAGAAGAGAATCGCGCAACTGAAGTCAAGACTGCTTACGAACGCGAAGGTCCAGGAAGGCGATAAGCCGGCGGAAACTCCGCAGGAGCTGATCGCCGAACTGGGTCGCGTTTCGGCAGAGCTGCTTGATCTGATCAAGCGCATCAACAGAACGAACTCGGCAACGGCATTTGTCGGCCATGGAACGATCTCGGATGCGCTGGCTGAGCGTGATGTACTTGCGCTTCAGCGTGCTGCCTACGCCGAACTGGCGCAGACGGCCGCGATTACACATGGACGCTTCACGCGTTCGGAAGTGAAGTACATCTCGACTATTAACGTGGCCGAGATTCAGAAGCGCGCCGACGAGCTAGCGAAGAACTATCGCGATCTCGATGCGCGTGTTCAGGAACTCAACTGGCAGACTGAGCTAGTCGAGTAAACGATGCAGTCGGTAGCCGGAGAGAAGTAGAGGCGAGTACAAACCGCCAACTGGTTAAGTTGGATTAAGCTGTTAAAGCAGCTCACTTGGGTGATGCTAGGGGCAGCGTCAAATGGGTTCGATTCCCGAATCACAAGTCATGCCCAGTAAAGTCACAGGGGCACAGCGTAATGTCAATGTAACTACCGCGTGCTGGTCTATTTCATCCGGCGAGGGTGGGTAAGGGGCATCTGCATCGGTTTTGATTAACCACTAGACCCGTCGATCGTCATGCAAGAACGAAGAAAACCATTGGGAATGAAAAACTACGGGCACATTGCGCATCTGCCAGGCAGTCGCATGGGACCGGGCGATCATTCGTGTGAGTTGGGCCAGGCGCGCATCGCAACCACGCGATCGTCACGACCACATCATCGTGCAAGAGAAGCTTGATGGCACGAACGTCGGCGTGGCACGACTAAACGATGTGCTCTATCCGCTGGTGCGCGCGGGCTACGTTGCCGACACCTCGCCTTTCGAGCAGCACTGGCGGTTCGCGCAATGGGTCTGTTCAAATCAGGATCGCTTTCTCGCGGTCTTGCGAGATGGCGAGCGATTGGTTAGTGAATGGTTGATGCAAGCGCACGGAACACGCTGTCAACTTGAGCACGAGCCGTTCGTAGCATTCGATCTGATGTTCGATATTGAGCGGGCTCGATATGACGACTTAATCAGCCGTGTGAAGCACGGCGACTTTGTGACTCCGACAGTAATTCATCGCGGTGGGCCACTTAGCATTGAAGCGGCAATGAAATGGCTCAAGGCCGGCTCCCGATTATTCTTTCGACTCAGCGAACCAAGTAAACGATTGCTATTACGACCAAAGCGCCAATTATGATGATTCCGGGAACGAGCCTTTGCCAAACAAACCGCTCAACCATATCTTCGGCTTCCACGTTCATGGCGCATCGCGGACAGCCGCGCGCGTTCACGTCCAGCAAGAATCCGCAATCACGACAATGTGGCGAACTCATCGTTTTCTCTCCCACCGTTTATTCATGAAATAACAGGTTTTGATTTACTGTGAACCGTAATCTGAACTAATCTACTGTGCGATCCAGTATGAGCGCACCCCAACCTAATCCCAGTACCCTGGCCGCCGATCCCGGGAGATGGCTCGATGATCACGGTGACTACCTTTTCAAATACGCAGTCTTTCGACTGCGTGACGATACTGCTGCCGAGGACGCTGTGCAAGAAACATTTCTCGCGGGACTGAAAGCCTACGAGAAATTTGAGGGTCGCGGCTCGGAGCGAACCTGGCTGGTAGGAATACTCAAACACAAGATCATCGATCATTTTCGGAAGGCCGAGCGCGAAGCTCCCATCGGTGAGGGGGGAGATGAAGGCCCGGAACATGCCGATTTCTTTGAAAGAACCGACGAGTGGGCGGGCCACTGGAATGCCGACCGCGCACCTAGCGATTGGCACGCCACGCCGGCGGAGTTGATGGAGCGCAGCGATTTCTGGAACGTCTTCAGCAATTGTCTCTCGCCGCTGCCGCAGCGCACGTCCAGCGCCTTTACTCTCCGGGAAGTCGACGGTTTGAAGAGCGAAGAGATTTGCGAGATCCTGAGCATTAGCGTAAATAATCTCTGGGTCATGCTTCATCGGGCGCGGCTGCATCTGCGCAACTGTCTCGAAATAAATTGGTTCAAAGATCCGGAACACTAACATGAGCGTAAAGGCATACGACAAATTAAAGCATGCGATTCGCTACTGGCTCTTGCGTAGGCTGCCGACCTGTCAAACGACGGTCGAAAAGATTTCTCAGTCGATGGAGCGAAAACTCACTCTGGGCGAGCGGATCAATCTCAAGCTTCATATTTGGATCTGCGCCTGGTGCCAATGGTATTTGGAACATCTGCAAGTTATTCGCGACGCTGCGCGCGCGAAAGGAGCTGAATCTCCTGATCTGGATTCAATCTCCGGGCCAGCGCTCTCTTCGGAAGCCCGCGAGCGCATCAAACGCAATCTTACGGGCGGAAACTAGCACCTGTAAGGTTCTCCATCCCATTCCGACAAATTGTTGAGGGAGCGGTTTGCTTCTTTTGCCTTCGAGTCGATTGATGTGCTCGATTGGCCGCAATTTACATGAATTCTGCGAATCACAATCATCAGCACGCGCCGAATCGTTTCGCGGTCATTCCGACCAATGTTCGGCTGAATGCTGATCCGCAATACAACGGGAAAGGGGTAACAATCGCGTTTCTCGATTCTGGTTTCTATCCTCATTCGGATTTGCTTGAGCCGACGAATCGCATCATTGCTTACAAAGATCTGACGGGAGAGCGCGCGTCGCTTGACCCCAACGATTCATCTGAGTCGTGGCAATGGCACGGCACGCAGACTTCAATTGCCGCCGCCGGCAACGGTCACTTGTGCGACGGAGTCTATCGCGGCCTCGCCTATGAATCTCAACTTGTGCTGGTCAAAGTCAGCGACAAGGGCCGGATCACCGAGGAAAACATTGCGCGCGGAATCAAGTGGGTAATCAAGAATCGCGACCGATACGACATCCGCGTCTTGAATATTTCCTTGGGCGGCGATGAAGACGTTCCGTGTTCAAAGAGCATCATCGATCAAGCTGCCGAAGAGGCGATCCAGAACGGAATCGTTGTCGTAGTTGCGGCAGGAAATTCGGGCGACGGACATTCAATTCCGCCAGCGAACTCGCCATCGGTAGTCACGGTTGGGGGCTATCACGACAACAATCAGCTCAGCGGAAACGGTCTAGCTCTCTACCACTCGAACTTTGGCGCGACAGCTGATGGAACAATTAAGCCGGAAATTGTCGCGCCTGCCATGTGGGTGGCCGCGCCCATCCTTCCGGGCACGAATCTTTACGACCGAGCGGAAGCATTGTCGCATTTGGCTTCGGCACCCGACTATCAATTGGCAGGTTTGGCGCGCGAATTCGAAGAGAAAGCCGAGCTGCCGGAGAATCTCCGCTTCGCAGACGCAGCCGAAATTCGCAGTTTTGTTGAGGGTTCTTTGAATCAGCAGAAAATTGTCGCGTCACACTATCAGCATGCCGATGGAACCTCGTTCGCCGCGCCCATTGTTACTTCGCTAGTCGCGCAGATGATCGAAGCCAATCCGAAACTGACACCCGGAGCAGTCAAGAACATTCTGATTTCGACCGCTGATCGAATCTCGAATGCGCCGGCGATTCGCCAGGGATACGGTCTCGTGAATGCGCGCCGCGCGGTCGATTTGGCGAAGACAGAGCATCACGCACTAGATACGGTGGGTTGCAGTCCACCGAGAGTCCAAAACGGTCATCTGGTTTTTGTCTATCACGATGACGAGGCACGAAGCGTGTCGCTCGCCGGTGATTTCAATGGTTGGAAGGGAGCGGCGAATCCTTTGCTCAGAGATTCGTCGGGCCTGTGGCTTGCCGAGGTGAAGACGCCCGCGGTCGGTCGTTATCAATACAAGTTTATTGTGGACGGTAAGCGCTGGACTGAAGATCCGAGCAACGGAATGAAAGTGTTAGATGGCTACGGTGGCTTGAATTCTCTACTGGTAATCGAATGAGCAACCAGGGGTCTAGCATTCAGAAAGCCCTCCATTGAAAACCTACACCTACATCAAAAGATTGCTTCGACGATGGCTGCTGCGCACTCTCCAGCCCTGCAGCAAGATGGTCCCGTTGATGTCTGAATCATTGGAGCGACGGCTCACGATTCGCGAACATGTGGGACTGCGGCTACACCTGCTGGTCTGCGCGTGGTGCGCCCGGTACCTGATACAAATTAAATTCATGAGGTGGATATTACGGGCGCAGCGATCGCCGGTACCAGTAGAGTTAGCGCCCTCGCTGGCCGATGAAGCGCGCGAGAGGATTGCGAGGGCGCTCGAATCAGGCTCATCAAGTCGTTAACATTTGGCGTTCGGGCGTAAGGAACGGCCCGCAACTCCGACTATTAGCATGAACATGGAATAGTTCACGAGGAAAGAAAAAAGATCATGCGACGCAGGTTAAGGATAAAGAAGAGACTTCAGCGCAGCCGATTGAACGCGCGGAAGACTTTTGGCAGGCAGGGTCGAGGCGCAAGCGAAAAGGACACTTACAACTTCTGTCTGATCAGCGCCGGCTTAACCGATCCGTTTCCAGGCTAGGACAGACGTCGCACCAAACTAAGAAACAGTAAAGGAATCGCGCGAGTTGCGTGACGAAGCAGATGGAACTGTCGAGTTCTGACAGTACAAGTGTGTTCGATAGCTTACGGTGGCGAATGATGATGCCGGAAGCTGGGAGTGTCACTGAGCCGCTGGCAACTTCGAATCGTTGGAGTGAGCAAATGTTCGATGCCTTGAGACAACATTGGCCCGAATACTTGATGGAAGCGGCAGAGTTGGGACTATTCATGATCTCGGCGTGCGCTTTCACGGTGCTTCTTTATCACCCCGCATCACCTATCGCGCGAGCTTTTTCAAACGAACTAGCGCGGCGTGCGGTTATGGGAACCGCAATGGGCTCGACCGCTATCGCAATCATTTTTTCCCCGTTAGGCAAACGGTCAGGAGCGCACTTCAATCCGTCAGTCACACTTACGTTCTTTCGGCTCGGTAAGGTCAAGCCATGGGACACGGCCTTTTATATCGTGGCGCAGTTCGTAGGCGGAATCGCGGGCGTTGCGGTGGCGATGCTGGTGCTCGGAAGAGCGGTCGCCGCTCCGTCCGTCAACTACGCCGCAACTGTGCCTGGTTCGCGCGGACCACTGGCCGCGTTTGTGGCTGAAGCCCTGATCTCGTTCGTCCTGATGTCGGTCGTGTTGTGCGTTTCTAACACGAAGCGTCTCGCTCGTTGGACCGGCCTGTTTGCCGGCGCGTTGGTAGCGACTTACATCACGGTTGAGTCGCCGATATCGGGAATGAGCATGAATCCGGCGCGGACGTTTGGTTCAGCATTTGGCGCGAATGTCTGGATGTCGCTTTGGATTTACTTTGTCGCGCCACCGCTGGGAATGCTGCTGGCGGCGGAAATCTTTTCGAGAGGTAAGACTCGACGTACGGCAGCGTGCGCCAAGTTTCACCACCACAACAACCAACGTTGCATCTTTCGGTGCAACTTTGAAGCTAACTGAAAGCGGTTAGCCATAGAGACGCGGAGACGTCGAGGCAAGACGGACAATGCGAAGCAACACACTAAAAGGCACGTGGTCGTTACTTGTCGCGATATCACCTCGGTCTCCGGTTCTCTGTGGCTAATCATCAACAACTTTCTTAGAAGGAGAATTCAAGTCATGAAACATCGAAAGCTCGCAATCGGTTTGGCGCTGCTCGGAGTTTGCTACCTGGCCCAGTTCACAGCGGCGGTCGCAACACGCAAAGCCGGACCGGCGAAATTCAAGGTTCGCGTCGAAAACATTTCCAATCCGGAAGGTATGTCGGCTGCGAACGGCGTCAAATTTCCGTTTGCTTTGTCACCTGGCATGTTTGTGCTGAGCGAGAAAAACGCCGCGCTGTTTGCTGAAGGAAAGCCGGCGCGCAAAAACGGTCTGGAGATGCAGGCCGAAGATGGTGACCCGTCCGGGTTAGTCGCTTCGCTTGTGGCGCTGCATCATGCCTCGAACCTGCACGGCGTGTTCAATACGCCTGTCGGTGCGATGGGCGCCGGCCCAATTCGACCCGGCGACAGTTTTGAATACAGGATCACCGCCATGCCGGGCATGAAACTCTTCAGCACGATGATGTTCGGCCAATCGAACGATTGGTTCTATTCGCCAGATGCTAACGGCATCGCGCTGTTCGACGCGAAGGGAAATTCCATTAGCGCCGACGTCACTGACAAATTCATTTTGTGGGACGCAGGCACCGAAGTAGACGAGGAGATCGGCATTGGCCCCAATCAGGGACCGCGGCAAAAGGGACCGAACACCGGCGCGGACGAACATGGCGTGGTGAGTCGTGTGAAGGACGCGCGTTGGACTGGCAAGAACGTTCAGTTCTTTCGCGTCACGGTCACTCCGGACGCCGGAATGTGATCTTGCTGGGAGCGGGCGTCCCGCCCGCCGTCAGTCCAGATTCAATCTGGGCGATGACGGCAGGCAAGAAGTACGCGCTCCGGTAAGAATCAACAAAGAAACGTTCGCAAGGAGAGACCTATGAAACCGACTCTTAAGATCGCCGCGATAATCCTGGCGCTTCCCAGCCTGACCTCTTTCGCAAAGGCTCAAACAACCGAGAAGAAGTCGCTGACAATCGACGGCGCCAAAAAAGTCATCGCTGCCGCGGTTGCTTACGCGAAGAAGAACAACGCGCCGGGTGGAGTAATCGCCGTGGTCGATGAAGGCGGCAACCTGATGGCGCTGGAGCGGCTAGATGGCACGTTCGCGGCCGGCGCTAATATCTCGATCGGCAAGGCGCGTACGGCCGTGCTCTTCAAACGTCCGACGAAGGCTTTCGAAGACATTATCAAGAATGGCCGCACGGCGATGGTGGCTCTGCCTGATGCGTACTTCACGCCATTGCAGGGTGGAGTGCCGATTACGGTCGACGGACAAATAGTCGGCGGTGTCGGAGTCAGCGGTGCGTCAAGCGCACAGCAGGACGAAGAGCTGGCGATGGCCGGCGCGAATGTGTTTTCCGCCGACGCGAAAATGAGTGACGCGATGCCGATAAGCCCGTCACCAGTCTTGTTCTTTGATAGGACCCAGGTGTCGACATCGTTTTCAAAAGGCGCGGTACTGCTGGACGGCACGAACCGCAATTACATGGTCCACACCAGCCGTCGCGACAAACCCGGTCAGGCTGAGATCCATACACTCGACACCGACATCATTTACGTGATGGAAGGAACCGCGACATTCGTGACCGGCGGTACCGCCGCGGACGCGAAAGAAATTGCGCCCAACGAAATTCGCGGCTCACGGATTGAAGGCGGCGACACGCGCCAATTATCGAAGGGCGAAGTGATCGTCGTGCCGAACAACACGCCACACTGGTTCAAAGAAGTTGGCGGGGCGTTTCTCTACTACACCATCAAGGTTCGGTAATCGAAGACCGAAAGAGGTAAGTCATGAAGACAACTCGAATTCTTTCCCTGATATTTGCGCTCGCTATCGCGGCCTCCGCGGCCAAAGCGCAACTGCCTACGAAGCAAGTGCTGACGCTTGACGCGGCCAAGAGGATTGCCGCGGCGGCTGAAGCCGAAGCAAAGAAGCGCGGCGCGACGGTGGTAATCGCCGTTGTCGATGACGGGGGTTACCTGTTGGTGCTCGAACGACTCGACGATACACAGGTCGCCAGCGTCGACGTAGGGATTGCGAAGGCCCGGACAGCGGCAATCTTTCGCCGGCCCAGCAAAGTGTTCGAGGACCAGGTGAAGAATGGCCGCGTTTCAGCGCTCGCTCTGCCGGGTGCAGTAGCACTGCAAGGCGGAGTTCCAATCATCGTCGACGGCAAGGTCGTCGGCGCGATTGGGGTGAGCGGTAACTCGCCGCAAGAGGATGAAGACATCGCAAAGGCCGGAGCTGACTACGCGGCTGCGGCGATTAAGGGAGGCGGGAGATGAATTCACAAAGACTGATCCAAACACTGAGGCTGGTTTTATTAGTGATAATCGCAATCTCGCTTTACGTCGGTTTGTCAGGTTTGGGCGCGCAGGCGACGGCGCCGGCGAAAACATCCGCCGACGTCCCGACCGGGAAGCCCGATGCGACGATCAACCTGGCGACGGCTGATGGCGTCGGCATGATCAAGGGCGATTGGCGTTATAGCGACACAAAGATTGTCGAAGTTAATTTCGTAGGACCTGGTGCAGATCGCCAACCAACTGGCGCTCCCGTGAAAACCTACGACTACACACCCCATGCCGGCGGCGCGGACTTTGACGACTCGAAGTGGGAAGTAATTGGGCCGACGACTCTCGATCAGCGTCGCGGCATGGGACGGCTGGGTTTCAATTGGTATCGCATCAAGCTGACCGTGCCGGATCGCGTCGGCGACTTTGATCCGACGGGAACGACCGCGGTCTTTGAAACTTCGCTCGATGACTATGCCGAGATATGGGTTGATGGAGAGTTGTCGCGAGCATTGGGCCAGACAGGCGGGTCAGTCATCGCTGGCTGGAATGCTGAGAACCACCTCGTTGTTGGCCGCAACGTGAAACCGGGCCAGCAGATTCAACTGGCAGTCTTTGGAGTCAACGGGCCGCTTTCAAATCCGCCGACGAACTTTATCTACATGCGCTATGCAAAGCTCTCGTTCTACAGGACTGAGCCTGGTCCGGTCGCGCTCACGCCCAGTGAAGTGAATGTAGAAGTTGTCCGCAACGGCCCGGCGATGAATGAAATCGTCGGACCAAATCCGAAGGTCTTCAAACTAGCCGACGGATTCAAGTTCACCGAAGGCCCGATCTGGGTCAATAAGGATGGCGGCTATCTATTGTTCAGCGACCCGAATGCGAACACGATCTACAAGTACACCCCGAATGGAAATGAAGAAGGCAGGCTCGAAGTCTTTCGCACGCCGAGCGGCTACTCTGGCGCGGACATCGCGGAATATGGCCAGCCAGGATCGAATGGTCTAACGCTCGATCCACAGGGACGTTTGACAATCAATCAGCACGGCAATCATCGCGTCGTGCGTGACGAGAAAGACGGAACACAAACGGTTCTTGCCGATAGTTATGAAGGCAAGCGGCTGAATAGTCCTAACGACTTGGTTTATCGATCTGATGGGACGCTCTTCTTTACCGATCCGCCGTTCGGTTTTCCAAAGGCTTTCGAAGATGCACGCAAGCAGTTGCCGTTCAGCGGGGTGTTCTCGATTTACAAACGCAAGCTGCAACTGGTGAGCAAGGATTTCACAGGCCCGAACGGGATCGCGTTTTCGCCGGATGAAAAGTATCTATACGTGGGCAACTGGCCGCGTGCGATCACGGGTCAGCATCCGCGCGCTGGCGACGAGCCTGTCAGCGAGATTGGCGAGAAGCACAAAGCGCTCATGCGCTACGAAGTGCAGGCAGACGGAACGTTGAAGAATGGAAAATTGTTCTTCGATTTCAACAACGCGCCGGGCGAGGACGGTCTCGACGGTCTCAAGGTCGACCAGAAAGGCAATCTGTATGTGTCCGGTCCAGGCGGCCTTTGGGTGATCTCGCCGGAAGGCAAACACCTGGGCACAATCATCACGCCAAAGCACGCGCACAATTTCAATTGGGGCGATGCTGACGGCAAGACGCTTTATCTCTGCGCACGCTCGGGTTTGTATCGCATCCGGCTGAACATCGCCGGCGTGCGGCCTCAAGCTGAGGAGACTTGGCCACGTTCAAGAAGGAAGTAATGAAGAAACTCATTCTCTTAGCTCTATTGCTTGCGGCATCGGTCGCTTTGCCCGAGCGCCAAATTCGATCGTATGCGGCTTTGGTTCCGTCGCCTGCGCCGGCAATCGTGCGCATCGATTCGCGACTCGATCAGGTCGTTCCTCCTGACGCGATGCTGGAAAAGATCGCTGATGGTTTTGCGTGGGCCGAGGGGCCGGTCTGGAATCAGAAGGAAGAGTATCTGCTTTTTTCGGATGTGCCGAACAACCGGATCATCAAATGGAAAGCAGGTGCGGGAACGAGTGTCTCTCTGCAACCGAGCGGTTACACCGGCGCTCAGCCTTTTACCGGCCGAGAGCCAGGATCGAATGGGTTGACGTTCGACAAAGAAGGCCGCCTCGTGTTTTGCCAGCATGGCGATCGGCGCATCAGCCGTCTGGAGAAAGATGGCACGCGCACAACGCTGGTCGATAACTATCAGGGCAAGCGACTCAACAGCCCCAACGATCTGATTTCAAATCGAACGGTGACTTGTATTTCACCGATCCACCCTTTGGTTTGTCTTTGAGGTGAAGAAGGACGGGACGCTTGCACCCGGTAAAGTTCTATTCGATGGCTCCGAAGAATCGAAAGGCAGACCAGGCGTGGCCGACAGCCTAAAAGTGGATGTGTATGGCAATATCTTCATACAGTTCAGTGAAGAGAAGATTTTTCAGTAGTTTGAGAGTGGGCAAGAAACAACGGTAATGACCGTCTGGCTTCACCCGAAGGAGCAGACCCTATGACGAGCATCCACGAGATAGTCAAGCGAATTCTGGATCGGCGAGCCAATGTCCCTGACAACAGAGGTTTGCTCGTCGGTATTAGCGGGATTGACGCCTGCGGTAAGGGATACATGGCTGCGCAGATCGAAGCGCACCTGGCCCAACACGCAGTCGCTACGGCAGTCATCAACGTTGATGCGTGGCTCAATCTGCCGGACAAGCGATTTGACGCCAGCGCCCCGGCGGAAACGTTTTATGAAAACGCTATTCGCCTTGATCAGTTCTTCTCAGACCTGGTGGTGCCGCTGCGCGATCGCCGATCAGTTTATCTGGTCGCCGACTTTGCGGAAGAGACTGCAAAGCAATTTCGCAAGCGCCTCTACAATTTCAGGAATGTCGGCGTGATTCTGGTGGAAGGAATCTTTCTCTTCAAACAGAAGTACCGAGGCCTGTTCGACCTGGCGATCTGGGTTGACTGTTCACTTCCGACGGCGTTGGCGCGGGCCCTGGAACGTGCGCAGGAAGGTTTGCCTCCGGCAAAGACGATTGCGGCTTACGAAACGATTTACTTCCCGGCACAGAAGATTCATTTCGAGCAGGACAACCCACGAGCAACCGCTGATCTAATTGTCGATAACGACCCCTATCCGTTTCGACGTTTCTCGAGCACGGCCAGACGCCCAGTAGCCATGACTCCCTACCTGGCGCACCAAGCTAGCTGAACGCGGCCCGTGCTCTCTCTTCTAAAGATTTCAACCTTTCATAAATGTTTTCGTGCGTGGGTACTCCCGTTTTGTGGGCCATGCGAACGACGGCGCCGTTCTGAGATTCAAGTTCTGAGGGCCTGCCGGCGGCGATGTCTCTTTGCATCGAGCTGGTTGCGTCGCCAGGCAGAGCGTCAACGCCGGCCATCGCAATCTCGATCGAATTCGAGGGCAATTGGATGCCGCGCGCGTGGGCCAACGCGTAGATTTCTTCCATCGCCCGGAGCATTTGCGCTCTCAATTCAGGATCAGTGCGAAGAATTCCGACAGGCTCATTCGCCAGCGCACCGACTCCGCTGAAAGACGCGATAAACAGGAACTTCATCCACAGCGCCACCTGAATGTCTGAAGCGATCGTCGTGTCAACTCCAGCGTGATTGAAAGTCTTTTCGATTTCGACGATCCGATCCGTGCGTTGATTGTCCATCTCGCCAATCACCACTGAAGGCGCAAAACCGGCGTGACGAATATGGCCCGGCCCAACCACGAAGCTCACGATCTTGCAAAGACCGCCGATCACCGAACCCCGGCCCAACTCCGCAGTGAGTTGGGGAACGGCATCGACCCCGTTCTGCAGCGGGAGTACAGTCGTCTTAGGTCCGACCAAACGTTTTATCGCGCGCGCGGCGGCAGGCACTTGCCAGGCTTTGACGCCCAAAATAATCAGATCGACCGGGCCGACTTCGGCCACGTCATCGGTAGCTTTAGCCGGATAAATCAGGAAACTGCCGTTGAGACTGTCGACCTTCAGACCATTAGTTTGGATCGCCCGCAAATGCTCGCCACGCGCAATGAACGTCATGTCTTCGCCGGCTTGGGCAAGTCGGCCACCGAAGTATCCGCCCACGCCACCTGTGCCAAAGACAGCAATTCTCATCTGAAACTCTTAGCCTGAACAACTCTTCTAACTTTACTGTGAAGCCACACCCACCTTGACGCCTCTACGCATCGAGTCGTAGCATTGCGGCATTCCCGATGTGAAGTCCACTCTGGACTTCCCCGACAGGAGTGACTATGAGTTACATCCGCGAAACGCCGTTCGACGAAAAAGACTTTCCGACGCTTCAGCTAATCAAGGAAGACTACGGTTTTATTCCCAACTTCTTCCGCTGCCAAACCGCGCGACCCGACCTTCTGGACGCCGAGGTAGGACTGGTTGACGCCATTCTCATCAAGGAAGGCGCGCTGACACGCAGCCAGAAGGAGCACATTTTTCTGGTTTGTTCCGCAGCGAACCTCAGCACTTATTGTGTCACCGCGCACTGTGAAATTATCCGAATGCTAAAACTCGCGGGACCAGAGCCGGAGAGGATTGCGCTCGATCACATGTCAACCGAGCTGCCGATTGTGGACAAGGCTTTGTTGAACTTTGCGTTAAAGCTCAACAACCACTCGCAAAAAATTACACAAGACGACATCGACGACCTGCGCACTTACGGTTTCACCGACCAGCAGATCCTCGAGGCAGTAATGTGCGTCGGCCTAGCTAAGTTTGCCAACACTGTTGGCTTCGGTCTCGGCACCGTGCCTGACTTCAAATCGCGAATTGATCTGGAGAAGAGCAAGGCCGTGACGGCCTAGCATTTATCCCTTCGACGGGGTTGCGGGTAACTCACAACCGGCACGAATCCGATCCATAATTTTGGTGACCAGCGGCTCAGCAATTGGTCCAGGATACTCAAACGAACCGCTGTCAGTGACGATGCGTAGCGTCTGGCGGGTGGAATCGTAGAGCACCTGACAAGTATTGCAGTGCGCGAGGTGGGCCTCAAGCTGCTCGCGGATTTCAACGGCGACATCGCTGTCGAGAAGGTTTCCCAGCTCGGTAATAAAATCCTGACAGCTAATCATGCATTCACTCCTGCGCCGGTCTTCGCAAAATAAGCAACCATCGATTCGCGCAACATCAAACGTCCGCGCAGCACGCGCGCTTTCAATCCAGGAATCGTGAGCCCTAAAGCATTCGCTGCTTCCTCAGTCGAAAGCTCCTCAAGATCCCGGAGCATCAACGCCACCCGATATTTCGACGGCAGCTTCATCACTTCCTTCTCGACCAATCTTTTCAGCTCTTCCCGCGAATACGAGTCCTCGGGATTTTCCTGCCAGGCCTGAATTTGCCGCGGTCTGAATTCTTCGCTGTCGTCGTCAAGGGTCTCAAAATCTTTACGTCCTCGCAAGCGCTGCAATCCCGTGTTGAGGGCAATTCGCACCAGCCAAGTCGAAAACCTTGAGCGCCCCTCGAATTCAGGCAGGTGCTGGAAGGCCTTTAAGAATGCATCCTGCAAAGCATCTTCCGCCTCTTCGGCGCTGCCAAGAAGTCCCACCAAACTTCGGTAAACTCTACGCCCGTGCCGTCGCACCAGTGCCTCGAAAGCGTCGGTCTCTCCGGCTTTCACCCGGGCCACAAATTCCGCGTCCGGATCGGCGGACACAGATTCGTCTGACAGTGGCCGCTCTAGCATTGGACGCTCAGACTCAGCCGCGGGATTCACTTCTTTGAGGGGAATTACTGCCCGCGGTTTGAAATCGGGTTCAGTGCCTAAGCCCATCTGTACAGCATTAAGGAGATTAGTGAGGCCCACCATCAAAACAGCTTCCAGAATCTGCGCTTCGGAAAATCCCTGGCCACGCAATAGATCGACGTCATCCGCCGAAAACGTATGCGGCTCTAGGACCAGCTTGCGAGCAAAATCAAGCATCGCCGTGTCGGCTTCTGGGAGAGTCGCCCTGCGGTGATCGACCGCCACCAGCTCCGACTGTTCTGGTTTCACACCCAAAAACTGCAATGTTCGCGAATGAGCCGCCGGGAAGTAGGTGTTGAGATTTGCGCCGGAGACCGCCAAGAGAATGAACTCCTTTTGGATTCGGGTTAACGCGCCTCTGGTAAATAAGAGAGATTCGATCAGCTTTGCTTGCGATTCGACCAGATCTGGCCGGGCCATCTGGGCACGGAAGACCCCAGGGACGAATCCGAGGTGTTGCTTGAAGATCGCCAGTGACGTCATGTCCGCCGACGCATCTTTTTCAGGTAGAAAACTCACCTTCATTCCCCTCAGTTACGGCTAAGCATACTCCACTCTGGGAGCCGGCCGCCAGACAAAGTCTACCTTCACACAGATTCTGCATCCGCAGCGCTGCTGTCGCGTCTAATCAGTCAGATTCATTTCAAAACGGGTCATGACAACTGAAATTCAAACGCCAGCCGGTGAGGTGAACACCATGGAAACTTGCTCCCCCAAGAAGAAACAGCTTGACCCAACCGATTGGCTCGGCGAGCACGGCGACTATCTCTACCGTTACGCTCTGGTACGAGTCCGAGACGAAGCCGCTGCCGAGGATTTGCTTCAAGAGACTCTGCTGGCGGCGATGGGTTCTTATCAGAGTCATGAAGGGCGGAGTTCGGAACGGACCTGGCTGATAGGAATATTGAAACACAAAGTCATCGACCATTTTCGTCGAATCGCGAAAACGCCCGTATTCCAAGTGTCGAATGACGAGGGATGCGACGAGGTCAACTGGTTCGAGAAAGACGGTGCATGGCGCGGACACTGGCGCGAGGATCAGGCGCCGGTGAGTTGGCCGGTTGGTCTTGTCAAACTCTCGGAATCCAAGGAGTTTTGGGAGACCTTCGATCGCTGTCTGGCGCGGCTTTCACCGCAAATGGCCATCGCGTTCACGCTGCGCGAGATCGATGGGCTAAGTAGCGCGGAAATCTGCGAAATCCTTAACGTCACGCCAAATAAGCTCTGGGTAATCCTGCACCGCGGACGGGCCAAGCTCAGACATTTTCTGGAAGCTGAATGGTTTAGCGGGCGCAAACCTTCCTCGACCAGTGGGAACGAGAACCGCAAGCGGCGTCCAGTGGACATGATCCCAGTTCGATCGGAATTTACCTATCGCGCGATCGCTGCCAGAAGCCGCGGTGTAAGGATTTGATTCCAGGCCCGACCAATAGGCGTTAGAGGTTATCGGGCGGGAAGACTAAGGGAATTGTACACCGCACCTAATCTAAAACAGCTCGGTAATAGAAACGGATTCAAAGGAGTAGTTCGCGAGTCCTGAGCTGCAAGTGTGCTCATTCTTTAGTTAGGGAATTCTGAAAAGGAGATTCTGATCATGTCCAAGAAGTTAGCAATTGCGTTGGTAGTTTTCGTCGTTATGGGCGCTGGTGCGTGGTACGCATTCCGGCCCGAGAGGCTCTTCATCAATCAGAGGGTTAATGAACAGTTCCCGACGGCGTCCGCCGCGAGCAACAAACTCGCATCGGGTCAGTTTCACAGCGGAGCTCATGAGACCAAGGGCACTGCCACAGTGTTTCAAATGGCCGACGGGAAGAAGACCCTGCGCCTGACAAATTTTGAAACGTCGAACGGTCCCGACGTACACGTCTATCTCGTGGCCGCCGCAGATGCAAAGGACAACGACACCGTAAAGAATGCAGGCTTTGTCGACCTTGGCTCTTTGAAAGGAAACATCGGCGACCAGAATTACGAGGTTCCGGCGAGCGTCGATTTCGCGAAGTATCGCGCAGCGACGATTTGGTGCGCGCGGTTCAACGTTAACTTTGGCACCGCGCCCTTGATGAGCGATTCCATGCAATCGATGAATCGTTAATTGTTTTGTGGCTGGCAGCCTTCCATCATCTAGGTAAGTGATTGGACGAGCGCATCATGACAACGAACAACCACTACGACGTAATCATTATCGGCACGGGCGCGGGTGGCGGCACGCTGGCTTACAAGCTCGCGCCCTCCGGTAAGAAGATTCTGCTCCTCGAACGGGGCGATTACGTGCCGCGCGAGCAGGACAACTGGAGCACGCGTGCGGTCAACCTCGAAGGAAAGTACAACACTAAAGAGGCTTGGCGCGACGTAGACGGCAAAGAGTTGCACCCGCACACGAACTACTTCGTCGGAGGTAACACAAAATTCTACGGCGCGGCGCTGTTCCGCTTGCGCCAGGAAGACTTCGGCGAGATTCGTCACTACGGCGGTGTCTCTCCGGCGTGGCCCATCAGCTACGACGAGCTGGAGCCGTATTACACCGAAGCTGAGCATCTCTATCAGGTGCACGGCAATCGCGGCGAGGACCCAACGGAACCATACGCGAGCGCGCCCTACAAATACCCGGCAGTCAGTCACGAGCAGCGCATTCAACATCTGCACGATGATCTCGAACGAGCCGGGCTGAAACCCTTCCATGTACCGCTCGGAATTCGGATAGATGAAAAGAATCCGCGCACCAGCGCCTGCATTCGCTGCAACACCTGTGACGGTCATCCATGTTTGATTGGAGCCAAGTCCGACGCGCAGACGATCTGCGTCGACCCTGCACTGAAGCACGAGAACGTTTCGCTGGTTACCAACGCCAAAGTGATGCGGCTGGAGACAAACGGCAACGCGCGCGAAGTCAGTAAAGTCATTGTCGAGCGCAACGGCGTCCGTGAAGAATATTCGGGCGACATCGTGGTTGTTTCATGCGGCGCGGTTAATTCCGCGGCGTTGTTGCTGCGTTCGGCGAATGATAGTCATCCGAATGGGCTCGCAAATGGTTCAGATATAGTTGGGCGTCACTATATGGGTCACATCAATTCGGTTTTGATGGCGCTGTCGAAATGTCCGAACCCGACCGTCTTTCAAAAGACATTGGCGATTAACGACTTCTATTTGGGTTCGAAGGATTGGGAGTATCCAATGGGCCATATCTCGTTTGTAGGCAAGCTGGACGCCGACACGCTGAAGGCCGGCGCCCCGGCGATCGCTCCCGGTTGGACCCTGGACTTGATGGCGAAGCACAGCTTGGATTTCTGGTTGACTTCAGAAGATCTGCCGGACCCGGAGAATCGCGTGACCGTCGATCGCGATGGCGAGATTCGCGTGAGCTACAAACTTAACAATGTCGAAGGTCACGATCGTCTGAAGGCTCATCTGCAGAAAGCGATGAAGCAAACCAACTGTGATATTCACGGACACGAGTGTCACCAGGGGTTGTTTGCGCGGAATCTTTATCTTGGTCAGCGGCTGCCGCTGGCGGCGGTCGCTCACCAGAACGGCACCGTTAGGTTTGGCGAAGATCCAAAGACCTCCGCGCTCGATCGCAACTGCAAGGCGCATGAAGTAGACAATCTCTACGTCGTTGATGCGAGCTTCTTTCCCTCTAGCGGCGCGGTAAACCCGGCGCTGACGATAATGGCGAACGCGCTGCGCATAGGCGATCACTTGTTGGAGCGAATGGGATGAGAATCAAGGTCTCTGCTCTCGGTTTACTGCTTGCGCTGAGCGTCTTAGTTCAGACGACGACGGCTCAGTACCTGCCGACGGGCGCGCGCGCTCTGAACAGCTCGCGCGTCCCCTTCCTAGGTCCAAAAACAGACAACTCGACCAAGTCTGTTCCAATGGTCGAGCAAGTCGGGGCGATCGGGATGACCGTTTCCGATATGGACGCCTCGATCAATTTCTATTCGAAAGTCCTGTCGTTTGAAAAACTGTCAGACGTGGAAGTCGCCGGCGAGGATTACGAACGTTTGGAAGGCGTTTTTGGCTTGCGCATGCGCGTGGTGCGAATGCGCTTGGGTGATGAGTTCATTGAGCTGACCGAGTACCTGGCGCCGAAGGGCCGTCCGGTTCCGGTTGACTCACGGAGCAACGATCGCTGGTTTCAGCACATCGCGATAATAACCAGCGACATGGACAAGGCGTACGCCCAGTTGCGGCAAAACAAAGTCGAGCATGCCTCGACTGGTCCACAGCGGCTGCCTGACTGGAACAAGAATGCCGGCGGTATCAAAGCCTTTTATTTTCGTGATCCCGACAAACATTGGCTCGAACTTCTTCAGTTTCCCGAGGGCAAGGGCGATCCGAAATGGCATCGAGCGGACAAGCTGTTTTTGGGAATCGACCATACAGCGATCGTCGTAAGTAATACTGAAGCTAGTTTGAAGTTCTATCGGGACGTGCTGGGGCTGCGCATCGCAGGTACAAGTGAGAATTACGGCACAGAACAGGAACACCTGAACAACGTCTTCGGCGCAAGGTTACGCATTACGAGTCTTCGAGCCGGCAGCGGGGGTCCGGGCATCGAATTTCTCGAGTACCTTACGCCGCGGGACGGCCGGCCCGCGCCGAGCGATGAGCGAGCGAGCGATCTATTTCACTGGCAGACCACTCTCGTCGTTAGCGCTGCGGACATGTTTGCGCAGAATCTGCTGGCTGAGAACTTTCGCTTTGTCTCGCCGGGCGTAGTGTCAATCAGTGATGGACGTTTAGGATTTTCGAAAGGCCTGCTGGCGCGCGATCCCGATGGGCATGTGATGGCGTTGATCGAAAAGTGATCCAGCCACGAAAAGGCGCGAAGAAGCACAAGAGACGAGCGAGCGTTTGAGCCTTCTGTGCATTTGTGCACTAAACTCCAAACCTATGAACACTCGACGACTTTTCATCCCGGTAATCCTCGGCACGGTGCGTAAAGGCCGAGCCAGCGAGAACGTTGCAAAATTCATGCTTGGCGAAGTCCAAAAGCGCGAAGGTGTCGAAAGTGAACTGATTGATATTCGCGATTCGAAGTTTCCGATTGACGATGCCGGCGAGCAGATCAAGGATGCGAGATTCTCTGAAACATGTGAGCGTGCTGACGGCTTCGTGATTGTGAGTCCGGAATACAACCACGGGTATCCGGGAATGCTGAAGCATGTGCTCGATTCAAATCTGAAGGAATATATCCACAAGGCCGTCGGAGTCTGCGGAGTCTCAGCTGGTGGTTTCGGCGGAACCCGCGTGATCGAGGCGTTGTTGCCCGTGTTGAGGGAACTTGGCCTGGTCACAATCTTTTGGGACGGCAATTTCTCCGGCGCGCAAAAGTTGTTCGGTGAAGATGGAAAGATTCTGGACGAAGCGACGCACGTCAAACGCATCGACAAATTTCTTAGCGAGTTGATTTGGATGAGCAAGGTGCTGCGGCACGGTCGCGAAAACGTTTCAATCGAAGTTTGAAGTGAGAATCATTTCATTGAATGTTGGTTTGCCGCGCTTGGTCTTGCGCAACGGCGAACCGGTATCAACCGGCATTTTCAAGGAACCAATCGCCGGGCGCGTGATGATGCGGACGCTGAATCTAGACGGCGACCGCCGGGCTGACTTGTCTGTTCATGGAGGGCCGAGCAAAGCCGTCTATGTCTATCCTGCGGAGCACTACGAGTTTTGGAAGCGCGAGTTTCCAGAGATGGATCTCCCGTGGGGAATGTTCGGCGAGAACTTTACGACCGAGGGCTTGCTGGAAACGGAAATCAAAATCGGCGACAACTTTGGCATTTCCGCAGCCGAGGTGATGGTTACCGAACCGCGCATGCCTTGTTACAAGCTGGCTCTGAGATTTGGTCGCGCGGACATCATCAAGAGATTCTTGCAAAGTGAGCGCACCGGCTCTTACCTGGCCGTTCTCAAGGAAGGCGAAGTCGGCGCTGGTGATGAGTTCGAACTGATGGACAGAGACGCACACGATGTAAGGGTGAGCGATATCACCCGACTATATACAGGAGAGAAGCACGACGCAGAGTTGCTTCGTCGCGCAATTGGAGTGGAAGCCTTGCCGGAAAGCTGGCGAGGGTACTTCCAGGATCGACTTGAAAGGCTGACCGGTTGAGGAAGAGGAGGCAGCAAATGTCGAAGCCAAAAGTGAATTGCCCAGATTGTGGCGCTGAGATGAACCATCACGCCGTTAAGATCGATTACGGCGTGGACGACCCAAAATTTGTTGCGGTTTTTGGCGGCGCGCTGAAAGAGGCGCACACCTGTCCAGAATGCGGGCGGACTGAATTGCGAGCGGCGTGACTAAATCTATGACCAAAGACATTAACAAAGACAAAAAGTTAACCGCCGAAGAGCAGCGGCTGGAAGATGCGCGCCAACGCACGAAGCACTGGAAACGCTGGGGTCCATATCTCAGCGAGCGCGCGTGGGGCACCGTGCGTGAAGACTATAGCCAGTATGGGACGGCGTGGGACTATTTCCCACACGATCACGCACGGTCGCGCGCTTACCGATGGAATGAAGACGGCCTGGCCGGCATCTGCGATCGTCACCAGACAATATGTTTCGCGCTGGCGTTATGGAATGGCCGCGACCCTATTCTAAAGGAGCGCATCTTTGGTCTGACAGGCAGCGAAGGCAATCACGGCGAAGACGTTAAGGAATATTACTTCTATCTCGATTCGACACCGACGCACTCGTACATGAAGTACTTGTACAAGTATCCGCAGGCTGAATTTCCTTATGGCCAGTTGTTGGAAGAGAATCGCCGCCGCGGGAAACTCGCATCCGAATTCGAACTGATCGATACCGGTGTCTTCAATGAGGATCGCTACTTCGATGTGTTCGTCGAGTACGCCAAGGCCGATGTCGAAGACATTCTGATCAAGATCACTGCAACAAATCACGGGCCGGAAGTGGCCTCACTAAGTCTTCTTCCGACGATCTGGTTTAGAAATACCTGGTCATGGAATCAGAACGGAACAGCCAAACCAAGTCTGCGTAAAGTTAAGAAAGGCGTGATCGAACTGGAAGCCATCGAATTAGGCAAACGATGGTTGTATTGCGACGACTCGGCGGAGCTGCTCTTTACGGAGAACGATACGAATACGCAGCGTCTTTTCAACTCGACCAATGGTTCGCAATTTGTAAAGGACGGCTTTAACGATTACATCGTCCACGGAAATCAACAGGCAGTGAATCCCGAACAGGTCGGAACCAAGGCCGCGGCGAACTACAAGATGACAATCGCGCCCGGCGAGACCGCGACGATTCGTTTGCGACTATCAGACAAATCGCTAAAGAAGAGCCAGGACGCATTCGCTGATTTCGATGAGATCTTTGCTGATCGAATTCGCGAAGCTGACGAGTTCTACCAAACCGTAATTCCTAAACATCTCTCGCACGACGCGCGCACGGTCATGCGCCAATCGCTGGGCGGCTTGCTCTGGTCCAAACAGTTCTATCACTACGTCGTCGAGAAATGGTTGGACGGTGATCCAGGGACACCCAAGCCTCCGGCCGAGCGAGTGCACGGCCGCAATCACGAGTGGAAGCACCTTTATAACGCCGACGTCATTTCGATGCCGGACAAGTGGGAGTATCCGTGGTACGCCGCGTGGGATCTCGCGTTTCATTGTGTGCCACTCGCGCTGGTTGATTCAGAGTTCGCCAAAGAGCAACTCGTGTTGATGTTACGCGAATGGTACATGCATCCGAATGGACAGTTGCCGGCTTACGAGTGGGCTTTCGGCGATGTGAATCCGCCGGTGCATGCCTGGGCCACATGGCGCGTTTACAAGATTGAAAAGAAGCGACGTGGTGTCGGCGACACGGTGTTTCTCAAGCGAGTGTTTCAAAAACTGCTCCTGAATTTCACCTGGTGGGTCAATCGCAAAGATGCTGACGGCATGAATATCTTTCAGGGCGGCTTTCTTGGACTCGACAACATCGGCGTATTCGATCGCAGCGCGCCGTTGCCGACGGGTGGCCACATCGCGCAATCAGACGGCACCAGTTGGATGGCAATGTATGCGCTCAACCTTTTGGCGATCGCGATGGAACTGGCCAAAGAAGATCCGTCTTATGAAGACGTGGCCAGCAAATTCTGGGAGCACTTTCTCTACATCGCTCATGCTATGAATAACCGCGGCGACGACGAGATCCGACTTTGGGACGAGCAGGATGGATTTTTTTACGACGTGCTGCATGTGCCGGAAAGCAAACCGTACCCAATGAAAGTTCGCTCGATGGTCGGTTTGATTCCGCTGTTCGCGGTCGAAACGTTAGAGCCCGAGCTTCTGGATCATCTACCGGACTTCAAGCGACGGATGGAGTGGTTCATCGGCAATCGTCCCGACTTGATTGGCAACGTCGCCTGCATGCGCACGCCGGGGCATCGGGAGCGGCGACTGTTGTCAATCGTCAGCCAGGATCAGTTGCGCAGCGTGCTCAAGTTCATGCTGGATGAAAATGAGTTTCTTTCGCCCTATGGCATCCGAGCGATTTCGCGTTTCCACAAAGACCATCCGTATGTGCTGCAAGTTAACGGCACGGAACATCGCGTAGATTACGAGCCCGCGGAGTCGAGCACCGGGTTGTTTGGTGGTAATTCGAATTGGCGTGGGCCGATCTGGTTTCCGCTGAATTACTTGCTGATCGAGTCGCTGCAAAAGTTTCATCACTATCTGGGCGAGGACTTCAAAGTCGAATGTCCGACCGGCTCAGGCCAGATGATGACGCTTTGGGAAGTGGCGGGCGAAATATCGAAACGCCTTTCACGGATTTTCCTGCGCGATGCAAGACAGCGCAGACCGGTGTTCGGTGCTACTGAGAAGTTTCAGACTGATCCCAACTGGCGCGACCTGGTTCCGTTCCATGAGTACTTTCACGGCGACAATGGCTCTGGCGTGGGCGCGAGTCATCAGACAGGTTGGACGGGACTGGTGGCGAAGCTGCTTCAGCAAAGCGGGGAATAGGTGTCAGAAGCCCGACCGTGAGGGAGGGCTATTCGTCAAGAACCTCAATTCTCGAAGATATTGTCAACGGCCTGGCCGAGCAAAAAGGGGAAAGTTTGCCTTTACGCACTGTCGGGCTTCTGACAGGGTGCCTATCTGGTCACACTTATCCGCCGCCCTCCAAAAATAGTCCAGCTCCTGTAAGGAATCGCTCTTCAATCCGACTCATGATTGTTCGGCAAATCCAAATAAGGCACCTGAGAGATCATGAGCGCCATTTCACCCCAGCAACGATTTTCGCGAAAGCCATCGATTCGAAGATCTACCGCAGCGTCGAAGCGCAGCGAACGTTGGGCAGTCATCATGGCCGGCGGAGATGGCACGCGCTTGCAATCGTTGACGCGCAGCATTACCGGCGACGATCGGCCGAAGCAGTTTGTTCCGGTCATCGGAGGCAGCACGCTGCTGGATCAGACTCGGCGTCGAACAGCGCTCTCAGTTCTGCCGGGCCGCACCCTGTTTGTCTTTACCGAAAAGCATCGACGCTTTTATCAATCTTTGACTCAGAGTGTTTCGCCAAACCTCCTGCTTGAGCAACCACAGAACAAAGGAACCGCGCCGGCAATTCTTTACGCGCTGATGCGCGTAGCTGCGAAGTCGCCAAAAGCGATCGTCGCGTTGTTTCCGTCCGACCACTACTTTGCCGATGAGGAAGAATTTATGTCGCACGTCGACGTCGCTTACGACGCCGTGCAGGCTGAGCCCAACACCGTGACCTTGCTGGGTATCACACCGAGCGCCCCCGAAACTGAATACGGATGGATCGAGCCGCAACAATCGATTCTGGGCAGCATGCCTCGCTCAATTACTCGGGTGATCCGTTTTTGGGAAAAGCCAAATGCCAATGTGGCGCGCACGCTGATGGACCGCGGCTGTCTCTGGAACAGCTTTGTGATGGTCGGCCGGGTCGACGCGTTACTGAAAATGACGCGCAGAGCTTTGCCGGAAATGTACTCGCAGTTCGCGACGATCATGTCTGCCTTTGAAACCGCAACTGAACGCAAAGCGCTGCACGAACTATATTCGAAAATTCAAGAGAGCAATTTCTCTCATGAAGTGCTGGCGGCGCGGCCCGAGGATCTCGCGGTAATGAGAGTTGGCGATGTTGGCTGGAGTGATCTCGGCGAGCCGGCGCGCGTTCTGGCAACACTGGCGCGAATGGGAGTTCAAACTGAAATGGCGATGTCGGCAAGTTGAAGACCTGAAATTGAAACCAAGTTCGAGGAGCAATCATGAAAGCAATTGCAGTCAAACCGGGAGTACCAAACACAGTTCATCTAACTGAACTACCGGCACCGAAAGTCACCGACGTCGTCAACGGCCGCGGTGTGCTGGTGCGCGTGCTGCGCGTCGGCGTCGATGGCACCGACAAGGAAATCAATGCGGCAGAGTATGGCCAGGCGCCAGAAGGCTACGATTTTCTGGTCATCGGTCATGAAGGATTCGGCCAGGTTGAAGCTGTCGGTCCGAACGTGACGGAAGTGAAGCCGGGCGATTATGTCGTCGCGACGGTGCGCCGTCCGGGCTCGAGCATCTACGACTTGATCGGCACCAATGACATGACGACGGACGATACGTACTTCGAGCGCGGCATCAATCTGCGCCACGGCTACATGAGCCAGTACTACGTCGATGACGCTGAGTTCATCGTCAAGATCCCACAAGGGCTTAAAGAAGTTGGCGTCCTGCTGGAACCAACCACCGTCGTTGAGAAGGGCATCGCGCAGGCTTACGAAATTCAACGTCGCCTTCGGGTTTGGAAGCCGAAGCGCGCCGCGGTAATGGGCGCGGGCACGATCGGTTTGCTCGCAACGCTGGCGCTGCGACTCAGAGGACTGCAAGTGACAACCTTCGGCAAGACGCCGAAGCCTTATTTGAATTCGGATTTGATCGAAGCGATTGGCGCGACTTATCAATCGACGGATGAACTTTCAATTCTTGAAGGCGCTAAGAAGTATGGTCCGTTCGACATCATCTTCGAAGCCACCGGTTTTTCGCCGGTCGTCTTCGACAGCATGCAAGCGCTTGGCAAGAACGGCGTGCTGGTTTTGTCCAGCGTTACTGGTGGCGATCGCAAGATCGAAGTGCCGGCTGACAAGATCAACCTGGAATTCGTGCTCGGCAACAAGGTAATGGTCGGGACGGTCAACGCGAATCGTGAATACTTCGAAATGGGCGTGAAGGACTTGGCGCAAGCCGAAGCCGAATATCCCGGCTGGCTATCACGTCTGCTGACGCATCCCGTTAAAGGCCTGGAAAATTATCAGGAGTTGTTCGCGAAGCTTACAAATCCGAACGGCGCCATCAAAGTCTTCTGCGAAGTTGCGGAACTATCATAATGGCCGGCGATTTAAACCGACCTAAGAGAATCCTGATTCTCGGGAGCGGCTTCGGCGGCCTTTATACAAGCCTGGCGACGGTTCGAATTCAAGACAATTGGAGCGCTGGCTTCGATCGGTAAACGCACCAGTAGAGGTTCAAGCCGCTTAGGCGCGCGATGGGAAAGAAGGTCTGCGATGATTAGATTAGATCAGGAGAGTTGTCAAAATCTCGAAACGTCACTCTCGCGCGAGTGGCTTGAGACAAATGGAATCGGCGGGTTTTCGTCTTCGACTATCACGGGTCTAAATACGCGACGGTATCACGGGTTGCTCACAGCGGCGACAAAGCCGCCAGTGGGTCGTCTGGTCCTGCTTTCAAAGTTGGAAGAGACTCTGATTATCGATGGCCGGCGTTACGAGCTATCCGCGAATCAGTATCCGGACGCGGTGCATCCGCAGGGTTTCAAGTATCAAATCGGCTTTCGTCTCGACCCATTTCCGGTCTTCACCTATGAGGTTGAGGGAGTGCGATTGGAGAAGTCTGTGTTCATGGTGCAGGGAGAGAACACGACGGTTGTGCAATATGAATTGATCGGAGCCCACCCGGGCGGTCGCAGTACTGCCCCAATCGTGTTAGAGGTTCGTCCACTAATCGCCTTTCGCGATTATCACAGCACGACGCATGAAAATGGCTCGCTCAATTCAAATGTGGAAACTGAAGGTGGATTGACCTCGGTCAAGCCTTACGACGATCTTCCTGCATTGCGTCTTGCGCACGATGCCGGCGAAATCGACACGAATGGTTTTTGGTATCGCAGCCTTCAATACGCGGTTGAGCAGGAACGCGGTCTCGACTTTGCCGAAGATCTCTTCAGCCCATGCGCTTTGTCGTTTGATCTGAACGCCAGCTCGAAAATCAGCATTATCGCTTCAACTGAGCGTCGCGATGTCCGCATGGCGAACTCTTACCGCAAAGCAGAAATGGAACGGCGAAACTCATTGAGTGTGAATCTCCAGGCTGATCAGCTAATCAGCAGTCTTACTGCTGCCGCCGATCAATTCATCGTCGCCCGAGAACGCTGCAAGACCGTGATCGCCGGCTATCACTGGTTCGCCGATTGGGGACGCGACACGATGATTGCCCTCCCCGGTCTGGCTCTGGCTACCGGGCACGCTGAAATTGCGAAGAGCATCCTGGCGGAGTTCGCTAATCATGTCGATCAGGGTATGCTACCTAACCGCTTTCCGGATGCTGGTGAGATCCCTGAGTACAACACGGTCGATGCGACGCTCTGGTTCTTCGAAGCAGTGCGCTCGCTTTTGCAATACACAAACGACATCGAGCTCGTGCGAGCCAACCTCTATGCGGTGTTGACTGACATCATCGATTGGCACATTAAGGGCACGCGTTATCAAATTCACGTTGACGCTGACGGGCTTCTTTACTCAGGCGAGCCGGGCGTGCAACTGACCTGGATGGATGCGAAGGTAGGCGATTGGGTCGTCACTCCAAGGCATGGGAAACCCGTCGAGATTCAAGCGCTCTGGTACAACGCGTTGCGTGTGATGGAACAGCTCGCGGCGAAGTTCAAAGACGGAAAGGCAAAGAAGAAGTACGCCGCAATGGCCGATAAGGCGCGTGCTAGCTTTAACGGAGTATTTTGGAATGAAGAAGCCGGCTGTCTTTACGATGTCGTCAGCGGTGACGAGCGCGATGGTTCGATCAGACCTAATCAAGTCCTCGCCGTTAGTCTCAAAAATTCAATGGTCGCGCCGAAACGAGCTACAAGCATTCTGGGTGTAATCGAGCGCGAGTTGCTGACGCCCCGTGGACTGCGCACCCTTTCTCCGAACGATCCTCATTACATCGGAAAGTATACAGGCGATCCGCGCAGTCGCGACGGCGCTTATCATCAAGGCACGGTCTGGCCTTGGTTGATGGGGCCATACATTACCGCTTACGTGAAAACGCTTGGTGAGAAGGGTGGTCGAAAGTTTGCGATCGAATGGTTGGCAGACTTTCAGGATCATCTCAACGAAGCTTGCCTGGGCCAGATCTCGGAGATCTTCGATGGCGACGCACCACACACGCCGCGTGGTTGTGTCGCGCAGGCGTGGAGCGTTGCCGAACTCTTGCCCGCGGCCTCCGAAGACGCCATAAATCTGAATCAACTAAGGCAGCAAAAGCCGCGAAGGCGTCTGCGCATCAAGCGTAGAAAACTAAGATCCCGTGAGGTCGAATGACAGAAAACCGTCCCGCAAAACGTCCCGGAGCGATACGCAAATCTGGCACTGCATGCACGGTATGCGTTGCATGCACGTACATTTTTGCTGAGTGATTTTGTAAGTATTGAAAACAAGGGAGCGAAACTTTTAATTCCAAGCTGGATGTTGCGGGTTCGCTCCCCGTCGCCCGCTCCATTTTTCCTCAGTAATTCGTAAAACTTCACAACCTGAAGTTTCAAACGTTCGAAACTCCCTCCAGAGGATTACGATTTTTGATTGTCGCAACTGTCAGCCTCCAAGATGCCGGGGGGCAAGGTTCGTTTGCGTCCAGGATCCCCAAATTACGCCATGAGTCGTTTGTTCGAACCACGGTGCCTCGGAAAATTGAGAATCAGCAAATCTCTCCAAGAAAAGCAATTTGGTTCTTTCATGCAAATGGGCCTTTGTGGCAATTGAGAACCAAGATTGTGCGCAGAGCATATCATTTTGCTTGACAGACTCCCCAAACTAAATAGAATACGAACGTTCGTTTTCTATGCCATGCCTAAACTTAGCGATACCGCAGTCGAGCGCCGCAAGGGCCGCATCGAAGAAGCCGCCAAACAGCTCTTCATCAGGCAGGGATTTCACGCTACGTCGATGCGCAAGATCGCGTCGAAGGCCGGCACGTCGCTGGGCAACCTCTACAATTATTATCCAACCAAGGAAGCGATTCTCGGATCGATTATCTCAAAGTACCAGCAGGTCATTGACGAGAAGCTCCGATCGATTTTTGACGAGGTCCAGGATCCCTTAAGCCGCGACGACTTGACCAAGTTCGCGCGGCTGGTCAAGCAGATGGTAAATAACCATCACGATTTTTGGCTGCTGATGTATATCGACGTTCTCGAATTTGAAAATCGGCACTTTCGCAAGATGTTTGAGAACGTCACGCAGAAATTGCGACGCCGGTTTGCCCTTGCGTTTGATGACTTGAAGCGCAAGAAAGCGCTGCATGAGGGCGTCGATCCCGCGATAGGTTTCACGGCCGCCTACATGCAATTCTTGAACTATTTCATCGTGGAAAAGCTCTTTGGTGGGAACATGCATTTCGGCATCAGCGACGAGCAGGTGATTGCGCGGCTGACAGACATTTACTCTCGGGGACTCTTGCGGACGCGGCACCGAAACGGACGCCCAGCAAATAAGCGAAGAACGACCAGTGCGCCCCATCGCGGTCGTAAACGAACAAGCCGGTAACAGTACGGGAACTTAACGGAGAGAGTCGCTCGCGACGTTTTGCGAGATGTCGCAAAAAGAAAAAACGAACGTTCGTGTTTATTTAGGAGGACAATAGAAAGTGTGAGTGCATGCAGGAAGCGATAACGCCTCGAATTCTGAAAGTGCAAAAGGAAGCCCGAGGCCGCGTATCTGGCGACGGCATTGAGTTGGCATTTGGCTTATGGCCGGGTCGCAGCGCGCCCGTCGTGGCAATCCACGGCTTAACTGCTTCGCTCGTTAGCTATACGGGAGTCGCGGAACGTCTCGCCGGGCGGCGGCCATTGTTCGGGATGGATCTTCGCGGACGCGGCGACTCGGACAAGCCGGCTGGTCCTTACGGTATGGCGCAGCACGGCCGCGACGTGGCGGTGGCGATGCAGACGTTCGGGCTGGGCAAGAGCGTCATCGTCGGACATTCAATGGGAGCATTCGTTGCCACGGCTTTGGCTACGCAGCATCCGGAACTCGTTAGCGGAATCATCATGATTGACGGTGGCTATGTTCCTGACCTGCCAGTTGGAGTCGATGCGTCGCAGATACTCGATGCGACCCTCGCATTGCGAATCGCACAGTTGTCGAAGACGTACGAATCGAAGCAGGCGTACATCGACTTCTGGCGCGCTCAACCGAATTTTCCGGCGGAAGAATGGAACCCATGGACTAACGCGTTTCTCGACTACGAAGTCTCTGGTGACACAACCGTCAAGCCTAAGGCCTCAGCCAACGGAGTCAAAATAGATATTGCCGAAGCCTTCAAGCGCGACGAGATCACCGATCGTTTGAAGTCGCTGAAAGTTCCAGTGCTGCTGCTGCGCGCAGCGCAGGGGCTGGAGCCGGCGCAGCCGCCGATTTATCCGGAAGCCCTCATGGATCGCTTTCGCGAATGCGTGCCTCATATGGAAGACGAAGTCATTGCGGGCACGACGCATTTCACGATCACGCTCGGCGAGCGTGGAGCTTCGCGCGTTGCCGATTTGATCGTTCAGTTCACCGAAGAATGCAAAGAGCGATGAACCCTTCGTAATACGCGATGAATGTTGCTTCTCTCATTGACAGGAACGCGAACTATCGCCCGGATCACACAGCGGTGGTTTTTGGAGATCACCGTCTCACTTCGCGGCAGTTCAACGAGCGAGTAAATCGCGGTGCCAACGTTTTGCATGAACTCGGAGTGCGTAAAGGCGACAAGGTCGCGACGATTCTTCCGAATTGTTTGGAGTTGCTGGAAAGTTACTGGGCGATTGTGAAGCTTGGCGCCGTGATTGTGCCGCTGAGTCAATTGCTGCGTGGCAAAGGTCTGCTGAATCTGCTCAACGACTCAGATACTTCGGCGGTTATTACGAACTCGTGTTTCACCGCCGAGCTGAATTCGATTAAGGCCGAGCTAAAGAACATTCCCGCGGCGCGCTACATGTCGATCGACGATGTCGCAGGTTATCAAAGTTACAAAACGCTTGCGGCTTCGGCATCAAACGCAGCACCGCCTCACGTCGAGATCACCGCCGACGATCTCTTCAACATCATTTACAGTAGCGGCACGACCGGACTTCCAAAAGGAATCGTGCACACGCACTACATTCGCGCAATGTACTGCACTCTGTTCGCATCGTCGTTCCGGATGACGCCGGAAAGCGTCGTGCTTCACGCAGGCTCGATTGTCTTCAACGGGGCGTGGGTCATGATGATGCCGGCGTTTTATCTCGGCGCGACTTTCGTCCTGCTCAGGCATTTCGATCCGGACAATTTCATCGCCACGATCGAACGGGAGGGAGCGACGCACGCGATGATGGTGCCCTCGCAGATCGTGGCCATGCTGAATTCGCCCAGCTTTGATCCTGCTCGTCTGCGATCGATGGAAGCCATCTGTTCCGTCGGGGCGCCTTTGCATCGCGAGCACAAAGATAAGCTTACGCGAGCACTGCCCGGGCGCTTCTATGAATTGTACGGACTAACGGAAGGCTTCATCACCATCCTCGACAAGAATGATTTCGACTCCAAGCCTGACTCAGTCGGCGTGCCGATCGCGTTCTCAGAAATGCGTATCGTCAAAGAAGACGGTCGTGACGCTGGGGTTCGCGAAGTTGGCGAGATTGCCGGCTACGGTCCGGGGAGTTGACGAAGCAGGCGATCGTCGATGGATGGCTCTACAGCGGCGATCTCGGCTACATGGACGAGGACGGATTTCTTTATCTAGTCGATCGCAAGAAGGATTTGATCATCTCCGGCGGCATCAACGTCTTTCCTAAAGACATTGAAGAGATCATTGTGCAGCATCCGGCCGTGCACGAGGTCGCCGTGTTCGGTGTTCCCAGTGACAAGTGGGGCGAGACGCCTTTGGCCGCGGTGATTCTCCAGCGTCCCGGCGAAATCTCAGAAGAAGAATTGTGCAGTTGGATCAATGAGCGCGTTGACGGCAAGCATCAGCGCGTGCAGGCAGTCGTCTTTCTGGAAGATTTTCCACGAAGCACGGCAGGCAAAACTTTGAAACGTGAGATGCGCGCACCCTATTGGGTTGGTCGAGCAGCTCGCATTTGAAACAAATCAGTCGATAACAGCAGTTACTTTGAAGGAGGTTCAGATCGATGAGTTGGAACATCAGACTTTTTATTTTGGCAGCGCCCCTTGTGATAGTCGCTTTTGCCGGCGTCGCACACGCGCAAGTTACCACCGGAACGATCAGCGGCACGGTTACTGATCCAAACGGTGCAATCGTTACCAGCGCAGCCGTCAAGGCGACTAACTTAGAAACTAACGCGACGCGCGAGACTACATCCGACAACGATGGCCATTTTGCGTTTACGCTGATGACGCCGGGAAGATATCGCGTGGATGTAAGCGCGGCGAACTTCCAAGCCTTCCAATCCGAAGTTATCGTCAGCATCACGCAGACGACTACGGTGGAGGCGAAACTCGGCATCGGCGGCACGACGGCAAATGTTATGGTGACAGCCGAAGCTCCCGTGGTCCAGGCTGAAACTTCTCAGAATGGACACGTGATCGAAGGTGAAACCCTCCGTCAGATTCCCCTGTCAACCAGAAACTTTCAGCAGCTGCTGGTGTTGCAAGCGGGTGCACAAGCTTCCGTTCCCAACAGCACCGACTTAGGCCGTGGCGACACCGCGTTCAGCGTCAACGGTCAACGCACGACCAGCAACAGTGTGAAGATTAATGGCGTGGATGCGAATTCAATCGGCACCAACTCGACTCCGAACCTCGCGGTGCCGAGCACGGAGAGCTTGCAGGAGTTCATCGTGCAGACTTCGCTGTACGATGCTTCGAATGGACGTAATGCAGGCGGCAACGTCGAAGCCGTGACGCGATCCGGTGGCAATGATTTTCACGGGAATGTTTTCTGGTTCCTGCGAAACAAAGCCCTGAACGCGAACGAGCCATTCATCAAAGCGCGCGGTTTGCAGAAGCCGGTGCTCACTCGCAATCAGTTCGGCGGAACCCTCGGCGGTCCGATTGTTCGCAACAAAGCCTTCTTCTTCTTTTCATATCAAGGCACGCGTGAACGCAACGGCCTGTCTCTTTCGAACAGTCTGAGTTTTCCGGCCGTACCGGCGGGTTTGACCGACACCAATCGCACCGCTGCGGCATTGGCGGCGACTTTTGGAATTCCGGTCGCAAACATCAATGCGGTTGCGGTGAACATTCTCAACGCGAAGCTTCCAAGTGGTCAATTCGCGATTCCATCGTCGGGTCTGGCTGGCGCAACCGGTGCCGCCGCCAACGTCGCGACACAAGTGCCGCAATCCGGTGTGTCGAGCTTTCGTGAAAATCAGTTCAACGGAAACGTTGATTTCAACTTTACGAATACACATTCGCTCGCGAGCAAATTGTTCTACGCGCGTAATCCCTCGTTACAGGCCGTCTACAACTTCGCCGGCACCGGCAATCGATTGGAAGGCCAGCCGGTGAATCAGCTCATTGGCTTTGGCGGAAACATTCCCATCAATCAGATTCTCTATTCACTGACGGACAACTACAGCTTTAGTTCGAAGCTGACGAATCAGGCACGCTTTGGTTTCAACTCGATCGAAGCGACCAGCAAGCCGGAGGAGCCGTTCACTGCAGCTCAACTTGGCATCACTTCGCCCTTCGCGAGTTTGTACCCGGGCGCGCCGACAATTCAGGTTGCGGGCGCTGACTCGTCTTTCTTCTTTGGCTCATCGCCGCTGGGCGATCAGCATTCAAAGATTGATGCGTTCACGCTGCAAGACACCGTGTCTTATGTAATGGGTAAGCATCGTCTGCGGTTCGGCGGCGAGTACCGTCATTCGTCAATTGATTTCTTCTTTAATGCATTCACGCGTGGCCAGTTGGTCTTCACGAGCTTTGCCAACTTTCTGCGTGGCAGCGGTGTGTCGATACTTGGTTCGGGTGTTTTCGATCGGCACTTTACCGTTCAAGATCTCGCTGGCTTTGTGCAGGTGCCGGATCAATTTCGTACGGGCGCGCCGCCGAATGGGATCGTTCAGGCGGCGGGCGGACAACTTGCAGGAGTTCCAACCGTCGACAAAGGCTTAGTGCCAACAGACAAGAATAACTTTGCGCCGCGAATCGGTTTCGCGTATCGCGCCGATCATGATGGCAAGATTGTGATCCGCGGCGGTTACGGAATTTATTACGATCGATTCTCGACGCGTACTTACAACACGCAACTCTTCAATTTCCCGTATCTCGCTTTGGGCGTCGGCTTGCCCGGGCTGACGACCACCTTCGCCAGTCCCTTTGTTAACTTGCCGCCTCCTTCAACATTTCCGACCGCCGCGACAATTCCTTCGGTACTCTCGCCACTCGCGCCGTTTGTGGGTGTGGCTGTCAGCGGCATCTTCGTCGATCCGAATTTGGCCACGCCTTATGTTCAGCAATACAACGCAGGCGTGCAGTGGGAATTCGCGAAGAACACGGTGCTCGAAGTTGGCTACGTAGGAAACAAGGGCACGAAGCTTTTGCAAATCATCAACGTGAATCAGCCAATTTATAATGCGGCAACGAACAGCTTTGTGACGCGTCTGGCCGCCGGCTCCATTCTCTCAACGAACAAAAATGTTTCGGGCGGAATGCACCAGGTGCAAACGTCCTCGAATTCGCGATACAACTCGCTGCAAGCAACTTTGACTCGACGGTTTTCAAAAGGTTTGCAGCTGACCGGCGCTTACACATTCGGCCGTTCGTACGATTATTACAACGGCACGAACGTTAATGAACTCGCGAGCCTGTCGGGCGATCAGAACGATTGGAAGACGAACTACGGCCGTTCTGATTTCAATCGCGAGCATCGTCTGGTGATCAGCGGCGTTTACGATCTGCCGAAGTCAAAGTCTGACTCAAGCGCCGTGCGCGCGTTGGTGAATAACTGGCAGATTGCCGGTATTGCGGTGTTCCAGTCGGGCTTGCCTTTCTCAGTTATCGACAATCCCGGAAACGCGGTCTTTGGCCGCGCCAACTACAACCCAGCGTTCACCGGCTCGATAAGCTGCAGCGGATCGGTTTCGAGCTGCTTGAACAACTACTTCAATCAGGGCGCGTTCGTAACTTCGCGTCCAACTCCCGCAGGCACCGCGAACGTTGGAGCTGTCACCAATCCGACGTTCGATCCAACGCACCCATTTGGCAACACGCCGCGGAATTTCCTGACTGGGCCGGGACAGAAGAACGTCGATATTTCATTGGTCAAGTTCATTCCGATCAACGAGCGTTATCGCGGCGAGGTGCGCGCGGAGTTTTTCAACGCATTCAATTGGGTCAATTATGCCAACCCGGTTAACAACATCGCGGTCGCGTCTTTCGCAAGGATTATTTCCGCGAGCACCGGCCCGCGGGTGATTCAGTTTGCATTCAAACTGAATTTCTAGTTCTCTGTGTCTCTGCGCCAACTCTGTGGCTCTCTGGTGAATTGTATGTAAAAGGCGCCATCATCAGAGAGACACTGAGTGTCGCCAGAGGCAGAGAATCTCTATGACAACCACTTCAGATGAAAGCGTTCAGCTTTCGTACCAACAATACGGCCAAGGCGAGCCACTAATTCTAATTACCGGGTTCGCTGCGGGAGCGTGGATTTGGTTTCGCCAAACGGGAGCGCTCTCTAAACATTTTCGGACAATAACGTTCGATCCACCGGGTATCGGCAAGTCTGAATTTCGCGAACGTCCGGCGCAGATGCAGCTGCTCGCGGACGACATCGCGAATCTGATGCGAGAGTTGAGAATTGAACGCGCGCATATTCTGGGCGCATCGTTCGGCGGTTTTGTAGCGCAGGAATTTGCGCTTAACTATCCTAAACTCACGCGGACGCTCACGTTGAGTTGCACCAGCTTCGGTGGTCCAAATCACGTGCTGCCGGCGGCGGAAGTCTTGATCGCGTTGGCTTCGACGAACGACTTCAATACTGAGACGCGCGTGCGACGGAATCTCTTGCCGGCGTTTTCGCCTGAATTCGCGCGCGGCCATCCTGAATGTGTCGACCAGGTGATCGAGATGCGCATGGCCGATCCGGTGGACGAAAGAGCTTACCGATGGCAAATTACGGCCGCCATGTCTTTCAATGCGGAAGGAAGAGTACTTGATATCAGGACCCCGACGCTGGTGATTAGCGGCGACGCCGATTCAGTTGTCCCTCCCCAGAACTCGCGAAATCTTGCCAGGCAAATTCCCGGCTCTGAACTGGTGGTGATCAAGGGCGGCAGCCATCTTTTCTTTATCGAGCAGGCTGATGAATTCAATTCAGCAGTTACAGAATTTCTGAATCGAAACTGACATGACATTTGCCCGTATCATAGGCACAAGCTCTTACGTTCCCGAGAAGGTGCTGACCAACTACGACCTCAGCCGCATGCTCGACGACGACATTGACGAATTTGTTTCGCAGGTCATCGGAATCAAAGAGCGACATATCTGTGCGGAGGACGAGAGCACCGCGGATCTCGCGACTGCGGCGAGTCTCAAAGCACTGAAGTCCGCGGGCGTGGACGCGTCTGACCTCGACCTGATCATTCTGGCGACGGATACGCCTGAACATCTTTCGCCCGCGACATCAGTCGTAGTTCAAGATCGCATCGGCGCAAAGAACGTGGGCACATTCGATATCAATTGCGCGTGTGCGGGCTTCGTAACAGCTCTGGACACGGCGGCGAAATTCATCATCGCCGACCCAATTTACAGGAATGTCCTGGTCATCGGCGCGTATGCGATAAGCAAGTACATAGATTGGAAAGACAAGAAGACCGCGACGATCTTTGCCGATGGCGCCGGCGCGGTGGTCTTGCAAGCAAGCGACAAAGAGCCAGGCTTTCTCGCGTCAAAGTTGATTGCAGACGGAAGTTACTCCGACTTCATGGGCATTTACGCCGGTGGCACGCGCATGCCGATCACGGAAGACGTGCTTCGCGATGGCCGCTGGAACAAGGTCCGCTTCGCACAGAAGTATCCGCCGGAAGTGAACATCGAAGGCTGGCCAAAGATCATCGGTGACGTGCGTGGAAAATGCGATCTCAGTATCGATGACATCGCGCTGTTTCTGTTCACGCAAGTCAATTTCAGCACGATCAAAGAAGTAATGAAGATTCTCGGCGCGCCGATGGAACGGACGCACACAGTCATGCGGAAATGGGGTTACACGGGATCGGCGTGTATTCCGATGGTGCTCGATGATGCAGTTCGTGAGGGCAAAGTGAAGGAGGGCGACAACTTGATCCTGTGCGCCTCCGGCGGCGGATTGAATATGGCGTGCGCGGCGTTTAGATGGTAATGCGAGCCTTGGGGTTAGGTCTTTGGATTTTGTTGCGATGTCGCGTTACTCCAAGAAAGTAAAGACCTAAGACCTAAGACCTAAGACCCAAGACCAAAGTCCGGTTTCAGATGAACTATCCCAACATCTATTCGTTGTTCATCGATCGCGTGAAGACCTATCGCGCGGAAGCGCAGCCGCGCGACGTTTTCTACTTTCGATCGACCGATGGATGGCAAGGCAGTTCATGGGAACGCTTTGATGTAGAGGCTCATGATTTCGCGAGCGCTTTGCTGTCCTTGGGTTTGAAGAAGGGCGGCACGGTCGCAATTCTGATGGGCAACGTCCCTGAGTGGCCCATCGCGGACATCGGCGTAATCGCGGCGGGCGGCGTGGGTGTTGGTCTTTACCCATCAAGCTCTGCAGAGCAATGCCAGTACATCATTAACCATTCGGACGCTGAGTTCGTTTTGGTTGATAGCGCCACCCAGCTTCAAAAAGTTCTCAGCGTGCGAGCGCGGTTACTAAATGTGAAAACGGTCGTCACGCTCGATGAAACTGCCGCGCGCGATGCAGAAAATGTCTTAAGTTACAGACAACTAATCGATCGCGGAAGATCTTCTCGGGACGCTGGCTCTGCACTTTTGCGCGAACGCGCTGAAGGCGCCGCCGCCGAAGATATCGCGATCATGGTTTACACGTCGGGCACAACCGGCCCCCCGAAGGGCGCGCTGCTTAGCCATCGTTACATCATCAATAGTGTCGAGTCGCTCAGGCAGACGATTCCGATTTTCGACACCGACGTGGCTTTTTCTTATCTGCCTTATTGTCATGTGGCTGAGAGAATCTCAGGTCTTTACAACCGGCTCTACGCCGGCGCGTCGGCATACTTCGTCGACGATCTGTCGAAGCTGGGCGACTACATGCTGGACGTGAAACCAACAGTGTTCGCCAGTTTGCCACGTTTCTTCGAAAAAATTCACGCGCGGATTGTGAGCGACGTTGAGGCTTCGCCGAAACAAGAGCGCGACGCGTTCTATTGCGCGCTTGATCTCGGTCGGGAGATTTCCCGTCGGCGCCAAGCAAGGAGAGAAGTACCAGCAGAATCGCAACAACGATATGAAACAGACGCTGCGCCGATCTTAGCGAAGGTCAAAGATTATTTTGGCGGAGGCATTCGTCTCGCGACGTCGGGCGGCGCGCCTTTGCCTCTCGAGGTCGCAGAGTTCTTCGACGCGGCGGACCTGCCGATACTGCAAGCCTACGGACTGACCGAAAATATTTGCGTCGCTTTCAACCGGCCAGACAAGCACAAGTTCGGCACCGTCGGGCCGCCGATGCCCGGCTCCGAAGTGAAAATTGCTGAGGACGGCGAAATTCTGGTTCGCAGCGAAATGATGTTCAGCGGTTACTACAAAGCTCCCGACGAAACCGCCGCGATGTTTCGCGATGGATGGTTGCTGACGGGTGACATCGGCGAGATTGATGCTGACGGTTTTCTGCAAATCACCGGCCGAAAGAAAGAGCTGATCGTGACTTCTACGGGCAAGAAAGTCGCACCGGCGCTGATCGAGAATCTGTTGAAAGAAAACCATTTGATTAGCCACGCGCTGGTTTACGGAGAAGGGAAGAGCTATCTGGTCGCTTTGATTACAATCAACGTGCTGGAAGCCAACGCGTTCCTTCGCGCGAACGGAATTGATTCAATAGTGAATCCTTCGCAATCGGATTTGATTCAAAGCGCGGTGCGGAAGACAGTTGATGAAGTGAACGCGCGCATCTCTTCAACCGAATCGATCAAGAAGTTCGCGATCCTCGATCACGATTTCGAGATTGAGAAAGATGAAGTTACGCCAACGGGAAAACTGAAGCGCGGAATGGTGACCGCGCGCTATCAAGGAGAAATCGATGCGTTGTACAAATAGCACCCGCGGGTTACGCGGATTCCGCCGAGAGAAGGCAAATATGAAATCAACCAGAAGATTTGCGACTCTCAATCTGTTTGTATTTTGTCTCTTGCTCGTGGCCACACCTCTTTTGGCTCAAGCGCAATCCGCGCCTGTCGAAAAGGACGTGACGATTTATGGCGCGAAGATTCATTACGCCGAAGCCGGTTCAGGCCCGACGGTGATTCTGCTGCACGGCCTGGGCGGCAGTTGGCAGAACTGGGCTTTCAACATCGCGCCGCTCGCGGCGAAGTATCGCGTCGTCGCCCTCGATCAGATTGGCTTTGGCAAATCCGACAAGCCGATGATCAATTATCGCATCGGCACGTATATCGATTTTCTCGATCAATTTTACAAACAGTTGAAGATCGAACGTGCGTCGTTGGTGGGCAACTCGATGGGCGGATGGATCGCTGCTGCGTACACGGCTGCGCATCCGGAAAAAGTCGATCGCCTCGTGCTAGAAGACGCGGCGGGTTATGCACCTCCGTCGACCTTCGACTATAAAGTTCTCTACAATCTGAACCCTTCGACGCGCGACGCGATGAAGCAGGTCGCCAAGCTGGTCTTTTACAACCAGGCTCTGTTCGGCACCGAAGGGGCGATTGATCAGGCGATGGCCGCGAGAATCAACGCTGGCGACGGCTATACGATCAAGAGTCTTATCGAATCAATTATCCGCGGCGAAGATTTCGTAGACGCACAAGTCAAGACAATTAAGCAGCCAACGTTGATCGTGTGGGGAAAACAGGATGGCCTCACCCCGGTCAGCGATGGAGAGCGATTCAAGCGTGACATTTCGAATTCGACACTTCTGGTTATCGATCAATGCGGACACGTTCCGAATGTCGAGAAGGCCAGGGAATTCAATGCGGCGGTTTTGAAGTTCTTGGGAGGGCAGTAAAGAAATCCGCAGATTACGCCGATTGGAAATGCAGCATTGAAACAGTTAAGCGGCGCTACCTGCCGGTCTAAATCTGTGAAATCTGCGAACCATTTAAAGGAATCAAATGAAATTCAAAGTTGGAGACACCGCTTCAGTCACAAAGACGTTCACGCAGGATGACATCGAGAAGTTCGCAGACCTTTCGGGCGATCGCAACCCGATTCATCTCAACGAAGAACATGCAAAATCTACGCGCTTTGGTCGCCGCGTTGCGCACGGGATGTTGGCTTCGTCTTTGATCTCGAACGTTATCGGAAATGAATTGCCGGGCATCGGTAGTATCTATCTCGGCCAGACACTGCAATTCCTCGCGCCGGTTTTTCCGGGCGACACAATCACTGCCCGCGCCACCGTGACCTCAGTTCGCGAAGACAAGCCGATCGTGAAAATCGAAACCGTCTGTACGAATCGGCGCGACGAAATCGTCATCAAAGGCGAGGCGACGGTGCTGGTCGAATAACTACCAAAACAAAGCGTCCAATGAATCAACCCGCAATCACGAGCGAACCAAAGGCCGCTGCTTACGCCTGGTATGCGCTCGCGCTTCTCACGCTTGTTTACGTAATGAACTTTCTCGATCGGACGCTGATTTACATCTTGTTCGTGCCGATCAAGAAAGAGATGGCCTTCAGCGATCTTCAGCTCGCGCTGCTCGGCACGACTTCGTTCGTTATCTTTTACACCGCGCTGGGAATTCCATTCGGCCGACTAGCCGATCGCGTCGTGCGCAAGAATATGATTGCCTACGGCCTTGCAATTTGGAGCCTGTTCTCAGGCCTCACGGGATTTGCGAAAGGGTTCTGGACGCTCTTCTTCTATCGCGTCATGGTCGGCGTCGGTGAAGCGACGCTCGGCCCCGCCGCCCTATCGTTGCTGAGCGATTATTTTCCGCCGCGTCGGCGCGCGACAGTGCAGGCCATCTACTCATCAGGCATCGCTGTCGGCGCCGGTGTCGCGTTCTTTTTCGGCGGTTGGATTGGACAGCACTTTGGTTGGCGCTGGGCGTTTTATCTGCTCGGTTTTCCAGGATTGATGATTGCGGTGCTGGTATTTCTGTTGAGAGAGAATCCGCGCGGTCAAACCGAAACCGCGGCAGTGCATTACACGGCAAAAGACTGGAAGATTCTCTTTCGTTCAGTGCCGCTGCGCTATCACTATCTCGGTTACGCGCTGTTCGGATTGGCCGCAAACAATCTCTCGATTTGGGGCGCGTTATTTTTCACGCGCGTGCACAAGTTCGACATTGCGACAATTGGACTTTTCGGCGGCGTGCTGTCGTTTACCGCCGGAGTGCCTGGAACGATTCTGGGCGGATGGGCCGCGGATCGATTTCGCGGTTTCGGTCGCGGCGGACGAATGCTCTTCAGTTCGGTAGCCGCGATGATCGCGATCCCGTTTTGGTTGCTGCTCATCTACTCAAACAATATTCCGGCGCTGCTGCTTGCGAACTTTGTTTTGCTTGGATTGTCTCTGATGTGGCTAGGCCCGGCCGCGGCTGACGTCCATGACATCGCAGGGCCACACCTGCGTGGGCTGGGTATTGGCATTTACTTTTTCAGCGTCAACATAGCCGCCTATGCGATCGGATCGAACATCATCGGCAAGCTCAACGACTGGCTTGGCGCGACTGCTGCGCCTTTGCAGATGCGCTACTCGTTGCTGATTTGTCCGGCTGCTTGTGTATTGGCGTCGCTCATGTTGTGGCTGGGCAGCAGAAGTTTGGGTAAAGAGGAAAGCTCGAAGCCTAAGACTCCGCTCGCTAGAAAACGCAGGGCATTATAAAGCATTGCCGCGTCTTCAATTCGTAAGGCGCGCTGATGAGTTGTAATGACGATTTTTGGCTTGCTTCGGTGACGAAACAAACTCGCCGCAACTCTTCGGTCGCCAGCGGCAACGCATGATTCGATAAGCGTCCCGTTCAACACCCGGCCAAAAACTCAGATGGATTCAGCGGCGAACTCGACGGCGCCCCTTGGCAGGCAGTGGGCCAGGCCGCAAAATGGCCAAATAATGATAGTTCGATAGTTTTCGCGGCTGCCATTAAGACTGTATTGTCAGCTTAACTTCATGAAAAGTCTTTAACCAGAAAGGCGCCAAGCGGTAGCCCAGGTGGGCATTACGCATGAAACACACATTGTTCAGTCTCGTAATTTTGATGGTAGTGCTGCCCAGTCTCCATCCAATCAATGTCTGCGCCCAGCAAGCCGCAGGTCCTCATGCTCGTCAAAAGGAGATCGCCATTACGATTGACGACCTGCCGCTGAACGGTCGGCAGTTTGATCTAAAGAGATTGCGGGTTATGACCGACAAACTTCTATCCGGCATCGATCGGAATCAGATCCCAGTCGTGGGGTTTGTTAATGAATCGCTTCTTTATGTACCGGGTGAAACGGACGCGCGGATCGCTCTGTTGAAAGCCTGGTCTGATGCCGGGGTTGAACTGGGTAATCATACATTCGCTCATGTGGGATTCAGTGCCACTTCACTCCCTGAATACGAAGATGATTTCGTCCGCGGCGACACGGTTACCAGGATGTTGCTCAAGGAAAAAGGTCAAACGCCAAGGTATTTCCGTCATCCGTTCTTACAACTTGGACCGGCCAAAGAGACTGAGAGAACTTTCGAAAACTTTATCGCGGGCAAGGGCTACCAGATCGCGCCTGTCACGGTAGACACCATGGATTGGATGTTTACGGTGGCTTACGCCAACGCTCGAACGCGAGGAGATTCTGAACTGATGAAAAGAGTTTCCGAGGAATACCTGAAGTTCGCCGGGCTTAAGTTTGAATTCTGCGAACAAGTCACGAATGATCTGTTTGGACATCAAATCAGGCAAATCCTTCTACTACACGCAAATGAGCTTAACGCTGATAATTGGGACGGACTGGTAATGATGCTCAAGCGCAGGGGCTACCAGTTTATTACTCTGGAGCGGGCGTTGAAGGATCCGGTTTATCAATTCCCGGACAAATACAAGGATACCTCTGACTGGCTGGCCCATTGGTCATTCAGCAAAGGGAAAACGTTTGCGTCGCCAAAGCCTCCGGAATTCATTGAAAAGATATATCAGGACGATCGGAAAGGGCTCCCGGTTAAATAGCGAGAGATAGAATGATCAAGTTGAATGCCAGGCGTTCACTTGGATGGTTAATTGCGAGTACTGTCCGCATTAGCACGCTATTGAAGGCCGCGGCCGACCCCGGCACACCGCAAGACAGCGACACTCTGGCCTCCGCCGATCGTATTGACCTTGGGGCAGAGTGAGAAACGACGCAGGCAATGGCATCCAGTTGTTCAGAGATTCCTGAAGTTTGTCGGACATTTTTCCAGGCGTTGCTATGATCAAATTTGCTGGAGGAAAAACCCTTGGTTAAGACTGGCCCAATCCTTCTTCGTCTCCCGAGATCCAGCCGTTTCATCGCCGGCGTGTGGGCGGCGATATCAATAATTCTCGTCATTTTTCTCAGAGCAGACATCAGATCGCAGGCAGCTATGCCGGACTATAAGAACCCGCGACTGCCCGTCGAGCATCGGGTCGCGGATCTGCTCGGCAGGATGACGCTCGAGGAAAAGGTGGCTCAACTAACTTGTCTCTGGACAGCAAGACCTCAGATGGGCCCGCAGACGGATTTTTCTACCGACCGTGGGGATTTCTCGCCGGACAAGGCCCGTCTGGTTATGAAATACGGAATCGGGCAGGTCGCGCGCCAGAGGGAACAAAAGGGTCCGCATGAAGGGGCCGTCTTCGCCAACGCGGTCCAGAAGTGGCTGATTGAGAACACGCGGCTGGGCATCCCCGCCATCTTTCATGATGAAATACTGCATGGCCACATGGCCCAGGGAAGCACGAGTTTTCCTCAGCCGATAGCGCTCGCCAGTAGTTGGGATCCCGATTTTGTTAACAAGGTGTTTACAGCAGCCGCGCTCGAAACAAGAGCGCGCGGCAGCGATCAAGTGCTCGGCCCGAATCTTGATGTGGCACGCGAGCCGCGTTGGGGCCGCACCGAAGAGACATACGGCGAGGATCCTTACCTGGTGTCGCGTATGGCGGTAGCAATTATCAAAGCGTTGCAGGGATCGGGACCAGGCGTCGATGGCGATCACATTATCGCGACCGCCAAGCATTTTGCCGCGCACGGCCAGCCCGAAGCTGGCACGAACATCGCGCCGGCTAATTATTCCGAGCGTGTGCTCCGTGAAATTTTTCTGCCCAGCTTTGAGGCAGCCGTTAAAGAAGCCGGCGTAATGAGCGTGATGGCTTCTTACAACGAGATCGATGGCCTGCCGTCTCATGCCAACAAATGGCTACTCGAAAAAGTGCTCCGGGAGGAATGGGGATTCAAAGGTTACATCGTTTCCGACTATGACGGGATTTCGCAACTGGCGAGCCTCCATCATGTCGCGGCCAACAAGGCAGAGGCCGCGAGGCTGGCGCTCGAAGCAGGAGTTGATATCGAATTGCCCGATCCCGATTGCTTCCCGGTGCTCGTCCAACTGGTGAAAGAAGGCAGGGTTGCAGAAGCGACGATCAACCGGGCCGTCGCGCGGAATCTCCGGGCCAAGTTTCTCCTTGGTCTATTCGAGAATCCTTATGTCGATCCGGAACGCGCGGTCAAAGTTACCAACTCGCAGGCCCATCATGACCTGGCTGCCGAGGCTGCGCGTCGATCTATTGTCCTGCTCAAGAATGAAAATAACCTTCTGCCGCTCGATCGGAACGGGCTGAAGTCCGTCGCAGTCATTGGGCCAAACGCCGAGCGCGTGCATCTCGGTGGATACAGCGACAATCCTGGCCGCGGGATCAGCGTGCTCCAGGGAATCAGCGACAAAGTAGGAAGCAAGATAAAGGTTACGCATGCGGTCGGATGCAATATCACAAAAGAAGGCGGCGACTGGTTTGCTGACACTTCACACTTGAGTGATTCGGCAGAGGACAGCAAATTGATCGCGCAAGCTGTCGAGACAGCAAAAGCGGCTGACCTTGCGGTTCTGGTATTGGGCGGCAACGAAGACACCAACAAAGAAGCTTGGGCCGACAACCACCTGGGCGATCGCGACAGTCTGGATCTCGTCGGCCGGCAGAACGATCTTGTTAAAGCTGTGGTCGAGACCGGGAAGCCGATAATCGTGTTGCTGATTAACGGAGGCCCGCTATCGGTCAACTATATTGCCGAGAAAGTCCCCGCCATTCTCGAAGGCTTTTACCTTGGACAGGAAACTGGAGTCGCCGTCGCGGACGTGTTGTTCGGCGATTACAATCCCGCCGGCAAACTTCCGGTCACGTTCCCGCGTTCAGTAGGGCAGTTGCCCAGCTACTATAACCGTAAGCCAACGGCCAAGCGCGGTTACTTGTTTACCAGCAAGGAACCGTTGTTCCCCTTCGGCTATGGTCTCAGCTATACGACCTTCGAATATTCGAACTTGAGATTGAGTGCCCCGCAAGTCGCGCCAACTGGTCAGACGACAGTCAGCGTGACGGTCGCTAACACCGGCCAGCGCGCGGGCGATGAAATTGTGCAGCTTTACATTCACGACCTGGTCAGTTCGGTTACTCGACCAGTCATGGAACTGAAGGACTTCAAGCGCATCTCACTGGCTGCTGGTACGAGCAAGACAGTTGAGTTCGTGATCACACCCGACAAACTTTCATTTTTCGATCTAAACATGAATCGCATCGTCGAGCCGGGATGGTTCGACATTATGGTGGGCCCGAGCTCAGTTAAGTATCAGACTGCTAAGCTCGAGGTGATTGGCACGAAGTAAAATGGAACTGCTGGGCATAGATGTTGGCACGGGCGGCACTCGCGCAGTGGTGGTTAATGAGCGAGGCGGCGTCATCGGGTCGGCGACGGCGGAACACGCGCCATTTGCTTCAACCCAAACGGGCTGGGCCGAACAGGACCCACGTGACTGGTGGAGCGCTACTGCAGAGGCGGTGCGCGCGGTGCTTTTGAAGAATGAATTGAATGCCGAAGAGATCGGGTGCGTCGGGTTGACTGGGCAGATGCACGGTGCTGTGTTGCTCGACGAGGGTGACGAACCCGTGCGCCCGGCCATAATCTGGTGCGATCTGCGCACGGCGGCTCAGTGTCGCGCGCTGACGGAGCGGTTGGGCGCCGAACAACTGATCGAATTAGTAATGAATCCCGCGCTAGAGGGCTTCACATGGGTGCGCGAAACCGAGCCGGAGTTGTGGTCGCGTGTGCGTACGATGCTGCTGCCGAAAGACTACGTGCGTCTCCGGCTGACGGGCGAACACGCGACTGATGTGGCTGACGCTTCTGGAACGCTGCTGTTTGATGTGCGTCAGCGCAGATGGTCAAGAGAGATGCTCGACCGCGTGGAACTCGACGACAGTTTTTTACCGCGCGTATACGAATCGCCGGAAATCGCGGGTCGAGTTTCGGCGGAGGGAGCGGCGGCGACGGGCTTGCGTGCAGGCACACCGGTTGTAGCGGGCGCGGGCGATCAGGCAGCGGGCGCGGTCGGGATGGGCATCGTGAAAGCGGGAGCAGTCAGCGCCACTATCGGCACTTCGGGCGTCGTCTTTGCCGCAACCGCTAGCCCGGCGCTTGATCGATTGGGGCGCGTGCACACGTTCTGCCATGCGGTGCCCGGGCGCTGGCACGTGATGGGTGTGACACAGGCGGCGGGACTATCTCTTCGATGGTTTCGCGATCGGTTCGGCGCCGGGGCGGATGATGGAGGCGACGCATACGAGCGACTAATTGCTGAAGCCGCCATGGCTCCGGCAGGCGCGGACGGCATGTTGTGGGCCCCCTATCTTATGGGAGAACGCACGCCTCACCTCGACCCGAACGCGCGCGCTGCCCTCGTCGGGGTGACTGCGAGTCATACGCGAGCGCATGTCATCCGCGCCGTACTGGAAGGTGTCGCTTTCTCTTTGCGAGACACACTGACGATCTTCAGCGAAATGAATGTCCCGGTAGAGACGATACGGCTCGGCGGCGGCGGCGCGCGCTCTACTTTGTGGCGACAGATTCAAGCGGACGTCTACGGTCAGAGTGTCGAGATAGTGGAAGCAGAAGAAGGTGCAGCTTACGGCGCTGCATTGCTGGCCGGAGTCGGAGGCGGTGTATGGGCTTCAGTGGATGAGTCCTGTGCCGCGGCGGTGCGCGTCCGCGCGACGATTGAACCCGAGCCAGCGTCCACGAAGTTAATGGACGAGCGTTACCGGAACTATCAATTGGTCTATCCCGCCCTGCGGCGGCTTGCCTATTGAATTGTCGTGAGCAGTGAAAGACGGATACAAGAGCAGAAAGTGAGATCAAACAATGGCAGAAGATAAATACACACCTAAGCCCGAACATAAGTTCACCTTCGGTCTCTGGACTGTGGGCAATCGCGGGCGCGACCCGTTCGGCGATGCCGTCCGCCCGACGCTTACACCCGTCGAAGCCGTCTGCATGTTGGCCGAAGTGGGTGCTTACGGCGTCAATTTTCACGACAACGATCTCGTGCCCATTGACGCGACACCGCAACAGCGCGACCAAATCGTGCGTGACTTCAGAACAGCCTGCGAAGAGAACAGCATCGTCGTGCCGATGGCGACCGTTAATCTGTTTTACGATGCCGTCTTTCGAGACGGCGCTTTCACTTCGAACGATGCTTCGGTGCGTGCCTATTCCGTCCAGAAGACGATGCGCGCGATGGACTTGGGCGCTGAGTTCGGTGCGAAGATTTTTGTGCTGTGGGGCGGGCGCGAGGGCGTGGAAACGGATGGTTGTCGCCGTCCTGATGAAGCTATCAAGCGCTTGCGTGAAGCTCTCAATTACTTATGTGAATATTCGCTGTCGCAGAATTACGGCTACAAGCTCGCGCTCGAAGCTAAACCAAACGAGCCACGCGCTGACATATACATGCCGACCACGGCCGCATATCTGGCCTTCATCACAACTCTCGATCGTCCCGAGCTGGTCGGCGTCAACCCTGAAGTAGCGCACGAGCACATGCCCGGATTAAACATGATGCACTCGGTGGCGCAGGCCTGGGAAGCAGGAAAACTCTTCCACATTGATCTGAACGATCAGGTGCCGGGTCGCTACGATCAAGACTTGCGCTTCGGCTCGGCCAATCCGAAGGCTGCCTTCTGGCTGGTGAAGTTTTTGGAAGACGTTGGCTATGAAGGGTCTCGTCACTTCGACGCCCATGCTTACCGCACGGAAGACTATGACGGAGTGAAGGATTTTGCGCGTGGCTGCATGCGCACCTATCTCATCCTCAAGGAGAAGGCCAGTCAGTGGAACAACGATCCGGACATCAAATCTATTCTGGCCGAGATTGCTAAAAGGAATTCCAGCGGTTCGGACCATAGTAAGTTTGAGAAGGGGAAAGCTGCATCGCTGCTCGCTCAGGAGTTTGACCGCGCCTCGCTGGCCTCGAAGGGACTTCAATACGAGCGGCTTGACCAGTTGACTATAGACATTCTGCTGGGCGTACGCTGAATTAATCGCGGTCGCGAACAGTACTGTGTGATAGAAAACCGTTCCCCAACGTCCTCCAGCGCCACGCAAATCGGGCAATGCATGCACGTATGTCTTCCTTCCTCAAACCCAAGGTTGACCGGCCGCTTGATTGTCGCTTTCGGAATCTTTGCATATGCCGGATCATCGGCTTCGGTTTCCTTTGATGAGGACTTACTAGTCACGGCGACAATCCTATCCACCACTTCGAACGCAAGATCATCGATCCAGGCTTGGCCTTTGCCGATCAGAAGCGCGCCGAGGAAAATATTCTTGGCGTCGTTCGGCAGGTCCAGGACAACCGAATACATTTTCCACTCCGTGGTCCCGCCGACTGCGCGGTCGCTCATGTTGTCGAAACCCAGCCGGCGTTGTTAGCCATCAATGCGCATGCATAAGGAAGCCTGACTCGCATTGACGGTTTTCAACCAACCCGAAAGTCGAACTCGTTTGCCGCGATATTCGTCCGCGGCGATCGATTGCCGAACGAAGCCCATGGTTCCTGATCGTCACCGCAATTAAATTTGATCGATGCGCTGGCCTTGCCGCCATGCTTTATTTTTCGGAGTCCACGTACATCAAGGTGCGGCCCTTCCATCGCGTTTCCAGCCGGACGGCAAACCGGGAACGACGGGTTCAATACGTTTGGGACGATCAGACACATGCTCCGCGAAAATTAGCCACCGCCGTTCGTCATTCTGAGCCCGGGTTACTCCTGAGCCGGTGAGCAGCGCCAGAACAATCATCGTAAGCGTCGTCACATGCCTTCTGACAGCAACCTCGTTTCTATTGATTGAATTTGACTCGGTCGCGGCGTGCGACACGCAGCAATGCCGGCTCGCTCGTGTTTACGAATTTGTGATTTGGTGAACGACATCTCTTCCTCCGTCGCGATTAACCTTATAAGTTCGATTAGCGCGCCAAACTACAAATGGGAGGCACTATCGGCGGATTAGCAGTTATTACTGGCCAGCATTAATCAGGTTCCCAATTACCGTCGAGAATCCGTTCACAAACGGCTGACCTCCGGTCAGCAAATTGTTGCGTGTCTGGTAATCGGCTGTAAAGTCCGGTTGGATGCCGATATTCTCGATGTACGGCGCGCTGGGAAGCCCGGGCGTGGAAATGCTGTGATTCCGTACGAGGATCGATTGTGTGACAATGGCCCTTCCTTCCGAGTATGGCGTTGCATTGAAATTGTATGAAACGTCATTCCCGCCGCCTCCGTCGGTTCGCACGCCGAATACCGACACCCGATTCTCGTCCTGTAATGTCGCAGCAAATATTTCCGCAGATGAGAGCGTGAAATTGTCTGTCAACAACAGGATCGGTTTGGTATAGGCAATATTGTTTCCCAGGGCGTCAGTCGCGGGCGGATAAATAAGGCCGCCGCCGGCGTTGCAGAAGCCGACCGGGGAGTAGGCCTGTATGGGCTGAGTGAGGCCCCGACTCTCCGCAAGGGCCTGTTGAACCTCGTCTATCATCCCGGTGACCAAATCGATGTCGCTTTGAGAACCTCCGTGGGATTCTTCGAAGATAAGGAGACTCTCGAAGTTCAGAAGCCACTGCTCGGTGGCGCGCAATTTGGCTGGAAGAGCCTGGAAAGGATGGGGAGAGAGATACCGCACGAGAGTGTTCGCATAACAGATGTTCCCGCCACCGTTGGACATAAGGTCAATCACAAGACCGCTCGTGTTCTGCTGAAAAAAGGTGATCTCGCTTTGAAACTGCTGGATCGCCCTGCTCTGACTGGTGGGAGCAAAGCTCGGGATGCGAATGAAGCCCACAGTGCGGTTGCCTTTCGGAAATGTTCCGCTTATGAATTCATCGGTTGCGTGGGAGCCAAGCCGCAGGTGGAATCCAGGCGGCGGATTGAACGCCGGGAATCGAGAGTTGAAGGGAAAGATCGAGCCAGCCACGACATGGTCAGGCTCGAAGGCAGCAAAAATTTGAAGCCCTTTCAACCGTTCCATGCCCTTGGGCATGGGCGTTTCCTCGCGTGCCGGTTCTTCTCCAGTCCAAACGCCCCACGGGTTACTCGCGGCCTGTGCGAGTTGTCGCATCGGGTGCTTGACCCGACTCTGTGCGAAAGCCGACTGCCCCGTGAACGCTCTCGGGCCTGGGTTGGGTACCGGCCCGATCTGGTTGAGCGGAATTCCGAAAGCTTCCCATGTCAAGGTGTAGGTCCCAACCCTCCCGTCCTGTCCTCTGACGACGATGGTGGCCGTATCCCCCGGGTGCACTTTGTTCGAGTAGGTGTAAAAATTCTGTAAGCGGTCGAAGATGGTTGCAACCGCCAGTCGGTTGCGGCTTACTGGGTTACCCTGGCCGTTCACGCCGTAGGGTCCGAGCTTGGCGATCCACTCGCTAACGTTCGTGCCGTCCACCGAGAGTAGTTCATCGCCTACTGCGAATGGGTATGTCTGGGGATCCAGCACCGTCCGGTCGATCGTATCAAGCAGAACTCGTGCATCGTAAATGTCCGCCGTGATGGGAAGATATGCTTCGTAGTAGGAAGGAATAATAAACGCGTCGTGCGAATCCTGGAGGCTAGCGACGTAGTGAATGCAAGTGTCGTAAAACGACAGATCGTCGTGGGAGGAATTCACCTGTTCAAGCCAGGGCTGGAGCTTCAAGAGGTCGTAGTCAAATGCATCGACCTTCCACTCATAGGGGGCATAATTCTTGTCGTAGAGCGCGACCAGCGTCTTAAAATCGGAGAGCTTTTGCTCGTGTGTGAGCTGGGCAAAGGAGGTGGAAGCGAAGCAGAGGAAAACTGCGCACGTCAACATCGCTTTCACAAAACCAGAGACCATCGTGTGATCACCCACGCCCAAAGACATCGATCTTTTCTTTGTGAAATTCGGCGTCGCTCCAGAGACTGCTGCCGAGCGGCAGACCACCGCAGACAATAAAATCAGGATGAGTCTTTTGAGTCCGTTGCTGTTCATTCTTTTTGTTCTCCCTTTCAACCAAAGAAGAGTCTCGTTTCGGAAAGTCAGAGAAGTCAAAGACCTTCCGCACATCGGGCCGCATGGCCGAAAACTGAATAACGGACCGGCAGTAAAAGGCTGTCCGCAAAAAGCTACCGCGACCGCCGCGAGCCCCGCTATTCTTTGTTCCACTTACTAATGCGCAAATCGCGCGGGAAACCTCTAATGGAATCTCATCGCATCTGGTCACAAGACTCCATAGCTAGAGAGAATCGAGCGGAGTTAAGACTAACGTTGACAAGCTCGTCTGCTTTCACTCTTCCTTCACACAGTCCTTTAGCGAGTGATTGACCAGACGGATTCATGATTGGGTCGCAGCGCAATCCACCAAAAGACTAAATCCGAATCCGTATTGCCCCTGGATTGCTCAATTGGCTGCGGAAACTTATGGTGACGGTGCATCGCCCAGACGCCAGATTGTCGGGTAGTCTGAACACCACCTGCGTGAAATCGAAACCTGGCACGAGCCGCTCATCCTCAGCGGGTATGTTGTAGCTTTGATTGTTCGCGTCGATCAGGTTGATGACTACCGTAGCAGGCGGGTCGCCTTGTGCCAGCTGAAGATTGGCTGCGAAGAGAATGACTCGCGTATTTCGATCTGTGGACTGAGTGAAAAAGTTCTCGTCATTTGCAACCTGAAATGGATCTCGGAGAAACGACACAGACTCCAACGCCGCCGCTTGTTCGGGGGTCGGGGCCTGATGCGTCTAATAGCAATTGAATCGGGTTTGCCGGCGATGGTGTAGGAGTGGGCGTTGGAGTCGGAGTCGGCGTCACAATCGGGGTGGGGGTTGGTGTAGCTGCGACAGCGCTGGTGAGGGTATTCCAGTAGTCACACTGAACGTGCGCTGACCGGCCTCATTCACGTGCGCCGTGCTGACGCAGATATTCGGAGACCTCCTTATTGTCACCCTCAAGCGCACTGCCGAGCGGCGTCTTGCCGTTTTCGTCCCTGAAGTTTACATCCGCTCCACTTGTAACGAGCATCTTTACGACCTCGAGGTGTCCCAGGTAAGCCGCCACGTGAAGTGATGTCTGGCCCGTCTTGTCCCTTGCGTTCATCTCCGCCTTGTTCTTCAGCAGGAGTTCGACAAGCTCCGGGTGATCTCCTTGCGCGGCATCGTGCAGAGGAGTCGAGCCCAGCGAATCATTTCTGGCGTTAACGTCTGCACCATGAGCGATGAGCAGCTCGGCGATTTCTCTTCTGCCGGCGCTCGCGGCCCAGTGCAACGCCGTGCTCCCATTGTTGTCCTTTGCCTTAACGTCCGCCTTGTTCTGGATCAGCAGCTCGGCCGCCTCAGGCGCATCAAACATTGCCATGTCCATCAGCGGCGTCTTGCCATCTTTATCGCGCGCGTTAATGTCGGCGTTGTTTTCGAGCAGGAGCTTAATTACTTTGGTTGACGGCCATGCCAGGTGCAGCGGGGTCTCGCCATCTTCATTCCGCTCGTTGACGCTTTTCGGATTCTTCTTGAGCAGAGCGCGAACCTTTTCCAGATCGCCGGCAAGCGCAGCGTCATGAATCTCGCCAGCGCGGGCGCACACGGCAGGCGACAGCAGGAGGACTGTGATAGCGATTAGCTTGATGGTGGCTTGGTATTTCATGTCCATTTGAAAGTCGCCACGAATGTCTCGGAGACGGTCGATCACGGCCGTTCCGCGAATGCAGTTAACGCCGTCTAAGCTGGCTTCGTCCTAAACGGCGCTGCGTTATTCTATCCTCCACTTACTAATGGGCAAAGCGCGCCGGAAACCTCTAATGACGATTGCGCCGCATCAGGTTACGAGGCTTTTGAAGAACCATTAGAGTGACGGCTCTGGCTCGCAGGAAAAGCTCCCGCCTTCGGACAAGACTTGGCAAGACGGAACGACAATCAGCACGGGGCGATTTGTCGCCCCATGCGGGTCTCGAGATTCAGTTGGGAGAAATGCGTTCTCCTACTACTGTTCCCGGAACCTCAGCGACGAGATTGCCAGCCGGATCATAGATATTCAGCGTAAACGTACCGCTGTGGGTGTTGCCCCTATCGCCAAGAACAAGCGTCTCGGACAGATTACCCGTTCCTTGAAAATTTCCGTTGACATCGTAGAACCATACTCGGTGAGCAAGCTTGAAAGTCCGTGGCGCCGCCTCCTTCCACGCCCCGAGGCAGATGTTTCCGGTCCGTGGGTCGACGTTTGGGTTGTGAACTTCGGTCCCGCCAACATTCCAGATCTGGAACGCTTCCTGGATCTGCTGATCTCCAACCAGGAAGCGGATATGCCAAAGTCCAACGATGGAGGTGTTGACTGCGTTATCGCTCGCGGCGACAGATCCGTTTTGGACGGACGATTGTGAGACCTGCGATTGGCCTCGGGCGGAAGCCGCAGCCGCCGCCATTGCGTTGAGCGACGCACCGCATTGTGCCGTCGCGGTCGCGCTGAATGCGATCAACAGCACCGACAGAGCCGCAAGCCTCACGAACGTGATGTTGTCGATCATTCTCACTATCCTGCTGCTCCCATTATTACTCGCCATTTTCTTGTTCATACCATTCCTCCTTCGCGACGAAATTTGTGATTTGGTGAACCAAATCTCTCCGTCTAGCGATCAATTGGTGGCCGTGGTGGTTACGTGCATACTCGCCCGGCCACGTCTGGCGCGCACGCTGCGATTGCTGCTATTCTTTGCTCCACTTACTAATGCGCAAATTGCGTGGGAAACCTCTAATGACGATCGCGCCGCACCAGGTTACGAAGCTTTTGCAGGAATGGAATGATGGCGACGAGCGCGCACTGGAGCAGTTGATGCCGCTTGTGCATGACGAACTTCACCTCCTGGCTCATCAGCACATGCGGCGCGAAGGAGCCGGACATATTCTGCAAACGTCTGCCTTAATCAATGAGGCCTATCTTCGTTTGGTGGACCAGCCAGAGATCCGATGGGAGAATCGGAACCACTTTTTTGGTATCGCTGCCAGGTTGATGCGGCGAATTCTGGTAGACGACGCGCGCAAGCGAAACGCTGCCAAACGCGGCGGCAGCCTGATCCAGATTCCACTCGATGAAGCGACTAGTTTGGCGGACGAGCAGTCGGCTAACGTGACTGCGCTTGATGACGCGCTCAAGATGCTGGAGACGATCGATGCGCGCCAGGGCCAGATTGTCGAGCTGAGGTTTTTTGGTGGACTCAGCATTGAAGAAACCGCCAATCTCTTGCAGGTCTCGCCTGGAACTGTAATGCGCGATTGGACGTTCGCGCGCGCGTGGCTGCGAAATGAAATGACTGGCGCGTGATCTCGAAGCCGTTTGTTCTGAGTGCCGTAGGCACGAAACGTTATAGGCACTTCCGCTTTTGTTTGAATGGTTGAGCCACTTATGAGCGGCAGTTACATTTCGCTCTTCACGGAGTTGGATGGATTTTTGTTGAGCGGCATTCTATAAACATTGCGCCGCTATGCGCTTGACCATTATGCCCGACCCACATTGGGAAAATCTGAAGGAGATCTTTCACACGGCGGTGGCCCTCGCGCCCGCTGAACGAGACACGTATCTCGATCACGCTTGCGACGGCAATGCCTCCTTGCGCCAGGCGGTCGAGTCACTGCTGAAGTCTCATGAAGAGACCGGTAACTTTGTTGATGCGCCTGCATATCAGGCGGCGGCTGAGATGTTGGTTGATGGCGCTGACCTCAAAGCAGGACAGAATATTGCCCATTACCGGATCGTGCGGTTAATCGGCGAAGGTGGAATGGGAAAGGTCTACCTGGCTGAAGATGCGAAGCTTCATCGAAGAATATCGCTTAAATTCCTCTCCGCGAACTTCACGAAGGATCATGAACGTCTGCGTCGCTTTGAACAGGAAGCGCGCGCTGCGTCCGCCCTTAATCATCCGAACATTTTGACTATCCACGAGATTAGCGAAGCCGAAGGCCGCCGGTTCATCGCTACCGAATTCATCGAAGGGCGGACCTTGCGCGAACGTCTTAATTCTGACGTCGATATCGATGAGGCGCTTGAGATTGCAGTCCAGGTTGCGTCGGCTTTGGTGGCCGCACATCGAGTTAGCATCGTGCATCGCGATATCAAACCAGAGAACATCATGATTCGCCGCGAGGATGGATTAGTGAAAGTGCTCGACTTTGGTCTGGCGAAAGTGTCAGTACCGCGAGCGGTAGCGACCGGGTCCATCGACAGAGAAGCCGAAACCCGGATACGAGTGCAAACGCAACCCGGTGTAGTGATGGGCACGGTGGCTTACATGTCACCCGAGCAGGCGCGCGGCGACACGGTTGATGAGCGCACGGATATCTGGAGCCTCGGTGTGGTGCTCTACGAGATGGTTGCGGGTTGCTCACCGTTCGTTGCGGGAACATCGAATGAAGTCATCTCCGCGATTCTGGCAAAGACAGCGGCGCCGCCGTTGGCTCGCTTTGCTCACGACGTGGCGCCGCGACTGGAAGAGATTGTCGAGAAAGCTTTAACCAAAAACAGAGACGAGCGCTATCAGACGAGCAAGGATCTATTGATTGATCTGAAGCGGCTCAGGCAGTCATTGGAAATCAAGGCCGCTGTCGAACGCAGCACCTCGCCGGACAAGCTGGTAGTTCCGTCATCAGACGGCAAGCCGAATGACGCGAAGAGTCTGCCGCCTGAAGGCAAACCCTCAGACACGCAATCGGCTTCGAGCGCGGAAAATATCGTCAACCAGGTCAAGAGTCATAAGCGAGGTGTGATGTTCACCCTCGCCGTACTGCTGTTGGCGGTTTCGACAGGCGCGCTTATTTACGCCTGGCGGTTGAAACAAACAGCCGCGCCCGCCCAACCAGAAATCAAATCGCTTGCCGTGCTGCCGCTTAACAACCTCTCTGGCGATCCAACTCAGGAATACTTTGCCGATGGAATAACCGAGGCGCTGATCAGCAACCTGGCGCAGATTCGCGCGCTGAGAGTAATCTCGCGCACTTCCGCGATGCGCTACAAGGGAACCAATAAGTCGCTTCCGGAAATTGCGCGCGAGTTGAATGTTGATGCGGTGATTGAAGGCTCGGTGCAGCGCTCGGGCGGGCGGGTGCATGTTACCGCGAGATTGATTCCGGCGGCGGCTGACTCGCCCTTGTGGTCACGAGATTACGATCGGGATTTGAGCGATGTTCTGAAGTTGCAAAGCGAAGTCGCCCGCGCAGTCGCCGATGAAATTCGTATTCAGGTCACAGCCAATGAACGCGCGCGGCTGGCTTCAGCGCGCAAGATCGATCCTCAGGCTCATGAGGCCTATCTGTTCGGGCGGTATCATCTCAGCAAGCTCAACGAGGAAGATTTGCGTCAAGCTATCGAACACTTCGAGCGCGCGATTCAACTCGCGCCAGATTATGGTGCTGCCCATGCGGGGCTTTCTCAGGCGTGGCTGGAACGCGGCGTCTGGGGAGCAAAAACCTTCAGTGAAGTCGAAGCCCCGGCGCGTGCGGCGGCGTTGAAAGCCATCGAACTGGACGAGCAGCTTGCTGAAGGGCACATGATGCTGGGACAAGTTAAGTACGTCTATGACTGGGACTGGACAGGCGCCGAGCAGGAGTTCAGGCGCGCGCTGGAGCTGGACCCCGGCATTCTCGACGCGCATATCTACTATGCCTACTTTCTGATGGCCTTGGGACGTCACTCCGAAGCGATCCGCGAAATGCAAACCGCCGAACAACTCGATCCGCTCTCCGCAAACACTCAATCAGGTTTTGGCCGCGTTCTCTATCGCGCGCGAAAATATGAAGAGGCCATTCCGCATCTGAAGCGGGCGCTTGAGCTGGAGCCGGGAAACTATTCCGCGTATGGCCGGCTGGGCGATGTTTATGCAAAACTGGCCAGGTATGATGATGCAATCACCATGTTCGAGAAAGCCGCACAATTGAGGGCTGATAGAACGCACGCGGCCAGAATCGCTCGCGTCTATGCCTTGATGGGGAGGCAGCGAGAAGCGCGGCAAATGCTTAGCGGGTTGAAAGCAGGAGCCTTTGATATGGCCGGCGCCTACGTTGCTCTCGGCGACATGGATGAGGCATTCGGAATTCTCAAGCAGGCGGTGGAAGAGCGCAACTCGCTGCTTGTGTTCTTTAAGGAAGACCCAACTTTTGACTACCTGCATTCGGATCCGCGCTGGCGAGAATTGCTTCGGCGCATGAATTTCCCTATGGAATGATCCGGCCCAGAATTGAAAAGCGGCGATGATTTCAGAGATGATTATGTTTTAGCGACTTGGCTGGTTTGAGAAATCAGCTCTCTCTTATGCCCGACCAACACTGGGAAAACCTCAAACAGATCTTCCACGCGGCGGTGGCCCTCGCGCCGGCTGAACGACACACGTATCTCGATCATGCTTGCGACGGCAATCCCTCTTTGCGCCAAGCGGTCGAGTCGTTGCTGAAGTCTCATGAAGAGACCGGTAATTTTGTGGACACACCTGCTTATCAGGCTGCAGCCGACATGTTGGTGGAAGGCGATGAACTGAAGGCAGGTCAGATCGTGGCCCATTATCAAATTGTTTCGCTGCTCGGCGAAGGCGGGATGGGAAAGGTCTATCTCGCTGAAGACAGAAAGCTCCATCGAAAGGTGTCGCTGAAATTCCTCTCGAATCGTTTTATCCAGGATGGTGAACGTTTGCGTCGTTTCGAGCAGGAAGCACGCGCCGCATCGGCGCTGAATCACCCGAACATCATCAATATTTATGAAATCGGGCACTCCGACTCAACCCACTTCATCGCCGCTGAGTATCTTGACGGCGCAACGCTACGCACCTATCTGGCCAACACGCCCGTGCAGAGCAGTGAAGTCCTGGACATTGCGGTGCAGGTGGCTAGTGCCCTAGCGGCGGCACATGCCAAGGGCGTAGTACATCGAGACATCAAGCCGGAAAACATTATGGTGCTCAAGGAGAACTATTCCCTGCACCGTGAAAATTACGTGAAGGTGCTCGACTTTGGCATCGCCAAGCTAACGGAAGTAACCACATCTGGCGCGGAAGCGCCTACCAAACCACTCATTGATACCAATCAGGGAGTAGTGCTTGGCACTGTGAGTTACATGTCGCCGGAGCAGGCGCGCGGCCTGGTAGTTGATGTGCGCACGGACATCTGGAGTCTGGGCGTAGTGCTTTACGAAATGCTGGCTAACCACCGTCCGTTCATCGGCGAGACTGCGGAGGATATACGCGCAGCAATTCTGAAAGATAAACCCTCGCCACTTCCCGCCGAAATACCAGAGCGACTTAAGTGGGTCGTGGCGAAGGCGCTGCGGAAAGAGAGAGAGGATCGATATCAGACCGTTCGCGAAATCTTCTCCGATCTTCGTGAGTTGCAGCAAGAGTTTGCCTCTGAGAGTTTGCGAGAACCTTCAATCTCGGATCAGGCCACTCTTGATGAATCAACCCGGAGCGGGCCCCTTGTCTCCGTTGATGCGTTGACGGGTGGCACTAAAGAGAGTGCCGCTCCTGCGACTTCCAGCGCCGAGTACATTCTCGTTGAGATCAAACGACATAAGCAGGGAGTCCTGATTACGGCCGCTGTTCTTCTGCTCATAATCGGCGGTCTTGCATACGGCTTGATCGGACTGTTGAGACACCAGCAACCGAGGGCAAAGGTGTCTTCACAGTCGATGAAAATCACCAGGCTCACAGACAGCGGCATTGCCACGGCCGCCGCCATTTCTCCTGATGGAAATTACGTGGCATATGTCCGTGAGGACCAAGGAAAAGTAGGCATCTGGCTCAAGCAAGTGGGCCAGGCCACCGAAAGAGAGATCGTTTTGCCCACGGACAGGCAGATCGTCGGACCCACTTTCTCGCGCGACGGTAGCCTCATCTATTACACGGTACCATCGGATAGGGATGAAGAAAGCGGGGTGCTTTATCAAATTCCCACTCTGGGCGGCACTTCACGAAAAGTTTCGGAGAACATCTTTGGCCCGGTAGGTCTTTCCAGTGATGGCAAACGTTTGGCCTTCGTGCGAACCGTTCAGGGCGCTCATCACGTCTATTCTTTGATCGTCACCAACGTTGATGGCACGGGCGAGCAGACACTCTTGAGAAAGGAAGGACAGGCATATCTCGATAGTGGCCCCACCTGGTCGCCCGACAGCAAAACAATTGTTTGCGGCGCTGCGGTGGGACCTGACTTCCTGTTGGAGTCAATCGTCGTCGTACCGGTTGATGGTGGTCAGGAGAGGTGGATGACCCCACATAGATGGAGTCACATTTCCGGTACCGTCTGGCTCGGCGACGGGAGCGGATTGATGGCCCTTGCTCTCGAGAATCACACAGCAGAATTACAACTCTGGCACATCTCTTATCCTGGCGGTGAAGTCCAAAGGGTTACCAATGATCTGAACGGCTATTTGGAGGGCAGCCTGAGCATCACGGCCGACTCAAGTGCCATCGTGGCCGCACAGGAGGATAGATCCTCCAGAATTTGGCTGGACCCAGTGGGCCAGGGAGAAGATCGCGCAAGACAACTCACGGTGGGAAAGTTTGATGGGTTAAATGGCGTGGCTTGGACGCCGGACGGGAGAATACTTTGTGTTTTAAAGACTGGCGACGACTCTAACATCTGGTTGATGAATCGTGATGGGACGGAAAGGAAGCAGTTGACCGCGGATTCCGCCGTTAAATGGCTTCCGCAGATGTCACCCGATGGCCGCCACATTGTTTTCGCTTCACTCCATGTCGAATCCGCGAACATCTGGAAGATGGATGCAGACGGCAGCAATCAAAAAGAACTCACTCGCGGCGCCTTTGGGGATCTCGGCCCGCGGTTCACACCGGACGGCCAGTGGGTAATTTTCTGGTCTCGAACCCAATCCGGCTCAGGAAGGATTGAGAAGGTTTCAATAGACGGCGGCGACCCGGTTCAGTTGACTGACTATTGGACTGTGTTGCCAGCCATCTCGCCTGATGGGAAGCTCATCGCGGCCGGATACCTTGATGAACAGCAGATCCCGCACCTTGCGATCATTCCCTCGCCTGGTGGGCAACCAACAAAAATCCTACCCTTGCCTTCGTCCGTGGTTCCCGGTGTTGGACTCAGTTGGACACCGGACTCCAGCACCCTGGTTTACGTGCAGAAGCACAGCGGCGTCTCCAACATCTGGAGCCAACACATCAACGGCGACCCGCCCAAACAGTTAACCAACTTCAAATCTGATCTCATCTTTAGCTTTGCTCTTTCCGCCGATGGATCCAATCTTGTGCTTGCTCGTGGCGCCCAAACACGCGACGTTGTTCTGATCCGAGACTTCCGATGAAAACCCAGAACCTTTCTTGTTATGGCGCGGACATGACGCCTGAGCGCTGGGCAGGTTCGTCGCCCGTTCGATTATCCTCAATAGCTTCTAAAGTGAAATTCAAAAAGAGTAGGTGATCCGATTTCAAACCGGTTCTGGCCTGGCCCAGCGGCCGTGAAATGTTTTGCCGGACAATGGCATAACTTAGTGAAGGAGTCGAGGTCAGAGTTGAGCAAGGAAATCTCCTGCGTTCTGACTGTGTGGCTATCAACTCTACTACTTTGACGCCATTCACCGGCACTTCGACGAGGCACAAACAAAGCCAGATCATGTTTGGTCATGATCTTATTTGCCAGATTGGGGAACAAGGTGCAAAACGAAGCCGGGTGTGAAAGGGCCTACCGGGACGGACTCAGCCCGGCGTTCCGTCAGCGGATCAATTCCTGCTCAGGAGGCAGACCATGAAGAAAAGAATAGCTCTGATTACACTGTTTGTTTCCCTCATAATTTTCCTCATGTCGCTACCAATCGGGAGCGCGGAAAACAATGCCCCTAAAGCCACCGCAAAATTCGAGTCCGCGTTTGTGCCGCCACCTCAAGATGCGCTGGTGGGACAAGCCGGCTTGATTCATTTGTCAACGCAGCAGATTCCAGAACCACCGGCGTCGCTCCCGGTCTTCAAACTTTCAAACCAGAAGCCTCCGACCGAGTTTGTGCAGGAGACTCTCCGCCTGAGTGCCCCGGACTACAAAGAGTTAGCCCCACTCGCACAGAACCAACAGTTAAACGGGAAGTCGGGACAGATTCCGAGTGAAGTTGTGGGCGCCTTCAGCGAAGGTCAGCTAGCTGCTTACGTAAATCTGAGAACCGGCGATGCCGAGGTTTTCCCGTCGTTCAAACGCCAGAAACCAATTGCCGTCAAAGCGGAAAGCAAACAACTCGAGCGAGCCGAGAGTCTGGCGCATAAGATCTTCGGACGCCCCGACATCTTGCAGCCGGACGCAACCCAGGTTTCTTTCGACAGTCCCAGGCCTCTGGAAGGCGAATCGGCCCTGAGAGCTGAAACCGGCGGTACCGTAAAGACCTCAGCCAGGGAACTCTTTCTCACCTATATCCCCGTGCGTCGCAGCGTGGATCATCATTTCGTCTACGGACCGGGATCGCGCGCGTTGTTGGTAGTCGGCAACGACGGCTCAGTGCAGGGCTTCGTGCGACGCTGGAAGGTTGCAGTCGCGAGCGGTGAAGTACGCGAGACCCGAAATCGCGAGCAGGTAGCTGAGACCATGCGCGCTCAATTGCGTTATCTGGCGCGCTCGGCGGAAGTTGAGGTATTGAGTGTCGAACTCGCTTACTACGATGGCAATCGCGACTACTTGCAGCCGGTCTACAGATTTACTGCACGCATTCGCCAAGCCCGATCGCGAGTTGTTCCCGCGCCAAAACCGAGCCAACGTCGCGTGGATGATGATTTCGTGGTGGGGTACCTGCCGATTGGCAAACAACTTGAGCAACTGCCATCGCTGATTGCCCCGCCAACGCCGAACCCCAACACCCCACCGCGTCTGCCCACTTATTTGAAATCGGAGAACCCCGACGATCCAACGGTTGGCCGCTATGTGGTTCGCAACGACGATGGTAACTGGGTAGCGGACGCGAATGAGTTCTGGGGCGGTCTCACAACTTTCTTCGGCACCTTCTTTTTCACAAACTCGCAATACTTCTGGGCCTATCCGTTCGAGTTCGACACGAATGAGGCCGGGTTTGTGAATAGCGTCAACGTCGCGTTGACTGAGGTTCATGGCGACTGGTGGTACTTTACGACTTATCAGAATTCGGGTGATGGAGTGGACATTACTACTATCCCCGCGAGTCGAGGATACGGCGCCGCGAACGGCGGACAGCTTGACTATTGGATTCTACACTCCTGTGAGGTTGTGCCTTCGGCCGCCGACGCGCCCTGTGCAACTGATTCTCGTCCGTGGTGGACACCGTGGTTCAATATCTTCCGCGGCCTGCATACTGTTGTGGGCTATCGAACCATCATGTGGATTGACGACGATGTTGGTGGCCCTTACGGGATGTCGCTCAGATTCGGAGCGCCGGTGGTGTCGGCATGGTTTAATGCCACCAACAGCGCCTCCGGATATCAGGGAAACCCAACCTACGGGGCTCACTGCGGGACTAGTCCGCCGATGGGCCGTCCGTCTACAGTGAGTTTCTGTGGGCGCGAGAATGACTCGATCTACAACACGGCGGCACTGCCCGCGGCAAACTGCCTAATCAACTTCTGGCAACCAGACTAGAGGGCAAGCTTACTGATGGCCATACGACTCGTAGACTGGAAAACTTGAGGGAAAAACGGCCTGTTGCTAATGCCCAAGCTGCCTGTAGCGGGTTCGATCCCCGTCGCCCGATTCAGATTTCCTGGTACACACCGTCCGAGGCGACGGCGTACGGATTTTTTCCGCAGCCCAATTTGGTAAAGATCACTGCACAGGTCGCTTCAGGATTTCCGCCAGGGCCCGCAATCGGTTTGAGTCTGCTGTACTCTTCGTCATGGCAGCGCTCTTTTCCAAAGAGGGTGCGAGGCTTTTGAGCTTTGCCAGCTCGCTTCGATTCATGTGCGAAGCCTCTGAGCTTTGGAGCGCCTTCCGCAGAACTGTGATTTGATCAGCGGGCAGACCTTGTGATCGCTCCAACTGATCCACATACGCCTGCGCCACAACCAACTGTCGCGGCCACTCAATTTTTTCCTGGTTCTGCACGTTGAACTGAGCCACTCGCACCGTTTTCGCGGCGTCGATCTCGTTCTGGGTCAGGTCCTTCGTCGGCGTCAGGTCAAAGATATCCAAACCGCGGGCTATACCCCATTTGTTCGGATCGTTCGCCCGGCATCGCGCGCCGAGTCCGCCGCCCCACTCATCGGTGAACACAACTTTTGTCCCATCGTTTGAAAACGAGGCCGAGTGCCAATACGAATAGTTCGGATCATTTACCGCGTCCACACGTTTTGGATGGACCGGATCCTTTATGTCCAGCAGGATTCCGTTTCCGGAGCACGCGCCTGCCGCCAACCCAAGCGCCGAGTACACGGTGATGTCATGGCACTGATTCGTGTCCGATGGCTTATCCAGTCCGTTCTTGCCATGGGTACCGCCGTTGTTCAGGCCATTCAGGGCGCCCGTCCCTGGATCGACAAAAACACGAGGACTGGATACTACCTGCGCATTTTGCGGCGCCGCCAGGGGCACTTTGATCACGTCAATGCGAAACAGCGCTGTATTCGGATCCTTGTCAGGTGCTTCACCCGAGCACCCGGCCAACTCTTCGTTTTGACGGACAAAAGAAGTGCCGGATACGTAGATGTAGACATTGTTCTTATCATTCGGATCGACGACCAGCGTATGTGTGTGCGACCCGCGGCAAGTCTGCACCGCGGCCACCTGCTTCGGATTCTTGACGTCGGTAATATCGAAAATTCTCACGCCGCGGAAACGATCTTTTTGCGCTGCCGGTAAGCTCGGCTTGTTCTCTTGTCCGGCGGGCGGCGGGGGATTCGGTGGAAACCCTGCGGTACCGCAATCCAGGCGCCCATTCGCCATCTCCACGGACATAAACATCAGGTTTTGATAAACCGACACGTCGCCCTGCCCACCAGGACAAATCATCGAGGTCAATAGACTCGTCTTCGACGGATTTGAGATGTCATAGATATTCACCCCGTAGAAATTTCCCAGAAACAGGTGATTGCCCTGGAACGCGATGTCCGAGTTCGCAAAGCCAAGTCCGGCAAGCACCAACTTCGTCGCGCCTGGCATCTTCGAAGGGTCGCCTACGCCCAGTACCCTAGTCAGCGTCTGGTTCACTTTCGGATCATTAGGATCGTTGGAGCCAAGTTCGAACGCGTCAGGTTTTTTGAGCAGCATGAGATGCTTGATGCCCATCGCTGCTTCGCCTGCGTCGTACATGCCCGGCGACAATTTCGCGCGCGGATCATTAATATCCGAGCCTGTCATGCCCGCAGGTAGCGGCGGCGCTGATTGAGGAGCAAACGGATTGGCCGGAGCGGCGGGTGTTGCCGACGGCGCAGGCGACGGCGAAGACGTTTGCGCCTGCGTCCCGGTTGCTAAACACGACCAGAAAGCAAGGGAAGCTACCAGCAAATGAAAAGCGATCCTGTGTACTCGGTTCATCGTTTTCTCCTCTAAGTGTGATGTCTCTAAGAAGTTCTAAATAAAAATCATGTCCTCGCCGCAGAGCGGCGAAATGTCTATAGAAATTTTGCCGAATAGAAACTGCGTCGCTCCAGAGGAGCGAAATGTGCTTTTCGTTAGACGAAATATCTCGCTCCTCCGGAGCGAAGAGGATCTTCTGGAGCCTTCGTTCTATAACCATTGGGTCCCTACGGGACCGAAGCCGCTAAAGTTACAGAAACCCCGGACTGGTGGAGGTATCACACTAGAGCGGTTTTTCCCGCAGCATAGTTTGCATGATCCTAATCTCAGCGCGTTGGCCACTGTCGACATCCGTCGTGAAATTAAATAGTTCGGCATCTTGTCCCGAACCCGCAGTGTCGAACAAGTCTTTCACCATAATCAAGGCGCCGTTGTGGTGTTGAATCATCCCAGTCAAAAAAAGTTGGTCGAAATCCGCGCCCTTTGCTTTTCTGAGAGCCTCCATCTGCTTTGGCGTAAGCATTCCAGGCATAAGCATCGGCTGGCTCGACATTTTCATACCCGGCATATTCATGCCAGACATATCCATGTCTGACGTTTTCGGCATCGGCAAATCAGTTGGCTCACCTCGCGTCTCGAGCCATCGTTTCATAAATCTTATTTCTTCCGACTGCGAATGGCTGATGCGCGCGCCGAGCAAGCGCAGTTCCTTGTTCTGAGTATGCGATTCGATCAACGCGGTCATTTCAACCGCTTGCGCGTGATGCAGGATCATGCCCTGCATAAACTGAATATCTGCCGGCGAGCGTGGTGGCAGGGTCGCCCTCGTCGATTCAGGCAATGTCCGGGTCGGCTGACCCGGCGCACCAGGCTGCACCACGACCGGCTTCCCTCGATCAGTCTGCTGTTGGTGAGCCTGCTGTGCGCAGACCGTTAGCGAGAACAAGCCGGCGAGAACACCGCCGGCCAACAGCCTGCTTCGCCACGCTCCGCCTCCGACTACTGACTGGAGCTTAGCCTGGCCCTTAGAATAGAAAGACTTCATCGGCGCGAATCGTCAAGCATTGAGGGTTTCAATTTATCACAAAGCGCCGCTAAGGGCACTTGGGTCGGGCCTGCTATTCGATCTTAAATCTCATGCCTCAAAACTGCCCCCCTAACGTCCCGCAGCGATACGCAAAATCAGACACTGCACTCATGGTATGTCTTGGATGCACATTGATTTTTCTTAAGCCTTTTTGTAAGTTGTGAAAACAAAGGAGCGATGATTCTAATTCCCAAGCTGGATGTTCTGGTGCGATTCCCCGTCATCCGCTTCAAACCTTTACCGAAGATATCGCTGCGCGAGTCAGTCCAGTGTTGATAGTTAAGGGAGGCAAGCCATGAAAATTCTTTTGCTGTTGCCGTTGCTCCTGATGCCTGGATCCGCGAATCAAAATCCGCCGGCGGTCGAAGGAAGCACTCCGGTTGTCGTCACCGGTTTTAAATTGATTAAGGATCGGAAGCCAATCGAGAACGCCGTCGGGGTGACGTCTTCTCCCGCACCAGCGATGATCGACGCCAACAAGAACTTTGAGAGAAACCGGCGGGCGAACGCTCCAGCCGGTGAAAGAGATCCAAACGCCGATACTGTCGACGGACGTAGCGCCGAGCTGGAGAGGATCGTGCAGGAGTCACGAGAGTCTCGGCCAGTCGATGGCTTTACTTATATGCTGAAAGTGCAAAACGGCAGTGGCAAGACTATTCAAATCATCTTCTGGGAATATCAATTCAGAGAAGTGGCAAACCCCGCCAATTTCACTCGCCGCCAATTCCTGTGCAGTGCGAGGATCAATCCTGAGAAGGGAAGGGACCTGCAGGTTTTCAGTCTGCTGGGTCCCAGCAACGTGATAGATGTAAAGAGTTTGACTAAATCATCCGCCAATCTATTTGAGGAGGGTGTCCTGATTAATCGGGTGGAATTCGTGGGCGGGACCTTCTGGGAGCGGCCGGGTTGGGATGTTAACGAGCTCAAGTTAACTCCCAAAGCGCGCTCAGAAACTCGCAATATGCCGGCGTGCAGAAGTCTTTAGTGGAAACTGAGGAGGTCTTGAATGAACAGTAATGTTACCGAAGTCGCGGCTAATGTCTATCGAATCTCTACCTTTCATCCCGATTATCAGATTCAATTCAATCAGTACCTCGTCAAAGATGACGAGCCGTTCCTGATGCACACCGGCTTCAGGAAGATGTTTGATGTGACGCGCGAGGCGGTCGCTTCACTGATGGATCCGGCCCAGATCCGCTGGTTTGGATTTAGCCATTTCGAATCGGATGAATGCGGAGCGTTGAATGACTGGCTAAGAATCGCGCCCGCGGGACAGGCGGTTTGCAGTCTGGTAGGCGCAATGGTGATGATCAGCGATTTTGCGGATCGCCCGGCGCGCCCACTCAACGACGGCGAAGTCCTGGAAATCGGAAGTCACCGTCTTCGTTTCCTGGCCACGCCGCACGTCCCACATTGCTGGGACGCCGGATTGTTCTTCGAAGAAAGCGATCGCACGTTACTTTGCTCCGATCTGTTCTTTCATCCGGGCGATCCGGAGCCGCTAACTGAATCGGACGTTGTCGGTCGAGCAAGGGGCGCGATTATCGAAGGAATGAAATCGCCGCTGGCAAAGGACATGGCTTACACGCCTTATACCGATCAGACGATGCAACGACTCGCGGATTTGGAGCCGCGAACGCTCGCGCTCATGCACGGATCAGCCTTTCGTGGTGATGGTCGCAGCGCGATTCTCGATCTGGCGGGAGTAATCAAAGAGACGCACGGCCGGGAAAGCGTTTGAAACTAAAACTCGACCCAGCTGCCTCCGTTTGTGTCTGCTGCTTTTTGATAGACAAGTGCCGCGGCCGCGAGATCCTCGATCGCCAGACCGAGTGACTTAAACAGCGTCAACTCTTCCGGCGAAGTTCGGCCCGGATGGACTTCGGTCAGGACCTCTCCCAAATCCGCGCGGATATGCGCGGGACCGATCGCGCCTTCCTGCGCCGCGATCAAATAATCTCCGGCTTCATTTAAGACAGACTCACGGCGGTCAACGAACAGAGTGGCGGCAGCGATGGTGGCGGTGTCGACTTCGCGGGCTTTCGGCGAGAAGGTCCCAATGGCGTTAATGTGCGCGCCCGGCGAAATCCATTCGCGATGCAACACCGGATCTCGCGACGTAGTCGCCGTAACGATTATGTCCGCGCCGCGCACTGCGGCTTCGACGCCGTCAACAGGTTCAATCAGAGCGCCACAATGAGCCTGCATTTCATTTGCAAAGTTTTTCGCATTAGCAAAACTCCGAGCGGCGATTCTCACTCGCCTTAGCGGCCGCACACAATTCATCGCCTCCAGATGCGAGCGCGCTTGTACGCCGGCGCCGACGATTGCCAGATCGCCCGCATCTTCACGCGACAACATGCGCGTGGCGAGGCCGCTCACAGCTGCAGTGCGAATGGCAGTAATTGCGGAAGCGTTGACGACTGCGAGCAGTTCGCCGGTCTCGCCGTGAAACAGCATTACGCCGCCCTGGTGGGCATCTTTGCCGATAGCGGCGTTACCGGGAAAAACGCAGATTGCTTTTAAGCCGAACAGCGGAGACGGACTGGCGCGGAAGGTGGGCATCATGGCCAGCACGCCCTTGACTTCGGGTGGTCTGAAGATCGTGCGCAATGGTTGATGAGCTTCGCCGCGAGCCAGCGCTATGAATGCCTGCTCCATCGCCGAAATGCAATCGGGCATAGGTAAGAGCTGTGTGACTTCCGAGTGATTCAAGATGAGAAGTTTCATAGGATCTTATTAGAGGGCCAAGTACCGTCTCTGATTCATGACCCTCGAGCTGTTAGCGACGGCAATCATAGATGAGATACGGAAAAAGGAAAATGATTCGAACTGCCGAAGCTCCGCACTCGGTTAGACTTTGGAATTCGTTGGCGATACTATCACCGCCAGAACGGTCTTAAACTCGTTTCCAAGTCCACGAAGATTCTCAGATCATGAAAAATTATTCCTTTGTTTTGAAGCGATCGCAATTACTGACGACGGTGGTACTCGCCATAATGATTGCCGGCGGCATCCCGGTTGTTGCGCAGCAGTCCAACCCCGATCTCTTTAATTCGCTTCATTGGCGCAGCATCGGTCCATTCCGTGGCGGTCGCACGCGCGCCGTCGCCGGTGTGCCTTTACAGCCAAATGTGTTCTACATAGCCCAGGTGAACGGTGGCGTCTGGAAGACGGATGATTATGGCCGCACCTGGACACCCATCTTTGACGACCAACCGACGGGCTCTGTCGGTTGCATCGCTGTGGCGCCTTCAGATTCGAACATCATTTACGTAGGAAGCGGCGAAGGACTTCAACGCCCCGATCTGTCAGTCGGCGATGGGATTTATAAATCGACCGATGCCGGACAAACATGGATGCATCTCGGGTTGCGTGACGGCCAGCAGATTCCGCAGATCGCAATCGATCCGCGCGATCCGAATCGCATCCTGGTCGCGGTCGCCGGCCATCCTTACGGCCCCAATATTGAACGCGGCATCTTCCGCTCAACCGACGGAGGTAAGACGTTTGAGCGAGTGCTTTTCAAGGATGAGAATGTGGGCGGCGCCGACGTCTTAATCGATCCACGAAACCCGGACATTGCTTATGCGGCGCTTTGGGAAGCGCGCCAGGGTCCCTGGGAAAATGCGGCGTGGACCGGAACTGCTGGCGGGATTTTCAAGTCAACTGACAACGGCAAGACATGGCGACAATTAAGCGGCGGCCTGCCGGATGGAATTACTCAGGCGAACCTGGCGATCGCACCGAGCACGCCGAATCGACTGATCGCATCCGTAGCCTCGCCGAACGCGGTTAACCTCTATCGCTCAGATGACAGCGGTCAGAGCTGGGCCATTGTCACCAAAGATCCACGGCCGGCCGGCCGCATCGGCGGCGGCGATCTTTCAGTCGCCAGAATCAATCCCAAGAATCCAGACGTCGTGATTGTCGCCAGCACAGTAAGCTGGAAGTCCACCGACGGCGGCAAGAGCTGGAGCGCCTTCCGCGGCGCGCCAGGCGGCGATGATTATCAAAACGTTTGGATCAACCCGAACAACCCGGACATCGTCATCCTGGGCAGCGATCAGGGCGCTATCATTACGGCCAACGGCGGAAAGACGTGGAGCAGTTGGTACAACCAACCGACTGCACAGCTTTATCATGTCAACGCGGACAACGCATTTCCCTATCGATTGTGCAGCGGCCAGCAGGAGAGCGGCTCGGCCTGTGTCGCCAGCCGCGGTAACGACGGCGAGATCACTTTTCGTGAATGGCATCCGGTAACCGCCGAAGAGTACGGATACGTGACCCCCGATCCACTGGATCCTGATATTGTCTTTGGCGGGAAGCTGACCCGTTACGATCGGCGGACAGGACAGGCTCAGAACATCATGCCGAAGCCTTTTCGCTCGGCTGATCTGCGCGTCGTTCGCACCCAACCGGTGATTTTCTCGCCGGTTGATCCGCACGTGCTCTATTTTTCGAGCAACACACTTTGGAAAACAAAAGACGGCGGGCGCAACTGGGATCAGATAAGTCCCGATCTAACTCGTAAGACATTCGCGGTTCCGGAGTCGGTTGGTAAGTACAAATCGGAACCGACGGCTACGCCTACTCAGCGTGGCGTGATTTACGCAGTCGCACCGTCTCCGCTCGACATTAATCTGATTTGGTCGGGAACCGACGACGGCCTAATTCATCGCACCACCGACGGCGGCGCGCATTGGAGCGATGTCACTCCAAGACAACTCGCGCCATGGCAGAAAGTTTCCATTCTCGACGCCGGCCACTTTGATAAGAACACGGCCTATGCAGCCATCAACACCCTGAGACTTGACGACCTGCGGCCGCACATTTATCGCACCCGTGACGGCGGATCTACCTGGACTGAAATAAACAATGGGATTCCGGACAACGAAAACACCAACGTGGTCCGCGAAGATCCAGAAAGAAAAGGGTTGCTGTTCGCGGGTACTGAGCGAGCCGTCTATGTCTCTTTCGATGACGGCGATCACTGGCAATCGCTGCGGCTTAACATGGCCGCCAGCTCAATTCGCGATCTGATCATTAAGGGAGACGATTTGTGCGTGGCCACGCACGGACGAGGTTTCTGGATTCTCGACAACATCACGCCCCTGAGGCAATTTCAGGCCTCAATCACGAACGCGCCGGCGGTGTTGTTTCGTCCACAGACGGCTTTGCGTGTTCGCTGGAATACCAATAGTGATACGCCAATTCCACCCGACGAAGCAGCGGGTGAAAACCCACCTGACGGCGCCATGATTGATTATTACGTCGGCACGCGTTCGTCGGGCCCGGTGAGCATGGAAATCAAAGACGATGCCGGCGTCGTAGTGCGGCGTTACTCGAGCCGCGATCCACTGCCTCCGCCGGATCCGGCGCTGGCAATTCCTCCTTACTGGGTCAGGCCGCCGCAGAGTTTGGCCGGCGAACCGGGCATGCATCGGTTCCTCTGGGATATGCACTACGCACCAGTCCCGGGTGTAGAGCCGCAGTATCCAATCGCCGCCGTCTATCGCAATACCGCGCCGGAGCCCACTTCGCCATGGGCGATGCCGGGAAAATACACGGTCGTGCTGACTGTCGGTGGTAAGAGTTATCAGCAGACCTTGACGATCATGATGGATCCGCGGGTCAAGACGACGAACGTCGATTTGGCTGAGCAATTCAAACTATCGAAACAGCTCTATGACGAATGGCTGGCGCTGGCTTCCGCCTCTGAAATGATCAAGCCCATACGCGGCCAGATCGCTGAGTTGCGACCGCGAGCCCCGGAGGGCGATCTCAAGACCCATATCGATGCGTTGGGTGAAGAACTACAGACGCTGGCCGGGAGCGGTGGTGGCGGGCGCGGTGGCCGCGGCGCTGTTGGTGGTTCTCGACCAAGCATCGCAACTACGACGGGCAGCCTGCGAACCCTTTTCGGCCTTATCCAGGAAGTGGATCTTGCGCCGACGCCACAGGCTGCTGCTGCGATCCCCGAGGTGTTGAGGGACTCGCGCGTACTTCAGGAAACCTGGCGGACGATCAAGTCACAGGATATTCCAGCGCTCAATCAGGAGCTGCGTGGCGCGGGTCTTCCCGTGATCGAGTTAGAAAAATAGCGGGAATATTTAGGCGGAAGCGAACGAGCAACCCTCTGAATTGCGGTCATTGATTGTCAGCGAATACTGATTAGACATATCATCGGTTTCACGCCCCCGCGAGAACCATGCGGCCTATATCCCTTGATCGCCGATCGGCGCTGGTAATTGCGCACCCTGGCCACGAATTGCTGGTTTACAACTGGTTGAGTCTGGTTAACCCTTGTGTGTTCGTGCTCACCGACGGATCTGGTCATTCTCACAAATCGAGACTTCATCGAACCACAAGGATTCTCAATTCACTCGGCGCCCGGCCGGGAAACATATATGGGCGTCTTACCGACGCTGAGGCTTATTCCGCGATTCTAGCTGGAGATTTCGGCGTCTTTATCGGTTTGGCGGGCGAATTGGCTGAGGCGGTGATACACAATCGAATTGAATACATCGTCGGTGATGCAATCGAGGGGTATAACCCCGTCCACGATGTCTGCCGCCTGGTAATCAACGCGGTCGTTAAGAAGGTTTGTCGGATGGGCTATCGCGTAGCCAATTTTGACGTGTCGCTCGCTTCCAAGTCCGACGATGCTCGGCAGGTGATGGCGGATTTCGTTTCGATTGCCGCGGGCGAACAGATGCTTGCCGAGAAGTTGCAGGTTGCCCGCGCCTATCCGGAACTGGCTGTCGATGTTAACCGGATCATCGCGCAAAAGGGGATCAGGTCTTTAGCGACCGAGTTCCTGCGTCCGGTCGACGAGAACTCTTACCACGAAGTATTGCAGGAGCGTCCCTATTACGAGCTTTATGGGGCTAAGCAAGTCGCGGCTGGCCGCTATAAGGAAGTAATCCGTTATCGCGACCACGTCTTTCCCATCGGCGAGGCCTTAAGGGCGTTTAGTGGAAGTCTGGCGGTTCGTTGAAAATACTAATTACCAACAACACCCTGGCAAACCGCGCTGGAACTGAGCTGTATGTTCGTGACCTCGCGATTGGTTTGCTGAAGCGGGGCCATGAACCTATCGCGTACAGTACCCGGCTGGGTGAGGTCGCTAAAGACATCCGCGCCGCACGCGTTTTGGTTACCGATGACCTCGACACCATAGTGGATAGTCCTGACATAATTCACGGACACCATCACCTCGACACAATGACGGCGCTGCTGTGCTTGCCCTCGACGCCGGCGATCTATTTCTGCCATGGTTCAACGCCGTGGGAAGAGGCGGCTCCGCGATTTCCGCGGATTTTGCGTTACGTAGCGGTAGACCACGCTTGTCGCGATCGTCTGGTTACTGAGCATGCGATCCCGCCCAATCGGATTAGAACTATCCTCAACTTTGTTGATTTGGAAAAGTTCAAGCCGCGGGCTCAACTGCCACCTCATCCACGACGAGCTCTTATTTTTAGCAACCAGGCGAGTGAATATACTCACACCGGCGCGGTGCGGCTGGCCTGCGAACGCGCAGGCATCGCTCTGAACGTTGTGGGAAAGAAGATGGGCAATGTATGTGCCGAACCCGAGTCGTTGCTCGGCAACTACGACATTGTCTTTGCGAAGGGTCGGGCCGCCCTCGAGGCGCTTGCCGTCGGCGCGGCGGTTGTGCTCTGTGATGCAGTTGGCGTTGGTCCGATGGTTACCAGTCAAAACATGGCAGAGCTGCGGCCGCTTAACTTTGGTATTCGCGTCCTGCGTGAACCCCTCAGCCATGAGGTGCTGTCGCGCGCGATCGCTCGTTATGATCCGATCGACGCGGCAAGCGTCTCCGGTTTTATCCGCGCAAACGCGGGGCGGGACGCCGTGATCGATGAGCTACTTTCTCTTTATCAGGAAGTGATCGACGAACACCATCACAGTTCGAACTGCGATATAGTTTCTGAACAACATGCTATGGCGTCTTACCTGCGGGAGTTGGCGTCCCGGTTGCATCGATACGATCAGGCACAGCAAGAACTGGCTGTGACCGAAGCCGCGCTGGAAACGACCAGAACCCAGCTCGGGTTGATTGAGAATTCTCGAAGCTGGCGATTGATCCGGCGGTACATAGCCATAAAGCATAACCATGTGTTGCCCGCATATTATCGCATGTCCAGATTGCGAAAGGCGGCAGCAATAAGCGCATCCGATCCCAAGGCCGGCTAAAATGCGCTCTCATCCTTCGGCCTCTTCTCCCAACTACGACTCGTCTAGTCTCTTTTTCAATATCGCGAGGGAATCGCATTTTCGCTCGGTTTCGTATCCGAGGTCCGCCAGTAAATCACCGGCGACAGCTTCGAATTCCTTCTTCTCGGTCGGGCTGATCACAGACTTCCATGCAAAGACCTGTGTTGGGTCAAGAGGCTCAGTAGTACGCTGTTGCTGGCCGATTCTCGCTTCCTGGGTAACCAGCGAAGTCCCGTCCGAAAGAGTGCGTCCCTTGTGCTCCCTGAGCCGGAAAGGCGCGCGCACATAATACTGAAGCATGGCCTCGTCGTATTCCAGATCAATGAAGTCACAGATCTGCCTCAGCGTTGTGTCGGCATTCAGAATTAAGTCCTCGTAACGGATCTCGAGATAGTCGGGCCTGCCAGTGCCGGCACGACGCGCCTCCAGCACGCAATGACGCCAATACCGCGCCAGGTCCCCGATCTTGTCGCTGGGGGAAAACCACATTCTTTTTAAGGAAAGAGCCGCGGCGCGCCCGTCACGAATGATGTGCACAAAACGAGCCTCAGGCAGGATCTCTCGAATTGTCGGCAAGTCCATGCAGTAAAGTGGCGTCTTGTCCCCCCAACGCGATTTTCCAAAGCGACCAGCATACAGACGATAGAAGGCCCGATAACCATCGGCAATTGAAAAGGGGGATATTGCAGTCAAAGCTGTCCGGAATACTGCTTCTGGTATCTCAAAATCTGGCCAGCAGGGTGCTTCAGTAGGATAGCGCGTGAGTGCGCGAATAAATCGTTCGCGAAGTTTATGGTCGCGGCCCTTGAGTTCAATGGCGAGTTTGAGAAAGCCCGTTTCGGGTGGTATCGCCAATTCCGGGTGTGTATCCAACATCAATCGGAGCAGAGTAGTTCCCGACCGCGGCGCCCCGACGATTATGGGCATTGGATCTAATTGGCGTGAGCCGGAATCTCCGTTTTGATGATTCCTGGTCGCTCCCGATGAAAACAGTGACATTGCTCTTTACTAACTCGACTGCACTTAGGTAACTGGGTGAGGGTAAAACAATCCGCATAATACTCTGATCGCATGGATCGTGTCCTTTTTTGAGAGGCTCCATGTCGGATAAGACGATCAACGAACGGCCGCGGGCTCCTTTCCTGCGCGCTCATCTCACCTGAGTAAGGAAAACAGCGCTCAGGACGTGGAATCGCTAGCCAATTCATCATTTAAACCCTTCGTTAAGTTAGTTTATGAACAACGAACTGACGACAGGTCTTGCCGATAATTCCATTAGCCTGCGAGACGGGGCCAGCGCCCTGTTTCGTCGCAAGGGACTGGTGCTATTTATCTTTCTCGCCGTGATTGTGGGCACAGCCGCCGTCACCCTGGTGCTTCCCAACAAATACGAATCTCGCACGAAGATCCTGGTGAAGAACCAGCGTCTTGACGTAGCGATCACGCCTGAAGCCACCAGCGCACCAGCCGCGGTTGATGGCGATGTTAGCGAATCCGAAATCAACTCCGAGATAGAGTTGCTGACCAGCCGTGATTTGCTGACACAGGTGGCAAAGGAAACCGGGTTAGGCCAACCCGGCTCCACAATGTTTTGGAAGCGATCGATGTCGGAACCTGAACGGATTGAGAAAGCCGCCAACGACCTCGCCAAAGACCTGGTAATTGCACCGGTAAAGAAAGCAAACGTCATTTCGATCAGTTACTCGGCCAACTCACCAGAGCTCGCAGCTGCCGTCCTGAAGAAGCTCGGCGATCTCTATCTGGAAAAACATCTGAAACTTCATCACCCGACCGGCGCGTCGGACTTCTTCAAAGAGAAAGCTGATCAATACGAAACTCAGTTGCACGATTCCGAAAAGCAATTGACCGGTTTTCAGCAGGACAACAACCTGGTGGTGCTGGCCCAGCAGAAAGATCTAACGTTACAGAAGACCGCCGAAGCGAAAGCCAAACTGCTGGAGAGCGAGGCGGCGGTTAACGAGGCCACGAATCGGATTAAGAGAATCGAGCAGCAACTGGCTGCCACGCCGCATCGCATCATTACGCAAAGCAAGTCAATTCCCGCGCAATATTCGGCTGAGCGTTTGAACACGATGATGGTCGAACTGCAAAACCGGCGCACTCAACTACTCACGAAGTTTCGTTCCGATGACCGGCTGGTGCGCGAGGTTGACGAACAGATTCGTACTACCAGAGAAGCCCTGGCTAAAGCAGAATCACAAACTTCGACTGAACAGGCCACCGACTTAAATCCCTTGCGGCAGACGCTGGAAACCGAATATTCGCGCGCGCGCTTGGAACAGACGGGTGCGCAAGCGCGCCGCGACACACTGGCCGCGCAATTGCACGATTACGAGGGCTCGCTTCGTAAGTTGGAAGGCGACACCACCAGGCACAACGATTTGCAGCGTCAGGTAAAGGAAGCTGAGGACAACTATCAGCTGTATGCCAAGAAGCGCGAGGAAGCCCGCATCGCCGACGAACTCGATCGGCAGAAGATAACCAACGTGTCGATCGCTGAAGCGCCGGCGGTGTCGCAGATTCCGTCGTCGCCGAATCGTCCTTTGAATCTGGTGCTCGGCGTTTTTGTTGCCGCGTTGCTGAGCCTGGGAACTGTTTTCTCGGCGGAAATGCTCGGCGACACGGTTCATTCTCCGCGGCAATTGGAAGCTCTCACGGGAGCGACGGTACTAGCGACGGTTCCCGAAAACAGCCGCCGATTAATGGGCCGAAGCAAGGACAGAATCGAAGAGATCGAGAACAATCTGGTGGCTCAATTGGAGAGCTAGATCCATAGGACAAACCTGTGCAAATCGAAGAGCAAATCAACAGCACACAGATGCCTCTGGCGCGCATCCGCAGCAATGGCCAACGGCGTCACAATCTCCAATTGCTGCTGGCGAATCTGCAAAATTCAACAGAAAGACTGCGCGGGGGCGCAGCGATCGCGTTTACCTCGGCTTCGTCTGGTGAAGGTGTTTCGCATGTCGCGCAATTGTTTGCCGTGGAGTTGGCGCGCCATACCGGGCGTCGCACGTTGATCGTCAGCGCTGAACGAATGCAGAGCCTGGGCGTCGAAGACTATTTGCAAATGCCCTGGAACTGTCACCCGACTAACATTGAAAACGTCTGGATGCTGCCGGCAAAGACCAGCCGAAAGAAAGGCATCGACGGCGAAGACGCGGACTACGAACTGCCGAAGAGATCATTTCTGGTCAGGGTGAGCAAAGCCGGTGAACAGATCGATACGGGTTTGGATACAGTCGATGCCCTGCGGGTAGCTTTCGACAACATACTGATCGATTGTCGTTCGCTGCGCGAGTCGTCAGAGGCGGCCGTGCTAAGTTCGAGTGTTGACGGCGTAGCTGTTGTGGTCGAAGCCGGCCAGACCAGGCGCGACGAAATTCTGAATGCCCAGCGCACAATCGAAAACGCCGGCGGCAAATTCCTTGGGTTTGTTTTGAACAAGCGCCGCTATCCCGTTCCCGAGTGGCTGTACCGGAGATTGTAGTTAGGTGTGTCCGACAAACTTTGGACTGATGAATGTGGCCGGAGCTTGAGTTCAGTACCACTTGCGTGAGCGGCTGGGCCAAACAGCCAACCCGCTGATTTGAGTATTTGATCCACCCGCTAAGGCAGGTGTTACTGACTTCATGACGAAGTCGATCGATAACCCGGAGTGCCGAATGAAAAAGAGTTTACTCTTACTGATCACAATTTGTTTTCTCGCCAGCGCCGCCGCCGCAATTGCCCAGCAGCAGACAGCGCCACGCCTGACTACGGTCACTGAAGAGCGTTACCACCTGCAACCAGGTGACGTGTTCGAGGTGCAGTTCCGCTATTCACCGGAATTCAATCAGACAGTGACGGTTCAACCTGACGGCTATGTCTCATTGGAAGTGGGCGGAGATCTGAAGGTGGCGGGACTTACGATTGAACAGGCGCGCCTGGCAATTCTGAAAAAGGCCTCGGCGCGTTTACAGGATCCGATCGCGACCATCGTGCTAAAGGAATTCCAGAAGCCCTATTTTGTGATTGCCGGCGAAGTCAGCTTGCCCGGCAGAATTGAAATGCGCGAACGAGTGACCGCGCTTCAGGCAATCATGCTGGCCGGTGGGATGAAGGAGGGCGCCAGATCTTCGCAGGTGGTAGTCTTTCGCCGCATCAATACAGACACCGCGGAAGTCAAACTCCTGAACCTCAAAAGCATACGCAGCACCTCTGATCTGGAAAACGATCTGACGTTGCAACCGGGCGACATGGTGTTTGTGCCTCGCGACAAAATTTCGAAGATTGAGCGATTTATGAAGTTGGCCAACGTGGCGGCCTTCATGGCTCCCAGGTTGTAGTGACGGGTTTCATGGCGGCCGAACTAAACGCGCTTGGTCGCCAGAATAGTTAACCATCGATGACTGATCATAACGGATCTCTTTCCAACCTTTTTCTCAAGTTGAGCGACCTTTCTTTGCTTCTGGTCTCGCTCGGCCTGACGATCATGTACCGGTACGCGCCGGCTAAGAACCCGACTTTTGTCATCGACTATCTTTCCAACCGCATAAAAATTACGAACGCACTTCTGGGACTCGGTCTGCTCCTTTCCTGGTACGCGGCGTTTGCCGTCCAGGGACTTTACGTTTCACACCGGTTGCGTGCGATTCGTCTCGAGTTGATCGAAGTGGCTCGCGCGGTGTTGATTTCTTCGGTATCGCTTCTGGTGGCGGCCAATCTTGGCAAATGGCCGACGATTAATCTTCTGACGGTGGCACTCTTTGCGTTGGTAAGCTTGTTTTTCATAGGGTCCGGGCGCTTTTTCCTGCGACTGAACCTGCGCAGACTGCGCCGGCGCGGCCATAACGTCAAGACACTTTTGCTGGTTGGCGGCGGGGCGCGCGGCCGGCGTTTTGCGGCCCAAATCAATCTTCGTCAGGATCTGGGATATCGACTTCTCGGCTACGTAGACAACGATCGCACCTTTGCCGGTCAGGACATCGAAGGGACTCCCTGGATCGGAACAATCGAAGAACTGCCACTAATACTGATCAATGAAGTTATCGACGAAGTCGCGATTGCGCTGCCAATTAAATCGCAATATTCCCAAATCGAGGCGGCCGTAATGCTGCTGGAAGAGCAGGGAATCACGACGCATCTATTGTCCGATCTCTTCCCACAGAAACTGGCGCGATCGCAATCAACCGATCTTGACGGCCTTCCGCTCGTTTCCCTACATAGCGCGCCGCTGTTTAGCTGGCGCACAGAGGCGAAACGTATTTTCGATTTTGCGGCCGCGACACTCCTGTTGTTGATTGCCGGGCTGCCGCTGGTTTTGGTCGCCATAATTATCAAGCTTGAATCGAAGGGTCCGATCTTCTTCCTTCAGGAGCGAGTGGGCCTGAATAAGCGTCGCTTTAAGATGCTCAAGTTTCGGACAATGCAACGCGATGCCGAAGCGCGCATGAGCGAAATCGAGCACCTGAACGAAAAGACCGGACCAATTTTCAAAATTCGCAACGATCCACGAGTGACTTCTGTAGGTCGTTGGTTGAGGCGGACCAGCATCGACGAATTGCCGCAACTGGTGAATGTGTTGCTGGGAGATATGAGCATAGTTGGTCCACGGCCCCTGTCGGTGCGCGACGCGACGCGCATGGAGTTGGCGTGGCAGAAAAGACGATTCAGCGTTAAGCCCGGACTTACTTGTCTTTGGCAAGTTTCGGGTCGCAGTAACCTGTCGTTCGATCAATGGATGCAGCTTGATCTTGAATACATCGATCGTTGGTCGTTGGGTCTCGATGCCTCGATTCTTCTCCGCACTATCCCTGCCATCGTTCTGGCACGCGGCGCCAGTTGAGGCGAGCGAAGAAACGCCTGCTCAAGCTGATTTGTGATTAGGTTATTCCCCTCCCTTTGGGAAGGGTTAGGGGAGGGAGCACAGCTGAACGCGGACAAGCCCACTCTCTTTCAAACCGGAATTGATTAACTGTGATTGCTCGCAACGCCAGACTAATCCTGTTCGCGGACATTACGATCCTGTTGTCCGGCGTAGTCTCGAGCCTGGTCGGCGCCAGAGCGTTGGGTCCCGCGGGTCGTGGCGACCTGCTGGTCATTGTGCTCTGGCCGCCCGTGGTGGCGATGCTGGCCGGACTCGGACTGCCGACGGCATATCGTTACCGGATGGCCAGAGAGCCGGATCGAGTTTCATATCTGTTTTCGAATGCCGTGCTTTATACACTCGCGGTAGGCGCTGTCAGCCTTGTGTTGGCTGACCTGGTTGTTCCGCATCTGGTGGGCCAGCGCAGCCCGCAGGTCATGATGTTGCTGCGCATCTATCAGGTGAACATTCCCGCGGCTTTGTTTTTCGATCTCATGCGCGGTTTGCTGGAAGGCACGCGCCGATTTGGTTGGGCGGGGGCTGCCAGAATGATTTTCTTTGGCGTGCAGGCTTTTGGCTTCGCTGGTCTGTGGTCTATGGGTCAGCTCACGGTTACCACGGCAATGATTACGATGATCGCCGCACAGACCTCCGCGATGCTGCTGGCTCTAATAGCCGTCTGGCGTCAATTGCGACCGAGTTGGCAGCCCAGCTGGACCGAATTCAAGCATTCAATGCACTACGCAGTGCGTGATTATCCGGGCGGAGTTGCTGATTTCACCACCCTCAGACTCGATCAATTAGTATTGGCCGCGATGGCTTCGAATGTGGCAATCGGTTTGTATGTGGTCGCGGTGCGGCTCTCTGAAATGACGACCCTGGCGGCGGACGCGATCTCGGATGCATTGATGCCGGAAGTGGCCGCTTCGAAAGCCGAAAACAAAGCCGAACTCTTATGGGCGCGCAGTTTTCGGCTGGCAATTTATATGCATGTGGTGCTGCTGCCGCCGCTTTGGTTCGTGGCGCCGCTGCTTCTGAGGATTCTGTTTGGCGAAGGGTTCGTTCCCGCTACCGGTGCATTCCGTTGGCTGTTGCTTGCGGCTGGTGTTTGGAGTCTTGGCTCAATTGTCATTAGTGGCCTGCGCGGCTTTGGTTATCCCGGCTTGAGCACGGTGGCGAAATTCTCAGCGGCGGCAGTTACCACCGTGGGGCTGCTGGTTCTCTTGCCGCGACTAGGAATCACCGGAGCAGCCATCGCCTCGCTGATCGGTTACAGCGTCATGTTGTTCATCGCCCTGTTCGCCTTTGTTAAGAAACGGCGGCTTGATTTATGGAATTGTTTGCGCCCGCGCTGGCACGATCTACTGGTTCCCAATTGGAGATCTTTACTTGGTTTTGCGTTCGTCAAACCGGATAGCGCCGGAGAAGTTTCGTGAAAGGTTATCGTCCGATTTCACTTTTTCTCTGCGCCACCTCTGAGTTCTCTGCTCGGCGGTGATGTGGTCAGTACCGGGAGCGGTAGCGACCGGGTCGACCATGGCGGGGATTGAAACCCGGTCGCCCCTGCTCCCGGTACTGACCTCATGGCGCAGAGACGCCGAGGCAGCGGAGGCCGCGCAGAGAATTTCAACTTAGGACACGGCCTGTGAAAGTCAGCTCAGATTTAGTTTTGATGTCATGAGTAGCGTCGTACAAATACAGCCCAGAAGGCAACCGCGCTCAACTTTGATCTGGCTGGCTCCGGTCCAGGCAGCGATCGTATTCAGTGTGATCGCGGTTACCAGCGGCGGCCAGATGCTGCGCACCTGGTTGTTGGCGGCCCTGGTTTGGCTGATGGCGCTGCCGCTGCTCGTGAGTCTCGAAGCCGGACTGGTCGCTATGACGGTGTTTGAACCGTTTCGTGGCTTGATTCGTCGCGCTCAATATTTATTTGTCGATTATGCCAGCCAGGATCCCATTCACTTGCTGACTCCGATCGTCACTCTCTTCGCCTTTGCGTTGCTAATCAGATCGCGCGGCCTGGCGATTTTTCGCGCGACTCCGCTGGCCGGGGCAGTTTCATTATTAGGCCTGATCTACTTAATTGAAGTCTTCAACCCACTGCAAGGCGGTTTATTTATTGGCCTGTCGGGCGCCCTCTTCATGTTCGTGCCGCTCCTGTGGTTTTACTTCGGCCAGTCAGTGAATGAAGAGTTCGTTGCCAAAATATTGAAGCTGATGGTAGTGCTTGGTTTGTTAACGTCGCTCTATGGCGTCTATCAGCTGATGCACGGCTATCCCGCATTCGAACAATACTGGCTCGACAACACCGATTACTACACCTCGATCAACGTGGGAAATGTCCGGCGAGCACTGGCCACATTCAGCAGCGCCGAAGAATGGGGACGCTATGCCGAGTTCGGCGCCATCGCGGCGTTTGGTTTTGCCGCCGGAGCGCGGCGACTCGGAATGCGTCTGGTTTGGTTTATTGGCGGTGCGGCACTGTTGTGTGCGGTCCTGCTGGCTGGCCAGCGCACCGCTGTTTTTGGATTGATACTTGGCCTGGCTGCGTTAGTTTTGCTGGGAGCTTCCACCCTGCCTCGCGCACTAATCCGGGTGGGACTATTACTGCTGCCCATCGTCCTGGTAGTCGTCTTCGTCTCGCCTCCGACTGATCAGGAAATGTGGAGCAAAGGTGAAAATGAGACGATAAGCACGCTGCTTTCGCACACTCAACGAGGCACTCTGAAACCAGCAGACGAAGAGAGCTTTCAAATCAGACTTGAGAACTGGACCTATCTGCTAACCAGCGTGGTGCCGTACCGGCCATTAGGCGCAGGCTTGGGTGCGGGATCGCTTGGCGAGGTGCGCTTCAAACCGGATTTCGATATGCCGCCGATTGATAGCTTCATCCTGGTGATGGCGGTGTCTTGTGGAATACCAGGAGCGCTGCTGTTTGTTTGGATTCTGGGGCGCGCCACCTGGCTTTCGTTAAAGATGGCCCGACGCTCTTCGACCGATCAGCGAAGCATCATTACCAGGCGAATTGTGGCCGCGCTCATGCCGGCGCTCGTTCTTAACAGCATCTTTGGACTTACCTTCACCCTTTACTCGGTCGCGCCGCTGGTCTGGCTGTTTATCGGGTGGATCGGCGCCGAGGCAATCTGCGGCCGTCGTGAGATCGAACGCGAAATCATAACCATCTGAGGCCGAAAATTGAAGATTCTTTTCTACAACCATACGGGGACAGTCAGCGGCGCTGAACGAGTCATGTCGATGATTCTCGATCGGCTGGATCGCGTCCGTTTTCAGACCGTGGTGGTTTGTCCCAATCAAAGCGCGCTGATGGAAATGACCCGGAAACTGAAGGTGAGAACTCGTGGCCTGCAACCGCTCGCAGCGCGTTTCACCTGGCGTCTCGACCTGGTAGTTCGCTATTTGATTTCCTTCGCTTCGGTTATCCGTTCGGCTCGTCGCATAGTGATTGATGAAGCTCCGGACATCATCCACGCCAATAGCATCCGCGCTGGACTGGTGATGGCCGCAGCCACTCTCGGTTTGGACATGCCGGTCATTTGGCATGCCCACGATATTCTGCCGCATCATCCGTTGAGCACCGCGGTCCGCTTGTTTGCGTCGGTCACCTCGCGTAATCGCATCCTCTCAGTTTCAGAGGCAGTCGCCGATCGCTTCCGCGGAATCGTTCTGCGCCCACTAAGACGGCGCGTGCCGATTGTAGTCATTCACAACGCGGTCGATCTTGAGCGCTTTAAGCCTAACGCAAAAAGCCGCGAAGAGATTCGTTATGCGCTGGGTCTTAACGACGCTCAACCCGTCGTCGGGACTGTCGGGCAACTGACAACGCGCAAAGGCCAAATGGAGTTGATAAGAGCTTTTGCCTCCGTCACCAGCGAAGTTAACGATGCTGTTCTGCTTATAGCCGGCGCTGCTCTCTTCAATCGCGATGAGGAATATGCAGCTCAGCTTGAATGCGCCGTCGAATCTCTCGGCATTGGCGATCGGGTTCGTTTCCTGGGACCGCGGGACGACATTCCAAAGTTGATGCAGGGTCTTGATGTCCTGGTCGTTAACTCGCACGAAGAACCGTTCGCTCTCACGGTCCTCGAAGGACTGTCGAGTGGGACTGCCGTCCTGGCTACATCAGTTGGCGGCACGCCTGAAATGATTCGCCACGGTGAGAATGGTTGGCTGGTCGAGGCCCGCGATCAGAAAGCGCTCGGCGACGCTATGCGGACACTCTTCCGCGACCAGAATCTGCGTCGGCAACTTGGCCATGAAGGGCGAAATGAAGCTGTCGCGCGCTTCTCGACAAAAAGGTTCTTAAGGGAAGTAGAAGAACTCTACCGCGACGTGCTCGACCGTGGCGGAATGCCACAGCGCGAAGAAAGTGCGCGAAGCTTTGAAGTTAATTTGAGTCCGGATTGAAAGGCCGCTGCCTTTCTCCCTTTCTTAAATTGAGTAGCTTTGATTTCAGTTCTTCTCCGCGCAATCTCTGCGTCCTCTGCGTCTCTGCGGTGAAAAATGAGGCCGAAAGCATTCACCGCAGAGACGCAGAGTACGCAGAGAGGGCGCAGAGAGTACGACGCCTATCCTGAAAGTCTTTTGAGGGTCAAACAGTTTGTCTAAAATCGCATTAGTGCACGACTATTTTGTCCAGATGGGCGGAGCCGAGCGCGTCGCCGAAGCGATGCACGACTCGTTTCCGTCCGCTCCCATGTACACGACAGTGGCGTTGCCGAAGAGTTTGCCTGGCAGTCTGCGCACCGCTGATATACGCACCTCCCCGCTGCAAAATCTGCCGTCTCTCGATCGCCGCTTTCGTCATTACTTCATGCTCTATCCTTTCGCGGTCGAGAATTTTGATCTTTCAGCTTACGACCTGATTTTCAGCAGCAGTTCGGGATACGCGAAAGGCGTGCACCGGCGTCGTAACGCGATTCACGTCTGCTATTGCCACACGCCGATGCGCTGGGTTTGGCGCTATGACGATTACGTGGCGCGGGAAGGTTTTGGCGGAGCGGCGCGCGCGGCCCTGCCATACCTGCTTTGGGGATTGCGCAAGTGGGACCTGCGCGCCTCGCGGCAACCTAATTACTACATCGCGAACTCGCGTCTGGTCGCGCAACGGATTAAGAAGATTTACGGCCGCGAAGCGTTTGTTATTCCGCCGCCTATCGATGTGCAAAGATTCCAGATGTCGAATGAAGTGGATGACTATTATCTGGTGCTGTCGCGCCTCATGCCTTACAAGCGAATCGATCTGGCGATCGAAGCCTGCAAGCGTATGAACCGGCGGCTGATCATAATTGGTGACGGGCCGGATCGCGCGCGTCTGGAAAAACTTGCCGACGACCGCATCGAATTCATGGGACGCCAACCAGATAAGGTTGTTAACTACTTTGCCGCGCGCTGTCAGGCGCTGTTGTTTCCAGGTGAAGAAGATTTTGGCATGGTGCCTTTGGAAGTAAACGCGGCCGGCCGCCCGGTGATCGCGTACCGCGGCGGTGGTGCACTCGAAACGGTAGTGGAGAATGTCACCGGAGTTTTCTTTGATCAGCAGAATGGACACTCGCTGGCCGAAGCGATCGAGAAATTTGAAGGCTTGACTTGGCGACAAGAGACTCTGCGACATCACGCCGAAAAGTTTGATCGCAATGTGTTTGCATTTCGAGTCCTGCAGTTCCTCGGATCAGTTGCGCCCGCCTCTTGCGCCGACGAACTGTTAACGGGAGCTCGTCTGCTCTCCAATAATCTCTCGCAGAGAGTGTGGCCGAGATTGGCTTTGGCTGGGTAGAAGAGTATCTCTGATCAAGTGGGGAATGAGGTCAGTACCGAGAGCGGTAGCGATCGGGTCTTAACCCCGCAACAGTCGAGATCACAGGACCGGAACCCGGTCGCTACCGCTCGCGGTACTGACTCCATCGTTCGTCACGTTCATTCTATCCAATGACTCAATCGCACTTATCACAATCCGTTTCCGACCTCGCCCCTGATCACATCGATGTCTGGCGAGTCCCGCTCAACCAGAACCCGCAACGCCTGCCAGAATTGAAAGAAGTCCTTTCGTCCGACGAACAAACCAGGGCAGAGCGCTTTCGCTTCGACAAAGATCGAAACCAATTCATCGAATCTCGCGCTGCACTGCATCTGCTGCTCAGTCAATACCTGAACTCTTCGCCGACGGGTCTGACCTTTTCAAAAGCCGCTCATGGAAAGCCGGCGTTGGCGAACGGACAATCTCAGAGGGGCCTGCGTTTCAATCTCTCGCGCCGTGACGGACTGGCGCTGGTGGCCATCGCGCGAGATCGAGAACTCGGCGTTGACGTCGAACTCATCCGTCCCGGCCTGCCGCTTTTTGAAATCGCCGAGGTGAGCTTTTCCCAAAATGAGCTGGCGACCCTGCAAGGTTTGCCTGAAGGCCAGCAAACCGCAGGCTTCTACAACTGCTGGACCCGTAAAGAAGCTTATGTCAAAGCACGCGGCGAAGGCTTTTCATTCCCCTTAAAACAATTCGACGTGTCCCTAACCCCGGGCACGCCCGCAGAGTTACTTGAGGTCAGGGACTGCGCCGCAGAGATCGATCGCTGGACCTTGCAGGAACTTTCCGTCGGAGATGATTACCTTGCCGCGCTAATGTTCGAAGGCCGCAACGCAAAGGTCACCTGCAAAGATTGGCTCTAAAGGAGCGCGGGCATCCTGCCCGCACCGAGCGCGCAGCGCGAACCATCCTTCACCAGACAGCACACCCGGCCAAGGTTAGACCGCATAATGTCTGGAGCGCGGACGTCCCGTCCGCATTGAGCGTCACCACACCGCTCCCAGGAAGACTCAGCCAAGGTACCGGTTAAGATGTTTTGCAGAAGCCCGCACGGCGGGCGACATATCAAAAGCCCACGTCGCAAGCTGTTGGGTTCATGGCGCAAGTTGAAACCAAGCCCGCAGCGCGGGCGACATCAAAGTAGCCCGCAGCGCGAGCTGTTGGAATCCCGGTCGAAAACTGAAACCAGCCCGCAGCGCGGGCGGCATATCAGTAGCCCACAGCGCAAGCTGTGGGTTCAGGTCGCGAGTTGAAACCAAGCTCGCGCAGCGAGCGACATAATTCACACCGGCTCATCACATCGAGGTTCTTATGTCGCCCCTCAGGGGCTTTGTTTTTAATGGTCGCGCTCGCGCAGCGAGCGACATAATTCACGCCGGCTCACCACATCGAGGTTCTTATGTCGCCCCTCAGGGGCTCGGTTCTGATGGTTCCACTCAGCTCTTGTGTGAACAGGTTGTTGGGCGAGGACTCAGACGGACGTCGTACGATGTTGATGAAAAGACGAAGTTATTCAAACCCGAGTACGTGAACATCTTTGGTGTTCCGTTTACATTTATGCCGCACGAAGGCGGAGAAGGTCCACCGCCACCGCCACCCCACCGAAAACGCGCATCGAGCCGCTGGCCGAGAAAAACGAGTTTGAGATTAGCTGGCCCAACGTGATCAGAATCGATCACGTGTACAACCGCCTACTGAGACTCGACATAGAGACAATGCCACGCTTGGAGTTGAGCGCATTTGACACTCCTAAGATCGGAGAACCTGCACTCGTCGTTGATGGGAAACCCGACCTTTCCAAGATTTCTGAAATCGACCTGGAAGAATTGGGCCGGCGATTCAGGATGCAGAAGATTGTTTTCGAAACAAGTCTTGAGCTTTACGACTTGATGAGAACAACGTGGAAGGGCAATCGTGAAACTCTTTTCGCGCAATTAATTCCTTTAGTTGAAAAGTTCATTGTCTCAAACAAGCTCGCCATCTCTCCGCCGCTGTTTGGCCTGGACGAAATAAGAAAGCGAATCCTTATCACGCTCAACATGAGCAAGGTTGTGCAGTATGTGTGGGAGCAGATTCGCTTCGAGAACACCGAGTCAATTCAACCTGTCTTTGATACCGAAAAGCCAATACGATCCACGGGCGACATGCAAGCGTGGTACACAGCCCGTCCCTGCGAGAGAACGAAACGATCGCACATTAACTTCTGTGTCTACGACAGCACTTGGGAAGACACGGAGTCTTTTGAGCTTGACCGAAACACCAATGTCGATGCCTGGGTGAAGAACGACCATCTCGGGTTTGAGATTATCTACATCTTCAAAGGCGTGGTGAAAAAGTATCGTCCCGATTTCATCGTCAAATTCAAGAGCGGCGAGCATCTCATTCTCGAAACTAAGGGTCAGCCATCCGAGAAAGACAAAGCCAAGCGTGGATTTCTCGACGAATGGGTGCGGGCGGTGAATCAACATGGTGGATTCGGTAAGTGGCAAGCCAAGCGGTCGCAACATCCGGATGATCTGGTTGGTATTCTAGAACCCAACCCCACACTATCGAAATGATCCGAGTCGAGATTAATCCACAACTACTAAGCTGAGCTCGGGAGCGCGCGGGTTACGATCCTCAAGCGCTGGCGCACCGCTTCCCCAAACTGGCGGAGATATGCTTGCGCAAAGCGTGGATCGTCAAACAGATTTATGTCGCCCCTCTGGGGCTCTGGTTTCGGATGTCGCAACTTTACCCACAGCGCTAGCTGTGGGTAAGCCGTGACCCAAACAATCGAGCCCCGGGAGGGGCGACGTAATGAGCCGAACCTTCACCAATCTCCTCACGCATATTATTTTCAGCACTAAAGATCGTGAACCGTTAATAATTCCTGAAGTGAAATCCGAATTGTATGCGTATCTCGGCGGCCTAACTCGCGAACTGAGGGGCAAGGCGTACGGTATCAATGGCACAGAGGATCACGTACACATCCTTGCCTCTTTACCTCCGGCGGTTTCAATTTCGGAAGCAATGCGTTTTATCAAATCGAATTCATCCGGTTGGGTGCATGACAAGTGGAGAAAGTCATTTGGATGGCAGCTCGGTTATGGCGCATTCAGCGTGAGCAAATCAAATGTGCCCGAAGTTCTGAAGTATATTGCGAACCAGGAAGGACATCATAGACGGTCGACGTTTAAGGAAGAGTTTCTGGAGTTTCTGCGTAGTCATGGAATTGATTATGACGAACGCTACGTCTTCGAATGATGGCGTTCGCGGGCGCTCGATCATGTCGCCCGCCAAGGCGGGCTTTCGCTACCAATTCTGTCATCGTACCCACAGCTGGCGCTGTAGGCTACTGGTATATCGTCGGCTGCGCCGACTGGTTATGATTGTGATTTGCTTGAGCCTTCGTCAGGCAGGAGCGCAGCTTCGCAGCCAGATTGCTGACGTGGGGTTCTTTGATGATGTCGAGGTGGGTGCCCGGGATTTGGTGGACGTCCATGCCGCCGCCGGCCAGTGCGCGCCAGCCTTCGACCAGATCCTTTGAAGTGCGCAGGTCTTCGCTGGCCCAGAAGAGAGTTACCGGTCCGTCGTAGACTCTGGGGACATAGTTGCGCACGGCCAGGGAGTTGAATTCCTTTATGTCGCGCAGGGTCTTCGGCAGAGATCTGCCGGCGCTTTGGTAGATCTGATACACACGCCGCCACACCTGGCTCTTAAGCTTGCTCGGAGCGAACCGGGCCTTCTTCATCACATAGATGATTTTGTCGGCCGCCTGCAGGCTGCGAAGATTCGACAGGTGAGACTTAGTCCGTCTCAGGCCGCGTTTGACTGTGCCCGCGAATGACACTTCGTGCCGCAGAAGTTTTGCATAGCCTGAAGGGTAAGTATCCAGCAACGCTAACAATCCAATCTGTTCGCGCTGGGAGTGGAGCTGTTGGGCCATTTCGAATGCCACGACGCCTCCCAACGATCGCCCGCCGATAAAGTATGGTCCGGCGGGTTGAAGTTCGCGCATCTCTTTGATGTAGTGCGCGGCCATGTCTTCGACTCGCAAGTGCGCCGGATGTTCGCCATCCAGCCCCGCGGACTGCAGTCCGTAGAAGGGTTGGTCTTCACCCAGATGTTGCGCCAGCTCGCGATACTCGAGCACGTTGCCGCCGAGCGCATGCACGCAAAAGAAGGGCGCGTTCAAGGTAGTTTGCCCAGCCGGTTTGATCGGATTAATTGCGATTAGAGAAGACCATCCCGGCGTCTCTTCCTTTTGCATTACCGCGGCGAGGTCGGCGATGTTGGGCGCAGAGAAGAGCGTTGCCAAAGGCAGCGCTTTGCCGAGTCGCCTTTCGATCTCTGCGAAGAGGCGCACTGCCAATAAGGAATGACCGCCGAGGTCGAAGAAGTCTTCGTTGATGCCAAGTGCTTTGACTTCAAGAACGTTGGCCCAGATGGTGGTTAGTGACTCCTCCAGAGGAGTTCGGGGCGCCGCTAATGTTACTGGTTCTACGGAATCGTTGGGGGTGGGGAGCGCGAGGCGATTCAGTTTGCCGCTGGCTGTAAGGGGCAACGCGTCGAGGACGACAAAAGAACTCGGCACCATGTAGTCGGGAAGTTTCTGGTTTAAGAAGTTGCGGAGTACAGCGGTTTGCTCCCCTCTCGCCTTGGGAGTTGGACTGGGGGAGAGGGCCTTTGACGCGGTAAACCCCGACCCCAGCCCTTCCCCAAAAGGGGAGCGAGCTGTGATTGATTCACGATGCAGCACGACATAGGCAACGAGGCGCTTTTCTCCGGAGGCGTTCTCGTTGCCGACCACGACACTCTCGCGCACCAGTTGATGTTGGGTTAGAGCGGATTCGATCTCGCCTAACTCGACGCGGAAGCCTCTGATCTTTATCTGGAAATCTTTGCGGCCCTCGAACTGTATGCTGCCGTCGGGGAGACGCCGGCACATGTCTCCGGTCTTGTAGATCCTGGAAGAGCCGTTGCTCGGGACGTCTAACCACCCGCTACCGCAGGTGGTTCTGACAGAGCCCTCCTTTGCAATCGGGCTGGTGCCCCTTGTGCCGACGAATACGTTTGCGGTCGCTTCGGAGTTGCGCCAATAGCCTAACGAGACGTGCGCGGATTTGATCGCGATCTCGCCGAATACTTCAGAAGGTTTTCCATTCTTGTTAAGCAACAAGACTTCCGTGCCTTCGACCGGAAAGCCGACGGGGACGTCGTCTCCGGAGATCCTGGTTTGCTTATCGATAAAGTTTTGCAGAACGACAGTCGCCTCGGTTGGGCCGAGGCCGTTTAGGAAGAGGCAATCATCCGAAAAATGTTTCTGATATGACCCGACGTCCGTGCGGGTTACTTTTTCTCCGCCGAGGACTACCAGGCGGAGATGGGGGAACTGAGTAAGTGGCACAGACTTTGGATTTGAGATAGGTTCGGAAGGGGCGACCCGGTCGCTACCGCTCGCGGTACTGACCTCATATTCGCAGAGATAGCTACTGCTCCGGGTACTGAGCTTAGATTCACAGACTGAAGTTTGTTCCATGGTGTTGACGAAATAGCGATAGACGGTGGGCGTCGAGTGATAGACGGTGATCTCTTCATCGATCAGTCGTTGCGACAGGCCGGCCAGTCCTTCTTCTTTGATGTCGATGGGATAGAGAGTAGCGCCGTTGAGCAGCGCGCCGTAGATGTCCATCACTGAGGCATCGAAACAATACGAAGACAACAAGGTCAGACGATCGGCGGCATTGAGGTGCAAGTTGTTGGTATACGCCCTGATGTAATGCAGCACGTTGCGATGGTTCTGCATGACGCCCTTCGGTTCGCCGGTTGAGCCTGAGGTGTAGAGAATGTAAGCGAGCCTGTCGGGTTCGATTACTGGCAGACTGACTAAAGTGCCAGACTCAGTTTTATCGTCGATATTGATAAAGAATTTCTGGAGTGCGCCAGCAGAGCGCAGTGGCGAGGGCGCTTTGGATTTGTGTTCATCGATTTGATCCAAAGCGGTGTCGTCGCTGCGCTCTGCCACCGCACTCCAAACTTCTTCGGCCAAAGCAAGATTTGTGCTGTTGGTCAGAAGTGCGCTCGCTTGTGAGTGTTCGATGAGATGGGTCAGGCGCTCCCGAGGATGACTTGGATCCAGCGGCACGTAAGTCTTGCCGGCCTTTAGAGCTCCCAGCATACCCGCGATCATTGGCGCGTCGTGGTCAAACAGAATAGCGATTCTATCTTCACTCGGGCCAAGCCGACCGAGGATCGTCTGTGCCGCCTGGTTAGCCCGCCGGTTCAATTCTTCATAAGACCACTCGTGACTCGGGGTCTTGATCGCGATGTGATCGGGGTATCTCCTGACCTGATTTTCAAAGCGATCACTTATCGATTGTTCGATCTCCTCTTTCGCAAACATCGTAAACGAATTGGATGGACGAATTCTGAGGCTTCGACTCAGGTCGCGAGTGTTTTCTGTCTCGGTACGCAGTGGATAATCTGAGATGGCGCGTTCCGGATCAGCTGCCACACCTTCCAGCAGGGTCGTGAGATGTTCGAGCATCCTCGTGATTGAAGCAGCAGCGAAGAGATCGCTGTTGTATCTAAAGCGGCCCACGAGACCCTCCGGTCGATCGTCGAGCTCGAGATACAAGTCGACCCTCGCAATACCAGCATCGACATCGACCTGACTCAGTTCCCATCCCGCGCCGGGCGCAGGCAGCGGAGGCTCCAGCACGAACATTACCTGGAAGAGTGGGTTCCGCGCCGGGTCTCGCTCACGATCCAATTCCTTGACCAAACGATGAACCGGGACATCGCTATGGGCCAGCGCGTCGACGGTCGTTTTCCGTACTCGCCCGAGTAACTCGAGGAAGGTGGGCTCGCCCGAAAGATCAGTGCGCAACACGAGAGTGTTAAGGAAGAACCCGAGCAGGTCATCGAAGTCGGCTCGTTTTCGGCTGGTCGTGACTGTGCCTACGAGCAAGTCATCCTGATCCGTATAGCGATGAAGAACGGTCTGAAACGCCGCCAGCAAAGTCATGAACAGCGTCGTTCCTTCCCTGCGGCTGAGCGTCTTCAGAGACTCGCTCAGGCTTTGGGGTAAGTTGAATGATAATTGCTCCCCGCGAAAGGTCTGGACCGCGGGTCGCGGCTGGTCGGTAGGCAAATCCAAAACGGCGGGCGCGCCGGCAAGCTGTTTTCTCCAGTAAACTAATTGATCCGAAATTGATTCGTCTTGCGTCTGCTCACGTTGCCAGTGTGCGAAGTCGGCATACTGTATGGACAGCTCCGGGAGCGGCGAGGGCCGGCCGTTCCGAAAAGCTTCGTACAGAGTTGCCAGTTCCGGCAGGAACACACTGTAAAGGGAAACGCCATCGAAAATTATCTGGTGCAGAGTCAGGTACAGGCGATGGTCGTCATCGCTGAGGCGCACCAGCATGGCTCGCAGCAGCGGGCCTTGATTTAGATCAAAGGGGCGCCGGGCATCCAGCGTCGCCAGGCGCAAGGCTTCGGCTTCACGTTCCGACTCGTCCAGACCGTGCAGATCGATCAATGGCAATTCAAAATCGAGGGAAAGGTTGATGACCTGAACCAGTTGACCTTCTTTGATGGCAAAATTGGTGCGCCACGCTTCGTGACGCCGAATGATCTCGTTGAGGCTTTGCTTCAGAGCTAATACGTCTAGTGGGCCAATCCGGCGGACGGTTACCGGCTCATTATAGATGACCAAGTCGGCCACCATTTGCGAATGGAGCCAGAGCTGTTCCTGCCCTAAAGATGGGTGTGCGGGCTCATCAGGGGAACGTCGAGTGATACGCCATGCTTCGGTAGATGGCGCGAGGCTCCCGCGCAAATATTTTTGCAGAAGGGCCCGCTTGGCATCGGACATGTCTGGTGGGCCTGACGGCGCCGTTGTGTTTGGAAGCTCTTGCATGGGACTCGTGTTCGATTAGAACGGCGACGACAGATTAGGCAGCGTGCACCACCGGCTCCGTGGACCTCGCCTCGTAGAGGCGAAATGTTTATAGGCCCGACGACTAAGCTGTTGGCCCAGCTCCGTAGGAGCGTAACGTTCCTCTATTTCGCTCCTACGGAGCGCGGGATCAAGAAATCCGCCGGAACTATAAACATGTGGCTCCTACGGAGCTGCTGGGACTAGGCAGCGCTATGAAATGGACAGCCGCTTGGGATCGTCTCGATTCTCGGTTCGAGCGGCGCCGGCGCTTGACTGAATGTCATCGGCAGCGACATCAATCCCCTCAGCCCAAGATTATCCCGCCAGACGAGGGGGCCGGGCTCGAGCGTTAGATTGATCGTGTGACGCGCGATTGCTTCAAAGACCAACTGGCCTTCAATCCTCGCCAGCGCGGCTCCAAAACAGAAGTGACTGGCCCAGCCGAAAGCGAGATGCCGGTTATCCGTCCGGCCCAAATCGAGTCGATCAGGATCGGAAAATCTTTCCGGGTCGCGATTGGCGGCGCCCAACACCGCAATCACCGCCTGGCCTTTGCGTATCTGCTTGCCGCCGATTTCAGTATCCCGTGGCGCGATGCGCGCCGTGTGCTGGCTGGGGCTTTCGTAACGCAGCAACTCTTCCACGGCCGAGGGAGTAAGCGTCAGATCGTCCCGCAATCGCTGCAGCTGATCCGGATGCCGGAGCAGACTTAATACACCGTTACCAATGAGATTAGTCGTGGTCTCCTGGCCGCCGACCATGGTGACGATGCAGTTGGCGATAATCTCTTCTTCGGTCAGGCGGTCGCCGTCGATTTCTGCCGTCATGAATGAATTGATCAGTCCCGCGCGGGGTTCGCTCTTCATCCGTTGAATGGCCTCGCGAAAATACGCGGACATCTCTTCCACGCAGCGCAGGGTGCGCGCCGTTCGATCCGGGTTGTGTTGAAAGTTGCCCAGCACTTCGGCAAAGTCCGCTGACCATGATTTCAAATTGTCGCAATCGGACGTCGGCACGCCGAGCATTTCGGCAGTTACGATCGCCGGCATGGGGGCGGCGAGATCGTTGATCACATCCATCCGCCCAGCGCGCAGCAAAGGCTTCATCAAGTCGTCGACAATGTCCCGGATATGCGAACGCAGCACCTCGACCCTGGCAGGTGTGAAAGCCATCGACGCGAGACCGCGCAGACGCGTGTGCGCCGGTGCGTCCATGAACAGCATCTGCCGCATCATCACCTGGGCAATCGGGCCCAGCTCTGACAAACCCATGGCTGTGAATTGTTCCGGTGTGGGAGTCCGATCGGCCGAGAAGTCATGCAGCACTGTAATCACATCGGCGTATCGCGTCACCACCCAGGCGTGAAGATATGGGTCCCAATGGACCGGGTCTTCGGTGCGCAGTCGTTGATAAAGCGGATATGGATCAGCCAACACTTCGGGGTCGAGTAAGTGATATAAGCTGAGAGCGGGGGATGGCTTGTTTGTGGTGGTCATTGGTTTCTCTTCTAAAGATCATCTTCCATTTGGCATTTCTCATTTGCCATTGGCTGTTTATATGAGCTGCTCAACCGCGTGAACGGTTTCGCGACCAATGAGGTCAGTACCGGGAGCGATAGCGACCGGGTCTCGTCCTCCCCATCGTGGATCAGACTGGAGCGCTGCGACCCAGTCGCTACCGCTCCCGGTACTGACCTCACATTAGCCATCGAGAACACAAATGAAAACTGCTCCGGCTTCATGCCAACAGACGCTCAACCTCATCTTCGCTCATGCTTTCGACTCTGGCGACAATAAGCCGCTCAATCTCCGTTGAAAGTTCCGCAATCGTGGGGGTGTCGAAGAGCGTTCGCAGACCTAGTTCAACGCCAAAAGCGCCGCGAATCTTGGCGATTAGTTGAGTGCCCAGCAGAGAATGACCACCGAGCAGGAAGAAATTGTCTTCAACGCTAACTTCACTCAGATTCAGTAGCGCCGTCAGGATTTTGGCCAGTCTCTCCTCGATCGGAGTGCGGGGTTGAGTGAAGGGCTCATCACGCAGAGTGTTTTCAATACCAGGATTCGGCAACGCAGCGCGATCGACTTTTCCATTGGGCGTCAACGGCAAATTTGGCAGGCGAATAAAAACTGACGGCACCATATAGTCGGGCAGATCATTTTGCAGAAAACTGCGTAGTTCGGCCGCCGCGGGAGTTGTGCCGTTCCGCATTACTATGTAAGCGGCCAGCCGCTTTTCTGCACAGGAGCTACCACGGGCAACCACCACACTTGACTGTATCGATGGATGGCGGTCGAGCACCGCGACGATCTCGTTTGGCTCAATCCGGTAGCCGAGGATCTTGATTTGATTGTCGATGCGCCCGAGATATGCTAACTGCTCATCAGGCATCAGGCATACCAAATCCCCCGTCCGGTATAGACGAGCGTCTGACTCTGCACGGAATGGATCGCGAATGAACGCTTCGGCTGTGATGTCGGGCCGATTTAGATAGCCTCGCGCCACGCCGGCTCCGCCTATGTACAGCTCGCCCGTCATGCCCGGCGGTACCTCCTGAAGATTTTCGTCCAGGACATAGACCGTCGTGTTCGCGATCGGCCGGCCAATCGCCGGCAGCTTATTCATTCCGGCGCCGGGAAGGACTCGGCCGGAAGTAGCCACTACGGTGCACTCAGTTGGTCCGTAATTATTGACCAACTGGAAAGGCAATTCGGCTGACGGATAGCGATGCAGCGCATCCGCGCCGGTCAATAGAAAGCGTAAAGCCAGCTCTTTCGGCCACGTCAGAATCATTACGCGTTCAGCGAGCGCCGTCGGCAAGAAGCTGATTGAGATCTTTTTCAATACTATCCAATCGCGCAGCAGATCAGGCGAAACGCGAGTCTCGTCATCCGGCAACCACAGACTTGCCCCGGCTGTGAGGTACGGCCACACTTCCCAGACAGCCGCATCGAATCCCACACTGGCGAGATGGCTCGCCTTGTCGCGATGCGTCACTGCAAACTCGCGGCGATGCCAGAACACCAGATTCAAAAGGCTGTCGTGGGTAACCTGTACTCCCTTGGGTTGCCCGGTCGAGCCGGACGTGTAAATCACATAAGCAAGTTGCGCCGCACTCACTTCAACGAGAGGTGCTGTCTCAGGTTGAGAATCGATTTGAGCTCGATGGGAGTCGATGGTGATAACCTTCCAGGACCCGGTAGAAAACGTCTCAGCCATTCCCTGCTCGGTGATCAGCACCCGCGGCTCTGCTTCGTTCAGCATGAAAGATATCCGCTCAACCGGATAAGCCGGATCGATTGGCAGATAGGCGCCGCCTGCTTTCAGAACCGCTAAAGCGCAAATCACTGTTTGCGGCGAGCGGTTCATGCAAAGACCGACAATCATTTCGCGTTCGACACCGAGGCTGATTAGGTAATGGGCTAGTTGGTTGGCTCGCTCGTCCAGTTCTCGATAAGTAATCGTCTTGCCGCCAGCCGAAACTGCCGGCGCGTCAGGTGTAGCGGCTGCCCGAGCGGCCACTAATTGTGGGACGCAACGATCATTCGGATAGTCTTGCCGGGGAGTGCTCGACGCCGCACTCGAAAGCAAAGCTGCCGCCGGGTTTAGAAACGTTTCCGCTGAGTTGGCTGGGGTAAAGGAAGTCGAGATCGTAGTCAAAAGTTTTTGGACACCTTTCAGGCAATCTTTCCTCCACGGATTAAATGACTAATACCAAGCCATATCCGGGCCTGCTACCCACTTCGAACTCCATCGCAAGAGTGGATTTCGCTTGCTTTAGTTAGCCCGACAACCCATCACGATCGAAGAATTAAGACGATAACGGTCGAAAGAGTTAGGAAGAAATGTTCGAATTCACCGTGACGGCCCTGAATCGGGAATCCAAATCGCACTTTTTCTTGGCTTTTCTGGCAAGTGGCTCTCTTTGCGATTTTCTTACCAACAAGAAGTCTTAGGTTTGACAGGAGGTCACTGAGTTGATCGCTGGGATTTTTTTGTTCTCAATTTTAACGTCTTTCGCGGGGCGGCTGACAGATCTGAACGAACGGCTCCTGCTGCTCGTCAATAGTGTGGCCGGGCATTCGTGGTTGTTCGACAATGTATCTGCCTTTTTCCGCGACAATGATCTGGCCAAGGCCGGAATCATTGGTTGTTGCTTCCTGGCCGCCTGGTATGGAGGGAAATCCAGTGATGGCACGAATGCGCGGCGCAGAATTCTAATCACCACATTGATCGCAGCCGTCTTTGTCATCACTACAACCAAAGTCCTTTCGCACACGATCTTTCTGCCTCGACCCGAAATCCAATCGCAAAAGATCTATCGACTTGAGGGAGATCAACTCGTCGAGATGAAGCGCATACCCGTGCGCATTCCGCTGGACGAAACCAGCCAGAAGGAATATCGCGCGCTGCAAAGCGGCGATTTGGACACCAGCGACCTCGGTTCATTCCCGAGCGATCATGCGGGCTTCTTCATCGCGACCTCTCTCGGTATCTGGCTCGCGTCCCGGCGGCTGGGCTGGCTCGCGCTCGGCTGGACCTTCTTTGTAATCCTCGTCGGAAAAATGATTGGTGCTCAGCATACGCCGTTGGACATTGCTGCCGGCGCTGCCGTGGCGGTCGGAGAGTTAGCGGTCATTCAATATGTCGTAAGAAAGAGATTCAGCGGGTGGCTCGATAAACTGAGCGGGTTGACGCTGCGGTACGGTGCGCTCTCCAGCGCCCTCATTTTCCTGGTCGCATTTGAAGTCTCCAGCACGATGATTCACATCAGAGCGTTTCTCGGATTGCTCGCTGCGATGCGAAAGCACGTCCTTCTGGGAATGGGTTGAGTTGCATAAGAAAGCAATCGCCCAAACTTCAGGTTGGCCTTACATACGGATAAGCTTATGAAAAGAACCAGCATCGCAATTATCGTTTGCGGCCTCGTCTTTCTGACTTCCTGCAAGCTGCAGAAAGAAGGCCTCGTGATCATGACTGACGCCTCCTACAAAGCGAAGGTCTTTGCCACGAGTAGAGCCGGCTTTGGATCGCCCGATGGATTGTTATGGCGCAACGGCAAGCTTTACCTCGCTAACGAGGGCAGCGATGCGCTCGAAGTCTGGAGTAAGGCGGACGGACTAAAACGCCTGGCCGACGCCAGGCTGGGAATCCTTTCGCCAGAAGATCTCGTGATGGATAAGGAGGGTAATGTCTTCTTTACTGATGATGACGCCGGCGGGCTTTGGGAAGTCGATTCGAAGGGAAGCGCACATCTGATTGCCGGAAAAGACAAGGGGCTGATCTCGACCGAAGGCATCGCGCTCGCTCTGGACGGTTCGCTTCTGGTCGGAGACGGCGAACAGCACGAAGTCTTCCGTGTTACCCGGGACGGCAATGTCTCTGAGTTTCTCGGAAAAGAATATGGGATGACCAAGCCCGAGAGCATGGTCTTTGACGACAACGGCAACCTGTACATCGCGGACAATGAAGACAACGTTCTCTACTTATTGGACGGCAATCACAAGCTTCATCGGATCGTCGATCGCAAGGAGTCGTTTTCGCCAGAGACGATCTTTTTTTCCAAAGGCTCGCTTTATATCACCGATAGTCATAATGGCAAGCTCTACGTTTACACGCCTAACGAAGAACTAAAGACGATCGCGGCGTTTAGTGGGCAGCTCAAAAACGTCCAGGGCGTTACCCTCGACGATCAGGGAGATATTTACATCAGCGTGCAGAGCGATCTGAAACATAAGATAGGTAGCATCATCGAAATCAGCAAGGAAAGCGCTCAAGTAGCCCAGAGATAGTTCGCCCGGCCCGGGCGATCAAACAATCAAACATGTCCCAAGCATTCGTCGAGAAACCAATCCTCGAGTCTGGATCCTTTAGCGATCTTCCAACTCGGGAGAGTCTGGCCCAATTTCGTGGTCCACAGATCAGCCAATTTACCGAGCGGATGCTGCCACGCTTATTTGAAGAGCAGGCAGCACGATCAGCCGAGAAAATTGCGGTAACCTGTGACGATTTGTCGCTCACCTATCGGGAGTTGAACGCGCGCGCCAACCAGCTGGCGCGTCATCTGCGCGCCCAGGGAGTCGGCCGTGAATCGCTCGTCGGCATCTGCGTCGATCGTTCTTTGGAGATGGCAGTCGGGATTCTGGGAATTCTCAAAGCCGGCGGAGCTTATTTGCCGCTTGATCCGGATTATCCCGCAGAGCGTTTGGCGTTCATGCTCACCGATGCGCGGCCGTCGCTGGTGCTTACTAAAGCCGAACTTGCGAGTCATCTTCCGCAACGTGAGATCGTTTTACTCGATAGCGACTGGCCGGCGATTGCCGAAAACCCGGATGTGAACCTGCCCGAAACGCCGCGCGCAAACGATCTTGCTTATGTGATTTACACTTCGGGCTCAACCGGCGAACCCAAGGGGGTAATGATCGAGCATGGCAATCTGGCAAACTATTTGCTCGCCCTCAATCACGAGCTCCAGATCACCGGCGATGATTTGTACCTCCACACGGCTTCGTTGGCCTTCTCGTCATCGCGCCGGCAATTGATGCTGCCGCTGTCACAAGGCGCCACCGTCGTAATTGCGACCTCTGACCAGCGCCAGGATCCTCTGGCCCTGTTTGAAATGATCAAGGACCGCGGCGTAACGGTGATGGACGCCGTGCCGTCGTTCTGGCGTAGCTGTACTTCAATGCTCGAGGGGTTGGACCATGAACAGCGACAGG
>WNFS01000173.1_pt1 | contig 107840 bp, 94 predicted proteins | sample 5400141 | NCBI WGS metagenome assembly WNFS01 (sample SAMN13153358, study PRJNA577476) | soil metagenome | isolation source: 60 cm saprolite under Madrone tree | place: USA:California | collected 2016-06-14 | reverse complement strand
CTACTTTGATCGCTGTGAACTCTTGTCGCTGCGGGATCAAAAGCTCCGTCTCCAGCGGACTTCATGAACCGCCGTATACGGAACCGTACGTACGGTGGTGTGGGAGGACGGCGGAGGTGACTCCGCCTCCTACCCGATATAAGTGTTTGGACATTGAGGTGAGTCGTCGCTTGGGCGTCGCTGTTGCTAGAGCGCAACCTCTCTCAGAATCCCAAACCTTAATTATGCGTGGCCGCAGCCGCTGCGCAATGCTTCTCAAAAGCCTGGCGCAGCTCGCCCGCTATCTGTTCCGGACCTCGGCCTTCAATTTGGTAGCGCTCCATCATATATACAAGTTGGCCATCCTTGAAAAGTCCGATTGAAGGCGACGACGGGCCAAAACCGGTAAAATAACTGCGTGCTCTTTCGGTAGCCTCGATGTCGCCGCCGGCAAAGACAGTAGCGACCTTGTCGGGCCGGACGGCGTTCTGCAGGGCCATTGCGATACCGGGACGAGCTTTGCCGGCTGCACACCCACAGATTGAGTTAACTACCACCATGACCGTCCCTTTGGAGTTCTTTAGTATTTCGTCGACCGCTTCGGGTGTTCTTAATTCCCGAACGCCAAGACGGGTCAACTCTTCGCGCATCGGTCGAATCACTTCTTCTGGATAAGGCATCTTTCTTAATTTCTCCTCTGAATCTATCGATCAAATTGTTTGCGCTGTGATTGTACCACGTCACTCGACCTCGCATAGACTCCGGTGCATAAGCCTAATATGGGATCACAGACTGAATTCTGCTTCGCGGCTTACATCGCATTGCACGACCATTACCGGTCCAGGGATGGTGCCGCACCAATTGTTATCTTCCGCGGTTCGTCGCCATCACCCGAGATTTCTATGCGTCGAGCATCAGGAGGGAGAGGGTAACGCCCAAGGCGCTCGCCCCATTCGATGATAACGACGGCAGCTTCATCACTAAGAAGCTCATCCAAATCAACTGCATGCGCCGCCGCAGCGCCTTCCCCTAGGCGATAAAGATCGAGGTGATAGAGCAAGAGGCGGCCCTTATGAAGATTGACCAGCGTGAAAGAGGGACTGGTTACCTCTTCTTCGTCCACGCCGAGGGCGCGGGCGATTCCTTTCACGAAAACGGTCTTGCCTGCGCCGAGTGGGCCATTAAGCAAAATGACTTCACCACCTGAAAGCCTTTCGCCGATGAACACACCGAGCGCGAACGTCTCTTGCTCGTCGCAAGAGATCCATTCACCAGTAGAAACTGACGATCGGGCTATGATGCTCATGATTCCAGTCGCAAGTTAGAAGACGGGCTTTAGGCTACTAAACCAGTTCGGCCAGGGGGCTTCACCTTCAGGATCAAGCGCGCAAATTGCAGCGCCGAGATGTCTACGGATGTCGGAAGCGACCATGGTTCGCATGCCAATCTCTTTAGCGGCCAGATCACCGGCCAGACCACTTATGAAAAGCGCCGCGATTACTGTTTCTAATGTGTCGGCTTGATTCTTTAAGGTTGCATAGGCTTGCGCCAGAAGCCCGGCAATTACTCCGGTCAGCGTGTCGCCTGCGCCGGCCGTTCCCAGACCTGGGTTGCCGGTCGGATTAACGAAAACCCGGCCGTCAGGCGCAGCCACGAGCGTACGCGTACCCTTCAAAACAACGATGACTCTATAAGCGACCGAGAACTCCCTTGCGGCGCTAACTCGATCGTCAATGGCCGACATGGAATTGGACCCGATCAAACGGAGCATCTCGCCCGGATGCGGCGTTAGGATGATTGGAAGCTCCTGCGAGCCATGCAACCTAGCTGGCCATGGGGCCAGGCAATTCAATCCGTCGGCGTCAATTACCACTGGTGTACTGCGCTGCTCAACCAACTCTCTTACGAAATCGCGAGTGCGATCCTCTTCTGAAGATAATCCCGGACCAATGGCTATCACGTTTGCGCGTTGAGCAAGTTTCAAGACATGGCTCAGCGCCTGATCACTCACCGCGCCTCGATCAGTTTCAGCGAGAGCGGCGGTCATTACCTCCGGCCTTACCTGTGCGGCTACTGAAGGTTGGGCCGACACCGGCGTGCCTACTGTCACCAGGCCCGCACCCGATCGCATGGCGGCATTTCCGCAAAGCGCGGCTGCTCCGGTAAATCCCCGCGAACCGGCGATCACCAGGACGTGACCGTGCGAATTCTTATAGGAATCACTAGCGTATCGAGTCTTGATCAACCATTGGCGCGCGTCGGCCTCATCACTTACAAATAAGCGGGACTCGGCCGCTTGAATCAATTCTGGCGGTGAACCTATATCGGCGACGATGAGCTTTCCGTTGTAGTTAGCCGCAGGCGGCAGAACGTTCGCGGGTTTTGGCGCGGTCAGCGCGATGGTGACGTCCGACAGCACGGCTATCCCGATCGGCTGAGCCAAGTCAGCGTTGAGCCCTGATGGAAGGTCAATCGAAACAACCGCAGCTCTGCGCAGCCCGTCCTTATCAACTTGTCGCCGGAGGTGTAGCAGGTGCTTGATGACTTCGCTGTAGACTCCTTCAAGCGGTCGGGTCAGACCAGTGCCGAATAGGGCATCAATAACTATGGCATATGGCTTGGCCAGCTCACGGCTTTGCAGGACACCCCATCCTTCTGCTGAGGTGCATTCGAAGAATCTGATCGATAGATTTCCATCGGGACGCTTGACCCTCTCAAAGTTTGTCAGCGCATCTCCCTTTATATCTCTGATTTTGCCGACCAGAACAACGTCGACCTTCGCTCCTGACAGCGCAAGCAACCTCGCTGTGGCCGCGCCATCGCCGCCATTATTGCCAGGTCCACACAGAACTAGAATCGACTCGTCCGCTAAGCAACTCATTTCTCCTACGGTGCGTGCAGTTGCAATCGCAGCGTTTTCCATTAGCTCGAGCGATGGAATGCCAAAGCGTTCGATCGAATTCAGATCGATCTCTCGCATTTGCGACGACGAAATAACCGGTTTCACCTCGCGATGATAAGGAGAAGATTGGAGGCGGGTCAATGAAAGACGGCAAAACACATGCGAGTTGAGCGTTCACCTGATAAAGCACGATGGGGCCGCTGAGGTGCTTTTTCCCCGCCACCTGCCGCTGCTCCAGTCTATCCGTCTTTCGGGATACTGGAGTAAATACGGAATGCCCGGCCTTCTCCAGAAAATCATTAAAGAAAGTGAAAGCCTCATCCTGAGCGCTGACCGACCTTTCGTCATTCTGACTTGACCCGCTTTCAGGCTGACATTGCCTCACTGCCCACTACAGACTGGAAACCCAAGAAACAGTGTGAAAAGCGAAGATATTGGTCGTGGCATAACCCTTGTAATGGGAAGAGCGCCAGCACGGTCGTGTGCTGCGCTTGAAGATTAACTCAAACCAATGTGGTGGAGTTTCGAATGACCAGAGGAAAGAGAGTGCGGACGCGGTTAGGCTGGCGATGGCTCACTGCCCTTGGGCTGGCGATGTCATTAATGGCCGGAATTCTCGTGACTGGGAGCGCCAAAGCGCAGAATATCAAGAACCCTGGCACCTCGCCCAAAACCGCGCTCAGCAAGTACGCTTGGGATCTTACTGCCGCCGCGGAGCAGGGCCGATTTGATTCGTTGACAGAAAGACGGGACGAAACCAACCGCGCCGTCGAAATACTATCCAACTCCGGCTCCGGTAAGAACAATCCGGTCGTGCTTAGTGATTCACCAGCCGTTCGCGACTTGGTAGCCTCGGGCGTCGCCCGGCGTCTTGCCGAAGCTGACGTGCCTGATGCGTTGTATGGCAAGCGCTTGTTCAAATTGAATCTCGAAGAGTTGTTTCACGATTCGAAGACTGCCGGCGATCTTGTAGATAACATTTCCGAGATCCTTTCCGAAGTTGCACAATCCAAGTCGAAAATCATCCTCGTCGTCGATCCGATTCAGTCTTTGATAGGTCAATCCTCCGCTTTCGATGGTGCCGCTTCGGCGATGCTGCGCGATGCTATCAAGAACGGCCAAGTTCAATTTATGGGTGCCTCGACCGACGTTGCCTTTAAGGAAAGCGTAAACAGCGATGTGTCCTTGGCGGCACTGTTTGCTGGTGTCGAGATGCAGGAAGTTGTCAGCGCAAACCAGCTGACTGGGAACAGTGTCATAGCCGACGAGACGGTTAAGACAAACTCCGAAGAATTTGTTGGTGACAAGGTATCCGCGGACTTGCGCGAATTGATCGATAGCCGCACAGCTCCTGATCGGGTCAGGGCGATCCTGCAGGTGAACGATACCAATAGCCCCACACTACAAACTCAACTCTCAGCGTACGGTGTCAGAGTTGAATCCCGCATGTCGCAGTTTGGTACGTTGGCCGTTGATATCCCCACCAAAGCCATCGAGAAAATTGCCGATGCCGGCAACTATCTATCGCTCGATCGTCAGATAAACGGCCTCGGTCACGTTGAGGTGACCACTGGGGATGACGCAATGATTGTGCAGCCAGGAAACAGTTCCCTGGACGGCAGCAGTATCGGCGTCGCAGTTCTCGACTCGGGCATCTCAAGGCAACTCAAGGGGCTCTCCGGTCGGGTCGTTTACAGCAGAGACTTCACCGGTGAGGGCACGACTGACGACGCGTACGGTCACGGGACTTTCGTTGCCTCCATGATTGCCTCGCAATATGGATCGTACGGCGGCATCGCCCCGGGCGCGAACCTAATTAATTTCCGAGTCCTCAATTCAAACGGCACTGGTTCAATGTCAGCGCTTCTCGCCGCGCTGGACGCGGTGATGTTCAATCGCAGCGCCTATAACATTCGCGTAGTTAATGTCAGCCTGGGAACGGCTGCTGTCGATTCCTACAAGAACGATCCGCTCTGCCGTGCGGTACGCCGCCTGGTCGACGCCGGTATCGTCGTAGTAGCCGCGGCCGGTAACGACGGCAAAGACGCGCTGCATCCAGAGCTGTATGGACGCATACATTCACCGGGGAACGAACCTTCGGCAATTACCGTAGGCGCCGCTAACACGTTCGGTACAGATGTCCGAAGCGATGACGGCGTCACGACTTACAGTTCACGTGGTCCGACTCGCAGTTACTGGACCGATCCGACCGGTGTTAAGCACTACGACAACTTGATCAAGCCAGACCTGGTCGCTCCGGGCAACAAGATCATTGGCGCCGCGGCGCCGTATAACCAGCTCGTTCAACTCAATCCTACCCTGCTCGTTACTAAAACCAATATGCGGCTGAGCGGCACATCAGTTTCGGCCCCGATCGTTGCAGGTGCCGTCGCTGTTCTGTTGGAAGCCAACCCGACCCTGACGCCGAATCTGATCAAGATGATTCTGATGTATACCGCTCAACCACTGGCGAAGTTCAACACGCTCGAACAGGGTGCTGGTGAGCTTAACCTGGAAGGTGCTGTGCGTCTGGCGAAATCGGTGCGGACGGATCTATCAGCGACGCCCAAGGTCGGTGCGCCGTTGTTGACGTCTGCGCCGCCGTCTCCGCAAAGCACGATCGCCGGCCAAACCTTCAAGTGGTCACAGGGCGTGATCTTCAAATACGATTGGGCCAAGAGCTCAGAGCTGATCACCAAGTACCAGGGGATTTATGGTCTTGGCATACTCATAGGCGATGGGATTCTAGTTAGTGATGGGATATTGATCGCCGATGCCAGCAAGCTTTCAGGCGGGATTTTGATTAGCGACAACATTATGGTCAGCAACGGCATCACCATGAGTGACGGAGTCATGCTGATGAGCAGCGGCATCCTGATTGGTGATGGAATCTTGATCTCCGACGGCATTCTAATCGGTGACGGGATATTAGTCAGTGATGGGATCCTCGTTAGCGATGGCATCCTGGTCTCTGATTCCTCGCGCGAAACTACCGGTGATATCACCAGCTGCATGTCTACAGAGTAATGCGCGCATACTCACCCCCAGGAGGAACAAGGCTTCGCGGCGGCGCGAAGCCTTTTCCATTTCGACTGTTGCTCATCTTCCGCGGCCGGCTAGTTTGAGCACCCTACCAAGAACACTATTAAGTTCAGGTACTTTGAGAGCTGCAGTAACGGCAAAATAGACAAGACCGTAGGGCAGCAGAACCAGCGCCGCGATCATCGCCGGATGGTGAGCCCCAATACCGAGCTTTATCGCCCATCCGACACCGGCACCAACTGCCGCAGCCAGCCAAAGTTTTCCCACATAGCTTAGTGGCAGGCCGGTCTGACCAATGCGCCTGTTCAAGCTCCTTCGCAACAACGCGAACTCGATCCAACCGGCAATACCGGCCGAGGCTGTCAGTCCAGCAACTCCCCACTTTGGATCAAGACCTAGTGCGGGCGGCAAGGGAATCGCGAACAGATATCCGAGGACGGTTGTCAGGGTTACCCTGATCACGGCAAACAGCAGCGGCGTGCGGGTGTCGTGCAAAGCGTAGTACGTCGAAGCGTAGAGCCGGCCGAGCGTCGAAGCCAGCAGGCCAATCGTTGAACCCGCAAGAATTCCCCATACATAGGTTGAATCCCCGCTTTCAAACCTCCCGGTCTGATATAGTGCCGCCGTCATGATGTCACCTAAGGCCAGCATGGCCATCGCCGAAGGGACGATAAAAAATGCGATGCGACGTAAGCCTCCATCCAATCGTTGACGTAGTTGGTTGGCAATCTCATCGCCGCTGCCCAGAGCGCTGGACATGGCCGGAAGCTCGGCAGCCGAAATCGACATCCCAAACAAACTTACCGGCAACGTGTAAAGACTCTGCGCATAAGTCAACGCGGTAACGGCGCCGACATAGGGAACTAGACTCGCGAGTCCTGCATCGACGAAAGCACTGATCTGTACCACTCCGCGGCTCATAAACACAGGGAAAAAATTACGAAGCACCATCCGCACATTTGCATTCGCAAAGTCGAGCACCGGTCGAAGCCCTCTGATAAGCCAAAGGACAGTTGGTAGCTGAACCAGAAACTGCAATGCGCTACCAACCACTGAACCCCATGCGGTCATGATGGCCAGTCGAAATTGGAATGCGCCCAATTGCACGTGGTCCAGTTGACCCGATTGATGGCCAAAGAAAATTAGGGCCGCGATGATTGCGAGGTTCCACACCACCGGAGCTGTATACGAGAGAAAGAATTTTCGATGGCTGTTCAGAACGCCTAGACACCAGGCAGACATGACAAGAAGACCGGCGCCTGGGAAGAATATTTGAACCAGCTGAATACTCAATTCCCTGCGCTCACCAACAAAACCCCACGCGACGGCTGAAATGATATATGGCGTCGTCGCCACTCCCAGCAGAACGATTACTGAGACGACGAGGGCCAACAAAGTGAGCACAGCGCCGGCTATACGACTCGCTTCCTTTTCGTCTTTACGGGCTAGGAGATTCGCGTAGACCGGAATGAACGAAGCTGACAGGGCGCCTTCGCCAAAGACGTTTTGCAAAAAGTTCGGAATCCTGAACGCGGCACTGAAGGCATCAGCCGCCACTGAGTGGCCACCAAAGTAATATGCAAAGACACGCTGCCTGATCACGCCGACGATTCGGCTGATGAGAATGCCGGCGCCAACCAAGAATGCGCCTCTGCCGGTACTTTCGCGCTCACTCCGTTCGATGGCGGGTGCCCCGGGAAGAGTACCCGTGGCTTCACCCACAATCTCGGCAGTTTCGCCGGCAATTTCGGATGCGCTGCTGCGGGCATCTAGACCTTCGGCACTTGGGTTTTGGGGAGGTGCGACGTCGGAGCGGCCGCCTGCGGATTTTGAACCTGGGAATGGTGCCTGGGGACCGGAGTCCTGCTCGTCATTCATCGTGGCTTTTAGAGACTGTAGTCCTTGATCTTGGTCAAGAGCGTTTTGTAACTGACTCCCAGAGCTTCCGCGGCGCGCGTCTTGTTTCCCGCATGTTCAGCCAGAGCATCCGCGATCTTCCGCCGCTCTACAAGTTTCACAGCCCGGTCGGCTGCCTCGCCGAGAGTGCCAGTAGTGTCAAAGCCAAAGGTCTTTGGATCCTTTCCTTTCTTGTCGCTGAAGCCGAGATCGCGTGGCTCCAGATTCGTGTCGTCCGCCAGGATACAAGCGCGCTCGATCGCATTTTCAAGTTCGCGAATGTTGCCGGGCCATCGATTGGCTTGTAAGGCCGCCACGCTGGCGTCACTCAGCGTGGCTTCGCGGCCTCGCAATTCATTTCCCATCTGCGCCGCGAAATGACGCCCGAGCAAGACAACATCATCGCCGCGTTCACGCAGCGGCGGAATCTCGATTGGGAAAACTGCCAGTCGAAAGAAGAGGTCGCCGCGAAATTCGCCTTTATCCACGGCACCGCGCAGGTCCTTATTCGTGGCCGCAACCACTCGCACATCAACGGGCACCGGACCTCGGCCGCCGATGCGATCGACTGACTTCTCTTCGATCACCCGCAATAGTTTGCCCTGCACCGCCAGCGGCAATTCTCCGATCTCGTCCAGGAAAACAGTACCACCGGAAGCAAGCTCAAACTTGCCCAACCGCCGATCGATCGCGCCGGTGAAGGCACCGCGCTCGTGGCCAAACAACTCGTTCTCGATCAACGTCTCGGGTATGGCGGCGCAGTTGATGGCCACGAACGGCTTGTCGCGACGGTTCGAAAGATGGTGAACGGCGCGAGCGAAAAGCTCTTTGCCGGTTCCTGATTCACCCAGCAGCAGCACGGTCGCTTCCGTCTGGGCTACCCGCTGCGTCTCAGCCACGACACGTTTGATTGCTTCTGATTCACCAATGATTCGCGGAAAGCCATAGCGCTTTGACCATTCTTCCCGCAGCAGGATGTTTTCTGTTCGCAGACGTGATTGTTCAAGGGCGCGCTCGACCAGCAACAACAAATGATTGGAATCCACCGGCTTTTGCAGGAAATCCTGAGCGCCGTCTTTCATCGCCTGAACGGCTTCGTCGATCGAGCCGTACGCCGTCATTACAATCACGGGCACGTCGCTGTCCGCGCTGCGAGCAGCGCGCAGCACTTCAAGGCCCGAGCCATTGGGCATGCGCAGATCCGTCAACACGACCTTGTGAGGAACGCGCCCTATTTCGTTTATGGCTTCGCGCGCATCGGCGGCCTCGGTGACCGAATAGCCCGCGTGCTCCAGCGTCAACCGTAGCACTCGGCGCAAGCTTTCTTTGTCTTCGACAAGAAGGATGTCAGGCATTCAGTCGGTACTGTCCGAGTTAGTGGCCAGGCAATTGATCCGCGTTCATCATTAACTGCGTGGTGCGGACTGTCAAGCAGCAAGTCAGACCAGTGTGGCCCACATGACCGAGGTCGTCGTCAATCAGTAAAGCGATTGATTTTGTTCGATACTGTCCGTTTGGCTGGCAATCTGCGCACTGTTCCAAGACAGCCACACAAACACTCTTGCGTCGATCTCGTGAATTTGCGCGCGGCACGCGGATTGATTCTCGCCGTTCATCGTTAGAGGGAATGGATTGGAAGACTAAAGAGTCCTCGGAAGGATCACTCATGAACTTACCAACTTGCAAGGATCGAGCGGGCAAGATCGGCTACATCATTTTTGTGACTACTGGGCGTGCCTTTTTCGGTGCCCCTACTTATTGTCCTTTGCGCAGCTGTTAGCGAGCCACTGCTAAAGCAACGAATCACCGCGGGCGGACCTCTGGCTCTCTTGGATCGGGATCAAGGTAAAGGAAAGACATGACTACAAAATCGCTAATCAAACTTATCAAGAAAGGGAAGCGCGAAGCGCCGCAGGTTAGATCTGAGACTGACTTACTTAGTGACGAGAACCGATGGTCCAGAGCGGTTCGCTCCTGGGTCAACGACTTTCAACAAAATGCGAGTAAGAAAACACTGCCAAATTTTGATCGCCTATTCAAAGACGTCGCATAGATGCCAGGTAATCCCTATTCAAACCGTCACGGTTTCGCGAGTACGAGTATACGCCTGGGCAGCTAGCAGAGTATTTGACCGGTTCAGCACGTCTGCGAGGGAGTAAGGCTTGCGGATGACATCATCGATGCGGGCCCTTCGGTAATCCTCCTCGGCTATCATTTCGGCGTAGCCGGTGGCGATGATCACAGGCAGGTTTGGCCGGAACTCTTTGACCCAGCGCGCGACGTGCAGGCCGCTCAACTCTGGCAGGCCCAGATCACAAACCATCAGATCGAATTCGCGATTATCCAACTGCTTGAGCGCTTCCGCGCCCGTGGTGGCTTCGGTAACGTCGTGACCTTCGGCCCGAAAAGCTTCATTCAAAAGCCCTCGGACTGTCTCTTCGTCTTCGACCACGAGTACCCGCGCTGATTGGGCGCGGCCCGCGTGCGTTACTGGAATTGACGTTACCGGCGAGGTCGCTTCCTGCAATGGCAGAATAACTTCGAAGCGAGTGCCCTTGCCAGGCTCGCTGATTACATTGATATCTCCGGAGTGGTTCTCGATGATCCCGTGCGATGCGGACAGCCCGAGACCCGTGCCGCGCTCACCCTTGGTGGTGTAGAACGGCTCGAAGATTCGCGCGATTACTTCGGGCGGCATCCCGGCGCCTGTGTCGGCGATCCAAAAGCGCGCCGTCTTCCCTTCGACTCGTGTTCCTGCTTCGATCGTCCCTCCCTGTGGCATCGCGTCGACAGCATTGAAGATCAAGTTCAGGACGACCTCGCGCAGCTCGGCCGAATCGCCCAGCGTGAATGCCGGCTCAGGGGCGTTAACCTCTACCTCGATACTGCCTGTTCGTTCGGCCGACGTTGACTGCCACTTAGGCCTGGCAATTTCAACACTGGAAGTGATGAGCTCACTCAAATCCAACGGCGTCGGATGCCTGGTAGATTCGCGGCGAGAGAAGTCGAGCAGACGCCGCAAAGTCTGCGAACAATCGCCTACGGCTTGCGTAATGACTTCCAAGCTCTTCCGATTACCAGCCTCAGCGCTGCTGCGCATTAAGAGTAGCTGAGCTCTGCCCTGAATTACTGTCAAAGAATTATTCAGATTGTGGGCGACGCCGGCTGCCAGCTCGCCCAGGGCACGCAGCTTGTCGGATCGCGCGGCCCGGGCCTGGGCTAATTTTCTTTCGGTAATGTCGCTCATGAAGACCATTACCCCGGTGATGTTTCCGTCGCTCCATAAGGGTGACGTGTGCGCGTCCATGCATCGCACACGACCATCCGTACAGATAGTGAGCACTTCGAGCTGCTTCTCTTCGCCAATCAGTGTGCACTGCACGGCGGCATTCGCTTCAACCTCGGACTCAGCTGTTACAATCATGCTGAACTCCTGGCCGAGCAGAACTGAGCGCGTCAATCCACTATCAACCTCGGCGCGGCGGTTCATCCAGGTGAAGCGCCGCTCAGTGTCCAGCGTGTATATTTCATCAGGCGCAAGATCGGCGAGGCTGGCGAGAAAAGCGCGATTCTTACTTCCTTCTTCTTCCGCGTGACGCAGTTCAGAGATGTCCCGGACAATGACGATGCACCCGGTGGCCAGGTCCTTTTGCTGATCTTGGTTTTGAGGGATTACGCGAACCAGCAGCGGGCGCTGGGCTTTGTTGCCAGAGGAGAGTTCTACCTCGACTTCGGCGCGGCTCGATATGGCGCGATCGACCATGCATCCTGTCTCTTCCAGTCCCCAAAGCATATCGCAGCAACGTCGCCCCACCAGAAACGAGCGCGCTGCCAACTCGAGAGCTTCGCCGGCGCGATTGAGTTTCTTCAGGCGCTTGTCCGGCCCGAAGATGTAGACAGCATCCGTCAGAGTATCGATGGTTGCCTCCCACATGCGGTCGGCGGCCATCAAAGAATTGCAGAGTTTGATATGTGTGTCGCTTGAGCTCATTTTAAGAAAGCGAGATCAGGAAGGTCGGCGCATCTCCTGGATTTACGGCCCAGGAAGCACAGTCCAGGCCAGGTTCCAGTTGGGCAAGCCTCATGCCACCCCAGACTGAAGACACTCGAGTCGAAAGATGGAGCAAACGGTTTTGGGTTGCGTGATGCGAGGTCACAATGGACTGACGAGTCGTTCAGGTTGACATTGGCAGTCCGGCCAACTTGTTCGTTTTGACTGACAACCTGTCACTGGGAAGATCCAAGCGGCTACTGGTTCCGCGGTTCATATTCGCCGCGAGCTTTCGCAGCCTCATAGTCTGAATTGGCGAGCCGCATGGACAATGTGATGGGGCGATAATCGAACGGTGCGGGACCACCCAGGGTGTTTTGAATGGTGGCCACGATGACATCCTGGTTCTGACGAAAGCGCACTACGTTGCCGTGTTGATTGAGAATGACAAAGAGCACCACGCGCCCACTCTTTGTTTTCATTTGCCCGACCAACGAGCTGGCGCCGCCATCGGTTCGCACCAGCGTGCCGGTCTTGGCGATCACGCTGCCACGCTCTAAGGGATCTGTATACCGGTCTTCCAGAGTGCCGGGATCGATTCCGGCGACCGGCAGAATATCTGAGAGCGAAAGCTTGTCTTTCTGTAATTCATCCCGCAGCCCGCGCAGAATCGTCATCATCGCGCGTGGAGTGAAGCGATTGACACCCAGACCGCTGGCGGAGGACATAATCACTTCATCGGGATTAATTTTGAGTTTATCGATCAGAGCCGCGCGGATGGCTTGAGGGCCACCGACAGACTCGCCAATCCTCTCCGCCATAAAATTATTTGAATAACACAACAGCGCCTTGAGCACGTCAACCAGCTTGCTTGATTTGTGAGCGAGCAGGGGGATTGCTCCCACAGGCGCGTTGCCCACCTGGATCTCTCCAGTAATTACAACGCTCGGTACGTTGCTGAGACTTAGGTTGTCGGCTAGTAAACTGCGCTCGTCGATCCATGCGCGGGTAGCTCTGGCTGGGCGGCGAGCCGCATCGAGTGTAGCCAGGAATTCTTCACCCGAACGTTTCGCCGACCAGTCAAAGTTCATCGTGAAGCCTGGCGCAACAATCAGATTGCCTTTGACCGTGCGAATTCCAAGAGCGTTCAACTCTTTGGCCAGCATCACCGCGTGCTCATAGTGAAATGAAGGATCGCGACCAGTGATGATCAGGTCACCAGTTAGCGTCCCATTTGTCTTATCGATTGTGCCGGCAGCCCAGACGGAGGTTAGAAATCGGTGGTCCGGGCCGAGGTTTTGCAAACCTACCAGGGCAGTAGCCAATTTGACGGAAGACGCTGGATTGAATCTCTCGTCGATTGACTGGGCAGCGATCGTGGCGCCATCAACGGTCTCGGCCAGCACACCTTGCAATCCGGAGATCGAGGTCGAGAAGGCAGGCTGCGCTAACCCAGTGTTGCCTGGAAGACTCGCAACTGCGGGAGGGGAAAAGCTCGTCGCGGGCGCTGCGGCCTGTGGCTGTGTTTGATTTGGATTAGGTTGAGGAGCAGCGGGCTGAGGGGCCTGCTGCCCAAATGCCAGCGCGCCGGCGAGTAACACCAACGTGAAAACCTTTGCTGACCAACTTAACAAATGCATGCTCTTCAACCCTTGATTTGACGCAGTCAATCCTCGTTTGCATCATACCATGAAAGAGAGGGCGCTTCGGGCGGCAACCGAATCGATAGACTTTTGATGCCTGACATTCGCGACCGGATGCTCTTTTGCTCACAGTCAGAGCGCTCTCAATCAGTGTTCGGTTAGCCGCGGGGCAAGACATCCGAGTACTCGGCCCGACCTGTTGCTCCCGCAAGTTCGTTGACATGCCAACAAGCGCGCACCTAGAATTCAACCGTCGAAGAAACTTCGTGGCACGTGAACAGGAAACGGTAACGATTGAAAGCTTGCGAGTTGCGCACGCGGCGCGGCGAAAAGAAATCCGAGCCCGGATGCGAGAGTTTGGTCAGGTGTGGGAAACCGCTTCCGACGCTCGACTCTGGGAAGAGATGGTCTATTGCATATTCACCGCGGGTGCTTCAGCAAAAATGGGGTTGCGCTCCGTCGAAGCAATCAGACCTTTGCTGGGTAAGGGAAACCAGCGAGCCATGACTCACGCTTTAGTAGCAGCAGGCGCGCACCGTTTTCCCAACGCGCGACCCATTTACGTAGTGACCACACGCGATTATTTGCAAGGTTCGTTCTCAATGAAGTTGCGCGAACGTCTGAAAAGCTTCAGCGATCCATTCGAGCGCCGTGATTGGCTGGCGACTGAGCCGCGGATCAAAGGCCTTGGCTATAAAGAGGCAAGCCACTATTTGCGTAATATAGGCTTCAAAGGGTACAGCATACTGGATAAGCATATTCTGCGGTGCCTGGCGGAACTTGGGGTAATCGATTCGCCGAAGCCGCCGACCAATCGCGACCGATACCTGGAAACCGAGAGAAGAATGCGGCAATTTGCCGCCGAGGTCAGGATTGATTTCGATGAACTCGATCTGGTGCTTTGGTCGATAAAGACGGGCGAGATTCTAAAGTAGTTATGAAGCGTAAAGTTTTCACGTCTGTTTCAGTCTCGGGAATCGGCCGGTGGGCCACGGTATTGGCTTGTCTTTCGCTGGCTACCGTCGTAGCTGCGCATGCGCCCGACAACGAGAAGGCGCGCAGTCGAGCTCAAAAGGCTTTGCGCTCGGGTGATTTTGAGCGCGCCGAGCAACTCTATCGGGACGTGCTGGCCAAAGACGATCAGGATAACGATGCGCGACTAGGTCTGAGCCATGCGTTGCTAAAGCTGCGCCGCTTACAGGATTCCTACGATTACGCGGCGCGGGTGGTGGCCATTGACCCATTGTCCGCCAGCGCGCATGCTCTATTGGGAGCGGCTGTGCTGGCCTCGGGAGATTTCCGCCTTTCGGTAGAGGAGTTTCGCACCGCTCTGGCTTTGAATGAAAACGAAGCTATGGCCATTGCCGGTCTGGCAATGGTTGATTACTACGAGAACCGGACCACAAAGTGTCTCACCGGGTTGCGCCGTGCCGCTGAGATCGACCCGGGTGAACCCGATTACGTCTTTAACCTCGGCCAGGCGGCAGCGCGCTCCGAACACTACAAGGAAGCAGCCGATGCTTATGAGCGGTTTTTGGTTATTGCTCCACGCACTGACGCCGACCGGCGCGCGCGAATTCGTGGCCTGATCGATTTTCTGCGTTACCTGGGACAGCAGGGCTCGCTCTATGACCTGCAAGGCTCTGACCGGACGGTGCTGGAGTTTGAAGCTCCGGACTATCGGCCGATTATCAAAGTTCGCATCAATGGATCGAAAGATTATATGCGGTTCGTCCTGGACACTGGTTCAGGAATGTCCGTGCTTTCCGAGGACACCGCGCGAAAGCTGGGCCTGAGTGCGGTAGCGCGTGGTGGTCTGGCACGAGCCGTAGGTGGTGGTGGTCGGTTTGAAATCGTGTACGGATACCTTAGATCGATTGATATCGGCGAGCTGCGCGTCACCAACGTTCCCGTATACATTCGTCATTTTTTTGATGAGCACAATCACGTCGACGGGTACCTGGGCATTGCGGCGCTGAGCCGCGTGGTGGCCACCGTCGATTATGGTGCGCGTCGCATGACGCTGGTTCGTCAACATGGCGCTGAAAACGACTCGGCAAGTGTCAATGATGGTCAGGGGAAACCGGTCAAGGCCGAAGCTGTGGAAGCTGGAATTAATTTGTCGGTCCGGACCACCGCCAGCGGGTTCCTGAGCGGCGAAATTTTTATTACCGGCATCAATAAGCCATTTAACTTCATCATCGATACCGGAGCTACAGTGACCGTCGTCTCTGAAAAGCTGGCGGCGCTCGAGGAAGCACAGCCTTTTATCAAGGCAAGCCGCATGCGTGTTTATGGGGCGGCAGGTGTGGCTGACGACGTGAAAATGGCCCTGTTACCAAAGATTGTGGTGGGCGCGTATTCGCGCGAGAAGATCGACGCCGCTGTGCTTGATCTTGAGCCGGTGAACGAGACTGCCGGCTTCATGCAGAGTGGTATTCTCGGCGGTAACTTCCTCCGGTTTTATCGCGTCGTCTTCGATTTTTACAAAGGCGTCGTGCGACTCGAGCAGCTGGACAAGCAGGGTCTGTCAACCGGAAGCCCAACGCCAGAAGGCACACGGTAACGAAGGCTACAACAGGTTATGAAGCCAAGCACCTATCTCGAGACCTCTGTGATCGGCGCCTATCTCGACAACGGCGAACCGTTCCGGCGTGATCTCACCATCCGCTGGTGGGAGCACGAGCTCTCGGAATACCGCGCGGTGATCTCGCCATTGGTAACGCGAGAGCTGGAACGTGTCTCTGAGCCTCATCGATCGGCATACTTGAAACTGATCAAGGGCCTGGAGCAGGTCGAACTTACAGAAGAGGTTGCCATACTCGCCGAAGGTTATGTCGCGCGCGGAATTTTTCATCGGAAGTTCATCGCCGACGCATTGCATGTCGCAGTTGCTTCATTCCATAAAATCGATTATCTAGTTACCTGGAACTTTGGCCATCTGGCAAACGTTCGCCGGCAGGCGCGGATTCGTTTATTTAATACCGCGGCCGGCTTCTTTGTTCCCATGATCGTAACTCCGGAGTTTTTAGTTTCCGAAGGAACAGAGGTTTCAGAGTTTAAATCTCAACCATGAGATCGTTGGCGGCGATTTGAATTTTCGCATTTGAGATCGTAAGTTCTGATCGAGTCAACGATCCATTCTCGGGTGATGAAGAAGAGAATTCGAAAGAGAGACTGACAATCGTAAACCAGAAATCCAAGATCAAGAGCCACGACATGTACCGCCGGCCGAAGTTCCTGACGGTGCTGCATGAGATTCGCCAAACCATGTCGCGTGAAGCGGACTATGACGTCGATCTGTTCGCCGAGATGGTGCGATCGGGAACAACGATGAAATTAGCTTTGCCGGGCCACCTTTGGTTAGCGCGCCGCGAACCAAAGAGCGGAAGCGTGCCGCACGATAAGAACGAAAGAACGCGCGCGATAGAAGCTTTCAAAGAAACCGACGCCTCGCTAGCTTACTGTTCACCACTAAGACACGAAGAACACTAAGACCAGGATGGACTCTTCAACTTACGTAGCCTTGCACTGATCATGGACGCCACCTTCGAAACCATCGGCCTGGAGGTTCCCAGCGAAAAAGCCATTAATTTCCTGGCGGAACGCGCGGAAAACCAGGGCGAGCCAACCCAACTCCTGCGGCGCGGCGCCGTCTTGCACGGACGCTGCTGGAAGCTCGGCGAGGGCCTGGAAGTCTGGACTGTGCTTTACGAATCAGAAACTGGAGACGTCTTTTACGCGAACTGCCGGCCAGGCTTTCGCGCTCGATATATGCAACGGATCGCGCCCTGGGCCCTCACCGAATACGATGAAGAAGGCGAAGCGGTGGTTCACGGCTACTCGGACGGGACCGATACTGAGGTGCTTTTTGAGTTGCAGAATCTTACCGAAGTTGGCGCTTCAGGTTTTCGCGCTCCGGCTTTGCATGTTGGATTGTGCGGGTTGGCGTATCGCGCTCGCGTTTGTTCGCGCGAGATGAACTCGCGCTGGCTGCCGCTGGAAAAGGCATCGCCCTCGCGCGCCGCGCACGAAAACGATTGGATCCTGCGCGGTCGAGTGATCGCCTTCAAACCCTTGCGCAATCCGCTCTCGGGAAGTGAACTTTACTGGGTCTATCTCGATCTCAGTGGGCTGAAATTGGAAGTTCTGGTTAACACTCGGGCGCTGAGCGGCGGCAAACTGGCAGTCGGAGCCACCCTCTCGGCCGAGGTCTGGCTTCAGGGTCACGTCTTTGATGACCAGGCCCTGCGGTCGCGCTATGAAGGCGTCGACCCGGCCAGCTCGGCAACAAAGTTCTGGTCGCGCTTTTCGCGGACCAACTAGGCCTGGCTTGTCCCTCACTCTTGTTTCGATCCGCGTCGCTTGATTCCGCGTGATTGAATTTCCCCGGGTGTTTACTGAATGAGGCGACTGCTCATAATCATCCTCATCGCGGTGGTTGTTCTGGCCGCCGGGTTGTATCTCCTGGATCAATACTGGATTCATCGCTATGACCCGCTGATCGCGCGCGAAGCTGCCGCGCATCACATCGATCCGGATCTGGTCTGGAGCATTGTGTACGAAGAGACTTACTTCAGTCCCTGGAAGAAAGGTCGCAACGGTGAGATCGGTCTGATGCAAGTGACGCCGGTGGTGGCCCGCGAGTGGGCCGCCGAGAGCGGTGTGGCGCCTCTCGAGCAGCGCACCTCGATGGACACCGCTGCATTGTTGCGGGATCCGGAACGGAACGTTCAGATCGGATGCTGGTATTTGGAAAAGGCGGACCAGGATTATCGCAGCTCGCCCGGCCGCGAGGCACGTATCCTCGCCGCTTATAATGCCGGACCCAGTCGCGCGGCTGAATGGAGCCGCGTCGCGAGTGGCGCGCCGCCATTGACCGAGCAGGAATTCATCGCGCGCATTGACATTGCATCCACCCGCGCCTATGTCACTTCAATTCTCGATCGTTATCACAGAGTAAGATCGGCAAAGAACGCCGGATCAGCCCGAGCGGGCTCTTCCACGAGTATTAATAGCGAGGCGTTCAAACGTGCCGGCATCGCGGTTCATAATTCTCGCGTGATTTCGTGGATCGTCCCCTGAGCGAAGACAAACGATCCACGAAGTCATACGAAAACGCACGTTCCAATAATGACCGTCATCTACTCCGCGCGCTGGGTCCTGCCAATCATCTCTCCAGCCATCGAAGACGGCGCCGTCGCGTTCGAGAAATCTACCATTATCGCCGTGGCGCCCCGGACTGAGATCGTTTCCAGATTTCCGAACGCGCGAGCTGAAGATTTTGGCGACGCAGCGATTCTTCCGGGCCTGATCAATGCTCACTCGCATCTGGAACTAACTGTGATGCGAGGATTCCTGGAGCGGGAAGAGAACGATTTCTTTGCCTGGTTACGCAAATTGACTCTGGCGCGTCTGGCAATGAGCGCCGAGGACTTACTGATCTCAGGAACCTGCGGTGCGATAGAAGCCGCGCGTGCGGGTGTCACCTGTATGGGCGACGCCAGTTCGGCTGCAAGAGAGGCGATAGGCGCATTGCGCATGGTCGGGCTGCGGGGCATTGTCTATCAGGAGTCATTCGGTCCCGATCCAAACGCCGCCGGTGAAAATTTCGCGAAACTCCGGGAGCAGATTTTGCAGTTGCGCGAGCTTGAAAATGGCCAGGTTCGGGTGGGAGTCTCGCCGCACGCGCCTTACACCGTTAGTGGGCCGCAGTTGGAATTAATCGCGCGCCTGGCGATCGATGAAAACCTCCCGTTAATGATGCACGCAGCTGAATCGGAGGCCGAGAAGCAATTCATGCTGGAAGGTCAGGGAGTCTTCGTGGACGGGTTAAGAGCACGCGGCATTCAGTGGCAAGCTCCCGGAATCTCAACGATTCAATACTTGCAAAGGCATGGAGTGCTGGAAGCGAAACCCCTGCTTGCGCATTGCGTGAATGTTGATGATCGCGATCTCGAACTCATCAAACAGAACTCTGCCAGCATTGCCCATTGTCCAAAGTCCAACGCGAAGCTGGGGCACGGTCGCGCTCCTTTCGCGGAATTCATCCGACATAATCTCAAAGTCGGGTTAGGCAGTGATTCAATGGCGAGTAACAATGCTTGCGATATTCTCGAGGAAGGGCGCTTTGCCACGCTCCTGGCGCGCCTTCCATCAAACCCACCCGATTTGTTTAGGAACCGACTAGTGCCTGCACCTGATTTGACCACCGCCGGACAAGCCGTGTACGCGGCAACTCTCGGGGGCGCGCGCGCATTGGGCTTGAATGATCAGATTGGTGCTCTGGCGGACGGAATGCAGGCTGACATCATTGTTGTCGGGCTTAATGGCCCGCATCAACAGCCCGTCCGAGATCCCACTGCTGCTTTGATCTTTGGATCATCGGGACGAGATGTGCTGTTGACCACGGTCGCCGGAAAAGAAATCTATCGCGACGGGCGCGTTACCGGTGTTGACGAGAGCGAGTTCCGGGAGCGCATTGTCTCTGTTCGGAGCAAGATTGAGCTCCCTCTCTGACACGCGGTTTCACTCTTGCCGATTACCGTCTCTGTTTATATTATTACTGCCTATGACGAACTACCCAAGACTCGTCCTGGTTGCAATCATCGGCGCCTTGTTCTTTTGCGGTTTCGCGTCGAGTACAGCCGCGCAGATTAATCCGACGATGCCTTCCCAGTCGAGCGACAACAATAAGGAAAATCTTTACGCTCAGTTTACGGACTATAGAAAGAGTCTGAATCCCGAAGAGCGCCGGCTTGCCTATCCGGCTGCGAAGGATTACTTGCGCAAGTTTGGCGGTGACAACGACAGTAACGCGAAGGACGTACAGAAGTTTGTCACTGATTATGAGCGGGCCCTGCATGATAGTGACGTCTTCACGGCTTACACTGCCAAGAACTACCTTAAGGCATTTGAATTGGGACGTCCGCATTTGAAAAGCGATCCGGACGATTTTTTTGTGCTCGCCACTTTGACTGAGGCGGGCTACGACAATGCGGTCGCAGGTGATGCGGTGCTGAACGACGAGACGACCAGTTATGCGCGCCGGGCAATCAAACTTTTGGAAGGCGGCAAGATTGTCAAGCCGGATCCATTTAAGAACATGGAGTTTGCGCGCGGCTTCCTTAACTCAGCTTTAGGATGGTTTGTTAAGGACCAGGTACCGGGCGAAGCCGCGGCCGCATTCTTGAAAGCGGCGCAGTCCGACGGCCCTTATCGAACCGACCCGTCGATCTATCACCGCATGGGTGTCGCAATTCTCAAGGGGGAGTTCGCTGCGCTTTCGAAAGAGTACAACGAAAAGTATGGCGCCAAACAATCGTCGCCCGAACAGAGCGCCATGCTGGACCGAATCATGCACGCCGGCGACCGAGCGATTGACGCGTATGCTCGCGCGGTTGCCCTCATGACTCGTCCCGAGCAACAGGAAGCGCGAAACAAGATATTGGCCCAGCTGGCCACACTTTACAAAAACTTCCACAACAACTCGGACGCAGGTCTTAATGAACTGATTGCGACCGTCCTGTCGAAACCCTTCCCGTAGTCAGGATGTCCGGAGCACCCTACTTTTCGAGAAGTCCATTCGTTAAAAGTCTCTCTATGATCGCGGGTAGAGTTGGCGCCTCAGCTCATCAATGCGCACCGGCGGTCCGTGGTTCTCGGAGTAGATTCAACCGGGTTCCGCGCGTATTTGCTGTGTTATGATCTCGCCTATGCCGGCCCGTCGATCAATCTCCCTTAGTACGAAAATTCTCGATCTAAACGGGGCTGGACTTCCACGTTTTGGCCAGGAGAGCGCGCATCAATTGGCGCTCGCATTGGCGGAAGTTTCTCCGGGAAAAGACAGCAGCAGCGTCACCGTCTCGGACCTGCTCGACTATCTTCCAGCGCGTTACGAAGATCGTTCAAGCATGGTCGAGATTCGCCATCTCTATCACGATATAGAAGCGTCGCTGGATCTTACGGTGAAGGTTTCTGGCGGTTATCAGGTACGCAATCGGCGGTCCTTCAGACAGCGGCTTTATAAGTTTGAAATCAGCGCGATTGATCAGCAACGCACGGGGCGCCAGGTTGTGGTGTGGTGGTTTGTGTCAGGCGCGCGGGCGCAACAAATCATCGCTTACTATGCCAAACGATTAGTTCCGGGGGCCCGCTTTATTGCCTTTGGTAAATGGGAGTGGGACAACCAGCGGGGCACTTATTCATTAAGATTGAACCGGCCCGATGAGCTGGAATTGGTCGCCGGCGGCGATGACGATGAAGGTGAGGCGGAGTTAGCAGCCGACCCAACGCTGGCGGCGATTCATGTAGGCCGTCGCGTGCCGATCTATCGCAAGCTCGGTGAGTTCCGCACCAAACGCCTGCGCGAGATAATTCACGAGGTGCTGGCTCGGCTTCCCGCTGGCGCGATCGAAGAGACGCTGCCGTCGGATTTATTGACTCGTCGGAAACTCATCGGCCGCGACGATTCTGTCCGGCACGCCCATTTTCCGAAAGAGGATGTGACGCTCGACGATTACCACGCTATGAGAAGTCCGGCTCATCAGCGGCTGATCTTTGAAGAGTTGTTTTGGGTCGCGCTCGGTCTGGGGGTCAAACGCGGCAAGCGAATGAAGGAAAGTAAGGGCGCGACGGTCAAGATCGATAATCGCATGAAGGAGCGGATTGGTTCGGTGCTGCCATTCAAACTTACTGAATCGCAGCGCCGGGTCGTCAAAGAAATTTTTAAAGATATGCGCTCCGACGCGCCCATGAATCGGCTGCTGCAGGGTGACGTGGGCAGCGGTAAGACGATCGTTGCGCTAATCGCAATGCTGGCGGCGATGGAGAATGGCTATCAAACCGCGCTGATGGTTCCCACGGAAATTCTGGCCGAACAACACGCGCGTAACATCAAAAAAATCCTGGCTAAGGCCCCTTACCGAATCGAGTTGCTTTCCGGATCGCTCAAAGCCGCCGATAAGAAACGTCTGCATCAGTCGATCGCTACGGGCGAAGTTCACGCTGCCGTCGGCACGCAGGCGCTGATTCAGGAAGGGGTGGGATTTAAGAACCTGGGCCTGGTCGTCATTGATGAGCAACATCGCTTTGGCGTCATGCAGCGCGCAGCATTGCGCGAGCGCGGCATGAATCCTGATGTGCTGGTGATGACGGCAACGCCGATTCCGCGTTCCCTGGCGATGACGGTGTATGGCGATCTCGACGTGTCGATCATTGATGAACTGCCGCCGGGACGCACGCCAATTGAGACAAGCGTTCTTGGTGAAGAAGGGCGACCGGAAGTAAAGAAAATGATCGCGCGCGAAGTGCGAGCCGGCCGGCAGGTTTACGTTGTCTATCCGCTGGTCGAAGAGTCAGAGAAGATGGACCTGCGCGATGCCACCAAACGCTATGAATACTTGCGCGATCAAGTCTTCCCGAGATTCTCAGTGGGATTACTGCATGGACGGATGAAGCCGGAAGAGAAGGAAGAGGTAATGCGGCGATTCATTGCCGGCGAGATTCAGATTTTGGTTTCGACTACCGTAATCGAGGTTGGCGTCGACGTGCCGAACGCTTCGGTGATGGTGGTCGAGCACGCCGAACGCTTCGGCTTGTCGCAGCTGCATCAACTGCGCGGACGCGTGGGTCGCGGCGCTGAACAGAGTTTCTGCGTGCTGCTGGCTTCCGACAAACAAACCGAAGTCGCGCGCCAGCGTCTGGGCATCATGGAAGAAACTAATGATGGGTTTAAGATCGCGGAAAGGGATTTACAAATTCGCGGGCCAGGCGAAGTTATGGGGACCCGACAAGCAGGCCTGCCCGAATTTCGCGTCGCAAATCTGGTTCGCGACCTGGATATTCTGCAGCATGCTCGTCAGGAAGCCGAGTTCTACATTAATCAGCGCAAGACCTCTGCTGAAGCTGTGAAAATGATTAAGCGCGTGCAGAGTGATGCACGGATGAAGCTGGCGGCAGTTGGGTAGGGGGAACCCCCATAGATTACGTAGACTGGAATGAACACTGAGGCCGCCGCTTTGGTCTGAGTAACTGCGGAATCTGTGGATCGCTTTCATGCGGATCATTGCCGGGAAATATCGCGGACGAAGATTGAAGAGTCCGTCGTCGCTCGAGACGCGGCCGACTTCGGATCGTTTGCGCGAGACGCTCTTCAATATTCTGGCGCCGCGAATCAAAGGGGCGCGGTTTCTTGATCTCTGTGCTGGCTCAGGCGCGGTTGGAATCGAAGCCCTCTCACGCGGTGCGGCCCATGCGACTTTCGTGGATCAATCGCGGCGGATGTGCGCGTTGATTGAAGCAAATCTGGGCGAATTTAGTGTTGATGAGGATGATGTTGAAGTTGTAAACGATGAAGCGGCGAAATTCCTGCGACGACGGCCGAAGAAACCAGGGTCGCCATTCAATATTATCTTTTTTGATCCACCGTATGAAGCGGATTATGACGTTGTATTAGAGAGGCTGGGTGACGACGCCGGCGGGCTTTTAGCGACCGATGCGATTGTGGTAGTGGAGCATCATAAAAAGAAACAGCAAGCGGAAGAGTTTGGCGCCTTACATCGTTACCGCACGCTCAAGCAGGGCGATTCGGTGTTGAGTTTCTATACACGCACAGCCGCGTAGCGGCGAGATGTTTATGGTTAATGTGGCTCGAATAAGTCCCGAGCTCCGTAGGAGCGGAACGTTCTGTCGCCCATAAATGGGCTCGGTGTTTCAAAAATGCGGCCGGGGTCTATAAACATTTCGTTCCTACGGAACTTCAATCCGTCTCCGTCATCTGATTCGAATTCTCTGAAACCGCTGCATCTCGTGGTGAATGCTTTCGGATCGTTTCTCACCACAGAGACACAGAGAAACCACAGAGGTTGCACAGACAAATCCCCCGCGTTATCGTTGACAACTGACAACTGACAAATGCTCGTCTTAGGCATCGAAAGTTCCTGTGATGAAACCGCGGCGGCAATTGTGCGCGATGGCCGCGAGATTCTTTCGTCAGTAATCGCTTCACAGATCGCCACGCACACACGCTTTGGCGGGGTTGTGCCGGAGCTCGCTTCGCGCGAACATCTCGATAAGATCGTGCCAATCGTGGAAGAAGCGTTTACGCGAGCTGGGATAACGAAGGACGAAGTTGATGGCATCGCCGTCACGATCGGGCCCGGCCTAATTGGCTCGTTGCTCGTCGGGGTTTCGTATGCGAAGGCGATGGCCTTCGCTCTCCGCAAGCCATTGGTCGGCGTCAATCATATCGAAGGGCACATCTATTCGGTGTGCTTTGAGAACCCGCCGGTGGAGCATGCGGCCGTGGCGCTGATCGTTTCCGGCGGTCACACAAATCTTTTCTTTGTGCCGAGCGCCGGCAAATACAAAGTCGTCAGCCGCACGCGGGATGATGCGGCGGGTGAAGCGTTCGACAAGGTTGCAAAGCTATTGGGGCTTGGTTATCCGGGCGGACCGATCATTGAAAGGCTCGCCAGAGAAGGGAACCCGAAAGCCGTCAAGTTTGCGCTCCCACGGATGGGCGACAATCGACCGGACTTTAGTTTCAGCGGTTTGAAGACCGCGGTAACGAAGTATGTGCGCGAGTCCGGCCTGCAACCTGTGCGGGATGGTCAAGAACCTTCACAAGGGATCAAAGATCTCGCCGCTAGTTTTCAGAGCACCGTCGTTCGCTCTCTGGTTACGACGATGGAACGTGTCGCCCAGGAGTACCAGCCAAGAACTTTGATTGTGGCCGGCGGCGTGGCCTGCAATGGCGCTTTGCGCGAGGCTTCGCGCGAGGTGGCGGCAAGGTTGGGTCTGCCGATCTATTTTCCCTCGCCGCATCTATCGACCGACAACGCCGCGATGATTGCCGCGGCCGGCACGGTCAAACTTGCAGCTGGGGAGCGCGCCGGTTGGGACTTGAATGCCGACGTCATGCTCCGTTTGCAGAACATCGAAGTCGAGGACGAGGAGCTGCGGAAGCATGTGCGATACCGGCTCTAGCAAGGTACAGAACCCGAGCGGTAGACTAGACTTTCATGATAGTTGACGCGCCTGTCCCAAACGATAGAATGACTCCGTCATTTATGGGAGTCCTTCTTGGATAGGGGTAAGACGATCCACGAACCCACACGAATGGGAATTGGGTTTTCGGTTCGTGTGGTTTAGTGGATCGCTTTGTCTAAGCCGAAAGAGAGCACGAATACTAATTAGATTCTTTAATTAACTCGCTGACTCGAATCGTCCCTTCGGTAAGAATCTGCGCCCGCAAGCCGCCGCGATGAACTAAACCTGGCAGAACTTCCTCATGCGAAAGCTTCTGGAGATGTGAGCATGGTTCGCACAACCTCAAGCCGCGCGCCTTCACCTCACCAATCCAAAACTCTTTGCCCACCAGATGATTTAGAGGCACACCGCGAGTGACGATGTTGCGGCGACTGTCACCCAAACCGTAATCGACATCCAACTCGCGCTTCATTGCTTCCACAGCCTCGCCTTCGATAAGCGTTAATTCACGATCGGGCAGTGGTTTTGAAAACGTTCCGGCGTGATTGAAGTAGCGATCACCCTCCAGCCCGCGTCCGGGCACAGCGCGCGCTTCGCTGACAGACTGCATGGGAGCTTCGGCTGCGGCCGCGATGTTGATTGAGATAACTTTGCCTTCGAACATTTTGGTCAATCCTCACTTCGGAACACGCTCTGTGAGCCCCTGTGATTCTCGGTGTCTGTGTGGTAACCCTACTCGGAACAAATTCAACACAGAGACACAGAGATTCACGGAGAACCACTGGACTCATATCAAAGTCAAAACGCTAACAAGAGGCAGCAATGGCTTCGTCAAAAATTTCCAGTGCAACGTCTGCGTTTTCTTTCGTCAGGATCAGCGGCGGCGACCAGCGAATCGTGTTGGCGCCCGCGCCCAGCAGAATCAACCCGCGTGCAAAGCTGGCAACTTCGACCCGATCGCGCAGGTCCGGGTCAGGCGTTCTGGTCGTGCGGTCCTGGACGAACTCGACGCCCAGCATCATGCCCATACCGCGCACGTCGCCGATACAATCGTACTTGTTCATCAGCTTCTCCAGTCCGCGTTTCAGATAGCCGCCAACCTCGGCACTGTTCGCTACCAGTTCCCGCTCGAGCAATTCAATCGTCTTCAATGCCGAGGCAAGGCAGACCGGGTTTCCGCCGAAGGTCGATGCGTGCGCGCCCGGCTTCCAATTCATTAAATCGGCGCGCGCGACGCAAGCACCCATCGGCAAGCCCGACGCAATGCCTTTGGCGATACAGACGATGTCAGCTTTTACATCGTAATGATCGCAAGCAAACATTTTCCCGGTGCGACCCATGCCGCTTTGAACTTCATCGACGATCAAGAGAATGCCGTGCTCGTCGCAGATGCGCCGCAATCCTTTCAGGAATCCTTGCGGCGCTGGCACATAACCGCCTTCGCCCTGCATTGCTTCGACGACGATCGCGGCGACTTCTTCCGGCGGCGTGGTGGTTTTGAAAAGGCGGTTTTCGATCCAGTTCAAAGCACCCTGGCCCGCGCCGCCGTTGCCACAGTCTTCCGCGCTGAACGGATTGCGATACTCGTTAGGGTAAGGCACGTGGACCACGTCGAGCGCCTGTCGCTTGAATCCGACGCGTTGTGCGACTTGGGACGAAGTTAGCGAAAGCGATCCCAGCGTGCGCCCATGAAAGCTGCCAAAGAACGCAATGAACTTTTCGCGTCCGGTTGCGTGCATGGCCAGTTTCAAAGCAGTCTCGACGGCTTCGGTCCCGCTATTAGCGAAGTGTGTCCGCGTTGGACGCGACACCGGAACAATCTCGTCGAGCTTCTTCGCCAACTCCGGCATCTGCCGGTAGTAGTAATCGGTGCCGCACATGTGAATCAGTTCAGCTGCCTGATCCTGAATCGCGCGCACTACTTCCGGGTGGCAGTGTCCCGTAGAGCACACGGCGACCCCGGCGTTACAGTCGAGAAAGACATTGCCGTCGACGTCTTCGACCCAAACTCCTTTGGCGCGTTCGGCCACCAGCTTGAACGAGGGCCGCGGATATGAAGGCGTAACAAACTTCGCGTCTGCTTCGACAATCGCTCGGCCCTTCGGTCCGGGCAGTTCAGTTTTTATCTCGGGCTTCTTTGGTGCAATAGCGGTTGACATCATCTTTTTTCTCCTCGTTGAAATGCTCAGACGAGACACTGACAGGCAGTATCAAAAAGACGGGGCGATTTTGATGAAGGAATACTAGTCCGCGAAGAGATCAGCGCGATAGTCGAGCGGCCGAACATGTAAATCGTGGCGTGTAAACATAGTTCTTAAGAAGTGGGGCGATAATAGCACCGAGAGACGAGCGAGGGCCAGTGCCCTCGGAGTCCCGGACATGAAGTCAGAACCGGGAGCGGTAGCGACCGGGTCTCCACGCTCCAGACGGTCGAGATCGGATGACGAGACGCGGTCGCTACTGCTCCGGTACTGACCCTCTTATCCCAATTGCTCGCACTAGGTTGAATACCACAGGACAGCGAAAAAGTGACAAGTCGTGCCGGCGATAACAAACAAATGCCAGGCGAAATGGGCATAACGCACTCGATGAGCGGCGTAAAAGCCAACACCGGCGGTGTAGGCAATGCCTCCCGCCAACAGCCACGCCAGGCCGGACAACGGCATGACTCTTAATACCTGAGGCGCCGCGATTACGACGAGCCACCCCATGACTAAATACAAAATCACCGACAGCCGGTTGTATCGAGCTCCGAACACAGCCTTCATCGTCAGACCGATCGCAGCCAGTGTCCAAATGAGTGCCAGCAGGGTCCATCCCCATGGACCGCGTAGAACCCCGAGCGTGAAAGGCGTATAGGTGCCGGCAATCAAGAGGAAGATCGCGCCATGATCGAACATCCGGAAGACGCGCTTGGCTCTATTGTGGGTTAGCGCGTGATAGAGAGTCGAGGCGAGATACAGCGCTACCATCGACGCGGCGAAGACGCTGACACCAACCATATTCCGGGCGCTGCCATAGCGTAGCGCCGCCATGACTAAGATCGGTGTAGCAGCCAGGGCCAGAACCAGACCGACACCGTGACTTATACTGTTGGCTATTTCTTCGCCCAAAGTGGGCCGTCGTTCTTCCTGGATCATCGCTTGCTGCATGTCGAACTGATTGTACAACGATTTGTTCTAACCGCGAACGCGAACCGACTAACGAGTAGTGTCTTGCCTTCGCTCTTCGGACGAGACAATCCACGAAATCACACTACATGCATGAACAGAGGTGTCGTGTTTGTTCGTGTGGGTTCGTGGATTTCTTCAGCCTCTAATGACAAGGGCTCGACTTCAAACGATAGATAACAACTATCCGCGCTAGAGTATGAGCGAGATCGCCTTCTCCATCGAAAACAGCGGCGTGCCAAAGAGTTCATGAGGTCCTGCGTCGATGCGCTGGAAACCAAAATGCTCGTAGAGTCGGATCGCCCGATCCAAAAACGGCGTGGTGCTCAGAGTCATCCGCCGAAACATTCCCTCTGCGGCGAACTGCTCGACAGTCTTTAAGAGTTGTTCTCCTATTCGTTGACCTCGGGCAATTGGATGTACCGCCATTCCGCGGATGTAAAGGGAATCTCTCCTGGCAATGACCGATACTGTGCCCACGATTCGTTCACCACTGACCGCAACCCATACGGGTCCTTCGGCAATCCGTTGTCTGGCCTGCTCTGATGTGATGGCAGTAGCCGCGAAACTTTCCTGATTGTACAGATCCGCATATTCAGCGAACGAGTCGAATAATAATGAGCCGATTTGCTGAGCATCCGAATCTCGCGCGTACCGTATCGATATGTCTGGCGGGTGAGTTTGCCCACTCATGTTCACTGAATCTCATCGTGCGTTCTAATAATATGGCAATTTGCTAACAATCGCTCTTGCCGGACGGCCTACGCGCCGACGTTTGCGTCGTAACCATCGCTCTCCTAAAGGCCCTCGACTCTTGTCGTACTGATTATCGGGATTTTTCATAACGACGAACGTGTTACGCAGCAGGAGGTATTGTCATGGATAGGATAAGACTTTGGCCCCACGGCATTTTGATAGTTCTTGCGTTTGCGGTTGTAGCCGCGATCGCGGCGGCTTTTTGGATGAAGTACGAGCGCTCGGCTGAAGCAAAAGCTTTGCCGAATGCCGCACGGATTGAGCGAGTTGAAGGACAGGTCGGCGTGAGCCAGAGTCTCGATACAGCAAACTCTCAGTGGGTAGAGGCAAAGGCAAATAGGCCAATCACGGTAGGCGATAGGATTTACACTAAAGACAACTCGCGCAGCCAGATCGCTTTTACGGGACGTAATTTTGCGACAGTCGACGCCAACAGCGCGTTGGATGTTTTGGACCTTTCAGCCCAGCGAACGCAAGTAGCTTTGCGCAACGGTTCTGCGCTCTTTGATGTTGGGTCGCCTGCTGAAATGTTCGAGGTGGCCACACCTTGCGGCGCAGTTGATTTTGAACAGCCGGGCATGTACCAGGTCTTAATCAATGAAAATGGCAATGCAACGGCCACGGCCTACAGCGGCGGCGCGCAGGTTGTCGGTCAAGGTGGCGCCGGACGCATCGAGAAAGGCGAAAATCTTGCCATTCCTTGCCAGGGGAGTTCGCCGGCAGTGTTGTCACGGGTCGATGCAGGTCAGGCGGGCGCCGTGATCGATAACTATTATCGCTCTCGCTATCCGCGCACCTACGATGGCCGTTATCGCAGCTACTACACCTACCTCGATGATCCTTACTACTATGATCCATCGCGTCGGTACAATAGTTACAACTATGTCAGTGATTATGTTCCGGGCGTCTATGACCTCGATGACTATGGTGATTGGCAATATGTGAGTGACTATGGCTATGGCTGGCACCCTCGCGTGGACAATAGTTGGGCTCCCTATCAATCCGGTTATTGGTCCACGGACTACCCGTACGGTTTGACCTGGATTTCGAACGAGCCCTGGGGTTACGCTCCGTACCATTATGGCCGTTGGACGTACTCTGCGAACGAATGGTTCTGGATTCCAGGTTCCACTAGCAGCTATCCCACCTATTCTCCCGCACTGGTAGCCTTCCTGCCGTTGGGAGATGCCAGCGTTGGTTGGGTCGCGCTGGGTCCGAGTGATCCTTATGCGCCATGGTATTACGATTCAAACTGGCAGCCGGTTTACACCAGCCAGAACACTGTGTTCGTCAATCCAATTTCTAACCTCAGCGTGCCGGGGGCAGTGGCCGTTGTGCCCGTCCAGCAATTTACCCAAGTCATCGATCCGCGCGTGATCAGCAGGGTCGATCCACAAACCATCGCGCGGGTCCGGCCGGTTTTGGATCCTTTGGCTGTGGATCCTTTGCGAAAAGCGGCGTTCAGGGCTCGTGACGCGCAAACTCGATTCGATATGCCGCAGGCGGTTGCTCAGCGGGTTTTCAATACACCCGTCGTAACCAGTGCGCCTCCGGCTCAATCTTTTAAACGAGACCTGGCGCGCACTCTTAACGTGGCGCCAGTGTCAGATCGAGCGAGAAACCAAAAACTTCAAATCGCGGACCAACGTGGATCGGAGGGCCAGCAGCGAGCTAACAATGGTGCACAAACTGGCAATGGGGCACAGCTTGGTGTGCAGCCGAACATCGCCGCAGAGCAAGCAAGGGAAAGACAGATGGCCGACTTGGCCAAACAGGCAGCTCGCGGTGATCGTAACGCGCGGCAGCAGATGCAGGAGTTGAGAAAGCAACAGGTTGAACAGCAGCGAGCCACGCAGGCTGGCAATGCGGCCCAGGCCCAGGGTGAGCGCGTGCGCCAGCAAATGCAGCAACAGGGTCAGCGTCAGCAACAGCAGGCCCAGCGCGACGCTGCCCGTCAGCAGACAATCACCTCACAGCAGCAACGCCACGCGGCCGCGCAGCAGCAAGTCCAGTCACAGCGACAACAGCGCCGCCAGGTGGAAGCACCACGCGCGCCGGCCGCGCGCTCCGCGCCACAACAGCAACGGGTGAGACCGCCAGCGGCTGTGCAGCGTGGCGAGCTGAGAGCGCGTCCGCAGTATCAACCACCGGCTCAGCCGCGGGTTATGGCGCCTCAGCAACCGCAGATGCGTCAGCAACAACCCCGGCCGCAGCAACAGGCGCCTCGCGCTGCTCCACAAGAGATGCGTCAGCAACGGCCGGCCCAGGCGCAACCGCAACCGCGACCACAGGCGCAACCACGGCCACAGGCACAGCCGCAGGCGCCGCAGAAACAACAGGCACAGCCACAGCCACAAGGCGGGCGCAAGAAACCACCGCAGAAATAATGAGCAGTGGGCAATAAGCAGTAAAAGGAGGAAAACAGTTCGAGCCGGCGAACATTGAGGCGCCGGCTCTTATTGTCTCGACGCCTACTTTCTGACCAAAACTCTGGCGCCGAACGGTCCCTTGATCGCGATCACCCCGCTGGTAAGATCAACCTCACCAGTGATCGTATTGCCGGAAACCGAACTCACTTTTGCGTCTCCGCTCAAGGTGCTGCGATCAAGCAAGGTCTTGCTGTCTGCTCCACCCTTGCGCGAAACGATTGCGACATCTTCAACCTTCATAAACTTGTCCGCTTTGGCTGAATAGGTTCCCGTCTTCAGAGCTGATTTGTCGTTGGTTCCCTGATCGCCTACCAGACTGAACACCACGCGCACCTGATCGTCAGCAGTAAGCGGCTTGTCCAGTGTCATGGCGAAATTTCCCGCGTCGAGATCGTAATTGGCCACATAAACACGATAGCTCGCGGCCGTGGTCATCTGGCCGGATGCGTCGGTAAAGGTTTTGGTAACGGCGAAAGCGTAACCGGACTTCGGTGGCAATTCTTTTTCGCCGGTTGCCGGTGATTTCACCAGCATGCTCCCGCCGCCGCCGCCTTTGCCACAGCCGCCAATGACTAGCGCAAGGATGATCAAGAATGAAAAAAGGATAAGGGGGCGAAGTACAGTATCGGCAGGTGTTATCGTCTGGGGCATGTTTCACTCCTCAAGAAAAATGTGAACTACCGAAAGTAAGGCAATGCCGATGAGTCTAGTGAAGCGGATGCCTTTACGGGAGACGAGCGGCGAGTCGATGCTAGAGGCATATTAAAGCATCGAACCCTCCACCACGCTACAAAACGTCACCCCAGCTCTTCACTGCTAAGGTAAAAGCCTCGTTAGCCCAACTTAGAAGCCCATTGCTAACCGCCGAGTCCTCGTCCTCATGGGTAATTGTAAAAGGCTTGTCCATGCACTGTACCTGGTCTGTTATCGCAGGATCCTCTTCTGTCGATGGGTAGAAGATTTCTGCGAAGGCTGTGATTTCCATCACGCCCGAAAGTTCTTGACCTATATGGTGAAAGGATATGACAAACGTCAACCACGGAATGTCCGGGCCTGAAATTCTGGTCCGAATAAAATAATGATGTTCGTTGAAGTTAACTCTGTGACTTGTTTCCTGCGCCGTCTTGACTACTTGGAAGTGATACCAATGCTCCGTAGGTTGGCCGTTGTAGTAGTGATGCGGGCCTCCAGAGATTACTTGTATTCCTGCGTTCAAGTCAGCATTGGCGTTCAAGCGCTCCACAACGTCCTCTGCAAGAGAGCGCATGTGATCATGCAAAGTGCGTTGTAGACTCTCCGCTACTACATCAACACGACGTAACCTCTCTCTAACGTCTTCTTTTCTCTTGCGTAACTTTGAGCCGATGGCATCTGCCACATCTTCCAAGACCCCTGCCGATGGCTCTGGTTCGGTGTCCGGCGGGAGACTGATAGCTTCTAGAATGGTCTTCTTCTCTATTTCTGCGAAAAGTCGAACTAGTGCTTTCAAGTTTCCTGAATCTGCTTGCTCAAGAGCTTCAATGTAGTCGGGTCGATGATCTCTGGTGATGACGACCGGAAAAAGCTGTTGCTTAACGAGAACAAGATTGGCCAGGACTCTAGCAACTCTACCATTACCATCTTGGTACGGATGAATCTGCGTGAATCGATGATGGAGCCAGGCCGCTAATAGGATCGGGTTAACCTCTGCATACTCGTCGTACCATGCCAACAGATTATCCATTTCGGATCTGACATGGATTGGAGGGCAGTATTCATGGATAGAACCATCGGGCCGCCTCGGATTATTCGGAAGGTCTTTAAACGCACCATGCTTGAGTGGAAATGAGACTGGGTGTTCGAATTGATCTAAACCGTCGACGGGGTCTTGATGGGCAGTTAGAGTAGAGTGTAATTCGTTAATGAACCCAATAGTGAGAGCCCGTGAGTCTGTGACACAGTCCTGGACAAGGTCAATGGCCGCTTTATGATCGCGCAAAATCTTTATTAGTTCCGCCGGATCTCGATTTGTGCTCGAACTCTCGACGAGTTCTTCAACAAAGCCCTTTTCAATTAGTACTAGCGTGTTTCCACGGTCAAGATCATAGATTTTCTCTAGGATGCCCGTTTCTATGCTCCATTGCCGCGCTAATCGTTCGTTGAAGTCTGTTAAGTTGGCCGCGCTGGATTCAGCAAGTTTTGCTCTTACTTCGAGCCAAGCCGATTTCAGCGAGTCAACATCAGAAAGGTCTGTGCTCTTGTCGCGCTCGGTTAGAGGTTTGATCGGCTCCCACCGATGATCCATTCTTACCTCATCTCGCTTCATAGATGACTCGGCGATCGCGATTGATCTGTTCGCGCAGGTAAGGGTTGATGGCGGCTTCAGTAAGCAAATCTACTTTTCTGCCCAGCGCTGCCGACATTTTTCGTTCCAGTGATACGAGAGCAAGCAGACTCTTGCGCTTTGAAAACTCCACCAACAAATCTACATCACTGTCCTCGTTGGCTTCGCCTCGAGCCGTCGACCCAAATACCTCCAGCCTCGCGACGTCATTGTCACGACAGATATCGATTAGCGCATTCGTGTCAAACAGAACGGCAGACATGGGATTGATATTAAGACCTAATCATTTTTTCGAGCAAGTAATTCACGTATCAGAACTGTTTAATCAAGATTTTTCAACCCTATCGCGGCCCGCGTCGTAACACGCCTCGTAGCGTTCTGATCCTTAAGCGCCCTTGATTCTCGCTCAAACGAGACTCGGATGATTTCTTTCGCCGGCGGCTGCGTCCACAAAGGCAGTCGACGACCGATGAAGTGCTCTCGTACTCGCGAGCGAAAGTAGTGTTCATGATCCCACTCCACTTCCGCCATCTCCAGAAGGCAGTCAACCAAATCACCGCGGCCACACTCGCGGGCATAACGCGCGGCGGTTTCGTACTCGCGAATATTCCTGCTTTCCAGCCGCCCCGCGCCATACATCGGCGCTAACCATCCCGTTACATGGCACAGGAATCCCAGCGCGCGGCCGATCAATTTCGCGCGCATTTCGCGCCGCCGGCAGGGACCGCTCTCCAGAGTGACGAGCATTTCGCCAACAAGCTTACGGTGCCGCCACTCATCGTTCTCAATTTCTTGAATCGCAGTCTTCTGTTCGGTGTTGCGCACAGACGTCCAATGCCCACGATAGGCATGTGCCGCCGCCAGCTCGCCCGAGTAAGCTAACTGGAGCAGAGCAATTAGCTTTGTGGGACTGTCATTAATGGGGAAGGTCATCTGTGCGTGCAGCGCTGGAATATCAAGATATTCTAACGACTACCGAACGTAACCGCCGGCGGCGTCCAGGTAATCGAGTTACCACCAATGATACCCTGCTTGACATTAACCACCTCCAGCTTTTGTGGCATCACGGTAATGAGCACATAGTCCTTCCCGCGATTAGGATAGAAATCCTTCCACTCATCTTTCCAATGTTTAGCTTTTTCCTTTGCGTCATCAACAATTCGGGCGCGGCCCGAAATTGCGACATAGGCCTGTTCTTCACTGACAAAATAATAAAGAGTGACGTGTTCGTTGCGGGAGATCTCAGTGACTTTGCGACTGTTTGGATTGGTCGCGAGCCACACTCTCATGTTCTCTTCGGGCGGGAATGGATCCATCGTGCGTGCCTGCGGCCGGCCGTTTGAGTCAAGAGTAATCAAGGCACAGTAACGGGCAGTCTTCATTATCGCGCGCGCGGCGGCAATCAAATCGCCGCGGTCCAGACGCGGGGCTGGCTTAACCTGACTGCGGATTCCAGGTGACAGGGCGGCAAAACAAAGCAACAAAGAAGATCTGACAGCAATCTTCAGCAGACCCTGTTTTGAAATCATTGAACTCTCCTCTAACGCTAAAATCGGGAGCCGCTTAAGCGCTGGCGAGGGAGTCTATCTTTTCTGGGTCTCAATTAAAAGAAATTCTGACCGTTCATCCTACTGCGTCGGCGCCACATAACTCCGGCGCGCTTTGACTACTAACTTGGCCTGCGACTTTTGGGCGGAGGGCGCCAGGTCGACCTTGAGCTTGCGCGTCGTCCCGTCGCGTTTCTTGTTAGAAGAGACAAACGCCAGGTTGTACCGGCTGCGCAAATGATCCATCAACGTCTGAAATGTGGCGTCGAGATTCTCCGGCTTGTCAGTCAGTATCTCGCCACCTGTTTCGTTGGCCAGAGTTTGAATATCGAGATAGGCAGCGCCCTGCAACTTCCCGATTCTGGTCGCCCAGATCATGATGCCGTTCTCCAATCCCTGGTCCGATGTTTTTGGAATGATGGCGCAGACCACGCTGCCCGATTCATAGATCGCCTGGGCCGCGGATTTGCCCGAAGGGCTGTTGGGGCAATCAAAGTTGCGGGTGACTCCGGTGATCGCAATCACCACACGGCGGCCGACCGGATTACCGGCCCGGATCATATAGTCCGCGGCGTCAAAGAATAGTGTGTTGAGACAGTGGTCCGCCTGTTCATCGTGGGCCGGGATGCGATTCAGCGCCCGATCGATCAGCAACCGGTCGCGCGTGAAGCCCTGCAGCAAACGCGTGGTGTCGTGATAAGTCATCACGGCCACTTCGTCCGCGGGCTTGAGACGCGCAATAGCGTCACTCGCGGCGCGATGGACTTGCGTATTAAATGGATCGAGACAACCTCCACGATCGATCAAAAGCAAAACCGAGAGCGGCAGACTGTCCTGACTAAAGTGTGTGATCTCCTGCTTCGTTCCGTCTTCAATCAGTACGAAGTCCTCCTTCTTCAATCCGCCCACCACGCGCGCGGTCTTCTTTTGCAGCACCAGCGCATCGACGGTAACCAGATCGACATCAACCTTGACGACGTCGGCGTTTGATCGATCGCCATTCGGGCCGGACGGAGCTTGGCCGCCGTTTGCCGGGAGCGCGGGCGTCTCGCCCGCATTAACTGTTCGCGGGCGTGTTTGCGACATTACCCGCAGCGACAGCAAAAAGAAAACAAGTGACAGCAGAGTTGCGAGCGAAACTACGAGAAGAAACGGCACTGTCGGGTTGCGATTTTTCATAAGCTCTCTCCGGTTGAAGGGCGCAAGAGCGGAGACGTAAGGCAGTGTCTTAGTTGCTGCCGAGTGCCGCTTTGTGCCTACTTCTTTTGAGGGGAGAGTGCTTCTTTGGGAATACTACCGAAAGCCTTGTCTGGGAGGAAGACGTTTTGATCTTTCAAAGTGTTAACACGTGCCCCGGACCGCCGTTCCTGGCCGGTAAGCCCGGTATCATTACCACGTCCTTCGGATCGGATGCGCCTCCGTATTGAAGACGACCTTCTCGAGGCTGAGCGTGCGTGGCGGCGCGAATAATAGATAAAAATATTTGAAAGTCTCGGCGAACAGGAAGCTTTGCATTGAATCGGTTTGCTCCCTTGTCACCACGCTCTTTAGCGCCGCATAGCCCTCGGCGGTGCGGCAGTATTTGACGAAGTCACGAAACATCGTATCGCCCATGCGCAGATACTTACCTTGTCCGGTGTAGTGATAAAGATAATAAGTCGACTCGACAATCTCTGGCCGCAGAGGATAAGCCGGAGCGACTATTTGCATTGAGCGGTAGTCCAATTCCTCGGGCTCGATTCCAAGCAGCGACCACATCTTGAAAGAAGAGGCTTGCAAACGCTCAGCGCGATCGAGGTCGTCGGATAATGCCAGGACAGCCGGAAAGAACGCGTCCAGAGCGCCATAGGTTGTTGCCGTCCGCGCGCCGGTAATCATGTTGGCGTGCCCATACCAGAGTTCCGGCTCACGAACCTGCGCAGTCTTTCCTGCGTACATCAACCCTCGCACAACATTTTCCGCGAGATACCTATTGATAGCGATGATGCTGTTAGACCACATCCGCCGGCAGTCTCGATCGTCGAACAGAATCGCGCATTTCAGAAGATACTCGTAGTAACTATCAATCGCTCCGCTGATGTGGCTATCGGTGTCTGTCCATTCGCCGGTGTCGACATTGATCCAGGTGCCAACCAGACCGATAGATGAGCGGCGATTGTAAATCCCAACCAGCGCATGTTTCGCTTTGTCGTAAAAAACCTGTTTGTGCGTAAGTTTGCTGAGCGTGCCAAACTCAATCAACAGAGTCCCCGCTTCCGCAGGGTTGGTTATGTTGCCGCGTACTTTGCCGGTTTTAAGATTGACGTACCGGTAAGGCAAACCTGTGGGCGAATTAAAGACCGGCAGCAGACGGTTACCCAAATCTTCGGCCAGATGCAAGAGACGTTTGTCGCCAGTCAATTGATAGCCGGACAGCAGACCACCCAACAGCCGAATCGTGATCTCAAAGTTCTGCACCTCAATGTTCTTGTCGAAGGAGAGATTCGTGGCGATGTACGTGCGCGTACTATCCGCCTCGTCTTTCAAGCCCATCAGGATCATCGTGTCGAGCGCATCGACCGGCGTCATCAATAAAGGCTCAGTGTACCAATCGTGATAGGTCTTGCTGAGCGGCTTCAGATCGTCATGACCCCAGGCGTATTTCTTATAGCCATTCCAGGCGTGTAGAAATTCCGCGCGAACCTGGTTGTCGAGTTGCTGTGTATTGACTGGTTGCTGGGCCCGGGCAAACGGCGCGACGAGTGCGCAGACGACAATGACGCAGATAAATTTGAGAGTCATGTTGTTTTTACTCACTGAGAATGCAAACCTCAGCTCCCGGAAAGCCCTTGTCGGCCGGCACCCGTCTGATCCAGAAAACGATCGTATAGATGCCCGGTTCATCTTTGAAAAGTTTTGCCCGCACGCGGAACTTTCCATCGCGGCTCCAATCAAAATCTCCCCCGCTGCCGTCCGGGTAGCGAGTCCCCGGCAAAGCCCTGGGACGAAGAGTCACGTGCAAGTCGGGCAGAGACACCGGCCGCGCTATTCGCAACCACGCGAGATCCGGCGGCGTGGGCAGCGGTTCATAGTAAACGTCGACCTGATTCAGAAAGTGTGTTGGGTTAAGCAGACTACCATTCAAGACTACGGTCGATCTCGGCTTTCCCTGGCGCGGTAATGGATCGAGGCGAACGTAGCGGGCCAGATAGAGCTCGTCGAGCCGCAGACTATGGTCCTGCAAGGCGACTCCGAATCCAACATGCGTGTGAAAAGGATCGAGGATCGTTTTGCGGTGACCGTCATACGGCGGCACCTCTTCCAACATTGAGATGTGCATGTCTCGCAAATCCTGAATGACGGCCGTGGGAGTTACAGATTGAATGTACTCGGCCGCCGAAGCGTTCTCCTGCCCCGCATCGATGCCGCCGGCGAAGGAATAGCGATGATAGAATTTGCGCCCATCACGACCCCAGTGACTGAGAAATCCGCCCGCAGCCATGTCGAGCGCGTGTTCATTCGCCACTCTACCCGCCAAATCGTCGAGCTCGAGTTGACTGAGCCCCACATTAAGGCGTTCTTCGTTGACGAGCTTCAGCAGTTGCTGACGTGCCGGCGGAATGTCCGGTTCGCTGAATCGTCCCCGCTCGATTAGCACTTGTCCGCGGGCGACGGCGCAGACTCCAAGGGCGAGGGGAGTGACTGTCTTAAGAAATGAACGACGGTCAATTGGGTTGCGGTTGGAGCTCATTTCCTTCGTGCTTGCGTCTTAGTTGGTTGCCACATCCTTTGGCTCGCTAATCACGATTTCGGACGTCAGCATTCTATGCACCGGGCACTTGTGAGCAATCTCGTGCAAACGCGACCGTTGTTCCTCAGTTAAGTCCCCTTCGAAGGTCACTGAACGCTCGATTCTGTGCACGTAGCCGTCCGTCGACCTGGTGCATTCTTGACAGTCGGCGGCGTGAATTCTTCGCTGGTGAAGACGCACGATTACTCTTTCCAAGGGCCAGGTTTTTCTCCTCGCGTACAACGTAACGGTCATGGAAATACAACTGCCAAGCGCGGTGAGTACCAGCGTGTAAGGATCAGGTCCCGCATCTTCTCCACCTGCCTCCAGGGGCTCGTCGGTAATCAATCTATGATTGGCGCCATATCGAACTTCGTTCTTTAAGTTTGAAATAGAGGTCACTATTACATCGCTCATGCGCACCCTCCTCCGGCTGTACGCGGACATTCTGCTCCCATTGACCGCTTGCAGTCATCTCTTTTGTACGGCTAAACTCGCTTCGCTCCAATCAGGAAAACCGTTTTCGTAATCGATTCATTCGTTTCACTTCGAGGCTGTTAATGAAGATTCATGAATACCAGGGCAAGCAACTATTAAGTAAGTTCGGGGTGCCAGTACCCAGAGGGATCGTGGCGCGCTCCGCGGAGGAGGCGTACAGCGCGGCCAAAGAGCTGGCCTGCGAGCCGGTCGTAGTCAAGGCGCAGATCCACGCGGGCGGCCGCGGCAAAGGCGGCGGCGTAAAGTTGGCAAAGACCCCGGAAGAAGCGCGCGAGATTGCCCGGCAGATGCTGGGAATGAAACTCGTAACTCACCAGACCGGACCGGAGGGCAGGGAAGTTCGTGTCCTCCTGATCGAGGAAGGTTTGCCCATCGACAAAGAGTTTTATCTGGGCATCGTTCTGGATCGGGCCAGCGGCCGTTCGGTGTTCATGGCTTCAGCCGCCGGCGGCATGGATATCGAGGAAGTTGCCGCCAAGACACCGGAACAAATTTTCAAAGAGACGATCGATCCGGCCGTTGGCTTTCGTCCGTTTCAGGCACGCAAGCTCGCGTTTGCGCTCGGGCTTGAAGCAGGTTTGGGTTTGCCGGCGACAAAATTCATGCAATCGCTTTACACCGCCTATGAGTCGGTGGATGCTTCGTTGATGGAGATCAATCCGTTTCTGCTGACAAAAGACAGACGGCTGATTGCTTTGGATGCGAAAGTAAACTTTGACGACAATGCGTTGTTTCGTCATCCGGAGTTTAGGGACTTACGCGATCTAAACGAAGAGGAGCCACTTGAGATTGAAGCGTCAAAATTCGATCTTAACTACATCAAGCTGGACGGCAACATTGCCTGCATGGTCAATGGCGCGGGACTCGCCATGGCCACAATGGACATCATCAAACTTGCGGGCGGCGAGCCGGCAAACTTTCTCGACGTAGGCGGTGGCGCTTCACAGGAGCGCGTCGAGGCCGCTTTCCGGATCCTGCTTGCCGATGCGAACGTGCGCGCAGTGCTGATCAATATTTTTGGTGGGATTGTACGTTGCGACATGGTGGCGCGCGGCGTGGTCGGCGCGGCCAACAACCTTGGCGTAAAAGTTCCGGTGGTGGTTCGTTTGGAAGGAACTAACGTAGAAGAAGGCCAGCGCGTGATTCGCGAGTCGGATTTGGGCTTTATCGTTGCCAACGGAATGCGAGATGCGGCCGAGAAGGTTGTGGCGGCAGCAGCGTAGCAAGTTGCGGCCTGTGCCGGAGCACAATGCGCAAGGCCGATTTTCTTTAAGCCCCGATAGGGGCGAGATGTCCATACTTCTCACGACCACTGATTCTGAAAGCTCCGTCAGGAGCGAAATGTTGTAAACGACCGACCATGTCACTCCTAAAGGAGCTATGAGATCATTTTGATGCCGGTTCTATAAAGATGTCGCTCCTAACGGAGCGAAAGCATCTTGGACCTTTCATAGAATCATTGGCACAGCTACGGGTTGAATTGAATGAATCTTCCTACAATGATCAAGGCACTTGTCCACATCAGCCGCTTTGTTTTGGCGGCCCTTTTTCTGTTTACAGCTGGCGCAAAGCTGGCCATCCTCAAGACATTCGCGGGCAACGTCGCCGAACTTCTGAGCTCGGCCGCAATCAATTACGAGCGTTGGCGTTGGCCGGTCACGATTAGCGTCATTGTCCTGGAAGTAATTGCTGCGATCTTATTGATTATTCGACGTACGATGCGGCTGGGCGCGTTGCTGGCGGCGGTGCTGTTAATCGGCTTCAGTACATTCGCGCTCTATTACGTCTACACCTTACATGGAGAGCCGTTGGAGTGCGGCTGCTTCGGTGGAATTATCGGGAGCCAGTTAGGTCTGAAGACGGCCCTGAGAAATCTGGCTCTGTTGGTTCCGGCTTTGATTGTCTTCTTTGGCGCGACAAGGATGAGAGCAGGGCCAAGCCCGCCTTCCACACCTCGAGCTGCGCCATCATGAGCGCTCGCACTTTGATTGAGTGGCTTTCGAGGTCGAACAGAGCGATTCAGCTTTGGAAACCTCAAGGTCAGGAAGAGGGGCTTACCCCTGCTTCGTTTTAGGAGGGTTAATCATTACCTCCGCTTCATCCGCGCGATCTCGTATTTTGTATTCGAGATTCGCTCCTCAGCATCCGGGTGATCTGAAAAAAGGGAGCCCAGCAGGTTCGAGTTCTGTTCCTCGACGTGCTGCAACTTTTGAAACATTGTCACCATGGCCTGCGGATCGAATCCTGCTTTTGGCATGGTTCGCACTCCGAGAAAATCCGCTTCACGCTCCTCGTCGCGCGTATGAATTGTTAGCATGCCAGCCCCTACTATTTGTCCGAGGGTAACGCCTAAATCTCGCGCCACATCACCGGCAACACCGGTCAATTCGCCGAGCGACTTGGCAATGTCGTTATATTCCTGAGACTGCTTGAGGGTCTTCAAACTGTGGCGCGCGACAATATGGCCAACCTCGTGCGCGAGCACCGAAGCGAGCTCGTTGTCGTTGGCCAACCTTAGCAGCGCGGTCGTGATATAGACGTGGCCGCCCGGAATTGAGAAGCCGTTAATCTCGCGACTCTGGATGACGTGGAACCTGTAGGGCAGGCCTGGACGCAGACTGGCTTTCGCACAACGCTGGCCGATTCGTTCCACCCGATCCAGTCCAGCGTCGGTCAAGTTGTATTTCTTGGTGACTTCGCGATGAAGCTGCGTGCCCAGCTTGATCTCGTCGCGCTCGTTCAGTAAGCCGGCGTTTGAATAGCGGGCGTTGCGAAAGTCGGAATAAGGATCGTCGTATTGAAAGAACGCCGTTGTTGCTGGATCGTAATTGGACGGCGGGCGCGCAATATCGTGAGAACGGATAGGCGTCAAACTCTGCGCGGTGGTGGCACAAAGAACTGCGGCGGCAATAAGGAAACTTAGGCGGAGATTTGATCTTTTCATTGATTCGTTTTGTTCTGTGACCCTTTCGAAACGGAATGATAAGCGAGTAAGCCTCTAGTGGAAAGGCCTGGCAGGTGGATGCTGGTGTTCTGGTGCGTCAAGTATTTATCAAGGCGGGGAAGTCGGCGAGCGCGATACCGCCCCCAAAGGCTCCCCCGCTGGAAAGCGACGCTCCGCACAACATAACTGGGAATGGCCGCTCCCGGAAACGGCTTATATCACCGATCTATCCAGGGGACAATGGCTAAGTCGTACATGGCTGAGTTGTATTATGGCTGAGTTGTACCAGCTCTATGTCGAGAGCGTAGCCACCACCAGGACTCGACATACTGATGCCCCACGACAAGAAGATCGAAGCGTATTCAGGCGGCGCTCGTTGAATCCATTCCAGCGAACCTGTTTTGGCACCGGGCCTTAGTCTTCACCGGGCTCCAGTACTGGCGCCTCTGTAGACATGGCTGACGATTTTCGATACTTTGCAATCGCTGAAGCCTAAAACTATGTCGACACTTTCATTCTGGGGTGCAGCCGGCACGGTAACCGGTTCGAAGTATCTGATCGAAACTGACCGCGCACGGGTGTTAGTCGATTGCGGACTCTTCCAGGGTATGCGTGAATTGCGCGAGCGCAACTGGCAGGAGCCGCCGTTCAATGCCGCGTTGGTTAATGCAGTAATTCTTACCCATGCGCACATCGATCACACGGGTTATCTACCACGATTTGTTCGTGAGGGTTTTCGCGGGCCGGTTTACTGCTCGCGCGGGACAGCCGACCTCTTGAAAATTCTCTTGCCGGACTCCGCACGTCTGCAGGAAGAAGAAGCCGACTATCGCAACCGGCACAAGATCACGAAACACCAGCCGGCGCTGCCGCTCTATACGGAAGTGGACGCCAGAGAGGCGCTCAAGTTGTTGCAGGTAGTTAAGAACACAAGTGAGTCCTTTCAAGTCGCGAAAGGAATTCAAGCGCAGTTTCGCATGGCCGGCCACATTCTCGGTTCCGCCCACGTGCTGGTTCAGGTCGACGGCGCCGGCAACGATCGGCAGGGTCGAACCATACTTTTTTCGGGCGACCTCGGCAAATACGATCAGCCGATCATTCGCGATCCCGCCGCGCCTCCCGCGTGCGACTACCTTCTCATTGAATCTACCTACGGCAATCGGCTGCACGATGTTGAGAAGCCAAAGGAAGCCCTCGAACGGATTATCAAAGAGGCGGCGACGCAGAATAGCGTGATCCTGATTCCGGCGTTTGCCGTGGGTCGCGCGCAGGAAATTGTCTATTTGATTCGAGAGTTGGAAGAAGAAAAACGGATCCCGATCCTGCCGGTGTCAGTGGACTCTCCCATGGCCGCAGCCGCGACCCAGGCGTATGCACGGCCTACGGAAGAACATGATCAGGAATACGAAGCCGCGCTTAAGATTACTCCGACGCCTCTGCGGACACATTCAATGATTGCCGCTTCCACCAGGGAAGAGTCGAAGCGCCTGAATAGAGCCGAAGGCGCGCGCGTGATTATCGCCGCGTCTGGAATGATGAATGGCGGCCGCATACTTCATCACGCGCTGCGACTGCTGCCGGACGAAAAAGCAGTCGTAGTTTTTGTCGGTTATCAGGCGGCCGGCACACTCGGGCGGCGTGTCTTTGATGGCGAAAAGCAGGTGAAGGTTCTGGGTCAATGGATTTCGGTTCGTTGCCGGATAGAAAAGATCGGCGGTTTTTCGGCCCACGCGGATTGGAAGGAAGTGCTGCGTTGGCTCGAAGACATGCCGTCTGCTCCGCGCAAGGCGTTCGTCACTCACGGAGAGCCCGCAGCCGCGGACGCCATGGCCGGCCACCTGCGCGATCGATTCGGTTGGCAGATTGAAGTGCCGCAGTATGGGGAGACGTTTGAGTTGGTGTAAGGCGCACCAGTGCGCAGCCCAACGGATCGTAACCGGTAACGGAAGCGATCCGCTTGCAATAATCCTTACAAACCCGTCCCTTCGATAATCGTTTACAATCGCAAGCGCCAAGGGCGCGAAATGTAATAGCCTGGGCCAACGGCCCAGGTTAGCAGATCGCTATCAAACCCGAGCGCTGAAAGCGCGACATCACCTGAAAGGAAGAACTCCCATGCCTCAATCTTTGTCGTCCATTCTGATCCATTTGGTCTTTAGCACTAAGAACCGCGAACCATTCATCACACCGGCAATTGAAACAGAACTACATCCGTATTTGGCCAAAATCTTCCGTGAGTTGAAATCACCGTCGTTCACGATCAACGGCACGACCGACCATGTGCATATTCTGTTTTCTCTCGGACGGGTGATCAGGGTTGCCGATCTAGTCGAAGAGGTTAAGACAGAATCATCAAAGTGGATAAAAACTAAAGGCCGAGAGTTCAAGACTTTCATTGGCAGAGGGGCTATGGTGCATTCTCGATCGGTCAATCGAACGTGATGGCTTTGAAGCGGTATATTAGCAATCAGAAACATCACCATCGACGAATCACGTTTCAAGACGAGTACCGTCAATTTCTGAAGTCATACGGCATTGACTACGACGAGCGATACGTTTGGGATTAATTGGCATTCCGCGCTTTCAGCGCTCGATTCCACTAACATGGTACCCACCTGGGCCGTTGGCCCAGGCTTTTACATTTCGCGCCTTTGGCGCTTAGGGATTGATGGCACTATGGGTGACCAAGTGTTTGTGTTGCGCTTTTCGGATGGTTCTACCAATTCGAAGGAGAATCTAAATGAAGATTTACGTCATGCCTATCCACAAGCATAAGCTCGATGGCATACCGGAGGCAGAAAAAGCCTTCTACATCCATGTCGGGCATCTTCGAAACGAACTAATGGTGCTCACGAAATTCTTAAAATGGTCTATCAACAAACCTTCAGACAATCCAATTCTCATAGACGTGCAAGTAGCGCAAACGTTTCTTATATCGAGAATGCTGGCGGGAAAAGTTTGGGAGGGCTGGCAGTTACTCAAACGGTCCTACGTTGGTGCAGTTCGGATCGCGATCGAAGGTGGTCTACCTGAGAAGCCAAAATGTGCTTTTCAATCATTGGAGGAATATTTCGCGACAAAGAAGAATCTCATTAATATGGTTCGTAACAGATTTGCCTTTCACTATGATCCTTCTACGATTGAGAAGCAGCTCACGGCTGTGGATGAGTCGGACAAACTTAGGATCTATGCAGGGGAAATGGAAGCAAATGTCTTTTACCAGATGTCTGAAACTATCGCTGCTAAGGCAATGCTCGACGCAATCGAGCCACGAAATTTTCAGGGCGCTAATGCCAAACTCATGCAACAAGTGACTGAGATTTCGCTATGCCTCGTTAGGTTTTGCGACGGTTGTTTAGTGCATATGACCGACACTTATTTTGGCTGTGACCGTGAGCGCCTTAACCCGGAAGAGATTGAACTCCCCGATCCTCCGAGCCGTAACGAGATTGAGGTTCCATTCTTCAGTGAGTAATGCATCTTTGTCGGTTGTTCCTTCAATTGCTATACTGCGCGCTCATTTATAACTCATCCTGTCAGGAGCAATCTTTGAGCATCCTAGTTGATAGATCCACGCGGCTGGTCGTGCAGGGCATCACCGGCAAAGAAGGCACCTTTCATACAAAGCAAATGGTCGAGTATGGGACTAATGTCGTCGGCGGGGTGACGCCTGGCAAGGGCGGCACGAAGCACGAAAGCATTCCTGTTTTCAATACCGTCGCCGACGCAGTAAGAGAGGCGGGCGCGAACGCGTCGGTGATTTACGTACCGCCCGCGTTTGCCGCCGATGCGATTATGGAAGCAGCCGATGCGGGGATTCCGGTCGTCGTTTGCATCACCGAAGGCATTCCTTCCCTGGATATGGTCAAGGTCAAGGAATACCTGGCCGGCAGATCAACGCGTCTGATTGGACCGAACTGTCCTGGGATCATCTCACCCGGCAAGTGCAAGATCGGTATCATGCCCGGCCACATTCATCGTGAGGGCCGCGTCGGCGTAGTATCTCGCTCAGGCACTCTGACCTATGAAGCAGTCGGCCAGTTGACGCATTTGGGTCTGGGTCAGTCGAGTGCAATTGGCATTGGTGGTGATCCGATCGTGGGCACAACACATGTCGATGCTCTTAAACTATTTCAAGAAGACAGTGAGACAGATGGCATCGTGATGATCGGCGAGATTGGGGGAACCGCTGAAGAGGAAGCAGCGGCGTTTGCAAAGGACAACGTGACTAAGCCAATCGTCGCCTTCATTGCCGGCCAGACCGCGCCGCCCGGAAGACGAATGGGCCACGCCGGAGCCATCATTGCCGGCGGGAAGGGAACCGCGGCCGAAAAAATGGCGGCGTTAACAGAGGCCGGAATTCATGTGGTGAAGTCGCCGGCGGATATTGGATCGGCGATGAAGGAAATGCTGGTGTGAACTCACGAGGCCGCCTCGCGCCCTGCCGGAGCTGGCATCAGAAGATCAATGAAGACCTGTCCTGCATGTAACAGAACTTACGACGACGATTCGTTGGTGTATTGTCTCGACGATGGAGCGCGGCTGGCGCGAGGACTAGGGGGATCCGATCCCAATGCCACCTGGAATTTAACCACTGAGAGTGTGCTATTGGACGATTGAATACCTCCACGACCGCCGGCAAATGATGTCAAACAAAGGAGACTGATGGCAGAACGAGCAGGTAACCTAACATTCGCAATCATCAAGCCTGACGCTGTGCGCGCGGGTAATACGGGAAAAATAATCGACCGCATCATCGGCCATGGTTTTCGCATCCGGGCCATGAAGATGATTCATCAGTCACGACAGCAGGCCGAAGGCTTCTATGACGTGCATCGCGGCAAGCCGTTCTTTGAAGGCCTGACTGAGTTTATGTCGAGCGCGCCGTGCGTGGTAATGGTGCTCGAAAAGGATGGCGCGGTGAAGGCCTGGCGCGATCTGATGGGCGCAACTGATCCGGCAAAGGCCGACGCCGGTACCATTCGCAAGGAGTTCGGCGCGTCGGTCGGAGAGAATGCCACCCACGGATCGGACTCTGACGAGAATGCGGCGATCGAGATTGCATATTTCTTTAATCGGCTTGAGATTGTTTGAAAAACTGTCAGTGGTTAATAGTCAGTTGTCAGTGGTTCCAATCAGCAGAACACTAGACCCTGAATCTGGAATACGATCGCGACTGACTACTGACTACTGACCACTGACAAAGGACGTCTTCCAAAAATGAAACGCTGCCCAACCTGTAACCAAACATTTTCAGAAACCTGGTTGAGTTTTTGTACCCAGGATGGCACTACTCTGGTCGATGACGTCGTGCCGACGAGCGATCCGCTGGATCCGATGGCCACCATGATGGCGCCTCCCCCGCCTCCGTTTACGAATCCGAATCAGCCGGCAAATTGGACTTCGCCTGCAGGGGGAATCGGCTCCGGACAATTTCAACCCCCGCAACCACTACAGAGCGGTTGGCAGCCCCCGCCGCCACCGGCATACTTTGCCGGACCAAAGCAAGGTACCGCGGTCGCATCGCTCATCTGTGGCATCTTCACCGTAACGATTGGCTGGTGTTGCTACCTCGGAGTGATCACTGGGCCGGTCGCGATCGGGTTGGGTATCTACTCTTTGATTCAGATCAAGAACTTTCCGGATAAATTCACCGGCAAGCCTTTCGCGATCACCGGTATCGTCACTGGCGCTGTCTACTTTCTGGGCCTCGCCCTTTTCATCTTAATTTATGGCGTGGCCATTTTCATGCAAGGCATAAAATAGCCGCTGCGGTTGGTACGACACGAGTCATTTTCTGAGCGAAAACTTATCGTGAAGCGCTGTCCGACTTGTAACCGCACTTTTGATGACGAGACGCTAAGCTTTTGCCTGGACGATGGCACGCCTTTGGTGCGTGATGCAGGCGGCCGGGCCGATTCACAGGAAACACTCGTCTCGCCTTCACCGACTGGCAATATTTTGCCGTCTACGCAAATCTACGGACACCTTTCCGGTAAAGCGACCATCAACGCATCGCAATTCAATCCTCCACCTGCGCACGTGTTCGCTCCTCCGCCAAAGCAACGCCGGACATGGCCCTGGGTGGTCGGCATTCTGGCCATTGTCTTAGTCGTGATCGGCGGGATTGTGATCGCAGCGGTGGTGATTCCCCCGCTGATGCTCGACTCGCGTAATCAGAATCGCGCGCAACCTGCGCCGACACGTGCTGAAGCACCCACGCCTAGACCGACGGCGGTTGCTTCGCCTTCTACCGAGACAGGCGACGACGTGCCTGACGACGAGGACGTGGTCTTCTCTCAACTCAGCAAGCTGGAAGACGAATGGACGCGAGCTAATGTCAAAGGAGACAAGCAGGCGCTGGAACGGATTCTGGCGGATGAGTATGTTGGGGGAGCCACCAGTCATACGAAGCGGGCATATATTGATTCGTTGACGCCCGACACATCAATCAAGTCCTGGGAGTTAAAGGACCTGACAGTCGAGCAGGACGACGAGCGAGCCACTGTTCATGGTACTTTGACAGATGAAACCGCATCCGGGACGGAGGTTTACGAGTTTACCGACACGTTTGTGTGGAGGGACCACCGTTGGCAAGCTGTGGCTTCTAAGAACACTCGTGTAAAATAAATTGGAATTGCGAAATTGCCACCATGTCAATCATTACAGAAGTAATCGCGTCGACCAAAGCCATCATTCAGGGAATGAGTGTGACGCTGTCCTACGTGCCCAAGCGCAAGCAGACCGTTCAATACCCCGAGGAGCCAGTCACCGTCCAACCTCGTTATCGCGGCCAGCACTTACTCCACGTCGATGAACTGGGACGCGAGAAATGCGTTGCGTGTTTCCTCTGCGCGGCAGCTTGTCCGTCGGAGTGCATCTATATCGAGGCGGCGGACGATCCGCGTCCGGCCGAAGAACGCACCGGCGTCGATGAACGCTATGCGAAGGTCTACAACATCGATTACGGACGATGCATCTTCTGCGGCTACTGTGTCGAAGCTTGTCCGAAAGACGCCATCACGCACGGCTACAATTTTGAGTTGTCAGTCTACAACCGTGCCGATCTGCTGAAGCGAAAAGACGATCTCCTGATCACCAAGCAAATCCAGTCGAAGAATTATCGCGTGGCGTTTTCAGATGAGGATGTGGACTCGGAGTGGAAAGAAGTCTAAAAACAGAGATCGGAGATCAGAGGTCGGAAGTCAGAAGAGGTGAGTGAGGTAAGAGCCGTGCAAATCAACTCCGCAAAGGATTTGAACGTTTACAAGGCGGCATATGATCTCGCGATGAGAGTTTTTGGAGTAAGCAAGAAATTCCCGCCCGAGGAAAAGTTCGCTCTAACAGGACAAATTCGCCGGTCATCGCGGTCGGTATGTTTGAATTTACGTGAAGCTTGGGCGAAGCGACGCTACGAGGCCCACTTCATTAACAAGCTAACGGATTGTGACGGCGAGAACAGCGAAACCGACTCTTCTTTGGATTTTGCTTGAGATCGCAGTTACATCACGCCAGAAGAGCATTCTGAACTAACTGTTCTCAGCCAGGAAGTGGGCCGCATGCTCGGAAGCATGATTAAGAATCCAGGCTCTTTCCTAACCCACCATTGATCCGCCTTTTCTGATCTCTGGCCTCTGATCTCTGACTTCTGACTAATGCTTTACCATGAATTTCACTACCGCTGGGAATTCGATCTCGAATCGCCGCCCGAACGACTCTGGCCGATGGTTGCCGATACGAATCGCTTCAATCGCGATACGGGGGTGCCGGCGGTGCAGTTGGTGCAGAGCGAAGGTAAAGGTCTGAAGAACGCGCGCCGTCGTTTGCGGCTCTCTGCCTTTGGCATTCCGGTCGAATGGGAAGAGCAGCCCTTTGAATGGATCCGGCCTTCGCGGTTCGGCGTCGTGCGCCGCTACAGCAAAGGACCTATTGCCGAGCTCCGCGTGATAGTTGATTTGACACCGCGCCACCGGCAAAACGATTTACCTTTGGACGCACATCAAACGGCAGGCACCAAACTGATCTATCAGGTTTGGGCCAGGCCCAGGAACGTGATTGGCTTGTTGGCTATTCCCGTTCAAATCGGTATCTTGAGCGCGCGCAGCTTTGCACGCACGCTGCGTGACTACGACGCTCTGGCTCAACGCGGACGCACGGCTGCCAACCTGGCGCCAAGAACTGAATTTGTTCCCGGTGGCCGGGCGCGTCTGCTGGCGCTGAGCGAAAAGATGGTAGCCGCGGGGACCGACAGTGAATTAGTGGCGCTGCTGGTTGATCACCTTGAAAATGCCGACGAGTTTGCGCTGGCGCGGATTAGACCGTACGAGCTCGCGCGCCAGTGGAACAGGCCGGGCCGGACAGCCCTGGAAGCTTGTCTCTGCGCCACGCGCGCGGGAATCCTGGATTTGCAATGGAACTTGATCTGCCCACTGTGCCGCGGCGGTCCGGGGACTGATTCCTTGAAAGAGATCCAGTCCACAGTTCATTGTCCCGGCTGTAACATCGATTTCGCCGTAAACTTCGAGCAATCCGTCGAGCTTACTTTTCGGCCGAACCCGTCGATACGAAGAACGGACGTCGAAACCTTTTGCATTGGCGGCCCGCAGGTCATGCCGCATGTGGCAGTCCAACAACTGCTCGCGCCGCGTTCGTCTCGCGCTATCGATTTGTCACTCGAGGCCGGGCGTTATCGCCTCCGCACGATGACCATTCCCGGCTGGCAACACCTGCGCGCAAGCGAAAGCGGCGCCGGCACCGTTACATTGAGAGCAACGAATGACGGCTGGGCGAACGAAGAATTGGAAATCGGCAAAGACGCGGACATCAATTTTGAAAACGCGACCGCCGACGAGCAGCTATTCATCCTCGAACGCACCAGCTGGAGTGATGACGCGGCGACTGCGGCTGAAGTGACGGCCCTGCAAGTGTTTCGCGATCTATTCGCGAGCGAAGCGCTGCGGCCTGGCGAACAGATCTCAGTCGGCACTTTGACGGTTTTGTTTACGGACTTGAAGGATTCGACCCGCATGTATCGCCAGATTGGTGATGCGACGGCGTTTGGACGGGTAATGAATCATTTCGATATTCTGAAACAGGTGATCGCCGACGAAGACGGCGCGCTGGTAAAGACCATTGGCGATGCGGTGATGGCGGTGTTCCGCTCGCCGGCAGGGGCGGTGCGGGCCATGCTGCACGCACAGAGCCTGCTGGCTTCTCCTCCAGAAGGAATGTCGCCGCTAAGTCTCAAAGCCGGTTTGCATACAGGTCCATGTATTGCCGTGACGCTGAACGATCGGCTGGATTATTTTGGGTCGACAGTTAACATGGCCGCGCGCCTGGAAGCGCAATCCACCGGTGACGATGTAGTTATCTCAAGTGCGGTTTATTCCGATCCGCAAGTGCGCGACCTGCTGGGCGATCCGCATGCGGGCTTTTCGGCAATGCGATTTGAAATACCGCTGAAAGGATTTGACGACGAACAGTTCGAGCTTTGGCGAGTAACCAGGATGCGGTCAGAGTTGGTCTAAATGCGGATTCCCCTCTCCCTCTTTTGGGAGATGGGCCAGGGAAGAGGGTGCGAAGCCAGCGCGCAGTATTGTTTAATCGTCGGTCGTGTTTGTCCAACGACAGCCCGAGATTAGAAAAGGGGGCTCGCTTAGGCCCTCACCCAACCCTCTCTCAAAGGGAGATGGAGAAAGATTGATTTGGTTTAAGCGGTACTCGTACGATGTCTTTGATCGAAACTCAGGAGGTCACGCGGGTCTATCAGATGGGCGCCAATCTGGTGACCGCGCTGGAGCATGTCAATGTGAGCCTTAATGAAGGTGAATTTGTCGCCATTCAGGGAACCTCGGGCTCGGGCAAATCGACTTTGCTGAATCTGCTGGGAGGGCTTGATCGACCCACCAGCGGTGAGGTGCTGTTTGACTCGACCGCATTGGGACCGTTGACCAAGAGACAAATGGCCCGCTATCGGCGCAACTCGGTGGGAATGATTTTCCAAAACTTCAATTTGATCACTACCATGACTGCGGCCGAGAATGTGCGGCTGGCATTGGCGTTCGGCGGCGTGCGCGGCGCAGAGCGGCGCCAGCGCGCCCTGGACTTGCTCAAGCGCGTTGGCCTGGGGGACCGATTGGAGCATCGACCCCTGGAATTGTCCGGAGGTGAGCAGCAGCGCGTAGCCATCGCCCGGGCCCTGGCAAATCGGCCCCGGGTTCTGCTTGCCGACGAGCCGACGGGGAACTTAGACTCAACTCGCGCGCGCGAGTTGCTGGCGTTGTTGCATGAGATGGTCAAGCACGAGGGCTTGACGGTCCTGCTGGTAACTCACGATCACGAACTAGCGAGCAGCTTCGCGGATCGAATCATCATGATGAAAGATGGAAAGGTAGTCAGTAGTCAGTAGTCAGTTGTTAGTTGCTCGCCAACTGAGAACAACTAACAACTGACAACTGACCAACTATCAAGAGGTAAAGCCATGTCAACACCAACCCCCCAGGAGATGACTCTGGACGCGCTTCGTTCAGTGCCGCTCTTTGCGTCCCTCGACGACGGGGCCGCAGGCGAATTGCGGAGCTTGCTGCGCACGCGGGACGTTACCACCGGTACGGCGCTGTTTCGGGCCGGTGACGACGGCGATGCGATGTATCTAATTGAAAGCGGCCGGGTGCGGATTGTAGTCACCGACGAAGACAAAAACGAAATTGTGCTGGCAGAGTTGGCCCGAGGCGATTTTTTTGGCGAGATGGCGATCATCGACGGCAAGAAGCGTTCAGCTGATGCCGTGATTATCGAGGATGCGCGGCTGGCAGTTTTGTCGCGAGACAACTTTCTGCGCTTCATACGCAATACGCCCATGGTCGCCCTGGAAATGTTGAGCGCCACCTTCTCGCGCCTGCGGACGACGGACCGGATGCTGCAACAGCGGGTATCACGCAACGTCAATGAAGAACAGAAGAAGCGCATGACCATCGCCGATCGCGCCGCTGACTTGATCGCTGAGTTTGGTGGGAGTTGGAAATTCATCGGCGCGGCGATCGGTTTCCTGATCTTCTGGGTGCTGCTGAATACCTGGCTGCTTCAAGGGAAGGGCTTTGATCCCTTTCCCTATGTGTTGCTCAATCTGGTGCTGGGCATGATCACCGGATTGCAGGCGCCCATCATCATGATGTCCCAGAACCGGCAGTCAGAGAAAGACCGTCTCAGGGCTGATCTGGACTATCAGGTGAATTTGAAAAACGAGCTGGCCTTGACTGAGGTCCTGCGCCGGCTCGACGTGCTTGAGAGTGAGCGTCTGCCGTTGTTGTTCGGAGAGCAAAACGCGCTGATCACGGAATTGAAATCGCCCGACTCAATTGCTTCGACCGCCCCCTAGCAGGTTGCCGCAAAGGGATTCAGGTAACGAGTTTCCGATCACCACTGAAAAGAGATCTTCGAACTCACACGAAGTAAACTCGAACGAGACTGTGTTTCAGCCGTTTAGTGTGGTTTTGTGGATCGCATTGTCTTAGCGGCAGCCAGGTGCGATTACCGACTTGGCCCGCACCCAGAAATGATTCAGGCAATCCTTTTTGACTTCAACGGCGTCATCATTGATGACGAACGCATCCATCTAAAGGCCTATCGAGAGGTTCTGCTCGGCGAGAATGTTCCGCTGACTGACGAAGATTATTTTGCTTCGCTGGGGATGGATGACGCGGCTTTTGTGCGCGCGGCATACGAGCGGGCTGAACGGCCGCTGACTGAAGAAGTAACGTACGAGCTCATCAAGCGCGAACATGAATTGCATCGCGAGTTCATCACCAATGATTTGCCCGTGTCCGCGGGCGTGGTTACTTTCATCAAGGCGGCGGCGCGACATTTTGAGCTGGGCATAGTCAGCATGGCCGAGCGCAGCGAGATAGATTACGTCCTGGGACTTGGCGGACTCGACAACGTGTTCTCAGTGATCGTAAGTGCTGAGCCGGGATTGCAACATAAGCCCGCGCCTGATTGTTATCAACGCGCGTTGGAGTTGATGAATGAACGAAGGCGGGCGGCGCGCGAGTTGCCGCTGCTGCCAGCGCAATGCCTCGCTTTTGAGGACGCGCCGCCGGGAATCGCGGCCGCGCGCGCCGTGGGCATGCGTACCGTCGGAGTTACTAATACGGTTACCGAAAACAGTCTGCGTGACGCCCAGGCTGATGTCGTCACGCCTAACCTCTCTGACTGGAATCCCGCCGCGGTACATCATTTGTTTGACTGATCGGCGAACATGGGCCGCACGATTGTAATTGGAGACTTACACGGTTGTTTTGATGAGTTGCAGGACTTGCTCAGAGTGGTCGAACTCCGTACAGACGATCGCGTGATTGCGGTCGGTGATCTCATCGTCAAGGGTCCGCGGAATTGCGACTTGTTGGATCTCTTCATCGAAGATGACAGGTTTTCATCAGTGATTGGGAACCACGATCGAGCGCTGAGGCAGTACTGGCGAGGAGAGCCCCTGCGGCTGAGTAAGGAGCAGGCGGCGACGGCGGCAGAGCTAGAGTCCCGGAGGGAGTATTACTCTGAATATCTGCGCTCCTTACCGTTCACGATCAATCTTGGATCTCATCTGGTCGTGCATGCCGGGATCCGTCCGGGTGTGCCACTAAAGCGGCAAATGGCCAGCGATTTGACCGAGATGCGAACGATGGGTGCGAACCCTCCCAGCCGCAGAGGCGTCCCCTGGTACGAAGCATATCGCGGAAGAAGGATCGTCCTCTTTGGTCATTGGCCGGCGAAAGCTCCGCGACGGGCGCCGAGCGCAATTGGCCTGGATACTGGTTGCGTCTATGGCGGCCGTCTTACCGGTTACATCATCGAATTGAATCAGTTTGTCAGCGTGCCCGCACGTCATTCGTACGTTCCGCGCAAGCGTTCTTCGCATTGACGTAATCGTGTTTCAAATCTTCCATCCAGAGCAGGTTTACTATACCGTCACGAGCCGCAATGAAGTGAATTAGTACGATTCAATTGCATCGGTTTTGCGGCCTCCTTATTTCTGCTCCCTTTGATTCCTGCAAACCAACGAATCTCGCACGTGTGACCCTCAAACAATATTCTGAGGAATACGAGTTGCTGCCTTCAACGGTCTAAGACATCTCTTTAGGGTTTAGTGTAAGGATTCTAGGGAAAATTAATCGTCCGTCTGAATGGTTTTGTTAAGAAATGAATACCAACCTGCAAGTAAATGAGCAAATCGGAGTCGCGTCCGCGACGAGAGCGAAACTAGCATTAGCCTCCCCGCCGCCGGCGCCGGAAAAATTACTGTTCAATCGTGAGCTGAGCCTGGTCGAGTTTTTTCGTCAGGTATTGGAAGAAGGACTCGAGGCTGAAAATCCGCTGCTGGAAAGACTGCGGTTCCTGAATATTTTTTCAAACATCATCGACGAGTTTTTTATGGTTCGTATCTCGGGCCTGAAGGAGGAGGTCGAGCATGGGTGTTCTCATCCTTCACCCGACGGCCTGACTGCGGATGAGCAACTGCGGGAGATTAGACACCGTCTGCGTCCGATGATAGTCGAACAAATGCGTTGCCTGAAGGAAGAGATACTCCCGGATCTCGCCGAGCAGGGAATTGTAGTAACCCCTTATCAGTCGCTGTCGCACGAACAGCGCGCGGAACTCGATGAGTATTTTCACGATCATGTGCTGCCGGTGCTGACGCCGTTGGCCGTCGATCCAGCCCATCCCTTCCCGTACATTTCAGGGTTGAGTCTCAATCTCGCAGTGATGGTCGAATCACCGGATAAGCTTAAATCGGTTAACAAGAGTGAAGCCCGTTTCGTAAGGCTGAAAGTTCCGCCAGTGCTGCCTGGTCTGATTCCGATCGATAAAGAATCGAAATTTGTTTTTTTGAGCGAAGTGATCGCGGCCAACCTCGGTTTGCTATTTCCTGGCATGCACTCCGGCCGGGCATATGCATTTCGAGTGACACGCGACGCGGACATCGAGATACGCGAGGACGAAGCAGAGGATTTGTTGCGCGCTTTACAGATGGAGCTGAGAAGGCGTCGTTTCGGCACGCCGGTTAGGCTTGAAGTTGCCGCCGACATGCCGGATGGCATGCTCGATTATCTGACGAACTCACTGGGTCTTGAGTCTGACGATATTTATCCAATCGATGGGCACCTGAATTTTGCAGACTTGCTGGAGCTGTGTGAACTCAATCGACCGGACTTGAAATTCCGACCACTGCGTACGTCTATACCTGCAGTGCTAAAACCCGGCCGGCCTATGTTTGACGTAATCAAAGAACAGGACCTACTGCTGCATCATCCGTACACCGCGTATTCGACAGTGACTAACTTCATCCGCGAGGCCGCGAGCGATCCCGACGTGCTGGCAATCAAGATCTGTCTGTATCGGACCGGACAACAATCTGCCATCGCGGAGGCGTTAATCGCGGCCGGCGAACAGGGAAAACAGGTGACTGCCCTGATTGAACTGAAGGCCCGATTTGACGAGGAGAACAACATTGAATGGGCACAGCGACTCGAACGCGCCGGAGTTCACGTTGTTTACGGATTCGTCAGATTGAAGACTCACTGCAAACTGACGTTGGTTATACGTCGCGAGGGCAGCGCGCTGAAAAGATACGTTCACATCGCGACTGGAAACTACACGCCTACATCGTCGTCGACTTACACTGATCTCGGACTATTCACCGCAGATAAAGAGATCGGGGAGGATGCGACCGAATTTTTCAATTATCTGACCGGTTATTCTAACCAAGCCAGCTATCGCCGGCTTTTGATCTCGCCGGTCAACTTGCGTGAGAAGTTGACGACCCTGATCGAACGCGAAACGGTCAATGCCAGAGCAGGCCGCACCTCGCGCATTATCGCGAAGCTAAACCGGCTGGCCGATCCCAACATCATTCAGGCACTGTACGACGCCTCGGCAGCGGGCGTGGAGGTCGATCTAATCGTGCGTGGCATCTGCATGCTGCGTCCTGGCGTGCCCGGACTTTCTGAGAACATTCGAGTACGGAGCATCATTGGGCGCTTTCTGGAACACAGTCGAGTCCTTTGTTTTGCCAACGATGGCAACGAAGAAGTCTATATCGGCAGCGCTGACTGGATGCCGCGCAACCTGAATCGCCGTATCGAAGTCATCTGTCCGGTCAATGACCCCAGGCTGCGGAACTACTTGCGGGATGAAGTTTTGCCAGCCTATCTGCGCGACAACGTTAACGCGCGGCAGTTACAGCCGGACGGCTCCTATGAACGCGTGGCGGTCAGAGCTGACGAAGAGCGCTTTGACAGTCAAATGCACTTTGAAGGCGCGTCGGTGTGACTCTTCCTGTTCCCTGTTTGAAAGCCCCCTGGTGAGTACAGAAATCTCAGGAGTACAGAAGAATGTTGGCACAAAATACCTGGCGACGATGGACTTTCCTGGTGGTTACCTTGGCATTGTTGGTACCTGCCACAATTTTCCCCGGCCAGAAGCTTAAGAAAAAGAAGAACCAAGAGAATTTGCCGGACGGGATTCCGGTGCTCTGGCGAGCGCCATCCGACATCTCAAAGCGCGACCTGTATTGGGGACAGGGCGGTAAAGCGATGCGGCCCGATCTAAGAACGGTCACCCTAATCAAGGAAGAGAAGGGTGGATATTCGACGAAATATCTGGTGCGTGACGCGTCGGGACGCGAGTGGGTGGCGAAGATTGGCAAGGAAGCCAAAGGCGAGACGGCCGCGTCGCGTCTAATGTGGGCGGTCGGATATTTCCCCGATGTTAATTATCTCGTGCCACGAGTCCACGTCAATGGACTCAACAAGGATCTCGAGAATGTCCGCTTTGGTTTGAGGCCCAAGGACGTGAAACGAATCGATGGCTGGCGTTGGAGGCAAAACCCTTTTGTCGGCACACGAGAGTTTCAGGGAATGAAAGTAATGATGGCCCTGCTGAACAACTGGGACATTAAGGATTCAAACAACAAGATCGCGGCCCGCAAGGACAAGGTCTCCGATAAGGAGTTGCGCTATTTCGTCTCCGATCTGGGCGGAAGCTTCGGCAAGGTAAGTCACATCCCGCGTTTCCTCCAATTCAAGCCGGACCGCAACAATCCCAAGGCATATTCTCAGACACGTCTGGTTAACAAAATGAAAGACGACCGCGTGGACTTTCACTATCGGCCGAAGCAAAAGGAGATCTTCAAAAACATCACTTCTGATCAGGCCCAATGGATTTCCGGCTGGTTGTCGCGCCTGAGTGACCGCCAGATCGAAGATGCTTTTCGTGCCGCCAACTACAGCCCTGAAGATGTTCGCATGATGTCGCGCGGGGTGCGAGCCAGAATCAGAGAACTGAACAACTCAAGGGATCGCCTGGCCATGAGAGCGACAAGATAAACCCCTCGGTTTTGACCACATGAATTACAGGAGTCGAAGAAATGCTTACGTCAAATATTATTAGCCGGTTAGTCGCAGCCGCGCTGGGGGTGGCCGTATTGTTTACGGCTTCCAATCAGGCGCAAGATCAGAAGAAGAGTCATCTCAAGGAGCCCAAACCAATTCCGAGCGATGCCAAGAAGAAGTATCGTGTGCGTGACGGCGCCGGAGTTGAATGGATCGTGAAGCTGGGCCCGGAAGCGCAATCGGAGGCAGCCGCGGTTCGTATAGTCTGGGCCGCCGGATATTTTGCCGACACTACTTACCTGGTCCCGCACGTCGACATCGAGGGCAAAGGTGGTTTCGAAAACGCGAGATTCGAGGCCCGGATCAAAGGTGAAAAGCGTCTGGCGCAGCGTTGGGACTGGGAAAAGAATCCGTTTGTCGGTACTCAGGAACTCCAGGGACTGAAGGTTCTGATGGCCTTGATTAATAACTGGGACATTCAGAATCACAACAACAACGTGCTGATTGTTACTGACGAGACGACCGGAGAAAAAGAAGCGCGTTACTTTGATACCGACCTGGGCGCCAGTTTCGGCAAGGAAGGAAGGTTCCTCGGCCACACCCGCAATCGTCCCGATGAATTCGTCAAAACAAAATTCATCAAAGGGGTCGAAAAGGGGTTCGTCGTGTTCAACTATAACGGCAAGAATCAGCACTTGCTCAAGAACATTACGGTTGCGCAAGCCAAGTGGTTGGGCAATCTTCTGTCGCAGTTAAGCGATCAGCAGATCACCGATGCGTTTCGCGCGGCCAACTACAGCCCTGAGGTGGTTCAGGGTTTGACCGAGGAAGTTAAGTCGCGGATCAACGAACTGGCTAATCTGCCGGGATAATTCTCCATTCCTGCCACAAGCGCCGAGACGAGACCAAGGCGGGGCAGTAGCCCGACCGTGAGGTAGGGCTCGACAGAGCCGGATGGAGCCCTCCTTCATGGTCGGGCTACTGTCCCGCTTTGGTGAAGCCGGCAATCTGATCACTATGCAGAAAAAGATTCGCATCACCGATCTGCTCTTCCCTCATTGGGTCAGTCTCACGCTGGCCTTCGTTGCCGTGGTGGGGGAGAGCGTTACGGACTTGCTGGAACCCTGGCCGCTCAAGATTGTTTTCGATTACGTCTTTGGTTCGAAGCGGATGACGGGCTGGCTCACTGGTGCAGTCAGTTGGATCGGTACGGACAAGTTCGCGATTCTCAATTTTGCTGTGCTGGCCGTGCTGTTGATTGCGGTCTTCGGCGCAGTCAGCTCTTACCTTGAAAAATATCTGACGACCAGCGTGGGTCAATGGGTAATGCACGATCTGCGACGGGTGCTTTATAGCCACATCCAGCGGCTTTCACTTTCTTTTCACGATCACAAACGCACGGGTGATCTCATCAGCCGCGTCACCAGCGACATCGACGCGGTGCAGAATCTGATTTCGTCCGTGCTGCTGGGCATGCTGGTGAATATGCTGACCCTGTTCGGCATGGTCCTGGTGATGTTCTATCTGAATTGGGAATTTACGCTGATCGCTTTGACGGTGGCGCCCGGATTGTTTCTGGTCGTCTATTACTACACGCATCGAATCAAGAAAGCTTCGCGCGCGGTGCGGCGCAAAGAGGGCCAGGTAGTTAACGTGCTGGAAGAAGTTCTTTCGTCCATTCGAGTCGTGAAAGCATTTGCCCGCGAAGACTATGAGCAGAAGCGATTCGAGAAAGAGAGCCTGGAGAGCGTCGAAGCCGCCCTGGAAGCGAGAAGCGTTAAAGCAAAGCTGCCGCCAATCGTGGAAATCATCGTGGCCATCGGCACGTGCCTGGTGCTTTGGTACGGAGCGCGTCTGGTGTTGGGCGGGACGCTGACGCCCGGCGAGTTGCTCGTCTTTCTGCTTTACCTCGGCAAGATGTATAAGCCCATGCGCGAGCTGTCCAAGATGACCGACACGATTTCGAAAGCGCAGGTCGGGTGGGAGCGGATTCGCGAGGTCCTCGAGAACGAGATGCAGGTTCGCGATCTGCCCAGGGCCAAACGCGCTCCGCGATTCAAAGGACAGATCGAATTCGACCACGTCGATTTCTCATACAACAGCGGCGAGTCGGTGCTGAGAGATATCAATCTTAGGATTCGACCGGGTCAGTTGGCGGCACTCGTCGGGCCGACTGGCGCCGGAAAAACTACAATTGTTAGTTTGCTGCCACGCTTCTACGACATAAGCGCGGGACAAATCAGAATTGACGGCACGGATATTCGTCTGTTTAAGAGTAAATCATTACGACAGCAGATCAGTTTTGTTTTGCAAGAGACACTTTTGTTTCGCGCGACGGTGGCGCAGAACATTGCGTATGGGAAGCCAGAGGCGACGCGTCGGGAAATCATCCGCGCCGCAAAGCTGGCGAATGCCGACGAGTTCATCCAGAAGATGCCGGAAGGCTATAACACGATGATTGGCGAACGCGGGATGACGCTTTCCGGCGGCCAGCGACAGCGGCTCACGATTGCGCGGGCGATTATTCGTGACTCGCCCATTCTGGTTCTGGATGAGCCTTCGGCCGGCCTGGACGCAGAGTCTGAGCAGTTGGTATTCGACGCGCTCGGCAATCTGATGGAGGGAAGAACCTCGATCGTGATCGCGCATCGACTGGCAACGGTGCGCCGCGCCGACGTGATCTTTGTCATCGAAGATGGCCAGGTGATAGAGCAGGGAACTCACGCAGAGTTGTTGGTTAAGGGCGGACTCTACTCCAGGCTTTACGAGTTGCAGTTCAGAGGGGACGAAGAGAATTCACGCGAGGTTGTAACGGTCTAGTAAGAAGATCAATCGCCAAGTAGGAGTTTGATAGCAGTAGTAACGCAGCTTACCCGCTCCTTGCCATTTATGTTGGATTGTTCGCAGCGCCAATGGCGCGTAGTGTAAAAGCCTGGGGCAAGGCCCCAGGAAAAAGTACCATTGCGACCGCTCAAGCGCTGAAAGCGCGAAATAATCTGCGAGCGAGGAGACTCCAATGCCTCAATCTCTATCTTCGATTCTTATTCACCTGGTCTTTAGCACAAAGAATCGCGAGTCGTTCACTACGCCGGCTATTGAGCAGGAGTTACATCCATATTTCGCAACAATTTTCCGTGCCTTGAAATCACCGTCGCTCGCCATTGACGGAACGACTGATCATGTCCACGTTCTGTTTTGCCTCGGACGAGTCATGAAGATTGCCGACTTGGTTGAAGAGGTCAAGACAGGATCATCGAAGTGGATCAAAACGAAAGGCCCGGGCTTCAGAGACTTTCACTGGCAGAACGGATACGGCACGTTCTCAATCGGCCAGTCAAACGTGGCGACCCTGAAGCGTTACATCCACGGTCAGAAACGACACCATCGTCGCGTCACATTTCAGGATGAGTATGGCAAATTCCTCAAGCGCTACGAGATTGAATACGACGAACGCAACGTTTGAGATTGATTTGCATCTCGCGCCTTCAGCGCTGGGAATACCCAAACGACATGCAACCTGGGCCGTTGGCCCAGGCTTCTACATTTTGCGCCCTTGGCGCTTTTCAATGCGATTAGAACCTCGGTTATGCTCCAGGACATCGCGCTCTCAAGATAGGTTAGTCCTGCAAGAAGATGTTTGAGCCTGGCACCAGATTGTTGTCATCCGCATAATCCCAAAAGTAAAGGCCGCTTCATTTCTGAAGCGGCCTGATTTGCTGTTGACCGTAAGCTGACGGCAGCGCTTACTGTTTGGTTGTCGATGTTGCTGCGGCGGCTGAACTCGCGCCCGCCGGCGTTCGCTTGGCATAGTCTTGGACGTAGGTCTTCAGGTCGCCATGACCGAAGCGAGTATAGAAGTCATAGTCCTGCATCTCGGCATAGGCCTGGTCGTAGGTCCAATGATTTACGTTGAAGCGATAAACGGCGCCCATCACTCCCGTCCGGTGACGGCCTCCCGCGCAGTGCGCGAAGAACACGCCGGTCGAGGGGTCGTTGACGAGTTTCAGGAAAGCGTTAATCGACTCTTCCTTGGGATAGCTGGAATCGCTCATCGGAATGTTCACATAGCGCATCCCGAGGGCTTCGACATCACGCCGTTCGTAATTGGTCGGATGATCCTGCAAATCGATGACGGTCTTGATGCCTAACGCTTTAAGATCTTTGTAGTCTGATTCGTCCGGCTGGGCGCCGCGGTAAAAGCGGTTGTCCATCTTGCCAAAGTTACTAATGTGAATATTTGAAAAAGCCGGGTCAGAATGCTTTTTCGCAAAGGCCGCCGAGCCTAAGGCCACGACGATAGCTACGGCCACACTGATTTTCGCAAAGATATTTCTGGGGTTTCTCATCTTCTTAATTCTCCGAATTTTCTATCAGTTTGGTGTTTAAAGCAAGACCGGCGTCAATTGAGGTCGCCCAGAGGGCTTAGTACTTCTCGAAGATTGATCTCGCTCGTGACAACTGATGACTCGTAACTTCGTCGGGCTTTTGTCGAGGACAGTACTTAGATACTGGAACCTGGATCGGAGTTGCACTGGCGACAAATTTTGCGAACATTTTTGACACACTATTCGGGGTGTCAAATACCCTGATTCGTGGCCGTGTCAGGAGCCCGACCGTGGGGGAGGGCACGTTCCATAAAGAGGCCCTCCCTCACGGTCGCGCTTCTGACACGCGACACTAATAGGCTAATCTATCCGAGACTTCTGACAGCATTCGCATATGCCTTTCTTCGATCTGCTCAGACTTGCATTTAGAAACCTGCGCGAGGCCAAACTACGCGCGACGCTGACTTCCATGGGAGTTATCGTCGGCGTGGCGGTGATTGTGACGATGGTCTCTTTCGGGTTGGGTCTGCAACGCAACATGCTCTCGCGCTTTCGCGCCCTGGATCTGTTCAACGAGATGCGGGTCTTTGGCAAGAATGTTTTTGCTATGGCCGCTGCCGGAGGGAATCAGAACTCTGCGCGCCGCGGCGAAAACCCTAACGACCGCCGGGGACCATCCTTCAAGCCTGACAAAGAGCCGACGCGGATTCTTGATGACGACGCGGTGGCTGAAATCTCAAGGATTCCCGGAGTGGCTTATGTCGAGCCCAGCCTGTCGATTTTTACCTTTGTCCGCGTCAATGGCCATTCGCAGATCGAGTCGATCGGCGGTGCTTCGGTGCCGAATGCCAGTTCGCGGTTTAAAGACTTCAAAGCCGGGCAAATGATCAGTTCGCCGGAGGGCGACGAGGCGGTGGTCAAGGACACCTTCGCGCGCGATTTTGGTTTTGAAAAACCTGAAGATGCGATTGGAAAGACGATTGAGTTTCTGGCTGCTCCCACGGAGTCAGGAAAGGCTTCGAAGGAAACGGCAAAACAGAAGCCTGCGGAAGAAGAGCCACCCGGATTTTTCGGTATTCCACTCGACCAGGATTCATCAACCGACAATGCCGAAGGTGAGTTGGTCGCAAAGACCTTTCGCATCGTAGGAGTGTTGAATACGGAGATTAAGGAAGGTGCAGGTCAGGGCGGTCTGCGCGGGTTGCTTCCTGACGCGCGGATTTTTATCACGTTGAAGAATGCCCGCGATTGGTCAAAGGAGCATCGCAGTCAGATGGGACTAGTGGCACTGGCGCTTGCCCGTCAAAGCGGTTCGATGGGCCAGACAGATAGCGAGGGATACGATTCCGCAGTCGTGCGCGTAACCGATCCAGTGGTCTTGACTGAAGTGCGGCGGCAACTAACTGAAAAAGGATTCGGTAGCTTTTCGATTGTCGATCAGTTGGATCAGATTCGGACGGTCTTTTTGATCATCGACTCAGTACTGGGATTACTGGGTGGCATTTCGTTGCTGGTGGCTTCGTTTGGAATTGCTAACACGATGATCATGTCGATTCTGGAACGAACCCGCGAGATCGGCATCATGATGGCCATCGGCGCGGAAGATCGAGAGATCAAACTCATCTTCTTTTTCGAAGCGGCGGTGATCGGTTTGACCGGTGGAGTGATTGGCTCGCTGGCGGCTTGGGGAATTGATGCGATCGCGAACCGTCTGGCCTATCGCTTTATTCTAAAACCGCAGGGTGGGTCCTTTATCGATTTCTTTTTTCTGCCGCCTTACCTTTGGCTGGGCGCGATTGCTTTCGCGCTGACTGTCTCGATCGTCGCGGCCTTATACCCAGCGGCGCGAGCCGCACGAATCGATCCGGTGCGGGCGCTGCGGCATGATTAATTCGTCCGGATTTGTGGCAATCTGATGAGAAGCACTAATCGGAAAGTCTTATCCTCCTGCTTGATCGTTCCCATCTGTTTGCTGATCCTGTGCGGGTCTTCACTGGTCTGGGCTCAGGACAAGCCAGACAAGATCGTCAGAGAGCAAATCGTTTCGAATAAAAAGAAACGCACTTTTTATCTTTACGTTCCGTCGTCAATCAAACCTCAGGCTGCTAATAGTTTTGCTGCATGGATCCGGGCACATCGGCCTCTCCCTGGTTGAAAAGTGGAAAGACCTGGCTAGTAAAGAGGGCTTTATTGTGGTTGGGCCTGACGCCGACGGTAGCGGTTGGTCGACGCCCAGGGACGGACCGGAGTTCCTGCGCGACCTGGTTGAAGCACTCAAGGCGAAGTATCCCATCAACCCCCGGCGTGTGTACCTCTTTGGGCATTCGGCCGGAGCGGTGTTCGCGCTGATTATATCTACTGTTGAGTCAGAGTATTTTGCGGCTACGGCGATTCATGCCGGAGCATTCCGCGCGCCGGAAGAATACAAAACGATCAACGGCGCCACGCGAAAAATTCCGCTGGCGATTTGGGTTGGAACAGTTGATCCGTTCTTTCCGCTGGCGGATGTGCACGCCACGCGCGACGCATTTCGGGCGCAGGGCTTCACCATTGAAGTAAATGAAATGCCAGGTCACGATCACTGGTATTACGATCTCGCGCCGGATATTAATCAGAAGGCCTGGAACTTTTTAAAAAGGTATGAACTGCCGGCCGATCCCAAGTACTCGATCTTAGCGACACGCGATGCCGGCGCTAGCGCCAATAAATATCTTCAAGACATCAACGAGATGAGCGCGCAGGCCCGGAATCTGCTCCCCCGAGCGAATCAAAAGGAGCAAGAGATTGCCGGCAAGGATTTTGTGAACGACCGCGCGCAGATAACCAGGATCGCGCAGGAGCATATCGAGATTCTCAACGAGAGCATCGCCCTCTGGCGAGCCGCAGCCGAAAAAGCAAACAGCGCGAGCCAGCTACGCCTAAGTGACAAGCACAAGCAGTACTTCAATCTGATCGCCCAATACAATGAGAAATGCGCGGCGATGATGGAAGCGATCCGGGCGCGACCTGAGGCCTTACTCAGCAATGAATCAGCGGAGATAATCGAAGCCAGGAGAAACGAAGCGCAAAAGCGAGCTGATAAGTTGCATCTGGAGATAGACGAGCTGGAAAAGGCGATCGCTGAGGTGATGCGATAAGAGCATTGCGCACCGATCCACCTCGAACCTTGCGGCACATGATTAATCTCAAGTCACTGGATAGCGCAACACCAGCGATGGCGGCTAGTATTCCCAAACCATTTTGGACGCTGAAAGATGGACGACTGAAAGATTTACTAGAAGCGGCAACGGGTGTATAAGCTTGGATGTAATCTCCGCGCACGGTTAACTCCACCATTGGGTTATGCGCTGCCGTGGCTCGAAGGCAACGACTGACCGAAAAGTAAATCCATGAGATAAAGGTCCGTGGCTTCATTGAATATTCAGCGGGATGAATATCTGGCACTTCGCACAGAAATCTGTCAATCAATTGTGCAGCAACATCACATACTGCTTTCTGGTTATGGCGCGACGGCCGCAGCCGCTGGTGTGGTTTTAGGATCAGATAAGGTTGGCCCTAAAGCTTTGCTGGTTATTCCGATAGTTTTGCTTGGAATGGTCTCACTATGGGCCGTTGAATGCAATCGGATGGTTCGCGCAAGTTACTATATTGCCTATTTCCTCTGGCCGTCGATATGCCCGGCATCAGTTGGCCATCTAGGCTGGGAAGCGTGGATCCGTATTGATCGTGACGAAGGAGGCTTCCGAAAACGTCAACATACATTTCAACGATTTGCCGTCTTATATGTTCCATTTCTTCTCAGCGTAACAGCGGTCGTCGTTGCGGCAAGCTCTGTTTGGGAAAAACCCAGATGGCTGAATTCGATCATAGGATTTAACTTGATTTTGCTTCTTATCTGGATCTATATGTTTGTCGAAATATCAAAAATCTCAAATCTTAGCGCGGTAACACACCAAGGCGACTACTGCTTAGCAGCGGAGGACAGGTCAACACCACTGTAAGACCTTCAATGGCACGCTTTGTTTTCTTATCAAAGACCTGCGCGTCAAAGACCACCAGATTTGTGTTCATTGTAATAACGTCGGCGGGCAGCTGCTCCTGGGCAGAGCTCGGCTTGTAGATTCCAGTCAAAAAAACGATGATGGCTGCTAATGAGAGACTGACCGTCCGGTCCGATCTGGACAACGTCATCGACATAATGAACTCGCAGGTTCTATGACGAGATCGCTTTCCCACACGAATTACAAAAACGAGCGTTGGGATCTTTCTGAACGGCATTACAGTGCGGGCAGGTAAGGCCGACGTGCAGATTCGCGCCGCACGAAGAGCAGTAAGCTGAGCCGGCGCTGGCGGCGGTGCCGCAGGTGCCGCAACGGCCGGGCATGGGCGGCACATATCCGCCGGCTTTGCTCGCGATGTGATCTTCGATTATCTTCCAGGCGTCTTCCGTCAATTTATATTGCCAGTACGCGCCCAGCGCGGGCAGGGCGATCAGGAAGCCGGACACCAGGAAAGCAACCGCGGCGACAGCAGCTTTGTCGAACCACTTCTGCATGCCGATTTCAACTCTGGTACCGCCCGTCTCTGGAGTGATCTTGATGGTGACCGCCGCCGTCAATCCGGTGATTTCGCGCAACGTGCTAGACTTGCGCGCTTGCAGGACGGCCGTGGACGAGACTTGCATTGTCTGAACCTCGAAGTCTTCGTCAAAGAGGTCACGCAGCTCGGTGGTTAATTTGATTACGTCGGCTTCGACGCCGGGATAATAGCGGCTTTCCATTTAGTAGTTTTCTCCTCAGGCCATTTTACGTGAAGAAGGTTGAGATAGTTCAAACAAATCAGTGCCACAGACGCTTAGGAAGCTCTGACCAACTGTCTTCGGCGCGTAGCGTCGATATGAGTTTAGCCCGGGCGTTTCAACGCCGGGATCAGTTGGTTAACGGAGTCTCGTCGCATAGCGACGATTGAATTCGCACCGATTTCAGGCGTCGCTACGGGACGCGAATAGTTTCGTTGATCTTTCCCGGCCTTGAAAGACCGGTATAAATTCAGATCGACGCTACGGGTTGAAAGCACTTCTTCAGCGCTTTCTTCAGTCTATGATTTCTTGCGACGATTCACAGACTGAAGTCTGTGCTACTAAAACGGAGACCCATTAATGAACAGATTGAAAAGGCGAAGTATTGCATGCGCTCTTTTATTAATAGCAGTTACCGGCAGCCAATCGCTCGGTCTTGCCCAGAGTCCGGTTCTCGACGGCTTTGCGCCAAAGCTTTCCGAAACGCAGCGCAAACTTGAAGAACAATTTCGCGGCGTGCCTTCGGCGACGAATGCCCGCGAAGAGCTGCGCCGTCTGACCGCGGAAGCGCATATCGCCGGCTCGCCGGAAGATTACGCCACGGCCGTTTATGTTCGCGATCAAATGCGCAGCTTCGGATTGAACTCCGACATGAGGGAGTATCAGGTGCTGCTCCCGTTCCCTCGCACACCGAGCATCGTTGAACTGATCGCACCCAGACGCGAACGCCTGCAAGTGCGCGAGGACGTGGTGCCCGAAGATCCCAGTTCGGCGAGCAAAAAGATTGTGCCTCTGTATAACGGCTATGGAACTAGCGGTGATCTCACTGCGCCACTGGTTTATGTGAACTACGGTCTGCCGAATGACTACGAAGCGCTTAAGAAAGTCGGTGTGGATGTTAAAGGCACGATTGCGATTGCCCGTTATGGCAATTCGTTTCGCGGCGTTAAGGCGAAAGTGGCCGAGGACCACGGCGCCATCGGCTTGATCATTTATTCAGACCCGGCCGACGACGGTTATACCCAGGGCGACGTCTATCCAAAAGGGCCCTGGCGTCCCGATAGTTCAGCTCAGCGCGGCTCAGTCCAATTCCTTTTCATTTATCCTGGCGACCCCCTGACTCCGGGTTTGCCCGCGATTCCAGGTACGCCGCGGCTCAAGAGAGAGCTGGCTTTGAATCTGCCGCACATTCCTGTCCAACCTATTTCGTACGGCGATGCGCAGCGTTTGCTGAAGCCGCTCCGTGGTCCCGCGCGTCCGAAGGGTTTTCAGGGCGGCTTGCCTTTCACCTATCACACCGGCGGCACCAGCGACGTGCGCGTCCACTTGAAAACTGATATCGAGTTCGTTACTAAAACCATCTGGGACGTGATCACCCGGATTGATGGTTCAGTGGAAAAAGATCGCTGGGTCGTCCTGGGCAATCATCGTGACGCCTGGGTCTTTGGCGCCGTCGATCCGAACAGCGGTACGACCGCGATGCTGGAACTCGGTCGCGGTCTGGGCCAGTTAATGAAAACCGGTTGGATGCCGCGGCGCTCGATCATTCTCGGCAGTTGGGACGCTGAAGAGCAGGGATTGATCGGTTCCACCGAATGGGCGGAAGACAACGCTGCCGAACTGAAAGAGAAAGCCGTCGCATATTTGAACGTGGACGTGGCGGTATCGGGACCGAACTTTGGGGCGTCTTCGGTGCCTTCGATGTGGAAACTAATTCGGTCCGCGGCCCAGGACGTGCGCGACCCGAAAACCGGCAAGAGTATCTACGACGCCTGGCACGGTCGCCTGCGCTCTGATTTGTCCGAGTCAGAGTTGTACGACGCAAACGGCAACGAGAAACCGGCGACGGCGCCGCGGATAGGCGCTTTGGGTTCGGGCTCAGACTATACGCCATTCCTGCAACACCTGGGCGTGCCTTCGTTGGATATGGGTTTCAACGGCGACTATGGTGTCTATCATTCGGCCTACGATTCATTTTATTGGATGGCGCACTTCGGCGATCCAACTTTCCAATACCATGTTGCCGCGGCACAAATCTGGGGCACGATTGCGTTGCGTTTGGCGGATGCGGAAGGCCTGCCATTCGATTACACCGACTATGGGTTGGAGCTTAAGGAGTTTGTCAACGAAACGAAGCGTCTGGCGGTGCGACGCAAGCTCGCCGATTCGTTCGACGCGAAATCCCTGCTGAATGCGGTTGATGATTTTGCGGAAGAAGCAGCGAAGGTTGATAAGCGTCGCCGTTCTGAGGTGATCGAAGTTGAGAAAGGATCGGGTGGCGACTCCATTGCCAGACTGCACCGAATCAACGATGCGCTGATGCAAGCTGAGCGCGCGCTGATAGACGATCGTGGTCTGCAGGGTCGCACGTGGTTCAAACATCAAATTTATGCGCCCGGCTTCTATACCGGATATGCGGCGCTGCCGCTGCCCGACTTAAGGCAGGCCATAGAAGCTGGGCGCGCTGGCGACACGAGTGAGGCCGCCAGACGAATCACTGAGGCGATTAAGCGCGCGACGGAAGTGTTGAGACAGGGAAGAGGGTGAAAGGCGGTAGTCAAAAAACGGTAGGCAGCGGCAGTAGCCAGAATGCTCACTATTTGAAGAGGTTTTTTTTACTCTGTGATTACTCAGGGACTTCTGCCTACTGCTTTCTGTCCCTTCACGGTTTCTTTTTCTTCTTATCTACCGGCTCAGCTGCCGGCAGCTTTGTACCCACTTCGATGATCTGCTTCGCGTTATCTGCGGCGCGGTCGATGGCGGCAGCTTCGTCCGGATCCTTGACTTGCTCTTTGAGCGCGGCGAGTTGGCGCAGGTATCCATTAGCGCTCGCGGTCAATTTTCGCAATGACCTGGAGATCAGTGGATTCTTTTCGTCGCGGTGACTGACGTCGTCTAAGTTGGTAATCGCTTCGTCCAGAATTCCAGCGATGTCTCCCAGCAGTTCAGCGCGCGTACCCTTGGGCGGCTCACCCCAATCGGGCTCATCCTTTATCAACTTCTTTGCGGCTGGCAGGCTGGTACCATTGATGATCGCAAACCTGCGATCTATTGCTTTGATGAAAACTTCGGTCCTTTTATCCAACTCCTGATAGAAACGCACCAGGTCAGTTTCCTGATCGGTGAGGTGATCGCGAGTCTGGGCGTTGACTGATCCGTTTACCAGGAAGAAGCCGGCGACGAGAACGCCATGCAGGATGAGGATTACCAACCAATGCCCTGAGCATTTTCCACTACGTTGCCGGCTCAGGCTCGGGTAGCGCTCGAACGGTTTACCGGACAAACACATCATGGGTGTTTCGCTCCATCAGTGACCTTCGAGTCTCCTGGCTTCTTTTCGAGCGGAGTCTCCCGCAAGACCGATTGACCGTAGAATGAATCAAGCGCCTCAGATCGAACGTCGCGCAAATACTCTTCAGCGTCTTTGAGGTTTCCGGCGTACGCCGCCGGTGTGCTGCGACGCATGACCGCCAGTCGCGGAATGTGCGCGCGCAAACTGATTTCGAAGTGTCGATAGAGATCGCGGGTGGTGCCTTTTTCACGGTTCATCCCGCCGATGAAGACTCGCACGTCATCGATCAGCCCGAGGTAGCCGCCAAGCTCTTCCGAGGCCTGATCGAATTCCCTTTGCGACGTAAAGTCTTCACTGCGGGTCAAATGCGTGGACGCCAGGTCGATGGTAGTGCGGATGCGTGACTTGGGATCCTTCGCAGAGTTCAGTTCTGTGCGCTCCGCGGACGTGACCCACCTCATCGGCGGGGGTGCCGGCAAATGTGGGCTGCGCGGCTGTTGCGCCAGCGCACTGAACGCCAAAACACAGATTAAGACGGCTGGCTTGGCGAACGTCAAATCGTGAGTAGGCGAGATCGTCATCTCTGGAGTTCGGCTGACTGACTCTTCGATTCAGGGCTTCTTGCGTTTGGTTCCCTGTCCGCGACTGATTTGATCGCGCAGCCTGGGCAGGCGCAGGTTAACCTTCTCAATATCGAGCTTGTTGTTTGTCGGATCGGCCAGCGACAAAAATTTTTCGTAAGCCTCCAGCGCCAGTTGATACTCTCCGAGATTATCATGCGCGGTGGCGATGAAAAAGTATGTTGCCGCGATTTCGGGACGGGTTGCCGCCAGCCAACGATATTCGGGTAATGCCTCGGCGTAGCGCTTCAACTCGTAAAGTACCAGCGCGAGGTTTGCGTGCGCCGCATATTCATTTGGCGCCGCGGCGACCACGCGCCGCAGCACCGCCTCGGCATCGGTAAAACGACGGAGTTGGACCAGTGCGGCGGCATAGCCGGTAGCATATTTTGGATTAGTAGGATCAATCTGGTTCGCGCGGCGATAGGACTCCGCACTCTTCTGCGGATCGGTGCGACGTGTCACCTCGCCGAGGCGGCCAAAGAGTTTCGCGTTCTTTGGATTAGAAAGGATCAATTTCTCCAGCGCCGGCTGCGCGACCTTTTGATCGTCGCTGTTGGCTGCGCTAATGTCCTCTGCCGTGCCGGTTACATTAATGACAGCGCCGTTGTCTGAAGTATTACCAGCGGACTTGTCGGAGACCTGATAGCCAATACTCTCATAGATACGTCGAGCTTCTTCGGGTTTGTTCGTCAGTTCATAGACATGGGCCAGTCGCACGGAGGTATCTTTATCGCCGGGCTTGAGAGAGAGGGCCGCCTTCAAGTCTTCAATCGCAGGTTGATAATCGGCGCCGTTGAGGCGCAACTCGGCGCGCTCTCTCAAGGCCGCGACATACTTCGGGTCGATTTGCAGAGCGCGATTGAGACTCGTTAGCGCGGCCTCTTTATTACCGTTCGCTCTTTCCAAAGCGCCTCTCCACGTCCAGACTGATGCCGAAGCATCGTCGTCGGTGGCAGCGCGCGCCAGGGTGAGCGCTTCTGTTTTGTCACCCGCCCTGGCGCGAACTGCTGAGAGCGAATCGAGCGTGACCGAATCTTTGGCGCCTAATTGCAGGGCGCGACGGAGAAAAGGTTCTGCTTCTTTGTCTCGGGCCGAGCGTGAGAGCAGGTTACCCATCGCTGCCAACGGAAGCGCCCAGTCCTTTCTAAGATCGATCGCACGCGTCAGGGCCTTCTCGGCTTCGGTTAATCGGTCGAGAGCGATTAGGGCAATGCCGCGTTGATATTCGGCCTCGGGAAACTCAGGCCGCAATTTAATTGCTCCTTCATAAAGAGCGAGAGCCCGAGTAACGTCTCCTTTAGCATGAGCATTTTGGCCGCGCTCGAACAACTTTACCGGATCTGTTTCGCCGTCCGTGGGATCGTCCGTCTGTGCCGGCACGAGTTGAAAGCACAAGGCAATACACAGAAGAGCCAGAGCCCAGAGGTGTGATCGGCGCGAGCGCGGCGGAGAAAGCATTATAGATTCGATAAAATTGTAAACAGGTCGCGTGGCTGCCGCTTGTATTCGGCGCCATGCCGGGATTCGATGTTAACACCGCCATTCGCGTTGCGTCCAAACTCTGAATCGCAGTAGTCGTGGTTGCGCCCTCTGAATGCTTGCGTTAACATTTCGCCGCAATCGACAATCATACAATTAAATTTAACTCTGCTGGAGAGTGCTCATGTCTAATGCACTGGTCGACGACATCAAAGAGATCAAGGAAGACAATCCTTTCGAATCGATGATGTCGCGATTCGATCGCGCGGCTCAGCTGTTGAACCTCGACTCTGATCTCTATGCCGTGATGCGCGTACCTAATCGAGAACTCAAGGTTTACATTCCGACGCGAATGGACTCTGGCCGCATTCAAGTGTTCGAAGGCTTTCGCGTGCAACACAATTTCGCGCGTGGACCAGCGAAGGGCGGTATTCGTTATTCACCTGATGTAAACATCGACGAAATACGAGCTCTGGCGGCGTGGATGACCTGGAAGTGTGCGGTGGTTAATGTCCCCTTCGGCGGAGCAAAGGGTGGCATTATTTGTGATCCTTCCCAAATGTCGATTGGAGAACTCGAGCGCATGACGCGGCGTTACGCTTCAGAACTACTCGATTTCATCGGCCCGGAAAAGGACGTGCCCGCGCCGGACATGAATACTAACGAACAGACCATGGCCTGGATCATGGATACCTATTCGATGCACGCCCGCCACACCGTTAATGCAGTTGTCACGGGTAAGCCCATAGATCTGGGCGGTTCAAGAGGCCGGCGAGAAGCTACCGGTAGAGGTCTCTTGATTGTGGTCAACGAAGCAGCCAAGCGATTCAAGATGAGTCCCGGCAATACCAAGGTGGCAGTGCAGGGAAGCGGCAACGTCGGAGGCATAGCGGCCCTGTTGCTCCACGAGGCGGGTTTCAAAGTGGTTGCTATCTCCGACGTTCACGGTGGAATCTACGACCCGGCCGGCATTGATATCCCTGCCGCGCTGAAATATCTGCAGTCAACCCGATCGTTCGAAGGGTACGGAGCCGAGCACGTAAGTAACGCTGAGCTGTTGGAATTGGAGTGTGATGTTCTGGTTCCTGCCGCGACTGAAAATCAAATTACTTCGCTAAATGCTGAACGACTGAAGTGCAAAGTCCTGGCCGAGGGCGCCAATGGGCCAACAACAGCCGCCGCTGACGAGATTCTATATGAGAAAGGGATCTTCGTCATTCCCGACATACTTGCGAATGCCGGTGGCGTCACAGTTTCATACTTTGAGTGGGTGCAAGATCGCATGGGTTATTTCTGGCGAGAAGACGTAGTTAATGAACGCTTACAAGACACAATGGTAGCCAGTTTTAATGACCTCTGCCGCTTTGCCGACGCGCATTCAGTTGATACCAGGACAGCGGCTTATATGTTAGCTATCGATCGGGTCGCGTACGACACGAGGATGCGAGGCATTTATGCGTGACGGAAAAAACATAAACAAATTCGCCCCTAAGTCGTGAAAAAGTCTTGATTTCCGGCGACGGCAATGGTACGCTTCGCGGCGTATTTACGACTCGCTCGGATTGTATGAGGCCGCGTTTGAGGTCGATTTCGGTGCGGGTCGGAAGATGATAGTTGACACGTGCGCTCGGTTTGCTTATAAAAGAGCGCTAGCTCAATCAGCAATAAGACCCTTAGAGAGGCCCTGTAAAGTTTAGGCCCCCTCTCAGTTGCGTCGCTCCAGCCAGAAGATTCGGTGTCCGAGCGACAGCAGTTTTGTTAACGTAATCGTTGACGCTGGTAGTTCGAGCGTCCGTATCCAGTGGGCATTGGCGGCGAGATGCTTCGAGCAGTCGAATCATACCTAAGAATCGGCCGTTTGGTTCGGTCCACGGGATCGGTCGCGGAAACTTTCACTCACTATCGCAGGAGGAACGCGATGAGACTCGCGAATAGAGTGCTACTTTGTGCACTCGGCATATTTATTTTTTCTGCCCTGACGTTTGCGCAAACGCCCAGGCCGGAGAACGATCCCAGAAATCTGTCGCCGTCAGTAGGAACTGGCGGGCCCGAGGGAGGCCCGACCGGATTGTTTACCATCTACGACGGCTCGACGCTGAGAAAGGGAGAGTTTACATTCAGTGTTGCTTATAGCAACTACGATCGCGATCCAGGCAATGTCGACATCACTGACTGGGTCGCAACTGTTAACATCGGACTGAATGATCATGTAGAACTGTTTTTCAAGACGCAGGCGTATCGCGGGATCAAGGTTAATAACCCGCAGAATCTGTCGAGCTTCTATCTGCCTAACGTGCAGGGTTTTTTCAGCGGCACGGCGCTCGGTAGCGGGCCGGCGATAATCTTGGCGCCATCAGGGCCGACGGTGGGCACCCTCGCGGGTACTGCAGTCTTCCGACCACCTTTCTGCCCGGCCTGCGTGCCTGCGGGTAGCACTCTGTCGGTGTATTACAACGCTGGTCAACCGCCTGTGGCATTTCCGTTCACGGGAGGTACTGGTCCAAACTTCGGACTCGGACCGGGCTTTATTGCTACCCAGTTTGGTTTTCCGGGTTTCAGTGCCCTGCTTGGACCGCCCACGGCTGTTGGTAACACTTTCGGCCATGCTGATTCGTTTCCTGGTGTTGGTTCGCCGGTGGGAAGCATTCTGCCGGGCATAGTGCTGGCCACACAGCAGCTACCGTGTACCGCATTGACTGGCAACTGCCGTCCGCCGGGCAGCCCGGGTTCGCTGAATCCGATTATCGTGCCCACTGTTTTCACCACAGCGCCAAGCTATTTGCCTGATGCGCCTTTCATTAGTCGCCTTTACGGCGAGTCCAGCTTTGGCGATTTCGTCGCCGGCGCGAAGATTCGGTTGACGAGCCCAAGGAATCCATTCGGATTTGGTTTTATTCCGTTCTACCGCTGGTACCCGGACAAGGCCAGTGACGCCCAAGGTTTCAATCAGCTACAGCGTGGTGCCAGTCCTGGAGCTAACCTGGGCGACTTCGGTCTGGTGATGTTCGCTGATGGCCGTCTAAGCAAGTCAGTGAACCTCTCAGCGAATTTGGGGTACATTCTCAACAGTAACCCGAAGAGCGGCAGCTCAACTTTATTAGATCGGCCGGATGAATTCATCGCCGGAATTGGCGTGGACTTCCCGATTAACAAGTATGTCCAGCCGATTGCCGAGTTTCGTTCGACTCAATATGTTGCTGGTCACACACCTAACGCTTTTAATAACAACCCGATTGAGTTTCTTGTGGGCATTAAGCTTTATCCGGCGCGTTGGTGGGGTTTCGGTGCCTGGTACCGAAGGGCTCTAAACGACCAGCGTCAGGGTAACTTTAATCCAAAGGATGCGACCACACCCGTAGCGAACATTACTAACGTTTGCGTTTTGAATACCCCGGTGGGTGTTCCGTGTGTGCCGGGAGTGAACGGCCGACTGGTGGTCGTGCCGGGAACCTCGTTCGTCGCCACCTCTGCTGGTTTCCCTCTGGGATTCCAGCCGTCAAGCGATCCGTACGGGTTTGGCTTCCAGTTCTTCGCCGGACATCGCAATAAGCGAGAACCTTCGATTCTGCCGAACCAGCCGCCAGTGATTAGTTCGTTCGCGGCCTCGGCGTCGACGATCACGTTGCCGTGTCCGCCAGATACTCACTCGAGTGGGGCGTGTGCGACTGCGTCCAGTACGACGGTTGGCCTGACAACGGCTGCCACCGATCCGGACGGTGACACGTTGCTTTACACGTATACCGTTACCGGCGGACGCATCAGCGGCGAAGGTACCAGCGTATCGTGGGACCTGAGCGGTGTTGGTGCTGGAACATATACCGCCTCAGTCGAAGTTGATGACGGTTGCGGCTGTATCACCTCGTCCACGACCACGGTTACGATTGCGGCCTGTTCGGATTGCATTCCGAATCTGGTTTGCCCGACTCTCGATGTCACTTGTCCAAGTGATGTTGAAGAGGGTGGGTCCGTAACGTTTACCGCGTCGGTCAATGGCGGAACTCCTGCTGTGTCGCCGACCTATAACTGGACGGTATCGGCTGGAACGATTACCGCTGGCCAGGGCACGTCGAGCATTACGGTGAGCACGGCAAACGCCGGTGGTCAGACCGTTACAGCTACGGTAGAGCTCGGCGGAGTTGACCCGAGTTGCGGTAGGACAAAGTCCTGCTCGACACCGGTCCGGCCGAAGCCAAGTCTGCCACACAAGTTTGACGAGTATGGAAACATCAGATTCAACGATGAGAAAGCCAGACTCGACAACTTCGCGATTCAGTTGCAGAACGAGCCCAGTGCTCGCGGTGCGATTGTCGGATATGGTAGCTGCGATGCCGAGGGGATGACGCGAGCTAATCGCGCTAAGGATTACCTCGTCAATACTCGCGGTATTGATGCCGGCAGGATCGACGTAATCGACGGCGGATGTCTGCCCGACCTGCTCGTTCAGCTCTGGATCGTGCCGCAGGGTGCGACCCTAACGGCAGGAGACGCGACGGGAGTCGTCTCGCCTTGTCCGGAATGCAAGAAGAAACCAGCTCGGCGCCGCGGCCGCCGAGGCGAGGAATAGACTTCCTCGTTCTTCGTTTGCCGAAGAACCGATTAACGTTCGCCACTCAATAAGAGTCGCGACCTTCTTTCGAAAGCGGGCGGTGTTTTCCGAAAGGGAAGCACCGCCCGTTTCGATTTTTAGCAACAACCAATTTAAGAATATCCTGGAACTTCGATTCGGCTGAGGTGGTTTTGTGATGAAGTAGGTATAGAAAAGCGGTGCAAAGGGTTATAATGCCGTAGCGCCAGCGCTGTCCCGCTGGAGACTCGCATCGAAGTGTCACGAGGAAGATAGAAATGATGAAAAAATCCGTATCCCGGCTGCTGTGTCTTGGTCTGTTGTTTACTTTTACATTGGCCGGCGGCGTTGATGTATCGGTAAGGGCTGGATCTGGTAGTCCCTATTCCAGCCAGTGGCGTATAACCGGCCCCAGCGGTGGCGACGTTCGTTCATTGGTGGTTGATCCGAACGATCCGGATCGTTTCTACTTCGGCACACTCGACGGGCAGATATATGTTTCAACTGATGCGGCTCGCAACTGGCGCTTGCTGGTGAACTTCAATCGTCCACGTTTGTTTGTGGATCACATCATTGTCGATCCGCGAGATTCAAAGGTGCTCTATGTAGCCACGCATCGTCACAAGGACCCGGGCGGTTTTTTCAAATCTAATGATGGCGGTTTGACCTGGCGCGAATCGCCAGACCTGCGAAACGAAGCAGTCCATTCGCTGGCGCAGTCAGAACGCGACCCGAATATTCTAATCACGGGGACTTTTAATGGAATGTTCCGTTCGACGGACTCGGGCGAGACGTGGACGCCATTATCGACAGCCAATGTCGCGGGCCTTGTGCACGTCGAGTCGCTGGCGATTGACCCTCATGATGCGAACATTATCTATGCGGGTACCTGGTACCTTCCGTACAAGACTACTGATGGTGGTAAGACCTGGCGGATTATCAAGAATGGCATCATCGACGATTCGGACATTTTTGCCATAAACCTCGACCCTCGCGATTCCCATCACATTATCGCTTCGGCTTGCAGCGGGATCTATGAGACGAGGGATGCCGGGGAAAGCTGGCATAAGGTTCAGGGGATTCCATCGCAATCACGGCGCACCCGTGCGATTATGCAACACCCAACCATTCCTGGTTTGGTTTTCGCTGGAACAACGGAAGGTTTCTGGCGATCTGCCAAAGGTGGAGATAACAATTCCTGGATGGTGACCACTTCGCGTCAACTCGAGATCAATTCAATTGCTGTCCATCCGCGTAATCCGAACACCGTTTACATTGGTACGAACAACTATGGCGTAATGGTCTCGACGGACGGAGGCAAGAACTTTATCCCGAGTAACGGAGGCTTCAGTGGGCGATTCGTAAACACGATAACGCCGGACCGCGAAAACGCGAACCGGATTTATGCGACAACCATCAACACTACTACCGGAGGCGGGTTCTTTTTTGTGAGCAGCGATGGCGGCGCATCCTGGCAGCCGTCGATGCGAAATATGCCTCCGCGTTTAATTGGCTATTCGATTCTTCAGGACGAGCGGGACGGTAACGTAATTTATCTGGGGACCAATCTGGGTATGTACCGTTCAAATGATCGGGGCGTAACATGGGGTCCCATTGCCGTCCGGAAGCCGGCGGCATCTCCTGTAAAGAAGCGAACGACGGCGCGTCCAGCGGTGCGAAAGGCTGCGGTACAGGCACGCTCTATACCGAACGGACGAATAGGCGGCGGCGCGACCAGCCCGGCTATCCAGAAGCCTGCAGTCGCCAGACCTAACGACGACGTAGTTCGTCACGCTCAGGAAGCACTTGAACGAGCAGGCTACGAGATCGGTACGGCCGACGGCCAACTGGGGCCTCGCACTGTCGCTGCAATCAAGAGGTTCCAGACAGACAGGTATTTAACGGTCTCGGGCCAACTCGACGAAGCGACGCTGGCCGCTCTGATCGTGAACGCGGGCTCGACGATGTCGGGCGGCGCAGCGCATATCGCAGCTATTTCGGAACCGATCAATGCGATGGAGTCGTTTTCTGATCGTGGCGGACAGTCGGGAATACTAATCGGTACCAACAGCGGCCTCTATCGCACCCTCGATCCGGCTCAGGGCTGGGACCGGCTGCCTTACGGTCGTGGCTGGGACGTGCGGACCACGAGCATTTCAACCAGTACTCAGAATCCTTCGGTGATTCTTGTCGGAACTGCCACCACCGGAGTTCTGGTTTCACGCGACGCTGGTGAGACCTGGCAACAGGTCAGCGGTATTCCCACCACCTCTCCGATAAATGTTATCAGTCAGGATCCAAAGCGCTCGGCGTTCATTTATGTGGGAACCAAACAGGCATTTTACCTTTCGCACGACGGTGGCGATCATTGGTCGCGACGCGGCGGCGATCTTCCGTTTGGGGATTTCACCAGCATCCTGATCAATCCAAGTAATACCAACGAGGTCTTCGCGGGGAACGCGTACCAGAACGGCGAAGTTGGCGGCGGCGTCTATAGATCCAACGACTCAGGTACTACCTGGGTGCGCATCGATGCGCGCGAACATCGTTTGCCAAGCCTACGAATTTGGGCGCTCGCGTTGGATCCACACGACCAGAATACCCTGTTTGTCGGTTCGCATTCTGCCGGAGTGTACGTGGTTGCGCGTGGCGCTGAAGCTTCGCTGAATGGGCAGCGGTGATGTTTCATCCGCGAGTTTTCCCGGCGAAATACTGGCGTTCGCCTTGACACTAAGTCTAGTCGCCGTGTAAATTCCGAGACGATCCGGTCACGCGGCCGGTGATAGTCGGACCAAGCGGGAGACTACGGGCGCAACGGAAATCGAAACGACAACCTTCTTTTCCAACTCCTTTAAGCTCGCATCCTCTCATATCTTTTCCGACCGATCACCAACGAGACTAAGGTTGCCAGAACGTCAGCGTTCTTCCGCCGCAGCGGATCGGCGCGCCGCGTGGGCGCAGCGCCAGAGTTAATTTGAGTAGGAGTGTGCATGTCTACGGAACAACCTGTAACCAATGTCGGCGAGACCGACGCTAACAAACAAACCATCGAAACTAAACCCGAACCCGCCGAGACCAGCACCGGCGAATCGACGACCAGCGAGACCGTAGGCGGCGGTTCTTCAGCGGCGGCTGCGACCCGGAGGGAGAACTCCGCAGCTTTGGCTGCTCAACGCGATGACGAGGACGAACCGCGTCCGGCGGGCGAAGACTTCGGCAGTCTTCTGGATCGATTTGAGCAGGAGCAATCGTCGCTGCAGGAAGGCGAAGTAGTCCGCGGCACGGTAGTGGGCATCACTGAGCGCGGCGTGGTGATCGATTTTGGTTACAAATCGGAAGGCATCGTCAATCAAAATGAGTTCATGGAAGACGGCCAGATTACAGTGAAGCCTGGCGATGAGGTCGACGTTCTGGTTAAAAACATGGAAACCGGCGAGGGGTTTCCACTGCTTTCGCGCGCTGATGCTGTTCGCCTGCGCGCCTGGGATGATCTCGAAAAAGCTTTTAACGAAAACACTTCAGTGAAGGGTCGCGTCGCTGAGCGGATCAAGGGCGGGCTCCGGGTTGACGTAGACGGCATCGCGGCTTTCCTGCCCGGCTCTCAGGTGGACGTGCGCCCGGTTCGCAATCTTGACTCTCTCCGTGGCCGCGAGATCGAAGCGAAAGTAATCAAGCTGAATCGGAAGCGCTCAAATGTGGTGTTGTCGCGTAAGGCCGTGCTTGAAGAGCGCAATGAAGGCCGCAAGGGAGAGACGCTCGGACAGATTGAGGAAGACATAATTGTAGAAGGGCAGATCAAGAATCTGACCGACTACGGCGCCTTCGTCGATCTCGGAGGCGTGGATGGATTGTTGCACGTGACTGATATGTCCTGGGGACGACTCCAGAATCCGGCAGAGCTATTCAGAGTTGGTGATACGGTCCAGGTAAAAGTGCTGCGATTCGATCGCGCTCGCGAGCGAGTTTCGCTCGGTTACAAACAGCTTCTGCCTGATCCGTGGGAAACCATCGAAGAACGTTTTCCGCCGGCAACGCGACTAAACGGCAAAGTCGCCAGCGTCACGGACTATGGTGCGTTCGTCGAACTCGAACCGGGAGTTGAAGGTCTGGTGCACGTTTCCGAGATGAGCTGGTCAAAACGGGTGAAACATCCGAGTAAGATCGTCAACGCCGGAGACACAGTTGAAGTCGAAGTGCTGGGCGTCGATCCGAAGGCCCGGCGCATCAGCCTGGGCATGAAACAGGTGCAGGATAATCCATGGAAAACACTTGGGGATCGTTATGCCGTCGGTGCCAGGGTCCATGGACGAGTTCGTAACCTTACTGACTTCGGCGCCTTCATTGAAATCGAAGATGGGGTTGATGGCCTGGTGCACGTGTCGGACATTTCATGGTCCCGCCGGGTCAAGCATCCTGGTGAGGTGCTCAAGAAAGGCCAACAGGTAGACGCGGTTATCACCGGGATCGATCCTGAGAATCGCCGCATGTCGCTTTCGATAAAGGAACTCGAGCCCAACGCGTGGAACGACTTTGTCGCCTCGCACAATCCTGGGGACCTGGTGAGAGGAAAGATCGCGCGCTTTGCCAGCTTTGGGGCTTTCGTCGAACTGGGCGACAACCTGGAGGGCTTGTGTCATATCTCGGAACTCTCGGATGAGCGGGTCGAAAAGCCCGAGGACGCCGTGCAGCTTGGCCAGGAGATGGAGTTTCGGATACTTCGCATTGATGCGGAAAACAAGAAGATCGGCTTGTCAGCACGAGCCGCGGGCCGTGACGAACCCATCACCGAGCAGAAAACTTATACGTCAGAAGCCGGAGGCGGCATGGCGTCCTTGCGTGAGTTGGCGGATTTTGGCAATACCACAAAGAGTGGAGAGGACGATAGCGAAGGCTGACAACTGATCTTGAAGGACGAATCGCGCGCGCGAGAACCGTATCTACAATCGCACCTTGCATCGCCCCGACTCTTGGCTGATATCAGCCCGTAAGATGTTGGCCGCACTGTGTTTTTAGTCTTGCCGTGGAATGCTTGTTTCTGCTAATGTACCTCCACGCGTCCTTTTTCTTGCTTCTAGCGTTCTTACAAAATTAAGTTCACCAGGCTTAGAACCAACGACCGTTTGTGAGCGAGGTGAGTGATGACTAAAGCCGATCTTGTCAATGATGTGGCTAACGCCGCCGAGCTGACCAAGAAAGATGCTGAGAGACTGGTAGAAATAGTTTTCGAAAGCATAATCGAAAGTCTTAACCAGGGCGAGAAGATTGAACTGCGGGGCTTCGGGAGTTTTCGTGTCCGTGAGCGTGGCGCGCGCCGCGGCCGTAACCCTAAAACAGGCGACCCGGTTAGCATTCCGGCCAAACGCGTCCCTTATTTCAAAGCCGGCAAAGAACTGAAGGAATTGATTAATGAGAGTAAGCCGTGATTAGCGGCCTCTTTGACCGAATAGATCACGCCGGCGCATCAGTCTTACAATAAGATTTCTTGTGGAAAGACTCTGGAGTCCCTGGCGACACGCTTATATCACAGCGACCGGAGCCAACATGTCTGAGGCCGATTCCTGTATCTTTTGCGACGCCGCAAGGAATCCGGCCGAGGACGAGAAGAATTTCGTCTTGTATCGCGGCGAGCACGCCTTTGTAATTCTTAACCTTTATCCCTACATCAGCGGTCATTTGATGATCGCCCCCAACGCGCATCTGGGCGAACTTGATACGACGCCGAAAGACACCACTGACGAGATGATGGATCTCGCAAAGCGATGCCAAACCGCGCTGCGAGAGATTTACCGGCCCCACGGGTTCAACGTGGGAATGAATCTGGGCCGTGCAGCCGGGGCCGGCATTGCCGACCACATACACATGCACCTCATCCCTCGTTGGGCAGGTGACACGAATTTCATGACCTCGGTGTCTGAGACCCGCGTGCTGTCCGAGGATCTACCTACGACCTATCGCAAGCTGCGCGAGAAGTTCTGAAGGGCATGCCGTCCACAGATCACGCAGATACGATTAACCACCGACGACAATCGCGAATTCATTTGCACCGTTGATGTCTTTCGTGGCTTGTCTTGTGCCCATTCTGCGCCATCTGCTTAATCTGCGGATTCATCTCCGGCTAATGGCTTCGTCTTCAACTTCGCCAGACTCGTTTATGGGAACGTCAGCCACGTTCGCGTAAGTGATTCCTCGTTCTTCGTCGTCTCTTGCTTTATCCGGAGGGGCCGTGGTGAAGGTGTTGAAACCGGGATAGTCAATCCTTGGGTGATAGAGAGCGTTAAGAGAACCGATCAGGGTTTCGCGAATCCGGGTTAACTCTCGCAGACTCAAATTGGATTCATCAAGCTGGCCATCGGCGATGATCGCGTCGAATATGCGAATTACAATCTCGCGCACGCTCTCGGGGTCAGGATGTGCCAATGAACGCGCCGCTGCTTCGGCAGAATCAGCCAGCATCAATATGGCGGCTTCTTTGAATTGCGGCTTTGGGCCGGGGTAGCGAAACTCGGCCTCGTTAAGTTTTTCTCCGGTGCCCGCTTGCTCCTCAGCCTTTCGCAAAAAGAAATGCAGGGTTCTTGTTCCGTGGTGTTGCGGAATAAAGTCGGCGACGCGTTTCGGCAGACCAATCTCTCTCGCCAGCTTTAATCCGTAGGTAACATGACTGGTAATAATCTTGGCGCTCTGCGTCGGCCGCAGGCGGTCGTGAGGGTTGCGTCCCATCTGGTTCTCGACAAAGTGATCAGGCGCTGCCACTTTGCCGATGTCGTGGTAAAGCGAACCGATGCGAGCCAAAAGCGCGTTTGCACCAATCGCGCGAGCGGCGTCCTCAGCCAGTTGTCCAACTGCGTGCGAATGTTGATTTGTTCCCGGCGCCCGCAACGCTAATTGACTCAAGACCGGCAAATCCGCATTCGAAAGTTCCAGCAGTCTAATGTCCGTAAGCACGCCAAAGAGAGTTTCATTTATTGGCACTCCTCCGGCAGCAAAAATGATTGTCAGCAATCCGCCACCAATTGCGCAGCTCGCTGCCACGACGATACCTATCAGTGTCAATGGTCGTTGGGCGAAGGCGATTAAGGTCAGGGCCGTCACACAATTGACCCCCGCCACGACTAAGCCGGCCAGCGTGACAGACTGGCGCTCGCGATAGCGCTTGATTCCATAAACAGCGGCTGCGCACGAAATGAAGGCGTACAGACCAGCTTGCACACCATTGGGCGCCAGCCAACCGGCGAATAGGGAAGCGATGACTCCCGTAACCAAACCAAGTTGGCGGTTTAGTAGCATGGTTACCAGCAGGGAGGCGGCGGCAAAGGGTATGGTCAGAGCCCAGATCGACGGACTATTGAGAGGGGTCTGGGTGCTTTGTGCCGCGAGGCCTGCGGCCACCACGAATCCAACACGTATCACCGCCGTTTCCACGACGATTGCGGATCCGACCAGGGCGAAGGCTCTCCTCTTGGAAATGGCCAGGTCCACGTCCGCATCGCGAGATTCAACAAACCGCCATAAGACAAAATAACTTGCGAGCACCAGAAGGAACGCGGCCGCTGTGTTCAAGGTCAACGTCCATCTCGTGAGCAGCAGGGTAGTGACAACTACCAGGAAGACGAACCCGAGTGCCAGCTGAGTCGCTGGCGAAAACCAGCGAACCGGCCGGAGCACAATCCCAAGCACTGCGTTGCGGATTCTGGTAAGCCGCGAGGTAAATTTTTGCCGAGGGACCATTGAATTGATGCCGCCCGAATTATGGAGTGCGGCGGTAGAGCTACACGCTATGCCGGCCACCGCGCACCTACCTCCGCAGCGCGTTCCGAATTGCCGGTCATCAGATCTCGCGATAGCATTTTGCCAATCTGTGCCAGCATCGGTAGAAGTGTTTGAGTTCGAACAGCTGAAATGGCCATGCACGCAACGCCGTCTTCGCACCGGGCCAGGCGCTGCATAGCGCGGAGCGATTCTGTATCGGTTAGATCAATCTTATTGAAGACAAGCAGCCGCGGAATCTTCTCAAATTCGAGTTCAGTAAGAATTCGATCGACCGAAGCGATTTGTTGCTGCCAGCGCGGGTTCGCCGCGTCAACTACATGAACCAGCAGGCGACTGCCGGCGATTTCTTCCAGCGTTGATCTGAATGCGGCCAGCAGATCGGGCGGCAAATCTCGAATGAAGCCGACCGTATCATTGACTATTACTTCCTGCTCACGCGGCAGCCGCAAGCGGCGCGTGGTGGGATCGAGCGTGGCAAACATTCGCGATTCAGCGAGGACGTGGCTCGACGTAAGGGCGTTCAGCAACGTTGATTTGCCCGCGTTGGTATAGCCCACAATCGAGATGGTCGGCACCTGATGACGGAGGCGTTCCTTCCGGCGTTGTTCGCGTCGTTTGCGCTGAGATCCCAGCTCGGCTTCCAGTCGATGAATCCGATCGCGTACTCGCCGGCGATCGGTTTCCAGCTTGGTTTCGCCGGGGCCTCGACCTCCGATACCACCAGCCAGACGTGAAAACGCCGAGTTCTGGCCCAGCACCAGACGCGGCAGGATATACTTCAATTGCGCCAACTCAACTTGGATCTTGCCCTCGTGTGACTGCGCTCGCTGCGCAAAAATGTCCAGAATCAACTGGGATCGATCAATGACTTTCAGATCGGTGGCTTTGGAAATCGATCTGACCTGGGCCGGTTGCAGCTCGCGATCGAAGATGATCGCGTCAGCGCCAACTTGCATGGCGCCAATCAGCAGCTCTTCGAGCTTCCCCTTGCCCAGCACTGTGCGCGGATCGATCGTGGACCGTCTTTGAATCATTTCTTCAAGCACGACAAGACCCGCGGATTGCGCCAACTCTCGCAATTCGGCCATCGAGTCTTCGGCGTCGTCCCGCGGGTTCGTAGAGACGTTGACCAGAATCGCACTATCAACTCCAGCGGCCCGATGCGAGGTGCGCCGGTTGCGAGCCATTTCGCTTTCGAGGGCCTCGATCAATCCAAGAAAATCGATATCCAATTGCGAAGCGACCGCCGAATCGAGGAAACCAAAGTGCTTCGAGTTGCCATTTGTGCCCGCCTCCGCCGGAATCGATGGCAGCAAATGCGCAGAGCGCACGACACCTGGCAGACCAGTCTGTTCATCAACGTCGATAGCCGCCATCAGGTCGAGTCGCAAAAGCGCCAGATCCGTTAGATCGTCCCGAGTCAGTTCTTCGCCGCGCAGGTGTGTGTGTATACAGCGCAAGCCACGAAACCGATCTCCCGCGACACGCACGCGCTTGAAATCCGGTAGCTCGATTTGGCGCGCATCGCCCACAATCACAAACTCAACGTAACCCTTGCGATCGATAAGGACGCCAATCTGTCTGCGGATCTCGTGCGACAGTTCGCTTAGCTGACGAGCAAACTCGGGCGTTACGATTTGGTGCGGTGGAATACGGCGCTGGTAGAGTTTCTCGATCCGCCGCAATTGATTTGGCTTAAGACCCTGCGTGTTGCCGTGAAGACTTTTCATTCAGTGGACTGTCAGAATTATAACATGCACCGCCTGTCGGAACCGCCTGCGGTAGCGGGCGGTTGTAAGTTCCGTTGGATCACTTCTGTTTGCCGAAGGTCAACCGCCCGCTGCTGTAGGCGGTTCTGACATCGCGCATCCGGTGGTTACCATGTAAACTTCAGAATCTGATAAGCGGTGAATAAGACGAAACAAATTGAGCGGATTGAACCTGCGGCTGGAATTCCGGGCGGAGAAGTGGCCATTCAGTGCGCTAACAATTCTCCGCACCGCGCTCCAACTTTGACGGTGCGGTTTTCGGATCAGCCGGCCCATGTGGTGGCGGCGACGCCAAACCGCGCTTTGGTACTGGTGCCTGATCTCAATGCGGGAGCGGAAATTGAAGTGTCGCTCGATCAGGACGGCTCCCCGCCAGGTAAGCCGGCGCAGTTCGTGGTCGCCAGGAAGCTGGCCGAAGGCGTCCATCCGGTGACCAGCCCCGCGTTTGATCCGTCGGACGGCTCGTTATTCGTAACTCGCTCCGGAACTCGTGGAGAAGACGTTCCGGTTTCGCTATTTCGTATCGGCTCTGAAGGAGGGCTGGAACAATTTTCGAGTGATATCACTAATCCGACCGGCATCGCTTTTGATCGAAGCGGCAGGATGTTTGTTACCAGCCGTTTTGACGGCACCGTTGTTCGCGTGAGTCCGCTGAAGGAGATTGTCGTTTTTGCCAGCGACCTGGGTATCGCCACGGGTCTGGCATTTAACCGGGCCGGAGAGATGTTTGTTGGTGACCGGAGCGGCGCAATCTACCAGGTGAACGAAATCGGTGAAGCCAAAGCGTGGGCGCAACTGGAGCCCTCCGTGTCCGCATATCACCTCGCTTTTGGACCTGACGATGGTCTTTACGTAACCGGTCCAACGGTATCCAGCTTTGATGCCATTACGCGATTTGACGAACAGGGAGAACCGTCTGAGTTTTATCGCGGGCTCGGTCGGCCGCAAGGCCTGGCTTTCGACGACGAAGGCAATCTCTATGTAGCTGCGTCGGTGCGCGGCCGTCGCGGCATCGTGCGCATCTCACCTGACGCCACCCAGGCCGAGATCGTGGTTGCTGGAATGAATCTGGTGGGACTCGCGTTCAGCCCAAAAGGCGATATGGTGGTCGCAACTAACGAGGCGGTTTACAGTTTGCCTCTGGGAATTTTTGGAACACTTCTGGATTAAAAGCGCCTCATTGATTGAGAATCAATTTTTGACTGTCATCAAACCTGGTGCTACTTTTGAACCTCTTTCTTAACTACCCTAGATGACCGCCGGACTAATAGCTCATCTCGTCGTCTACATGGTTGTGCTGCTGCTCGCGATTTCAGCGCACGAGGCCGCGCATGCCTGGATGTCTAATAGATTTGGTGACGACACTGCCCGGCTCCTCGGCCGAATCACGCTCAATCCCGCGGCTCACATCGACCCCATCGGCACCCTGTTAATACCAATTGTCAGTTTCATTATTGGTAGTATCGGTGGGCCCGTCGCCAGAATTCCGCTGATTGGCTGGGGAAAACCGACTCCGGTCAATCCGCTGCGCTGGCGCAATAAGGACCTGGCCAACGTCATGGTGTCCGGTGCCGGTATTATGGCTAATCTCTTCATAGCCATTTGTGCCTTCATTATTTTTAAAGTCATCTTGATGACTGGTACGGATCAGTCGATGTCCGAGTCCCTCAAAGAGCCCGTCTTCATATTTCTCGAGTACTTGCTCACGATGAACGTTTCGCTGGCTGTCTTTAACTTACTTCCATTTCCACCGTTGGATGGCAGCAAGATTCTCGAGACTTTTCTTCCCGCGAGTGCGCAACCCTTCCTGGCGGTTCTGGAACAATATGGCTATCTCATCCTGATGCTTTTGATTTACATCGGTTTTTTTGGAGCGATCATTAATCCGATCATGAATTTTGTATACTACCTGTTACTTCTCGGAGTTCAGCAGTAACAAGCGGTGTTCATCTATGACCATCCGTAAAAGGATTTTCAGCGGCGCCCAACCAACCGGCAACATGCACCTGGGGAATTATCTGGGGGCGCTGCGGAATTGGGTTGCTCTGCAGCGCGAGTATGAAAGCTTTTTTTGTATCGTTAATCTCCATGCGATCACTGTGCCGCAGGATCCAAAATTGCTCGCGGCCAAGACTAGGGAACTGGCGCGCGTCTATCTCGCCGTCGGCATCGATCCGGAAGTTTCGACCGTCTTTGTACAATCCGACGTAGCGGCACATGCTGAACTGACCTGGTTGCTCAACGGTGTGACGCGCATGTCCGAACTCGAGAGGATGACGCAATTCAAAGATAAAGCGCGCAAGCAGGAAGAGAATGTGACTGTCGGTCTGTTCGATTATCCGGTGTTAATGGCTGCGGACATTCTGCTTTATCAGACGGATCTGGTTCCGGTCGGCGAAGATCAGAAACAGCATTTGGAATTGACTCGTGACATCGCGGTTCGCTTCAATCGTGATTACGGCGATACGTTTCGGGTTCCTGATCCATTTATTCCAAAAGTTGGAGCGCGCATAATGTCTCTGGCCGATCCAGCGAAGAAGATGTCCAAATCTGACGAAGAGAGCGAAGCCGGATGCATCATGCTTTTGGACGAAGCGGATGCCGTGCGCCGCAAATTCAAACGCGCCGTCACCGATTCGGGCACTGAAATCCGGTTCGACACTAAGCGTCCAGCGATAAATAATCTGCTTACCATTTATCAGTTACTGACCGAAAAGACGCCCGAGGAAATCGAAGATCATTTTTCGGGAAAAGGTTATGCAAAACTGAAGGACGATTTGGCGGAGGTGGCGATAGAGTTTTTGAAGCCACTGCAGGAGCGCGTCCGCGCCATCGATGATGGTAGACTGGATGAAATCTTGCAGCAGGGAGCGGCCCGTGCTAGATCAATTGCCGGCCCGACCTTGGCTCGGGCAAAAGCGAATATGGGTTTGGTCGGGGCGAAAGGTTAGAGTTCGATCTTAGGAATGTCTGTGAGCAAGTTCATTGAAAACGGATTGTTGTTTTTCCCCTCCCCTTGGGAGAGTTAGGGAAGGGTGCGAAGCATGACGCAGATAGACTCTCTCCGCTGCCCTCTCCCAAAGGGGAGAGCGAGAAGAGACCTTATAAGATCGCAGATTTGAATTGAAGACCAGCTGAAGCTCGAGCTCTGAACGGTTTACGACTACCGATGGAAGAAACATCAGCACCTGAGATAGCGACGAAAGCGGCTGCGGACGTTCCCGCTGAGGCAGGCCAGACGATCAGTGTCGCCAATTCCAAACCTGAGATCACTCCCGATGGCGACACTGACCAGCTAAAGATCACTTTGGGGGACTTTGAAGGCCCGCTCGATCTGTTGCTTTATCTGATCCGGCAGGAACAGGTAAATATCTATGACATCCCGATCGCGCGGATTACGGACGAGTACCTGCGCTACTTGAATCTCATGCAGGAACTCGACCTCACTGTCGCTGGTGATTTCCTGGTAATGGCGGCGCAGTTGATCGAGGTCAAGTCGCGAATGCTCCTGCCACGTGACCCGCTGGCCGAGGAAGAGGAAGTGCTCGACCCGCGGCTTGAGTTGGTGAACCGGCTGCTCGAGCACGAGAAATTCAAGGCCGCCGCGGAAATGCTCTGGTCGCGAGCCACCATTGAGCGAGCCGTCTTTACTCGAGCCGAAATTGAAACCGATAAGAACAATCCCGAGGTTGTCGTCGGCCTCTTCGATCTCTTGCGCGTATTTCAGGAGATTCTCGCGCGCCATAAGGAAGAGATCCTTATGGAGATCGAACGCGAAGAGGTGAGCATGGCCGAGATGATCGATCGGCTCCGGAATATGGTGAAATCGGCGGGCGAGGTTAACTTGATGACTTTTTTTGAACGGGCCAAGTCCCGACGCGAGTTGGTCGTAGCATTTCTTTCGGTGCTTGAGTTGGTGAGAATGGCTGAAATTTCGTTAGTCCAAAACGAGACTTTCGGAGCCATCATGGCCCGAACCGCAAGCCCCGATGAAAGCGCTGGAAGTCTGAGCGCTGAAAGCGCGTAGTACCGAGCCCGGGGGCAAGACCTGAAAGCGCGGAATAAGTCGTCGGACACAAAAGAAGATTATGAGCAAAGCAGCCAGAGCGACCAACGCTGAGTCAGATTCTGAAGTTGAAATGGAATCATCGCCCGGCGAAATCGAAGGCCAACGCGAAATCGGTAACGCTGAGCTTAAAGCTATCGCCGAGGCGATGATTTTCGTCGCCGATGAACCAGTTAGCGCTAAGACGATCGCGGATGTAATCAAGGTCGACCGCGGAACCATCGATAAAGTATTAGTGGACCTGGTGTCGGAATACGATGCGCGCAACAGCGGCTTGCAATTGCGGGAAATCGCTGCTGGTTGGCAAATTGCCACGCGGCCCGAGCATCACGAACAAATTCGCGCCTACCTGAAATCAAGACCGAGCGCAAAACTATCGCTGGCGTCGCTTGAGACGTTGGCTGTCATCGCGTACAAACAGCCGGTGACCGTTCCCGAGATCCTCGAAATTCGCGGAGTGCAATCACCATCAGCAATCAAGACACTGCTGGACAAACGGTTGATTGTGGCCAAGGGGCGAAAGGAAACCGTCGGACGCCCGATGATGTACGGTACTTCGAAAGAATTTCTGATCCAGTTTGGCCTGAAGGATCTTTCAGAGCTGCCCAGCATCGAAGATTTTCAGGACCTTGCCGGGGGAGGCGAGTCCTAATGGTGTCTTTAAATGGCTGATTTGCAGAAAATAAAAGATCTCACCTCGCAAATAGCACGCGAGTTCAGTCCTGATCGGATCATCCTTTTCGGATCCCATGCTTATGGTCAGCCGCGTGACGACTCGGACGTCGACATTCTTGTAGTTCTCCCTTTCCAGGGTAAGCCAGTGCGCAAAGCTATCGAAATTCGCAACAAAGTCAATGCCGGGATACCACTTGATCTAATCGTTCGAACGCCGGAACAGGTAGCCGAGCGCCTCTCCCAGAATGACTGGTTCATCCGCGACATCGTGGAGAGGGGCCGCACGTTATATGAAGCCAATCACAAATGAGTGGATCGCCAAGGCGGAAGGCGATTTTGCTACTGCGCAGCGCGAACTGAGCGCAACAGATCATCCGAATTGCGACGCTGTTTGCTTCCACCAGAGAAATACCTCAAAGCGTTCCTGCAGGAGGCCGACATTCCTTTTCCAAAAACTCACGACCTTGCCGATCTGCTTGCGTCAACACTCTCAATTGAACCCAGCTGGACATCGATGATGGCAGACCTGAATAGTCTTAGTGCTTTTGCCGTAGAGTATCGATATCCGGGCGACTCGGCAGACCTGGACGAGGCCCGAGAAGCATTTCAAATGTGCAAGAATGTTCGTGGGGTCCTGCGCACAGCATTACATTTGTAGAACCCTTTCCCTGGCGGCTTGCACTTATGCAACAGCGTCTTCAAAAATTAATCTCCACGGCCGGGATCGCTTCGCGGCGTCATGCAGAAGAACTAATCACCGCCGGACAGGTCAACGTCAACGGCAAGATTGTCACCGAACTTGGCGCCAAGGCTGATCCCGCCACCGATCACATCAAAGTCAAGGGACGCTTAATCAATCCTTTACTTCAGCAGCACGAAAAAATCTACGTACTGCTGAATAAGCCTAGAGGTTACTTGACCAGCATGGCTGATCCTGAGGGCCGGCCATTGGTGACTGAGCTGATTCCATCGTCGTTGGGCCGGCTGCATCCGGTGGGGCGGCTCGATTTCAATACTGAAGGCTTGTTGGTGCTCACCAACGACGGGGAATTCACCAACGTGGTAACCGCCGCTCGGAATCAGATTCCCAAGGTCTATAAGGTCAAAGTGAAAGGGATGCCGACCGACAACGCCGTTGAGCGATTACGTCGCGGTATTGCAATTGGAGAAGACGAGCGGACAGCGCCGGCTGAAATTCGTCAATTGCGTTCGACTGAAGCAAACGGATGGTTTGAAGTCACTCTGCACCAGGGCCGCAATCAGCAGATTCGTCGCATGTTCGATGCTATCGGGCATTCGGTGACCAAGCTGAAGCGGACCCACATCGGAATTCTGGACGATAGATTCCTGGCCACTGGCCAATGGCGCACACTGACCGACATCGAGGTCAAGCGACTTAAGAATGTGCGCGCGAAAAAACCTGCGCCACCAAAGAAGAACGCGCGTGCGAAGAAAACAAGCTCGCCGATTCGTCCCAAGCGGCTAGAGTAGCCCGGTTTAGAGTTCAAGCTTTGGCGTGCGCCTGAATATGAGGGTCGGCGCCACCTGTGTGCGGTGGATCGAGGACTCAAGGCTGAAGAGGTGGGCGTCTGGCCCCCCCGCTCACGCCGGTGGTACTGACCTGATGTCCATCAGCAACCTGAACTCTCATGGTCGGGCTGCGGTCACGGTTTCTGCTCTCATTGAGTTACAATGTTATGACTCCATAATCTTGACGACAGGCATCATTGCCTGTCGTTTGAGTGTTCGCAGGACGTGACTCACACTCGGTTTCGGTATCAGATCAAATGGATTTCGAACTTACTGAAGAACAATTGCAGATGAAGATGAGCGTGCGCGAGTTCGCCGAAGCAGAGATCGCGCCGCATGTAATGGAATGGGACGAGACTCAGCATTTTCCCACCGAGCTGCAACCAAAACTTGCCGAGCTTGGCTTGCTGGGCATTTTGTTTCCAGAGGAATACGGCGGCGCCGGACTTGGTTACATCGAATACGCTACCGCGATTGAAGAGCTTTCACGGGTGGACGGTTCAGTAGGAATCTCGGTCGCCGCGCATAATTCGCTTTGTTCGAATCATATTTATCAATACGGTAGCGAAGCGCAAAAGCAAAAATATCTGGCGCCACTGGTTCGCGGTGAACATCTCGGCGCGTGGGGATTGACTGAACCTGGCGCTGGCTCAGATGCTTCCGGAACTCGCACCACGGCAGTCAAAAAAGACGGCGGGTGGATGGTCAATGGTTCCAAGAATTTCATCACCCATGCAATTCATGGCGATACTTGCGTCGCGTTTGCCTCGACCGATCGGGCGAAGCAAAGCAAGGGAATCAGCGCCTTTATCTTTGAGAAGGGGATGAAGGGCTTTGCGCCGTCAAAGAAGGAAAACAAGCTCGGACTGCGCGCGTCAGAGACGGCGAGCGTGGTGTTCGAAGACTGCTTTGTTCCCGATGAGAATCGTCTGGGCGAAGAGGGCCAGGGGTTTGTCAACGCCATGCAAATTCTGGATGGTGGACGCATCTCGATTGCCGCGTTGGCCGTCGGCATAGCGCAGGGAGCGTTCGAATCGGCGGTCCGTTACTCAGGCGAACGTCAACAGTTTGGCAAACCGATTCGGGAGTTTCAGGCGATCCAATTCAAACTGGCAGACATGGCTACGCAGATCGAAGCAGCGCGCCTCTTGATGTATCGCGCCGCTGCGATGAAAGACGATGGCAAGAAGACAACCCGGGAGTCTTCAATGGCCAAGCTGTTCGCCTCTGAGATGAGCGTGCGCGTTTGCGAAGAGGCTATTCAGATTCACGGCGGTTACGGCTACACCAAGGATTATCCGGCCGAGAAGTACTGGCGCGATTCCAAACTGTGCACCATCGGTGAAGGCACATCAGAGATTCAACGCATCATCATCGCGAGAGAAATTCTAAGGCACGCGTAGCCGTTTAGAGTTGAGAGACTGTCTTGCCGGTAAAGAGATCCACGGAATCACACGAAAAGAAATTAGTTCTTCGTGCGATTCAGTGTGATTTCATCGATCGATTTTATTTTCAGCAAAAGGAAAGCACGAACACCAAATTATTACGCTTCCGTTTAGAGCGGATACCTGTGGGAGCGATAATTTGGGCGCAGTCCCAACTCTAAACAGGGTCATTAATGAGTAGTCAGCTGCTGATAGATCGAGTTACAGCCGGAGAGGCGAATGCTGTGGCGCGCGCGATCTCGAAGATCGAAGACGGCTCGGCTGACAGTGCGGAATTAATGAGGCAGGTCTTTCCGCGAACCGGCCGGGCCCTGATCATTGGGATTACTGGATCGCCGGGCGCAGGGAAGTCTTCGCTGGTTGATAAGCTGGCTGGTCTTTACCGAAAGCGTGGCGAGCGCGTCGGCATCATCGCCGTCGATCCTTCCAGCCCTTTTTCCGGCGGCGCCATTCTGGGTGATCGGATTCGCATGCAAACGCTGGCGCTCGACAAGGGGGTTTTCATCCGGTCCATGGCGACGCGCGGGAACTTGGGCGGACTGGCGCGCTCAACCATCGAAGCGGCGGCGATTCTGGATGCGGCGGGCTATGAAAAAATCATCATCGAGACTGTCGGCGTGGGTCAGGATGAAATCGAGATCGCCAAGACGGCGGATGTCTGCGTAGTCGTACTGGTGCCCGGCATGGGTGATGACGTGCAGACAATGAAAGCCGGTATCATGGAAATTGGCGACGTGCTGGTAATCAACAAAGCCGATCGGGATGGAGTCCTGCGGACCGAGAAAGAGTTAGAGGCTCTACTTTCATTCAGTACGCGGGCTGACGAATGGCAGCCGCCGATCGTCAAGACCGTGGCCATCGAAAGCCTTGGGATTGAAGAATTGGCCACGGCTATAGAAGGAAGCCGGGAGTTTCAACGAACGGCGCCGGCTTCGGGCCAAAGGCGTCAGGCAATTGCCCGCTGGCGAATTCTCGAGCTATTGCGCGAGCGCCTGGTCGCGCAAACACTGGCGGGAGATTCAGCATCTGAAAAACTGGATCGTTTGGCCGCGGAAGTAGCTGGCAAGAAACGCGATCCGTACTCAGCGGTTGACGAACTACTAACAGGTAAAAACTGACAACGACTGTCAGAACCGCCTGCGGTAGCGGGCGGTTAGCCCGTAAAATGCTGGTCATCGTAATTTAGATCAAACCACCCGCTACCGCAGGTGGTTCTGACATATCGGGATGAAGATCGATCACATTGGAATTGCAACGCGAGGAATTCAGGACGCGATCGCTTTTTATCGTGACGCCCTGGGGCTCGACGTGACCGAGACGGAAGAAGTGGCCGAGCAAAAAGTGCGCGTCGCCATGCTGCCGATTGGCGGATCGCGCATCGAATTGCTGGAGGCGACCTCAGCGGACTCGCCGATATCACGGTTCCTTGAAAAACGTGGGCCGGGAATTCATCATATCGCGGTGAGAGTCGATGACATTCGCGCTGTCCTGGCTGACCTAAAGCAGAATGGCGCGCGTTTAATAGATGAAGAGCCACGGAAGGGCGCGGCCGGTTGCCTTGTGGCCTTTGTTCATCCATCATCGACGGGTGGAGTGCTGTTGGAGTTGGTGCAACGCCCGGATGTTTCCTAGTTTGGATTACGGATGTCTTAGAGGACCGGCTTTAGTCGGGAATTTGTTTATTAAAGGGACGGCTCAACTAGTTGGGCACTCTCAATAATTATTGAAAGGGAGAGTTTTATTTTGAATTCAATAACTAAGGCATGGATTGCCGCCGGGGTCGGCATCCTGTTTTCAATAGGACTAATTGTTTGGCAAGTAAGAGCCAGTCACGCCGCGCCGGTCAATCTAAGTGCCGACGACATGACGCAGATCGCTTCTGATCAGCAGCCTCAGGCGCGGCAGCGGCTCGCGGCCGATGACGCCGCGCGCAAAGACTTTGCCAAGAATGTGCGTGAACTGTTGGCGGTCGCCGAGGAAGCGAAGTCGAAAGGTATTGCTTATCGGCCGGAGATCAGGCGGCAGCTCGAGTTGATTCGGGCGATTGTAATCTCGCAAAGCTATGCTGAGTCTCAGGCGGGCACGCCTGGCGCCGCACCCCCTACTGAGGCCGAGGTCGATGCGTTTTATAAGGACCCGGTCCAGGAAGAGCGCTTTAATCAGTTCCTGAAGGATGCGCAGGCCAGCAATCCGACGATGGCCGGGCAGCAGATTCCACCCGAACAGCTAAAAGAGATTAGGAAGCAGTTGGCTCAGGTAATGCTTGGCGAACGTCACGGAACGGCGGCTGGCATCGACAAGAAGCGAAGCGTCGAATTGCAAATCATGCTGGAGCAGGCTCGCTTGCTGGCATCGACCTATGCCAAGGAGACTCTGATTCCCAACACCAAAGCAACGGACGCAGAAATCGACGCATATATTACCAAGCATCCGGAACTCGATACCAAACAGGCGCGAACAAAAGCCGAGGACGTGTTGAAACGCGCGCGTGGCGGCGAAGATTTTTCCAAGCTGGCCAAAGAATTTTCAACCGATCCCGGCAGCAAGGATAAGGGCGGTGACCTGGGCTGGTTTGGGCCGGGCCAAATGGATCCGACTTTTGAAAAGGCCGCGTTCGCCCTGCAACCGGGGCAAATCAGCGACATCGTCGAGACCCAGTTCGGCTATCACATCATCAAGGTTGACGAGAAGAAGACTGAGACCAAAGACGGCAAGCCTGAAGAGCAGGTACGCGCACGGCACATCCTGATTGCCTCTGGCGCGGCAAGTCCGTTCGGACCGCCAAAGGCGCCGAAGGACCAGGCCCGCGACGCGGTCGAACAGGAAAAAGAGAAGACCCTGATCGATGAGATCGTAAAACGTCAGGGCTCGCATATAACAATCGCTGATAATTTTAGTGTTCAGGCGCCGCCGCCGCAGCAAATGCAACAGGGCATGCCGCCAGGTATGATGCCAGAGCCGCCACCGACCTCGACTTCGCCGGCACAGAAGGGGAAGACGCCTGCGAAAGGCGGGTCGAAGGGTAAATAGATCAAGCGCGATGAAGTTTGGTGACTATCGCGTCGAAGTCGTTCCTGACTGTGAATTTCGTCTGGATGGCGGCGCGATGTTTGGTGTCGTGCCGCGCAACCTTTGGTCAAAGACCTGTCCGCCCGACGAACAGAACCGCATTCGGATGAACATGAACTGCCTGTTCATCGAAGGCCATGGCCAGCGCATTCTGATTGATACAGGCATTGGCGAAAAATGGTCGGCTAAACACCGCGCGATGTACGGCATCGACCGGAAGCGCTCTTTTGATGAGTCCTTGCGCTCGATCGCCGGCGTGGATTCTGAAGACATCACGATAGTCGTTAACACCCACCTGCATTTCGATCACGCCGGTGGAAATACGAATGTTGACGCCGCGGGAAAGGCGGTGCCGGCATTTCCAAATTCCCGCTATTTTGTCTCGCGTGACGAGTACGAACATGCGGAAGCGCCTTCTGAACGTGATCGCGCCAGCTATTTGGCGGAAAATTGGCGTCCTTTGAAAGACTCGGGACAACTGGAGTTGCAGGAGCCTGAATACGAGATCCTTCCCGGGCTGCGCATGGAAACGCACGCGGGACACAATCGTTCGATGCAGTGCGCCCGGCTGGTGCAGGGTAGCGAAACACTTTTCGGCTTTGCTGATCTTGTTCCAATGAAGGCTCACGTACCTTTTGCCTGGATCATGGGGTTTGATCTCTATCCGGTTGAGACCCTGGAAGCGAAGAAGAAATTGTTGCCGCAGGCGGCCCGAGAGAATTGGACTTGTTTGTTTTATCACGATCCGGATCAGGCCCTGGCTCGCATAATTGAGTACGATGGGAAGTTCCGCCTGGTTAGCATTGAGGCAAGTTAGATGATAATCAAAAGGTTACTAATCATAGCCTGCTGGCTGATATTTCTCTTCTCTCTTAAGGTCACGCTCGCACAAAGCCGCGGACCTTCCACTCCAGATGAAAGGAAGCGCGCGGTCGAGATTGCGACATTGCTGGAAAACGACCCACTTAATAAGGACCAAAAGGCCTTGAGTCGTGAATTGCTGATCTGGCTAATCGAAGTCCCGGATATTCACGTCAAGATTTGCACTAATGTTTTCGGTGACTACTCCAAAGTCAAAGGAGACTATGCGCCGACCATTACAACCCAGATAACCTTTTCCGAGGCGAAGTTCATTATCGAACATCCGGAGCAAGCTAATGATGAATATCAAATTTACCTGGCAGGGGTTGAAGGCGTTCTGAAGACTTACGTTAATCTCAAGAAAGCCAAACCAAAAGTTAAGATGGAAACGCTTGAACTGTTGCTGGTGAAGCAACAGTCAGGTCAGCTCGCAGACTTCGTGAAGACCGCAATGAGTGGGTGCAAGTCTGGCAAATAGACGCGGGAGCTCGATTAAACATACATGACAGCAGCAAAGATCGGCATCATCGGCGGCAGCGGCCTCTATCAGATGCCGGAACTCACAGACATCGACGAGATCGAAGTACAGACTCCATTCGGCAGCCCATCGGATAAGTTTATCCTCGGCACGCTCGAAGGTGAACGCGTAGCTTTTCTGCCACGTCACGGGCGCGGGCACCGTTTCACCCCGACTGAAGTTCCTTTCCGCGCCAATATCTGCGGAATGAAACTGCTCGGGGTCGAAAGAATTCTGTCGGCATCGGCCGTCGGCTCGTTGCAGGAAGAATACGCCCCGCTGGATATGGTTATTCCGGATCAGTTTTTTGATCGCACGCGCGCGCGCGCCCGCGAATCAACCTTTTTTGGCGACGGGATTGTCGCGCATGTAGCATTTGCGCATCCACTCTGTAGCCAGTTGGGAGATACGCTGGAGCAAGCCTGTCAGACAACCGATGTGAAGGTGCATCGCGGCGGGACGTACATTTGCATGGAAGGCCCGGCATTCTCGACCCTGGCCGAGTCAAAGGTGTATCGTTCATGGGGCATGGACGTAATCGGCATGACAAACTTGCAGGAGGCCAAGCTCGCGCGCGAAGCTGAGATTTGTTATGCGACGCTGGCGCTGGTCACGGATTATGATTGTTGGATGTCAGAGTCTTTTAAGTATCTTAATGGAGTTGCCGCTAATGGAGTAAATGCTGAGGTTTCTGCTAAGACAGTAGTCGAGGTGTTGAAGCAGAATGCTCAGAACGCTCAATCGGTGATTCGCGGGGCCGTGAAGCTACTCGCCGATCGGCCCCGTACTTGTGAATGCGGGTCAGCTTTGAAGGACGCTATAATCACTGATCCGAGCGCTTGGCCGGAAGCAACGGCGAGACGGCTTGCGGCCATCCTTTCATCTCGGCGGTAGTGATGTTATGAAGCAAGCGCCTCCCGCCGCGAGTGGTAAACTCGCGGCTCTCTTTGACCGGAGACTGAGAGGAGGCGCTATGGACACAATATATATCGGCGTTGACTTTCATGCACGGCAACAGGCGATTTGTTATTTGAAAACTGAAACTGGCGAACTCGTCACTTGTGAACTGAAGCACGAAGATAAAGAGAAGGTGCGAGGTTTCTACGCCGAGTTCCGCGGGCAGGTGATCGTGGGACTGGAAGCCAGTGGGTAGGTATTGTCAGGTTAACGGCGGAAGATGTAATCGGACTGTTCAGGCGGCATAATCGGCTGATGCACCGCCCAGTCTCTCGCTACCATCGTCATCGTTTTCCTATCGAGATCATCAGCCATTGCGTCTGGTTATATTTTCGCTTCGCCCTGAGCTTCCGCGATGTCGAAGAAATGTTAGCAATGCGCTCTCCCTGAGCTATGAAACGGTCCGAGAGTGGTGCCTCAAGTTCGGCCAAACTTATGCCAACGCCTTGCGACGCAAATCTCCTCGATCAGGATGCCCGGTGGCATCTCGACGAAGTGTTCCTCAAAATCAACGGACGTCTCCACTACCTCTGGCGCGCGGTAGATCAAGATGGTGACGTGCTGGATATTCTGGTCCAGAGCCGGAGGGATAAAAGGGCAGCCAAGAGGTTCTTTCGCAAGTTGTTAAAGGGACCGCAGTATGTGCCGACTGTGATCATTACCGACAAGCTAAGGAGCTACGGCGCGGCGAAGGCCGAAGTGTTGGCGAGTGTCGATCATTGCCAAGACAAGTGGCAGAACAACCGGGCCGAGAATTCGCATCAGCCAACGAGGTTGAGGGAGCGTGTGATGAGTCGGTTCAAATCAGCAGGGCACGCGCAGCGCTTCCTGTCAGCCTTCGGAATTATTAACTCACATTTCCGCGTGGGGAGACATCTGTACAGAGCCCGTGGTTACAGAGCAGTGATGAAATCAAGATTCGCCCTGTGGGAAGAGGCGATCTCCGTCGAGGCGATTGCTAATTGACTAGTCGACAAACGGCGATTCATTTTGTCTGAGTCCCCATTTCTTATTTCTTCTTGAGTTAAGTTGACAATACCCCGGAAACTCTTTGCGGGCCGTAAGCTGGTCAATTACCGGTCTGTCAGTAATGTTTGCGGTGACCATTGGTTGTCACTTAACCGTACGTCGTCAGTTCGCACCAAGAAAATGATCAAACAGATTTTTGGTGTCTATTATTGGAGAGCGCCAGAGAGAGAGACTATAAAGAAATATCTTAAAGACCGCGTGCCGTAGCTTTCAATCTCCAAGCAGTGTCTTATCAGCAGTAACAAGCAGAAAAAAGGCAAGGAAAAAAGTCTTGACAGCGAGACGCCGGTCGTGGTAATTAGCCTTTTGTCGGGTGGTGCAACAAAGTTTTAGTTTTTCCCGCGACCAACAATTCCACTTAGAAGTATTACGCTTTTGTCCGAACATGGAACAAAGTCGTTCTCTTCTGTTAGGGAGGTCATCTCGGTAGGTAATTGTAGCGTTGTGTCCAAAGTCTTCTCTGGAGTTCCTGAATGTTTTATTCGTGTTGGTTCGCCGTAGTAATTTTTGAGCGCTAATCGAGGCGAGTATGTGTGTCACCGTTCCTCGCGAGGACGAGACGCTTGGCACTAACGCCCATTTTTCCGTTGGGTGCATGGTGTGAAGAACTACAGACGGCTGCTCATCTTGAACCCCATCTTGGAGGAATCTATGACAATAAGAATACTGTCAATTTTCGTCTTGATCTTCGTGCTTTGCATTGGAGTTGCTCTGGCGCAAACGACCAGCGGCTCGATCACCGGAAATCTCGTTGATCCGCACGGAGCTGCTATTCCAAATGCAACGGTGACCATAACCGATGTAAATAAGGGCTTTACACAAACCGCGACAAGTGATGGTGAGGGAAGATTTGTATTTCCGCAAGTCCCGCCGGGCACATTCACTATCGTTATTACAATTAGTGGTTTTAAAAAACAGGAGCGTACCGTAGAGCTGGTTCCAAATGACAAACTGACACTCGGCAACCTGATCTTGGAAGTAGGGGCGGTTACAGAAACAGTCGAAGTCACCGGTCAAGCGACATTGGTTCAGGCAGAAAGCGGAGAACGCTCCTACGGCGTGCAAAGCGAAGAACTCCGAAATATCGGAATTAAGGATCGCAGTTTTGTTAATTTTGTTACTCTGGCGCCGGGAGTCATTAGTAACACCTCTAATGGGGAAGCCGGCGACATTTCCACATTATATGTCAACGGAACCAGGCAAAACTCCAACAACGTCCAGATTGATGGGGTAACCAGCATTGATACCGGCAATAACAGTCTTCTGGCCAGAATACCCGTTGATGCCATCGGTGAATTAAAAGTTCTTACCTCAACCTATCAGGCTGAATATGGACGCTCTACCGGAGCGCAGATTATTGCCACCACACGGAGCGGTTCGAAGGATTTTCACGGTGCTTTTTACTTCTACCGCCGCCAAACTGGCTTGAATGCCAATGGCTGGCTTAATAACCGCAGTGGACTACCGCGTGCCTTTTCTGACCAAAAAGACACGGGTTATAACATTGGCGGTCCAGCTTATATTCCGGGTTTGTTCAATAAGGATCGGAAAAAACTCTTCTTCTTTTGGAATCAGGAATTCGCACACCGGTTTACCCCGCCCGCAAACCCGACCAACGTGCGGGTTCCCACCGCGGCTGAAAGGACAGGAGATTTTTTTCTATCGCGTGATAACGGCGGAGCCAACTTTCCATACATAAAGGATCCCTTACTAAACGCAACGTGCAGCGCGGCGGTCCAGACTGGTTGTTTTAAGGATCCGTCACGAGCGACAGCGGCCAATCCTACGGGGCTTGGAATAATACCGTTGAATCGTCAATATGCCCTTGGAATAAAAATTCTCAACTTGTACCCGCTTCCAAATTACACTCCGGTCGGGAACGATAATTTTAATTACCGGACGCAGGAGTCATCAAAAACACCTGAGCGAAACGACACTCTCCGGATTGATTACAATATCTCGAAGAATTGGCGAATATGGGGACGTTGGCTCAATACTGTTGCCACCTCCGAACTGCCTTATGGAAACAGCGGTCTGGGACTTTCGACGAACTTACCTATGTACGGCGCGACGCAAAAGGCTCCCAAGTACAGCGTTTCCGGAACTGTAACCGGAACTCTTAATCCGACAACAGTTGTTGAGTTTACCTATGGAATCAGCCACAACCTGATCGATCTTCGGATTAATTCCGATGCTGCAACCCGGGCAAAGACAGGATTATCGACATTCCCGCTGCTGTACCCGGACGCAAACTATCTTGATCAGATTCCAAATTTTACATGGGGCAATCGCGTGGCGAATGGTCCAAGCATCGATACAAAAAGCGGTTCGTTTGAGAATTTCAACACGACACAGGACTTTGTCGGGAGCATATCGAAGGTTTGGGGAGAGCATATAACGAAAGCGGGAGGTTACTACCACACAAGCTTAAAACCCCAAACCGCCCGTTTCTCAAATAATGGCTCGATCAGCTTTTCCGACAACTCCTCTAATCCATTCGATACGCAATTTGGATTTGCTAACGCGATCACCGGTGCCTTTAATACTTATCAGCAGGCATCGACGCACACGACCGGAAACTACAAATACTTTAATCTGGAATGGTACTTACAGGATAATTGGAAGGTAAATAAACGTCTTACGCTTGATTACGGGCTGCGCTTTGTTTGGCTGCCGCCGCAATATGAGTCAACAGGGAAAGCCGCCAATTTCCTGCTCGACAAGTTTGATCCTACTAAAGCTTCTCGGCTTTTCCGCCCGGTTTGTATCAATGGCGTAGCGACCTGTGCTGCCGGTAGCGCCAATCGACGTGCCGTTGACCCGGCGGTTCTCGCCGGTGGTGTTCCCCTGACTACAGCAAATACTTTGATTGACTTATACGTTGGGCGAATAGTTCCGAACTCGGGTAATTTCACCAATGGTCTCCTCACCGCCGGTCAGGGAATTTCCAAATATCTCGTCAAAGATAATGGCGTCCAATTAGCGCCGCGGTTCGGTGTCGCTTACGATCTTACCGGCAAACATAACTTTATTGTGCGCGCCGGTTTCGGGATTTTTTATGATCGTACGCAGGGCAATCTCGTTTTCGACCAGGTTCAAAATCCACCTAATAATATCTCATCAACGATAAATTTAGGACGGCTTCAGGACGTCTCTGCCAATAATGTTTTGCTTTCTCCACCTACTCTAAGAGCTCTTCAGCCGGATGCTAAACTACCTAAGAATTATGCGTTCAACGTGGGCATTCAGTACAAACTTCCGCTTGACGCGGTTCTTGATGTTTCTTATGTTGGTTCACTCGGCCACAATTTACCGACGTTTCGCAATATCAATGCTGTTCCTTACGGCGCGGCATATCTGCCCCAAAACCAGGATCCAACCCGAAATCTGGCTGCCGGGATACCCGGCTCCAATGCTTTGCCGGCGGACCTTTTGGCTCCGTATCAGGGATTTAGCAACAACAATATCGTTTATATCGAGTACCTCGAAAAGTCCAATTACAATTCCATGCAAGCTTCGATCAATCGCCGATTTTCAAGAGGGTTGTTGATCCGCGGAAGCTACACCTGGAGCAAAGCTCTCGGCGCTTACAGTGACGATCAGACTTTTGCGCGGATCGATCGGAACGACCACTTCTTTTACGCTCCGCAAAACTTTGACCGCCGGCATAATCTAAGTGTCAACTGGGTCTATGAATTGCCGAAACCGACGCATAATAAATATCTCGGTTATATCGCCAACGATTGGCAGCTGTCGGGCGTTTTCCACTATCAGAGCGGTGCTCCTTATAGCATCGGATTTAGTGTCGCGGGCTATGGAAATCAGAATTTGACCGGCTCACCGACAGAGGGAGCGCGAATAGATGTAACCGTATTTCAGGCACCCAGCGTTGGAAGCAAAGGGCTCGAGTCAGGACGTAATTATTTGACTTTGCCGCCGCTCAACAATTGGGACCTCTCGTTATCGAAGCGTTTTGTTTTCGGCGAGCATTACAAGTTCGAAGCCAGGCTCGATGCTTTTAACGCTTTGAACCACACGCAGTTTAACGGCATCAACACAACGGCTAACTTCGCCAGCCCCGGCAGTACCGTAATTACCAATCTTGCGAATTCGACGACAAACCTGAACGGCTTCGGCGCGATAAATTCGATTCGCCCGCCGCGTAACCTGCAGTGGATGCTTCGTTTCGAATTCTAGTCGGATAAGCATAGCCGGAGAATGATCAGTAATAGATTCTGATACTTCTCCGGCTATTTTTTATTTAGATGGTCGATATCCCGCATCATAAATCTCTTCAGCACACAGGGCAAATCGTCCGGTTGAAACTCTAAAATGAAATAGATGCTCCAATTGTTTATTAAAATGAACCGCTTCAAATGGCTTCTCGTGCTTTTGCTGCTCGCAACTCCCATCAGTGCCCAGTCCTACTACCCACTAAGACTCGACGATCCGAACGCTGTGTATCTCACGCCGGAAAACTTCCCAGTGCACGCCGACGGTGTTACCGACGACACTGAGGCACTGCAGTCCGCTATTAACAAGGTGCAGGAAACCACCGGGGAAGGTATTGTCTTCGTTCCCTCGGGTCGTTACCGGCTGACGACAACCGTGTATGTGTGGGGGGGAATTCGAGTGATCGGATTTGGTCCGACGCGGCCGGTGCTCGTGCTTCGCGAGAACACGCCGGGCTACACCGACAAGACGCAGGAAAAGTACATGGTCTTCTTCTCCGGCTCTCGCCTGGGCACGCGACCGGGCGGAGGAACGGCCACAGCACCAGGCATCAATCCGGGTGCGGGTCGCGCCGGCACGCCACGTGACGCGGGTGCCGGCACGTTCTACTCCGCGATGAGCAATGTGGACATCGAGATCGGTGACGACAACGCGGGTGCTGTCGGCGTGCGGGGACGGTACGCTCAACACTCGTTCCTCGCTCACATGAACTTTCGCATCGGATCAGGACTCTCGGGCGTGCACGACACCGGCAACGTCATGGAAGATGTACACTTCTATGGCGGCGATTACGGAATCTGGACACAAACACCTTCACCGAGTTGGCAGTTCACAGCCGTGGATGCCACGTTCGACGGACAGCGCGTGACAGCCATCCGTGAGCGCGCCGCCGGACTCACACTTATTCGTCCACGTTTCAAGAACGTGCCCAGCGCGGTTACCATCGAGTCGACGTTCCATGACGAACTATGGATCAGGAACGGACGCATGGAGAATGTAGCCGGCCCGGCTATAGTCATCAGCGACGAGAAGAACTCGCAGACTCAGATCAACATGGAGAACATCATCTGTGATGGCGTGCCCGTGTTCGCGAAGTATGATGAGAGCGGACGTCAGGTCGCAGGTACCGGCAGGCATTACGAAGTCAAGACATTCTCATATGGACTTAGCTATTCTAATCTGCGCGCGTCACCCGAGACACGACAGGTGTTCGAGACTTCGCCACTCGCATCACTGCCGACTCCTTTTACGTCCGATCTGCCCGATCTGCCAGCGCGAGACAAGTGGGTGAACATACGTTCTCTGGGGGCAAAGGGCGACGGTATCAGCGATGATACCGAAGTCTTCCGCAAAGCTATCGCCGGTTATCGCTCGATCTATATTCCTTCCGGCTACTATGTTGTTACCGACACCCTGACGCTAAGATCCGACACGGCTCTCATCGGGATGCATCCAAACCGGACCCAGATCATCGTGCCGGATCGGACACCGGCGTTTCAGGGCGTCGGCGGACCAAAACCGCTGATCGAAGCTCCGAAGGGCGGCACGAATATCCTTTTTGGTATAGGCCTCTACA
>WNFS01000020.1_pt1 | contig 113905 bp, 94 predicted proteins | sample 5400141 | NCBI WGS metagenome assembly WNFS01 (sample SAMN13153358, study PRJNA577476) | soil metagenome | isolation source: 60 cm saprolite under Madrone tree | place: USA:California | collected 2016-06-14 | reverse complement strand
CTTCATCACGTAGTTTGCAGACACGTAGGGCCAGTAGCGGATATCGAAGCCCCAGGATCGCCAGAGCCGACATCGCCGCCAGCATGCAGTGGACGACTCCCTGCATCAGGGTCCACGGCTTTTCGTGGTGGATTATTCCCGGCCATATCACCATGCCGAGCCCCACGACCAGAAGAAGGTACTGCCCTCAGGGCATAGAGCCGCAACACCGATACCTGGGTCATTTCTGGCGCCCCCCTTTTCCTCGATCAATGCTATCGCGCCCCCGCGCCGGTGTCCTCCTCGCGAGCGGCGACCGCAAGGTCGACTACGCTGGAACGCCGCGCACTGCCGCCGAGGTTCATGCGATGTCTCTGGCCAATCTTCAGGGCGAGTACGCGCGAGTAGTCAGCACGGCTAAGGCACTGCGCATGCTTTAGTCGGCTGGGAAGCGGCTGAAAGTGCTTGCGTCGGTGGGAGGGGAATCCGAGGACGCTCGTTCAGGAAAGCCTTACCCTAGCCGTCTTTCGAATATCCCCAAGCCAGGAGAATTCCATGCTCAAGTACGCATTGTTCGCCCGCCTCGAAGCCAAGCCGGGCAAGGAAGGCGACGTGGCAAAGTTTCTTCAAACCGGATTGGAACTCGCCACCAGGGAGGCCGGAACACCGGTCTGGTTCGCCTTGAAACTGGGGCCCACCACGTTCGGGATATTCGATGCATTTGCCGACGAAGCAGGCCGGCAGGCTCATCTGACCGGCCCCATCGCGCAAGCGCTGATGGCGCAGGCTCCCACCTTGTTTTCGAAACCTCCCTCGATCGAGCGGCTCGACGTGCTGGGCGCCAAGATTCCGGCGTGAGCCGCTCCGGGGCGATGCAAGGCGCGTTGCGATGACCGTTTCGATCGTTCAGCTGGGCTCGCCGCGGGCGCCGGACGAAGGTCTTCGGATCGGAACGGTCAGACGGCCTCCGCGTGGGGTGCCCAAGGCGGATTACGCCGCTCGGGACTTCTACGACGTCTGGTTGCCTGCCCTGTCGCCGAGTGCGAATCTGGTCGCGCAAGGCAAGTCGGCGGTCGATTCCGCGTCGTGGCAGGGCTTCCGGCGCAAGTTCAGGACCGAGATGAACCAGCCCGACGCCGCAAGGATTCTCGATCTGCTGGCGGCGCTGTCGCACAGGGCGAATCTTTCGGTGGGTTGCTATTGCGAGGACGAAGCCCGCTGCCACCGCGGTGTGCTGAGGGAACTGCTGGTCGAGCGGGGTGCAAGGGTCGCCTAGTTCGCGCGTCTGGCAAGCTCGAGCGTGTTGGTGACTGGAAGCCTTCGTCACTTCCCATTGCGGGCAAGAGGAGGTGTCACCGTGCTCAGCCCCCGCGAGTTCGTCGACCGGCTGAGACTGAGCAAGCGATAGGCCGGCCGCGCACCGCCGACGATCAGCAACAGTTCGGTCATCGCGCGGACTCCTTCGCGTGGCTCAACGAATCGACCCGCACGCCGAGCAGACGGATGCGGCGATCCAGCTCGACCCGCTTCAGGCAGGTGCCTGCCGCCAGCCGGATCGCGCGCGCGTCGTCGGTCGGGGCATCGAGCGTGCGCGCGCGCGTGACCGTGCGGAAATCCTCGAAGCGCAGCTTCAGCCCCACCGTGCGGCCCACATAGTGCTTGCGCCGTAGATCGGCGCCGACCTGCGCGCACAGCTCGGTGAAGATGCGACCGAGCGCGGCGCGGTCGCGCACCGGGTGCAGGTCGCGGTCGAACGTGGTCTCGCGGCTGATCGACTTGGGCTCGCTGACCACCTGAACTTCGCTCGCATCGCTGCCGTGCGAGGCCTCGTGGAGCCAGCGACCGTGGCTGGCACCGAAATTGGCCGCCAGCCAGGCCGGGTCCGCGTGCGCCAGATCCCCGATGGTCCGGATCCCGAGCAGCTGCAGGCGCACATTGGCCTTCGGTCCGACGCCGTTGAGGCGCCGCACCGCTAGGGGCCAGATGCGCGAGGCGATGTCCGCCTCGGTGACCACGGTCAGCCCGTCCGGCTTGTCGAGCTCGGACGCCAGCTTGGCCAGCAGCTTGTTCGGCGCCAGACCGATCGAGCAGGTCAGTCCCGTCGCGGACCGCACCGCGTGCTTCAATTCCGCAGCCACTTCGCGCGCGCACCACCAGGCGTCCTCGATCGATTCGATCCGGGGAACGACCTCCTCGGTCAGATCCAGGTAGATCTCGTCGATGCCCCGATCCTCCACCCGGGGAGCGACTGCCCTGGCGGCTGCCTTGAACAGCCTCGAGTAGCGCCGGTACTGATCGAAGTCGGCCGGCAGCAGCACCGCATCGGGCGCCAGGTGCGCGGCCTTCATCAGCCCCATCGCCGAATGCACGCCGAGCTCACGCGCCTCGTAGGTTGCGGTGGTGGCGACGCCACGCCCGCTGTAGTCGCGCAGCCGCGCGAAGCGGCGCTGCGACTGGCCGGTGGCTGGATCGATCACGGTGACCGGTTGATGGGCGTGCCAACCGCCCACGACGACCGGCAGTCCGTGCAACTCGGGGTAGCGCAGCAGCTCGACCGACGCGAAGAACGCGTCCATGTCGAGGTGGGCGATAATTCGCGGTGCACTCGCAGTCATGGGGTGCCTGAAACCACTCGACGAGTTTACGTGCGCAAATTCCTCCGAGGCCCATTCCGATGAGCGATTTCAACAGCCAGCATAATCGAGCGGTCTGGTTCGACATCCCCACGATCGACCTGGAACGCGCGGCCTCGTTCTATCGCGCCGTGCTCGGGATCCAGATGCACCGTGAGCAGTTCCAGGACAGCGCCTTTTACGTGCTCGACCATGCCGGCGGCAACGGCGGCTGTCTCGTCACCAGCCCGCCAGAAGTCGGCGCGGGCGGAGTTCTGGTGTACCTGAACGTGGACGGCCGGATCCGCGAGGCGGTCAAACAGGCCGGGCAGCGCGGCGGGAAAATTCTCGAGCCGATCCATCCGATCGGCCCGCATGGCTTCCGCGCGATCGTGCTGGATTGCGAGGGCAACCGGGTCGCGCTGCATTCTCAGCGCGACACCTGATATCAGAGACGACTGAGCTGCGCCAGGCGCGCCTCGCGCAGCGCGCGCGCGATCGCCACCGGATCGTCTTCGTGCCGCGCGGCGATGGCTCCGGCATCGATCCGTCGCACTGCGGCCAGCGCCGAGCGCCAGGCGTCTGCGGGCGAGCCGGTCAGCGTCTCGAAGGCGGCCAGCAGCAACTCGAACCGCTCCGGGCGCCGCATTGCGTCAGCCCGCTCCAGCACCTGCAGGCGTTCCAGCGCGGTGGCGGCGCGTTCCAGACCTGGGCGTAGCTCGATCAGCAGGCGCGCCAGTTGCACGCTGTCCTGGTCCGCGCGCAACCGGCTCAACAGTTGATCCAGCGCCTCGGTCGAAGGCAGACCGCTCGCCAGGATCGCAAACCGTGCCGCCAGCGGCAGCCCCCGATCAGCCGCGCGGTCCAGCGCGGCGAGCACGTCGGGGCCAGCGGCAAGCTGCGGCGCCCAGCGCTGCGGCAGCCCGCACTGGTAGAGCACCTCGATCATCCGGGACGGACGCGCTTCCAGCAGCCCGCGCGCCAGCTCCTGCCAGGCCCGCTCGGGCACCAGCGCGTCGGCCTCGCCCTGTTGCACGATGCGGCGCGCCAGCTCCAGCGTTTCGGGAGCGATGCCGAAGTCGGAAAAACGGGCCGCGAATCGAGCCAGCCGAAGGATCCGGACCGGATCCTCGACGAATGCCGGTCCCACGTGCCGCAGCACGCGCGCCCGCAGGTCGCTCTGCCCGCCGAACGGGTCGATCAGTCGACCCTCGTGATCGAGCGCCATCGCGTTGATCGTCAGATCGCGGCGGCCCAGGTCCTGCTCGAGCGTCACATCGGGGGCGGCGTGCACGACGAAACCGCGATAGCCCGGAGCCGACTTGCGCTCGGTTCGGGCCAGCGCGTACTCCTCGTGGGTCTGCGGATGAAGAAACACCGGGAAGTCCCGGCCGACGGGTCGGAAGCCGAGCGCAAGCATCTCATCCGGTGTGCCGCCGACGACCACCCAATCGCGATCGCCCTCGCCGTGCGGCCGCCCCAGCAGCTGGTCGCGCACCCAACCGCCGACCGTGTAGACCTGCATCAGCGGCGCGCGCGAGCGCGATAGCCGCTGAAACGCGTGCGTGGGTGCAGCCCGGCCAGATACAGCACCGCTTCGGGCTCCATCGGCGTGGGACGGATGCCCAACTCCGGTGCGGGCCAGTACGGCTGCCGCGACGCGACACTGTCGATCTTCAGCGAATCGAGGTTGTCGCGCGACATCACCGGCCCGCCCGGCAGGTGTTCGAACACCCAGGCCATCAGTTTCGCCAGCAGATCCGGCAGACCCAGCACGGGGCGCGGATGGCCGCTTGCGCGCGCCGCAAACTTGACCAGCTCGCGCAGCGTGTAGATGCGCGGGCCGCATAGCTCGTAGGTGCGCCCATACGTTTCGACGCTGTCGAGCGCATTGACGATGGCCGACGCGACGTCGGCAACCCAGACCGGCTGAAAGCGGGTGCCGGCCCGGCCGACCGCCAGCACCGGAAGCCAGCGGGCCATGTGCGCGAACAGATTCAGGAACCGGTCCTCGCGCCCGAACACGACCGACGGCCGCAATACGGTCGTCTCGACCAGCGACGAGGCCTGCGCGGCGCGCTCGCCGTCGCCCTTGCTGCGCAGGTACATCGAAGGTCCCTTCGGATCGGCCCCGAGCGCGCTCATATGCAGCAGACGCCGTACACCGTAGCGCTCGCAAGCGGCCACGATCCGGCGCGGAAGCTCGACGTGGGCCTGCAGGAACTGCGAGCCGTACGAAGCGCTCGCGGCCGGTGGATAGTCGCCGTGCAGGATCCCGACCAGGTTGATCACGGCATCGCAGTCGGCCACCAGGCGGCCGAGGGTGACCGGGTCGTGTACGTCCGCCTCGATCACTTCCGCCGTCGGCAGCAAGATCAATTCCTTGATCCGGTCGCGACGCCGCGTCGGAATCACCACGCTCGCCACGCGCGCAACCAGCCGGTCGACCACGTAGTGACCGATGAATCCGCCGCCGCCCAGCACCAGGATCCGTTGATGTTTCATGGCTGTCGAAGTCCGATCGATGGGCGGGGGCCAGGCACGTGTGATTCTAAGCGCGCCGCGATGCGCGCGCCGCGCCGGCTCAGGGCAGGTCGGTGTCGGCCGGCATGTTGGACGACACCGGTCTGAGCAGCGACTTCAGGTCCACGCCCGTGCGGCCTTCCAGAGCGGCGTAGATCATCGTGTTGAGCAGCACTCTTTGCACGTAATTGCGCGTTTCGTTCAGAGGGATCGTTTCGACGAAAACGGCGCCATCCATCGGCGCCTTCAGCGTGGCGCGCCACTGTCGCAGGCGGCGCGGGCCCGCGTTGTAGGCGGCCGAAGCGAGCAGCGCCTCTCCGCCCTGATCGTCGTACACCAGCTTCAGATAGGTCGCACCGAGACGCAGATTGACGTCGGCCTCGTTGATCCGGGACGGCTGATAGTCCTGCAAGCCGATGCGCCGCGCGACGTAGCCCGCCGTTCGCGGCAGCAACTGCATCAGGCCCTGGGCCCCCGATCCGGATCGCGCGTCCTCCACGAAGCGCGACTCCTGGCGGATCAGCCCGTAGATCCAGGACTGGTCGATCCCGAGCGACTGCGCGAGCTCGGACAGGGTGCGCCGGTACGGCGTCGGAAAACGCTGCTGTAAATCGACCTCGCTGCGCGCGCGGTCGGAGGTCGCGATCATCCGGTCCAGCACGCCTTGACGGCGCGCGTATTCAGCGGCGGCGCGCAGCTCGTGGTCGTTCATTCCGCGCAGCTGCCAGCTCCACTCGTGATTGCCCTCTTCGCGCAGACCGAGCCGGTACAACTTCAAGGCCCGGACGAATCCGGGGCGGGCCTCCATCGCGGCAATTTCTTCCTCGCCGATCGGTGGCGGTGCCGCGGGCAGCTCGAGCGGTCGCCCGATCTCCTCGGCGGCCAGCCGGGGATAGAAGCCGAACGCGCCGGCGATCGATTCGAAGCGCTGCCGAGCGCCCGCGATGTCGCCGCGCGCCATCCGCGCGCGCCCATCCCAGTAAGTCCAGACCGCTTCGTGCTGCTGGTCGGCCGTCATCCGGGCCAGCGCGTTGCCCAGCTCGGACCAGTCGGGTCCGCCGGGCGCGTGCAGCGCGGCGCGGGCCTGCCATTCGAGTGTCTCGCCCGAGCGGGAAAAGCCCGCCTCGGGGGCAAGCTCGGGTCCGGCCCGCCGGAACCACTCTTGCGCCTGCGGCAGCAGCTTCATCGTCGCGATTTCGCCCAGGCGGCCCCACAGCACGCCTCGCTGATGCGGCGTCAGGGCCGGGTCGAGCCGTTCAGCCAGCTCGCCTGCACGCGGCGGATTCTCGCGCGCCAGCAGCGTGATCGCGATCAAGGCGATCTCACGATGGGCCGAACCCGGATCGCGTTCGCGCGCGGCCAGCCAATCGCCCGGATGGTCGAGCGCCTGTCGCACCTGCGCCAGCGTCGATTCGTCCAGCCGGGCCAGGCTCGAGCGCGCGGCGGCGATCTGGCCGCGGCCGATCAGCGCGCGCAGGCGCTCCCAGATCGACAGGCGGCCGTCGTCGATCAGCCGTTCGGCCAGCGCCGTGCAACCGTCGCCGCCGGGGTCGGCGGTGGAGCTGAGCTGGCGACGCGCCTCGCGCGCCAGCTCGTCGCGGCGTCCCCCCGCCTCCAGCGCGTAGCCGGTCAGCGTCGCATAGCAGCGGATCTGCAGGTCATCGCGATTCCAGATCTGCTCGCGCAGTTGCCCCTGGAACGTCGCGTAGTCGCCGCGCGCACCCAGCGCGAGCAGCCAGTCGGCACGCAGACGGTCGGCGAGATAGGTTCCCGGATAGCGCTCGAAGAATGCGCGCACCGCGGCGGCATCGTCTTCGCCGGTGCGCGCCTGCAGCGAAACTTTCCAGTACTCGTAGTACGTCTCGAGCAGGTGCCCGGCGATGCGCGGCGCCAGCGACACCAGCAGATCGCGATCGCCGTTGCGGGCTGCCTCGTGTGCCTCCAGCAGCGCTTCGTCGGACGGAACCGACGGCGCAGCCGAAGACGCTTCGGCCGGTGCCTGATCGCGGCCAGACGGCTGCGCGTCAGCGCGGCACGCAACACCCAGCGCGATCGCCACCGTGATTAAACTAACCACCCACTGCATACACGGTACTGCCATCGTTCACTGTGGCTGTCAGGCTAGCACAGCCGCAGCCGCCGACAATGATCGAAATGAAGGCAAGCCCGCCCGAATCGGGGCCGCCAGCGGCCCGTCCGAAGCGCTACGTGGACCCGCTGCGCGCGCAGTGGCGTCGCGAACTGCGCGCGGCGCGCGACGCGCTGGCCGATCGAACGCAGCGTGAGACGCAGCTTCTGGCGCGGGTCGAACAATGGCTCCAGAGCGTCGATGTGAGCCGGCTGGGCTTCTTCTGGCCGACACGGGCCGAGCCCGACTTGTCGGCTCTGGTGGGGCGGTGGCTGCAGGCGCACCCGTCGCGCATCGCGGCGCTGCCGGTGATCGACGGCGAGCTGCTGCGTTTTGCCCCGTGGTCGCCCGGCACCGCGCTGGTGTCGGGTCCGTTCGACGTCCAGATTCCCGATACGGAGCAACGGATCGATCCGCAATTGCTGTTGATCCCGTGCGTGGGCATCGATCGCCTGCGTTACCGGCTGGGCTATGGCGGCGGCTACTACGACCGCACGCTGGCGGCGATGTCACCGCGCCCGATCACGGTCGGCGTCGGTTTCGATTGCGCAAGAATCGAAACGATCGATCCGAAGCCGCACGATCTGAGGCTGGATGTGGCGATGACGGAGTCAGGCGCCTGGTAGCAACGTCAGGCCTGGCGCGCCGGCGTGCGTTTGAACTCCTCGAGCAGCCAGTTGCGCAACTCGATCACCGCGGCGCGGTCGCGCGAGGCTTCATTCACGATCAGGTACATGCCGTAGCCGGTCGGAGCGCGAATCTCGGGAAATGGCGTGGTCAGCAGGCCGCTGGCGACCATTTCCTCGCGAAACGGCCGGTACGCCAGCACCACGCCCTGCCCGCGGGCGGCCGCCGACATCGACTGATCGATGTACGCAACGACCATCACCGGCGAATTCGCTTCGCTGCCGGCCTGGACCCCCGCAAATTCGAACCAGCGCATCCACGAGCTCAGCACATCGCCCGGTATATCGTCCTCGATCTCGATCAGCGGCAGTTTCAACAGGTCTGCGGGCGACTGCAGCCGCCCGCCGTACCGGTTCAGCAGCTCGGCGCTCAGTGCCGGGGTGACGTCCTCCACCAGCAGCGCAACCGCGCCGGGCGGCGCATCCTGCGGCGGGCACCGCCGCAGCGCGATGTCGATGCCCTCGGCCTCCAGGTCGACGCGCCTGCCCTGCGCGTCGATCCGGATCTCGACGCCGGGGTGGGCGCGCTGGAAGGCCGCCAGCCGCGGCACCAGCCACAGCGACGCGAACGACGGATAGGTGGTGACCACCACACGCGGCGATGCGGTCTGGCCCCGGATGTCGTCGACCGTCCGGTCCACCACGCTCAGGGCCTGCCGGGTGCTGCGTGCGAGGCGCTCTCCGGCAGGAGTCAGCAGCAGTTCGCGGGTCTTACGAACGAACAGGCGGTACCCGAGATCGGTTTCAAGGGCCGCCACCTGCCGGCTGACGGCCGACTGGGTCAGGTGCAACTCGGCGGCCGCGTGGGTGAAGGACAGGTGGCGTGCCGCCGACTCGAAGCCGCGCAATGCGGCCAGTCCGATCGGACGCTTGCGCGCCGGCCGGCGCGATCCGGCCGGTGCGCCCGCGTCTTTACCCGATGCTGTCGCGGCGCGCGCCATGGATGCGGATTGTGCATGGATAAGTCCCGTGTGGGAATCCCTACCCGATCGCAACCAGCGCCAGCGAGCCCGCCATCAGCAGCGATACGGGCGCGAACAGCGCGGCCACGAACAGCAGGTCGTCGAGAGAGCGGAAAGTGCGCAGCGTGTTCATAAAAACCTCCGTTTAGAAGCAGCGACGCCAGATTGCGCGCGGCGGAGGCTCGCGACAAGCGAAATGATCGAATCGCATGCATGCACTTCACGCATGCATAGACTCTCTCGGTCTGGCGCCAGGCCGGGATTGCAGCGCCCAGGTCGCGCTCCGGGTCTCGTTCGGCCCCGATCGAGCGCAGCATGCGAGCGCGCCGTCGCTCGTGGACGGGTCGATGGCCGGGTTCTGAAGCTGCGCGGCGCGTCAGCCGACTGCGGTGCGCTTTTTCTTTTCCGGATCGTCGAACGGCAGCGTGTGCGAGATCGCCAAGGCCCTGAGCTTCTTGCCGCGGACCTCGAGCTTCGCGCCGTGCACGGCCGCTGCCGTGTCCAGCCGCGCGATCGCCATCGACTTCTTCGTCAACGGCGAAACCATTGCGCAGGTCACCACGCCGACTTTCTTGCCGTCCGCAAGGATCTCGTCGCCCGCGTCGGCGGCGGTCGTGCCCTCGATCAGAATGCCGAAGATCCGGAAGCGCTCCTTGCCCTTGAGACGGTAATGCGGCTCGGCGCCGCGGAAATCCGTCTTGCCGGGGCTCACCGTGAAATCGAGCCCCAGTTCCCACAGCGAGTCGCCCGGGGGGTCCCTGTCGAAGGGGTGCATCTGCGACATGTCGTAGGGAAAGAACAGCAGATAGCTTTCGACCCGCAGCCAGTCGAGCGTCGTGAAGCAGGTCGGCACGATGCCCAGCGGCTTGCCCTCGGACAGGATCGTGTCCCAGATCAGGCCTGCGTCCTCGCCCTTGCAGAAGATCTCGTAGCCGCGCTCGCCGCTGTAGCCCGTGCGCGAGATCGTGACCGGCCGTCCGAACAGGGTCGCCGGCATGTGATGGAAGTACTTCAGGTCGCGGATCCCCGGAACGTGCCGGGCCAGGAAGTCCACCGCGACCGGACCTTGCAGCGACAGATCGTGCAGGTCGTCATCGACGATCAGCGCGGCGTTGCGGCCGACCACCAGGTTCGTCAGCGTCTCGTGTCCGGCGCCGCTGCCGTGGACGAACATCCAGGCGTTCGGTCCCATCCGGAACAGCACGCAGTCCTCGATGAAATGGCCGCTCTCGTTCAGCATGCACCCGTAGGCCGACTTTCCCGGGTAGATCCTGCTGACGTCGCGGGTCGTCGCGTAATTGAGTACGGCCGAGGAATGCGGCCCCACCACGTACATCTTCTTCAGTCCCGACACGTCCATCAGGCCGGCTCTGGTGCGGATCGCGACGTGGTCCTGGTTGATGTCGTGCGAGTAGGTCCACGCCGTGCCCATTCCGTTCCAGTCCTCCAGCTTGGAGCCGAGAGCACGGTGGCGGTCCGCCAGGGCCGAATAGCGCCAGGTCAAGGGCATGACGATTCTCCTCAGGGTTTTGCGCGCGCCGGCGGGTCTGGTTCGCTGGAATCAATAGACCGCCAGCCGGTGGGTGACGTAGACGACCACGGTGCCCGCCGCCAGCGCTGCGTAAGGCAGCCATCCGGCCCGACGCTTCAGACGCGTGCCGTCGCTCAACTCCAGCTCCTCCAGCATGGAGTCCGGAAACCGGCCCCTGTCCTGCAGATAGTGGCGATAGCAGAAAATCGGAACGATCAGCGTGGCGAACAGCAGGCCGGTCCTGAGCGTGCCCTCGCCGTACACGTCGGCGCCCATGCCCACGAAGGCCAGGTTCACGAACGACAGCGCCGTGCCGGCGGCGATGATCGCGGTCGGAGCCCTCCACGGGCGCTCCTGGTCGGGCCGATCCATCCGGTGGATCCAGCCGGCATTCAGGTTCAGGAAGTTGAAGATCAGGTAGCCGATATTCGAGGCGCCGAGCACGAACACGTAGTCCGACATCAGCAGCAGCAGCAGGTTGAACCCCAGGTTGGTCAGCATCGCGTTGCTCGGGGCGCCGTGCTCGTTGACCTTGGACAGGTAGCGCGGCAGCCAGCCGTCCAGAGAAGCCTGATACAGCGTGCGCGATGTGCCGGCCAGCGACGTCATGATCGACAGCACGATTGCCAGGATCATCATCACGACCACCACGGCGCCTCCGATCCGCCCGCCGTGAACCATCTTGGCCATCACCGCGGCGACCCCGGCGCCGCTGTAGATGTCCGGCGCCAGCATGCCGCTGTACACGGCCGGCGTCACGACCTGCCCGGCCGCATCCAGTTCGGCCGGCTTCACGAGTTCACCCAGCCCGAGGTAGCCCTGGAACGCGAACGGCACCAGCGTGTAGGCGGCGATGCACAGCAATCCGGAATAGAAGATCGCCTTGAACGTATCGGACTTCGGATTCTTGAACTCGCCCGTGTAGCACACCGCGGTCTCGAAACCGTAGGTCGACCAGGCCGCCAGGAACATGCCGCCGGCGATCACGGTCCAGCCGGCCATGTTCCAGGCGCCCTCGATCACATCGCCGTGCGCATCGTGCGCGATCGGTACCACCGGCAGGAAATTGGCCTTGACGACGTCGCCCGTGACGAGCGGCAGAACACCGATCAGCAGCAGCGGGATCATGGCCGAGACGCCGATGATCTTGGTCGTGTTCGCGGAGCGCAGGATGCCGCCGTCCTGGATCAGCTTGACCGCGATCAGAATGACGGCGCCCAGGATGAAGGTCGCGTTGATCCGGATCGTCAGGCCGCTCTTGACGGCGCCCAGATCGAACAGCGTGATCTGCCAGGTATTGATCAACGAATCGGGGGCAAACAGCCCGGTCAATATATAGCCCGCCGCCAGGCCGGAACCGATCGCCAGGACCGGAGACCAGGCGAAGCAATTGCACCAGACCGACAGCGGGGCGACGATCTTGCTGTATCGGACCCAGGCGATCGCCCCATACACGGAAGTGCCGCCCGACTTGTGCGGGAACAGCCCCGCGATCTCGGCATACGTGAACGACTGGATGAAACCCATCGCGATCGACGCTGCGAAGACGATCCAGGTCGGCTTGCCGACCGTGGCGGCTACGGCGCCAATCGAGAACAGGACCAGGGGCGGCACACCGCTTGCCACCCAGAATGCGCCGGTCCAGTCGATGCCGCGCGTCAAGCCGGTCGACGTGGGCTCGGCCACCGGCGCGGAGGCTGGCGCATTCGTGTCGGCACTGCTCAACGGGTTGCCTCCTGTCGGATCGGGGATTATCGAGACGGGCTCGACGCCGGAACATGCTCAAGAGTGGTTACCACCAAAGTATTATCTGCGAGGGAGTCTCAGGCGGCGGGCGGAAGACCGAGGCGCGACCAGATCGCCAGCGTCGGCTCGGCCAGGTTCATCGTGTAGAAGTGCAGGCCCGGCGCACCTTCGGCCAGCAGGCGCTCGCACAGCGACGCCACCACATCCAGGCCGAAGGCCCGGATCGATTCGCGATCGTCGCCGAAACCCTCCAGGCGGCGCCGCATCCAGCGCGGAATCTCGGCACCGCAGGCGTCGGAGAAGCGCGCGAGCTGCAAAAAGTTCGTGATCGGCATCACGCCCGGCACGATCGGCTCGCGTATGCCGGCACGCCGCGCATCCTGCACGAAGCGCAGGTAGGCCTCGGGATTGAAGAAATACTGAGTAATCGCCGAATCGGCCCCGGCGCGCATCTTGAGCACGAAGTTGGCCAGATCCTCGGCCGCGGTACGGGACTGCGGATGCACTTCGGGATAGGCGGCCACTTCGATGTGGAACCAGCGGTCGGTTTCGGCGCGCACGAATGCGACCAGATCGCTCGCGTATCGGAACCGCCTCGAGCCGGCCGCCATGCCGGACGGCAGATCACCGCGCAAAGCGACCAGCCGCCGGATGCCGGCCTGCTGGTAGGCGTGCAGCAGCTGGCGGATTGATTGCTCGTTGCTGCCGATGCAGGAGATGTGGGGCGCGACGGGCAACCCGGAGGCGTGCATCTCGAGCACCGTATTGACGGTTCCCTCGCGCGTGGAGCCGCCGGCGCCGTACGTGACGGAGAAAAAGTGCGGCCGGACCTGCGCCAGCCGAGCCCAGGCAGCGCGCAGTTTCCCGGCCGCCTCGTCCGACTTGGGCGGGAAGAACTCGAAACTGAAGGTGCATTGGACCGTGCTCATCGCAAGCGAGGTGGTCGCAAGCTCAGCCGGCAGGTCCCTGCTGGCGCCGCACCAGCAGCCACAGCAGCGCGGTCAGCACGGAGTAGACCAGGGCCCCGAGCACGCCGCTCCAGAAGCCGCGAACCTCGAAACCGCTGATCAGCCCCGACACGGCCCAGAACAGCAGACCGTTGATCACCAACAGGAACAGGCCCAGCGTCAGGATCGTCACCGGCAGCGTCAGCAGCACCAGGATCGGTTTGACGACCGCGTTGGCCAGGCCCAGCAGCACGGCCGCAACCAGTGCGGCGACCGGGTCGCTCACGGAAACGCCCGGCACCACGTGCGCAACGATCAGCAACGCGATCGCGTTCAGAACCCAATGCAGCAGCAGCCACATGGCCGGCGAGCGTCCGGGATCAGTACCGGTAATGCTCCGGCTTGTACGGGCCGGCCCGGTCGACCCCGATGTAGCGGGCCTGCGCATCGGTGAGCTCGGTCAGCCGCACGCCGAGCTTGGTCAGCTGCAGCCTGGCCACCTTCTCGTCCAGGCGCTTGGGCAGCACGTGAACGCCGAGCGGATACTGCCGCGCGTTCGTGAACAGCTCGATCTGGGCGATCACCTGGTTGGCAAACGAGGAACTCATCACATAGCTCGGGTGGCCGGTGGCGCAACCCAGGTTCACCAGGCGGCCCTCGGCCAGCAGGATGATCCGCTTGCCGTCCGGGAAGATCACGTGATCCACCTGGGGCTTGATGTTCTCCCAGGCGTACTGGCGCAGGCTTGCCACTTCGATCTCGTTGTCGAAGTGGCCGATATTGCACACGATCGCCTGGTTCTTCATGCGTCGCATGTGCTCGTGCGTGATCACGTGGAAGTTGCCCGTGGCCGTGACGAAGATGTCTGCCCGCTCGGCCGCCTCGTCCATCGTGACGACCCGGTAGCCCTCCATCGCGGCCTGCAGCGCGCAGATCGGATCGATCTCGGTGATCCAGACCTGGGCCGCCAGCGCGCGCAGCGCCTGGGCGCAACCCTTGCCCACGTCCCCGTAGCCGCACACGAGCGCCACCTTGCCGGCGATCATCACGTCGGTTGCGCGCTTGATGCCGTCGACCAGCGATTCGCGGCAGCCGTACAGGTTGTCGAACTTGCTCTTGGTGACCGAGTCGTTCACGTTGATCGCCGGAAACTTCAGCCGGCCTTCGGCGGCCATCTGGTAGAGGCGCTTCACGCCGGTCGTCGTTTCCTCCGTCACGCCCCTGATCCTGGCAAGGCGAGTCGAATACCAGGTCGGATCGGTCGACAGGGTGCGATGAATCGCGTCGAACAGCGCCGCCTCTTCCTCGCTGGCCGGGTGCCTGACACAGGTCGGATCGGTTTCCGCCTTCGCACCCAGGTGCAGCAGCAGCGTGGCATCGCCGCCGTCGTCCAGGATCATATTGCTGGTGCCGCCGTCGGGCCACTCGAAGATCCGATGCGTGTAGTCCCAGTATTCGGGCAGCGTTTCCCCCTTGCGGGCAAACACGGCAACGCCGCTGACCGCAACCGCGGCCGCCGCGTGGTCCTGGGTCGAAAAGATGTTGCAGGAAGCCCAGCGCACCTCGGCGCCCAGCGCCCGCAGCGTCTCGATCAGCACCGCGGTCTGGATCGTCATGTGCAGGCTGCCGCTGATGCGGGCGCCGCGCAGCGGTTGCTCGGCCGAGAATTCTTCGCGGATCGCCATCAGCCCCGGCATTTCGGTTTCGGCGATCCGGATCTCCTTGCGGCCCCATTCGGCCAGCGCAAGGTCGGCCACCGCGAAGTCCGCGCCGGCGCCGGTTCGTTCAGGTAATCGGGAGATATCGTATGCGGCGCTCATCTCGCGCCCTCCTTTCGTGCAAGGGTTCGCGAGCGCCGTTGGAACGGACCGGGCCGCCGATCGGAAGCTGGCTGGGCCCGGCGCCTCGAGCCTGGCGGCCGTCGGTCAGGAAGACCCACGGGCCGTCGCAACGCTCCTCGAGGCTCAATTGCGATTATACCGGCGCCGGGGTCAGGTCAAAACAACGGATTCGCACCCGATCGGCCCGTTACTGCAGGTCGTAGATGAAATCGTAGGCCGAGCCCTTGGCGTCGCGCCAATGCAGTTTCATGCTGCCCTTGGCGCCGGCGTACTTGCCGCTACCCCCGGTCACCACGAACGTCGAGTCGCCGGCGTCGTAGAACGGACCCTCGACGGTGATCAGGCCCTGCTTCAGGATCAGGGTCCAGAAGCACTCCCAGCTCTTGCCGACCACGGTGCGCACGCAGTAGCCCTGGTCGGTGCCGACCTGAACCTTGTTGGCGGCGTCGAACACCGGATTGGCGAACACCAGCAGGTCGCCGACGGCGTCGCTCTTTCCGCTCAGATTGATCGTCTTCTCGTCGGTCGGATGCTCGACGACCGTCAGGCGCTGGCCGGCCTGCACGGTTGCAGAAAGCGACAGCAGCACGGCTGCGGCAGCCGCCGCCGAGAGCGCACAAGGCTTCTTGGTTTTCATCGGACCCACTCCATGTTCAGAGACAGACTCGGTGCATCGCCGGCCGGCGCCTGGCCCCGGTCATAGGGCCGCGCGACGATCATGTACACAAGACCCAGGCCCAGCACGACGGCGGTCGTGAACATCACCGAATAGTTGCTCCACCAGGGGTCCTGGGGGCTGCGCGGCCATGCCATGTCGGTGATCGCCAGCACCTGCCAGGCGAGCGCGACGATGTTCACGGGCCAGCCGAGCGCGCCCAGCGAGAACGGGCCGGCCGGCTGCCATCCGCGCAGGCGCGCCATCAGCGCGCCCAGCACGATCATCAGGAACGCCACGTAGATGCCGATCGCCGCGAAATTGATGATCGTGGCCACCGCGTTCGGCAGCCACAACCCGGACACCGCGATGGCGGCCGGAATCGCCCCGGAAAGCACCAACGAGAGGGTCGGCACGTGCGTGCGGGGCGACAGGCGCTTGAGCCATTCGCTGCCGGCGATCATGTCGTCGCGCGCATAGGCGAACACGACGCGGCTGGCCGCAGCCTGCAGGCTCAGGACGCACGAACCGAAGGACACCAGCACGATCGCGATGACGGCGCGGAACCCCCACTCACCCATGGCCGCGCGCAAGGTCGTGGCCACCGGGTCCTTGTCGTCGCCCTTGAGCACGGCGCCGACGTCGGGCACCGCCATCACCAGCGCCAGGCAGACCAGGATCGCCGCGAACCCGCCGACGTAGATCGTCATCCGCATCGCCTTGGGGATCGTACGGCTGGCATTGGGCGTCTCCTCGGCAACGTCGCCGCAGGCCTCGAAGCCGTAGTAGCAGAACATCGGGGCCAGCGCGGCCGCGAAGAACGCCGGCCAGTACGCGCCATCCGGCACCACGCGCCGCGTATCGAACAGCGCCGACCAGTCCTGGTGCCGCGCGAATAGCAGCAGGTAGATGCCGACCGCGATGGCGCCGATCAGCTCGCAGACGAAGCCGAACATCGCCACCTGCGACAGCAGCCGGGTGCCGCTCAGGTTCATCAGCAGCGCCGCCGCGATCATCGCCACCGCAATCGCGGTGGTGACGGCCGGGCTGATGTCGACGCCGATCAGCGTCGCGAAGAACGGCGCCCCGCCGGTCGCCACCGCCGCCACCGTGACCCACAGAGCCCAGACGTAGACCCACCCGGCCATCCAGGCCCAGCGCTTGCCGACCAGGCGGCGCGCCCAGGGATACAAGCCGCCCGAGATCGGGAATTGCGACACGATCTCGCCGAACACCAGGCACACCAGCAGCTGGGCCAGGCCGATCAGCACGTAGGACCACACGATCGGGGGCCCGCCGGTGGAAAAGGACATCGCGAACAGCGTGTAGACGCCGACCACCGGGGACAGGTAGGTGAACCCCAGCGAGAAGTTCTCCCAGATCGACATCGTGCGGTCGAAGTGGGAGGTGTAGCCGAGCGCCTTGAGCTGCCGGGCGTCCTCCTGCGCGGTTTCGCTCACGCGGCGCTCAACCCAGGTTGATCCAGATCGACTTGGTCTGCGTGTGCGCCAGCACGGTTTCGAAGCACTTGTCGCGCCCCTGCCCCGACTGCTTGTAGCCGCCGAACGGCATCGTCATGTCGCCGTGGTCGAAGCAGTTGATCCATACCACGCCGGCCTCGACGTCGCGCGCCAGCCGGTGCGCGGTCGTCAAGTCCGAGGTCCAGATGCTGGCGGCCAGCCCGTAGATCGAATCGTTGGCGATCCGGGTCGCCTCGCCCACGTCCTTGAACGGAATCACCGCGGCCACCGGTCCGAAGATTTCCTCCTGCGCGATCTTCATCGACGACTTCACGCCGGTGAACAGCGTCGGCGCCACGTAGTTTCCCTGCTGAAAGCCGGCCGGCACCGAGCCTCCCATCACGAGCGTCGCGCCGTCGGCCTTGCCGGACTCGATGTAGCCGAGCACGCGTTTTTGCTGCTCCGGCGTCACCAGAGGTCCCATCGTCGTGGCCGGATCGAGCGGATCGCCCGGCTGGAACGACTCGACCGCCCTGGCGCGAAAGCGCTCGATGAAGGTGTCGGCCAGCGACTCCTGCACCAGCAGCCGGGAACCCGCGTTGCAGACCTCGCCCTGGTTGCCGTAGATGCCGTTGACCGCGTAGCGCACGGCGGTGTCCAGGTCGCCCACGTCGCGCAGGATGATCTGCGGCGTCTTGCCGCCGCACTCGGTGCTGACGCGCTTCATGTTCGACTGGCCGGCGTACACCATCATCAGCTTGCCCACCTCGGTCGATCCGGTGAACGCGATCTTGTTCACGTCCATGTGCAGGCCGAGCGCGCGCCCCGCGTCCTCGCCGTAGCCGTTCACTACATTGAACACGCCGTCCGGCACGCCAGCCTCGGCCAGCAGCCTGGCCAGCAGCAGCGCGCTGAGCGGGGACTGCTCCGCCGGCTTCAGCACCACCGAGTTGCCGGCGGCCAGCGCCGGAGCCGCCTTCCAGGAGGCCATCATCAACGGGTAGTTCCACGGCACCACGCAGCCGACCACCCCCAGGGGCTCGCGCGTGATCATGTGCAGCGCGCTCGGGTCGGTGCTGGTGACCGCGCCTTCGATCTTGTCGATCGTCTCGGCAAAATACTGCCAGGTCATCACGCTGCCGGGAACGTCGATGTTGACGAGCTCCGAGATCGGCTTGCCCATGTCCAGGCAGTCGAGCAAGGCCAGATCGTCCGCGTATTGCTCCAGCAATCGTGCAACCTTGAACAGGACGTCCATGCGCGAGCGCGGGGCCATGCGCGACCAGATCCCGCTGCGAAAGGCCTTCTTGGCCGCCGCCACCGCAAGGTCCACATCCTTGGCAGCGCCTTGCGCCACCTCGGCCAGCACCTGGCGCGTGGCAGGGTTCAGCGTCTGGAAGCGCGCGCCGGAGGAGGCGTCGACGAACTTGCCGCCGATGAACAGGCGCGTCTCCGGCTTGACCCGGACGGCCCGTTCATGCCAGTAGCGGGACGAGGTGCGGTCGGTGGCGGTCGCGGTCATGTTCGCTCTCCTGCAGTTGGATTTCGGCCGGCTGCGGGCCCAGGCTGCCTCGCGGGCGCCCGGCAGCGCTGCACGCCGCGGCCACGGCAATCATGCTACGTCATCACTTGGCCCCGACCACGCCGTCTTTCGAAAACAGTTCCACGCCCCCCTTGGCCGTGGCCAGCGCCGCCGTCAGAGGTTCTCGGTCCGGGCGGGGCGACGCGGTGAAGTTGACTCCGTCCTTGCTGTTGATGACGGCACCTTCCAGCCCGACGCCGATCACGCTGCCGTCCGGCGAGAGCGTCAGGTCCGTGATCGACGCCGTCACGCCGCTGGTCAACTCCGACCACGTCTTGCCGGCGTTTGTGCTGCGCCAGATCTTACCGTTCAACCCGGCCACCAGCACCGAATTGTCCGCCAATGCCAGCCCGGCCCAGAACGACCCCTTGTTGCCGGTTTTGATAAGGCTCCAGGTCTGGCCGCCATCGGAGGACTTGAACACCAGGCCGAGCTCGGCCGCGATGTAGAGGATACCGGCCTTGTCGGCAAAGAGCTCGTACAGGTTCGGCCCCGCCTTGTCCGCCCCGGACAGCGTCGGCATCTTGACCGTCTCCCAGGTGGCACCGCCGTCGGCCGTGCGCACGGCCAGCGACCACAGGCCGACCGCGATGCCGTGGCTGGCGTCGGAGAAGTAGACCGAGAACAGCGGCTGGTCGACGCTGGTATCGGTGCGCTGCAGCTTCCAGGTCTCGCCGCCGTCCTCGGTATGCAGGATCTCGCCCCAGTGACCGACCGCCCAGCCCTGCTTGTCGTCGACGAAGCACACCGAGGTCAGCAGCACGCGGGTCGGCACGTCCTTGGCCTGGCGCCAGGTCTTGCCGTCGTCGTCGGACAGGATCACCGTGCCGTGATCGCCGACCGCGACGCTGCGCGACCCGGCCCGTGCCACGGCCAGCATCTGGGCATGGGTCGGGTTGGCCAGGTGCATCGCCGGCAGGTTCTTCAGCTCCTTGGGAAACTTGGTCAGGTCCCCGCCGGCCTCTCCGCCCCCGCCGGCGAACTGCGCCAGCGCGCCGCACGAAGTTGCGGTCAAGGCGACCCACAGCAGGCATGCCGGACCATTGAAGGATCGCATCACAGGTGAAATCATGCCCCGGTCCCTCCGCTCGCTGTCTCAGTGCTGAAGCACGCCCGGGATATGCACGGGCTTGCGGCGCGGGAACAGGCGTTCCAGCACCACCGCCAGCGCCGGCAGCGCGGTCATCGCCATGACCAGGTTGATAATGAACATGAAGGCCAGCAGCTTGCCCATGTCGGCCTGGAACTTCAGCGCCGAGAACGACCAGGTGACGACGCCGATGGCCAGCGTGATCGCGGTGAAGATCGTCGCCATCCCGACCTCCAGGATCGAGTGCTCCAGCGCCGCGACGATCGGCTCGCCCATCGCCATGTGGGACTGCAGCCGGTTATATATATAGAAGGCGTAATCGACCCCGATGCCGACCGCCAGCACCATCACCGGCAGCGTAGCCACCGTCAAACCGATCTCCAGCTCCTTCATGAACCAGTAGCCGATGAAGGTGGCCACCGTCAGCGGCAGGCAGCAGGCGATCACCGCCCGCAGGTCGCGGTACGCGATCAGCACCAGGATCGCGATGGCCGCATACACCCAGAGCATCATCGGCAGCTCGCTGCGCGAGACCTCCTCGTTGATGGCGGCCAGCACCCCGGCGTTGCCAGAGGCCAGCCGCACGTTGATGCCGTCCTGCTTGTGGTCGATCCGGAACTGCTTGACCACGTCGATCACCTTCTGCATCGTGCCCGCCTTGTGGTCGCTCAGGTAGGCATGCACGGCCGTCATGCTGCAGTCGTTTCTGATGTAGCCGCGCAGCCGCGCGATCTCGATGGTCAACCCGGCGTAGTTGACCGGGTCGATCGGCACCACGCCCATCTTCGGGTTGTTTTCGTTGTAGCCTTCGCTGTACGTGCGCGTCAACGTGGTGAACGAGGCCACGCTGACGACCCCTGGCGCGTTCTGCAGCGTCCAGACCAGGTCCTGCTCGTACGGGGCGGTAGCCACGCGCGAGCAGTTCTCGGGCGAGGGCTGCCGCTCCAGCACCACGGTCAGCCAATCCAGGCCGACGTCGTAGTTGGCCGCGATGTCGACCGCGTCGCGGTTGTAGCGGCTGTCCGCGCGCAGCTCGGGCGCGCCGGCCTGCAGCGTGCCGACCACGCGGTCGCGGCTCTGCCAGACGGCGAACGCCAGCACACCGGCGGTGACGAACACGATGAACACCGCGTTGTTGGGCTCCGACACCTTGGACAATTGCCGCAGCCAGCGAGCGCGCCGCTCGCGCTCCAGCATCGCCTTGTCCGCGAATGCCTTGTCGAAGTGGAAGAACGAGGCGGCCACCGGCAGCATCACCAGGTTCGTGACGATCTTGTAGCCGACGCCGATCGCCGCCGTGATCGCCAGCTCCCGCACCATCGGGATCGGGATCAGGATCAGCGTGACGAACGAGACGAAGGCGGTCACCAGCGCCAGCGTGCCCGGCACCAGCAGGCCGGAGAAGCTGGCTCGAGCGGCATCGAAGGTGCTCTTGCCGTGCGCGATCTCGCGCACGATGTAGTTGATCTGCTGCACCCCGTGCGACACCCCGATCGAGAACACCAGGAAGGGCACCAGGATCGCCAGCGGGTCCAGCCCGAATCCGAGCACATGCAGCGTTCCGAACTGCCACACCAGCGAGGTCAGCGAGCAGGCGATCGGCAGCAACGTGAAGCGCAGCGAGCGGCAGTACCAGTACACCGCCGCCGCCACCAGCAGCAGCGCGACGCCGCAGAACAGCAGCACCGCCCGCGCCCCGTCGGCGATCTCGCCCACCTGCTTGGCGAAGCCGATGATCTCGATGCGGAAGTGGGGGTCCTCGAACTTGTCCCGGATCCGCTCGTTCAGCAGACGGTTGTAGGCGATGTAATCGATTTTGACGCCGTCGCGGTCGTACTCGTTCAGCTCCGCCGTGATCAGCGCGCTGCCCTGATCGCGGGCGACCAGCAGGCCGTCGAAGCCACCGCGGGTGGTGGTGCGCTTGATCTGCTGGATCAGCTCCGGCGTCAGCGCCGAAGGGTCCACCGTGTTGGGGATCAGCTGCTCGTTGCGGAAGCCTTCCGGCGTGATCTCCATCAGCCAGGCGTTCGACGTCCACAGCGACTGCACGCCCAGGCGGTCCACGTTCGGCATCGAGGAGATGGCCTGCGTGACCTCGTAAAGCTTCGTCAGCCCTGCCTTGGTCCAGATCTTGCCGTCGATGGCCCGCACCGCGATGGTCAACCGGTTGGCGCCGAACAGCTGATTGCGGTACTGGTTGAAGGTCTTGATGTACTCGTGCCCGATCGGCATCTGCTTCTCGAAGCCGGCCTCCATCCGAAGCTTCAGCGCGAAGAAGCCCATCACCAGCGTGAAGGCGCCCAGCACGCCGAGCACCAGCACGCGGCGGCCGAAGGCGAACTTCTCGAGGGCCGCGAGGGCGCGGGCCAGTCTAGTGGGAGGCGGATGCGAGTCCATCGGATCGGGTTTTCTTTTCCAGCGCCGTCGATCAGCGCGCGCCGCCGGCTGCGCAGGGCGCCGCCGGCGGCGGAGCGCAGAACGTCAGAACGTATAGGTCACTGAAGCACCCCACCAGTCGCGGTCGGCGTAGAAATTGCGAAGAATCGACGGATCGCCGCCGCGGTAAGTCACGTACAGCAGCGAACCGGACCAGTGCTGCTTGTTCTGGATCACGGTCAGCGCATAGGTCGTCGACAGCACGCCCTGCATCCAGGTGTAGTTCTCGTTCGGCGTGTCGCCGGCGATCGCCACCGACCACGTGATGTTCGGGATGATCTGGAAGCCCGGAACGATCGTGCCGTCGAAGGTCATGTCCACGTACTGCACGATGCCGAAGGAGTCGGCGGTGCCGAAGTGGCGCGCGTTGTGGTCGGTGCCCTGCCCGCCGGCACCCAGGATGTCGTAGCTCAGGTCCGTCAGCAGGCCCAGGCCCTGGTAGGCGTGGTTCGACACGCCGGGGTAGTGGATCAGCGCGAACTCGCCCTGGATGTTGGACGCCTGCGCGCCGGCGTGACGTACCAGCCAGCCGGCGATGTCGGTGTCGCTCGGGTTGACCGCACGCCACCAGGTCGTGTTCCACTGCCACTTGTGCGCGTCGCGCCAGGTCGACCAATTGCCGTTGCAGTTCGCGCCCTGGCCGCCCAGGTCGAAGCACGAGAACGGATCGACCAGGATCGGATCCTTCGGACGGTACGAGATCTCGGTGCCCAGGGCCCACTGTCCGACCAGCGCGCTCATGCTGGCGCCGTACAGGTTGTGGTCGTTCGGATAGACGACCCTCTGGCCGTAGGTCAATCCGGTGGCCGCCGGCACATACTGCACGTACGGCTGCTTTTCGTGGAAATGCTCGTAGTACAGGCCAAAGTCCATCGAGCTGCCTTCGGGCTTGTAGTGCGCCGAGATGCCAAACTGCCGTCCGACCGACGGCGTCTGGTCAGGCGCGACGTACGGCGAGCCGAAGTTGGTGAAGCAGTTTGTTCCCATCATCACGTCCACCGCGGCGCAGAAGGTGTAGCCATTGTTGGCGGCCACCTGCACCGCCTGGTTCGGATCCGTGATCGCAGGACCGGTGAACGGCCCGCCGGGCGGGTAGACGCCGCCATGTTTTGCCGCGTAGCGCGGGTCGTAATAGAAGAACCAGTTCGTCCCCTTGCCTTCGCCCAGGTAGTCGCTGGTGCTGAAGAACGTGCCCACCGGCACCAGGTGGTTCTGGTTCCAGCGGAACTGGTAGTAGCCCTCGACATTGACGCCCCTCATCGGAGAGAGGGCCAGGCTGATCATTTCAGCCGGCAGCACCACTTCCTTCAGCGGCACGCCGGGGTACGTGTACCGGTACTGGTCAATCGCCGCCGTGGCGTTGACGCCGCCGGCAATGAAAAGGCTCTCGCCCCAGTTGATCACCTGCCGGCCCAGCCGCACCCGTGCGGCGTTTCCGAAGAGCTCGAAGTCCTTGCTCCCCCACAGGTCGTACAGTCGCAGGTCGTGCGCGGCCTGGGTGTAGGCCGGGTTCGCCAGCGGGACGAATTGCGTGTCGCCTGCCTTGGCGTCCAGCAGCCAGGAGCCGCGCACGAAGAACTTGAACTTGTCCGGAAATTTCAGCAGCATTTCCTCGCTGCCCTTCAGGTACAAGGCGAACAGGTCACCCTTCTTGTAGTTCAGGTCGCCGGTATGGGCGTCCTGGAAGCCCGTCGCGAAGCCCGGCGCCTCGTTGGGGTTCGCCGTGGAGTTGGGCCCCGGCGCCGCGATCAGGTTGTTGTTCTGGTCCCGCAGCCGTTGGCTGAAGCCGCCGGTGATCAGCGAGATCAGGCTGCCGTCGATGTACTCGCCGGCCTTGAAATCGAACCCCCACGCCGGTCCGATCAACGCAACCGTCGCACCCACCGCGATGAAGCCTCGCGCCCTGCCGCCCCTTTTCACCATGATGCCCCCCTCTCATTCGCTGGTGTCGGCCCTGCGGGCCGCCACCAGCGCCTAACGGTTCAATCGTTGTGGTCGCCCGTCGCCGAGCGAAGCTTCTTGATAGATGTTCTAACGTTCCGACAGAGATCGAAGCGTCTCCGCCGTGTAGAAGTCGGGCTTCATCCATGGCTGCTTGAAGTCCGGGGCGCCGGGCTTGATCCACCCGATGTCCTTGCCGCCGCCGATCGACATCCAGTCGGTCACGTAGCGCCCGCCCTGAAGGTCCCACATCGTGAACGGACTCATGTGGCACATCCCGCCGACCTCCCACATCGGTGCCGAATAGGTGCTGACCATCTTCCAGACCTTGTCGTCCTTGTCGTAGTCGGTCAGGTCGACCAGGTCCCAGCTGTCCTCGTCGACGTAGTACGTGCGGTGCGGCGCCAGGTGCCGGAAGCCGGGCTTCAGGTGCGCATCGACCACCCAGACCCGGCGCAGTTCGTAGCGGCGATACGCGGGATTGATGTACGTTTTTTGGAACACCACCTTCGGATCGGCCTTGTAGTCCCACATGCCGAACACGTTGGCCCCGACGTACATCTCCTTCTTGCCGACCAGCTTGTAGTCGTAGCGGTCGAGCGTCATGAACAGGCCAATCTGCTCGTCAACCAGGTACTGGTTCTCGAATCCGATCAGCGGCGTGTCGAACACATAAGTCGGCAGACGCCGCACCCGGCGCTGCCCCGGGAAGTAGTAGTACTGCTCCGGATCCTTGTTCTGCCAGATGGTGCCGACGAACCCCTGGCCGGCCAGCGCGGCCGGCTTGGAATACGCGTAATACATGAAGAAGTCGACATTGCCCTCGTCCTCGACATTCTGCCGGTCGGCCCTCTTGGTCGGCCAATAGGTCGTCAGGTACCACTGGTACCAGGTGAACTCGTCGCTGCCGGGCCGCGGGCTGATGACGCTGGTGCCGTCGTTGTAGACGCTGCCCTGCGCCCCAGGCCGCAACTTGATGTTGTACATCACCTCGATGCCCGACTTCGGAATCGGGAACGGCACGCCGGAAGTCTTGGCATGCTCGAGCGACCAGCCGTCGGCCCCGATCTTGGCCTCGGTCGCGTTCGCCTTCGTGCGCTCGGCGTATTCCTTCGTGATGCCGCAATCGCGGTGGGTCGGATAGACGTCCATCCGGTAGCCCTTCACGGTCTTCAGGGCCGTGATCTGGCCGTCGTCCAGGTGGGCCGCGTACTTGTCGACGTTGGATGCGTCGATCGAGAACAGCGGCTTTTCGTCCTTGTACTTCCAGTAGTCCCGGCGGACCTTTCCCCACTCCCAGCCAGGCGGCGGCGCGTCGGCGCCTTCGTAGGCCGGGATCGTTCCGTCCGCGTTGCCCGCCTTTTCGGCGCCGAACGCCGTCAACTCCTTGCCCAACTTGTCGGCTTCCTGCGGCGTGACGGCCGCCAATGCACGCTCCGAAATCAGCGCGGCTGCTACACACCAAGTCAAAATCGCTAGCCTTTTCATAGTCCATCCTCCATTCCAGAACCCCGCGAAACAAAATTGCCGACGAACCGCATCCACCTCACTCCAAGGCCCCTCTCCTCCGAGATCGGCATATCGGCTCCGGCGCATCGCGCGCCTTTGCATCGATTCCGCTCAATTCACCGCCATGCTGTGTGAAAGCCAGACGACCCCGGCTCCGGCCGCCAGCACCAGGTACGGCAGGATCCCGGCCCGCTTGACCAGCACCTGGTCGTCGTTCAAAGCCAGGTCCTCGCTCATAGTCTTCGGAAAGACGCCCTTGTCCTGGATGTAGTGGCGGAACAGGAACACCGGAACGATCAGCGACGCGCAGATCAGGCCCGCCTTCAGCGTGCCGGCGCCGTACACGTCCGCTCCCAGGCCCATCAGGGCCAGGTTCACGAAGCCCAGCATCGTTCCGGCCGCGATGATCCAGGTCGGCGCACGGAACGGACGCTTCCATTGCGCCCGGTCCATCCGATGGATCCAGCCGGCGTTCAGGTTCAGGAAGTTGAACAGCACGTAGCCGACGTTGGAGGCGGCCAGCACGAACACGTAATCGGACAACATCAGGGTGATCATGTTGAAGCCGAGATCCGTCCACATCGCGCGCGTCGGCGCACCGTGCGAGTTCACGTGCGCCAGGTAACGCGGCAGCCAGCCGTCGACCGACGCCTGGTACAGCGTCCGGGAGGAGCCCGCCATCGCGGTCATGATCGAAAGCACCACGGCCAGGATCAGCATCACGACGATGATTCGTTCCACCGGTGCGCCGCCTCCCACCATCCGCGCCATCACGTCGCCGACCCCCATTCCGCTGTAGATCGATGGCGACAGCATCCCATCGTAGACCGGCGCGGTCAGCACCTTGCCGTCCGCACCGAGCACGGCCGGCGTCACCAGCTGGCCCAGCCCCAGATGGCCCTGGAACGCCATCGGCACCAGCGTGAAGATCGCGATGCACAGCAGGCCGGAGTAGAAGATCGCCTTGAACGTATCGCGATGCGGATCCTTGAATTCGCGCGTGTAGCACACCGAGGTCTCGAACGCATAGGTGGACCAGGCCGCGATGAACAGGCCCCCCGCCATCAGCGTCCAGCCCGCCGCGTTCCACTGTCCGTCGATCACGCGCGCCTGCGCGTCGTGCGTCAGCGGAACGATCGGGAAAAAGTGCGATCGCGTCATGTCGCCGGTCAGGATCGGAACGATCGCGATCAATCCGAGCGGGATCAGCGACGCCACGCCCAGGATCAGCGTCACCCGCGCCGACCGCAGGATGCCGCCATGCTGGATCGCGAAAGCCGACAGCATCAGGATGGCGCCGATCACGAAGGTGGCGTCGATCCGCAGGAAAAGGCCCGGCTTGACCGCGCCCAGATCGAGCAGCCTGATGTGCCAGGTGTTGATCGCCGCGTCCGGCGCGAAACATGCGCTCAACACGTAGCCGGCCGCCAGTCCCGACCCGATCGCCAATACCGGAGACCAGGCCAGCCAGTTGCACCAGACCGAAACCGGCGCGATGAACTTGCCGTACCGCAGCCACGCAATCGCACCGTACACCGACGCACCGCCGGACTTGTGCGGGAACAGCCCTGCGATCTCCGCGTACGTGAACGCCTGGATGAAGCCGAAGCCGATCGAAATCATCCACACCAGCCAGGACGGGCGGCCGACCGTAGCGGCCACCGCGCCCACCGAGAACAGGACCAGAGCCGGCACGCCGCTGGCAACCCAGAAAGCGCCGGTCCAATCGATCTTCCTGTGCAGCGTCGCGGGCTGCGCCGCAGCCGCGACCGAGCTCTTGAGTATTCCGGTGTCCGGCATCGTGAAACCCGCTCAACTCCTGATCCGGGCACGCCGACCGGGAGGGACCGATCGGGTTGCCCGCGAAGTGTGCGCGACCCGAAATGGATGCAAGTTCCGGGCCACTCACTCGAATTGCTTCCCCAACTCTTCCGCGATCTCGAACATGTCGCCGACGATCCCGTACTTGGCCACACTGAAGATCGAGGCATTCGAATCCGTATTGACGGCAACCACGGTGTCCACGTGTTTCATCCCGGCCAGGTGCTGGATCGCCCCCGAAATGCCCATCGCGATGTACAGCTTGCAGTTGACCGCCGTCTTGCCGGATTGACCGACCTGGCGCGACTTGGGAAGCCATCCGGAATCCGCGATCGGCCTGGAGCATCCGAGCGTCGCGCCCAGCGTTGCCGCCAGCTCGCGGAAGCGCTCAACGTTGCCCTCCTCGCCCACTCCGCGCCCGACCGACAGGATGAAATCGACCGAGGACACGTCGACATCGTCGGTCGCAGGCGGCGGGATCAAGGCGCCGAAGCGCGCGCCCGGTGCGGGCCAGGCCGGCGCGAGCCTTCGCACCGGCGGGCTGGCCGGCTTCAGATCGGGCTTGAAGGTGCCCGTGCGCAGGCACAACACCACCGTCCGTTTGCCGGGAAAATCCAGCTCGACATTGACTTTTTGACCGTACCCGCCGCGGGTCGCGACCAGCTGTCCGTCGTCGAAGCCCAGCTTGAACACGTCGGTCGCGAAGCCCGTGCCGTGCCGGGTCGCGAACGCGGCCGCATAGTCCATCGAATCGACGCCGTGGCCCAGCAGTATCAGCGCCGGTTGGGAATCGGATATCGCCGCCGACAGCGCGGCCTCCGTGATGTCGGCGTCGAATTCCGCCTGCGGCGAGGCGAATACCAGGATCTCGTCGACGCCGTCGACACTCAGCGCCGGCACGAAACGGTCGGCCTGCGATCCGACGATCGCCACCGTCACCCGATCGCCGATCTCGGCCCGCACATCCTGGGCGGCCGAGATCAGCTCGTGGGTGACCGGGCGCAACTCGCCGTCGCGGTGCTCGGCCAGGATCAGGATTCCGCTCACCGTCATGCCGCACGCTTTTCCGACCTGAACTCGCGAACGATCTGAGCCAGGCGCTGCGCCTTCTGCTGGGCCGTGCCCTCGATCATTTGAGCGCTTCCCTTCTCCGGAATCAGCATCCGGCGCACGCGCGATGCGGATCCCGCCTCGCCCACGTCAGCGCTCGCAAGTCCCAGCTCGTCCGGTCCGAGCACTTCGATCGGCTTGGCCGCCGCCTGCTTGATCGCGCGCAGCGACGCGTAGCGCGGCTTGTTGATTCCAAGTTGTATCGTCAGCACGGCTGGACAGGCGAGATCGACCTCCTGCGTCATGCCGCCTTCCAGCTCGCGCGTCGCGGTGGCTCGCGCGTCGCCGGCGCCGTACTTCAGACCCACCACCACCGCCACGTGCGGCCAGTTCAGCAGCGCGGACAGCGCAATCCCCGTCGTCGCGTGCCCATGATCGGCCGACTGCGCCCCGGCCAGAACCAGGTCGGGCTCCTCCCGGCGTACCACCGACGCCAGGACCCGGGCGATCGCGACCGGGTCCGAGCCGGCGAGCGCATCGCCCCAGACGCGCAGCGCCCGGTCGGCGCCTTTGGCCAGACAGGCGCGCAAGACCTCGTCGCACACCTCGGGGCCGACGGTGGCCGCGATCACCTGCACCTCGCCGGCCGCCGCCTCCTTGATCAGCACCGCCTGCTCCAGCGAAAAGTTGTCCCACTCGTTCAAATCGTGGTTCAGATCCTCCGGATCGACGTCCCGACCATCGTCGCGGATCCGGAAGTCGTCTTCCAGCGCTGCGACGCGCTTGACAGGAACCAGAATCTTCATCAACTCAACTCGATCCTCGAAAGCCCTTTGAACACTCCGTTAAGCGACCGCAGGCTCCGCCTGCCCGGCCTCGCTCGTCGCGCATTGCTCGACCAGCTCAAGCAATTCCCGCACAACGATGCGCCCCTCGTTGCCGGTCGTCTTGACCGCATCCTCGAACATCGTCAAGTCCTTCGGGCAGGCCACCACGAAAACCTCCAGTCCCTCGATCCCGGCCGCTTCGCGGATCCGGATCTGCGAGGGTTTTTCCTTGCCCACCGGATCCGGCATCCAGATGCGCCCGCCGCCGGCTCCGCAACAGAACGAGTTGTCCCGGCTGCGCGACATCTCGATCAGCTCGCAGCCGGTGGCGCGCAGCAATTCGCGCGGTGCATCGTATTCCTTGTTGAAGCGCCCAAGATGGCAGGGATCGTGATACGTGGTCCGCAAGGCAAGCCGAGGCTCGATTCGAAGGCGCCCCTGGCGCTGCAGCTCGAGCAACAGCGTTGTGTAATGGATGATCTGCCAGCTCCCGCCGAACTGCGGGTACTCGTTGCGGATCGTGTTCAGAGAGTGCGGATCGGTGGTAACGATCCGCTGGAAGCGGGCCGCCCCGAGGGCGGCGATATTGGACTCGGCCAGATGCTCGTAAAGGCCCTCCTCGCCGACCCGCCGCACATCGTTGCCGGCGTTGCTCTCCGCGTCGTACAGGATGCCGAAGTCGACGCCGGCCGCATGCAGCAGCCGTGCAAAGACCTGCGACACCTTCTGGTTGCGCGGGTCGAACGACGCGTAGTCGCCAACGAACCACAGCAGGTCGACCGGCTCCTTGCGCGCATCCTTGATCGGGAACGGTAGCGCCTTGGTCCACGCTCCGCGCTTGCGCTTGGACTCCCCGAAGGAGTTGCCGGATTTGTGGATGGTCTGCAGCGTCTTCTGCAACAGGGGATCCATCTGGCCGCTCTCGACGAGCTTGCGCCTCATCTGAACGATGATCGGCACGTGTTCGATAGCGACCGGGCAGATCTCCACACAGGCCATGCAGGTCCGACACGACCACAGCGTCTCCTGCGAAACCTGGCCGGTCTTGCCACCGTGAATATCCAGGTCCGCATCCCCAGTAACGAGATTGCGCTCCAGTGAGTGGTTCGAATGTTCCCGGAGCGACAGGATCAGATCCCGCGGCGACAGCGGCGCGCCCGCGGCGCGCGCGGGGCAGGCCTCATGGCAGCGGCCGCACTTGGTGCAGGCGTCCAGCTGCAGCAGGTGCTTCCAGGTCAAGTCGGTGATGCGCGCGTATCCGGCCTGTGGCGCGTCCGGCTGCAGCTTGGGAAGGCGCTGGGCCGCCAGCGGATCGCGGACCGCGAGCGATCCCATCGCGGTAAAAATATGCTTGATCTTGGACCACGGCACCACCGCGATGAACGCGAGCGCCAGGATCCCGTGGACCCACCAGAGCGCCTCTCGCAGCGCGCCCGCTGCGGCGCTGGACAATCCGCCGCCTCTCATCGCCTCCGCGATCACGGCCCCCACCGGCGACCAGATCCTGGTCGACCAGACGCCGGGACGATCCTGCAGCCAGACCAGCCGCGCCGCCTCCAGCAGGAAGCCGGTGACGCCGATCGTGACCAGCGTCCACAGAAACGCCCAGTCCTCACGCCGGTAGAAGCTGCGGTCGTAATCGGGGTCGCCCGGCCGGCGGTCGGGCCGCGCGTAGTCGAGTCTGGGCGGCCGGATCCATCCCCGGCGAACCATCATGTAAATCAGCCCCGCGATCAGCGCGACCCCGGCCAGGTCCAGCACCAGCGAAAACACCAGGTAAAAGTCGCCGTACCAGAACCTCCAGCCCAGCAGCGGTTCGGAGACGTCGACCTGCAGCGTGATGATCGAGGTTCCGACGAACAGCAGCGCGAAGCCGTAGAAGATCAGTCGGTGCGCACGACCCGCGGCGGCGTCGCGCCGCGCCACGGTGCGGTGCGACAGCACGCTCGCGGCCATCTGCAGCAGGCGCCGGCCCAGGTCGGCGAGCGGCACCGGGTCGGGCTGGCCGCGGCGCAGCTTGCGCACCTGGACATAGCAGCCCCACGCGAACACCGCGATGGCGGCCCACGCGAGCGCGTAGAACAGGGTGACCGCGGCGGGCGTGAATCCTTCGAAAAGGATCCGGGTGATCTGCTCCGGCGCAAGCGCCCCGGAGCCGACATTCGCTTCGTTCATCGCACCACCGACTGCCACCGCGCCCGCCCGGCCGCAAGCGGGCGCGCGCTCCTGCCCGCAGCTGGGGCAGACTGCCGACGCGGCGCGCGGTCAAGCTTGATAGGCAATTTCGATCGCGCCTCCCGGCATATGAGGCGCGCCCCACACCGCCACTTCGCGCCGGTACGCCTTCGGATACTGCGCGTTGGCCTCTTCGATTTCCCGCGCCAGCCGGTGCCCGGTGAAAGTCGCGTCCGCGATCAGCCGAGGCGCTTCGGCGTCACCGATCACGTACACGGCCTTGACGCCGTTGGCGGCCCATTCGCTTTCCCGCCCCTTCAGGTCTCGATACAGCGGGTCGTCCGAGTGGCGGCCGGTCACCAGCACCAGCGAATCGAACTCGATCCAGCGCTGCGTCTTGTTCTCGTCGCGCGGCAGCTTGCCGGCGCCGCGGTAGCTGCGCTTGGAGCCTTCACCCCAGATGTTGTACACCTCGAGGCGGTTCTTTTCGATCCGCGAGGCGAAGTGATTGTGCTCCTCCTTCACGTGCAGCTCGTGCAGGCGCCGCATCATGTTCGGATACTCCAGCGTGAAGTGCATGTAGTTGGCCAGGTGCACTCCGGTCACGATCGTGACCTGGTGCCCGGCCAGCGCCAGCTTCTCCGCCAGGCTGGGCGCCATGAAATAGGTGTCCGCGTTCAGGATCACGACGCGCTGGCCGATTTTCTTCTTGCCCGACACAACCTGTTCCGGCGTCAGCTGGTTCGGCTGCGAGGCATCGGCGCCCGGGATCGGCTCATGGCTCAAGCAGTTGGTGCCGTCCGTGTTCCAGGACGACCCGGTCGCAACGACGATCTTGTCCGCCCCGTACTTCAGCGCCTGCTCGGCGCTGATCGGCTTCTGCCCGAGCATCACCTGCGACTGCTTGTTCTTCTTCACCAGCTTGGCGATCTGCTGCTCGCGATAGTCGCGGTGGTAGCCCCACTCGCCCAGGCCCGGCAGCGTCATCACGCTGTTCATGTGGCCGCCGATCTTCTCGGCCTGGTCGTACAGGTGGACCGTGTAGCCGCGCTCGAGCAGTACGCGCGCGCATTCCGCGCCCGAGGGACCCGCGCCGATCACCAGGATCGAATCGTCCGAGCCCTTTTTCGGAAAGCGCTCCGGGTGCCAGCCGCGCCGGTATTCCTCGCCGGCGGTCGCGTTCTGGGTACAGATCATCGGCGGTCCGCCGATCTCCCAGCGCGAGATGCAGACGTTGCATCCGATACAGACGCGCACGTCGTCGATCCGGCCTTCCTCGATCTTCTTCGGCAGGAAGGGATCCGAGATCGACGGCCGGGCCGCCCCGATGATGTCGGCAATGCCCTTGGTCACGATCTCGGTCATCTTTTCCGGATCCGTGAAGCGCCCCACGCCGAGCACCGGCTTTTTCGCGACCTGCTTGATGAACTTGGTCCAGGGGACCTGGTGCCCCTGCTGATAGAAGCGCGACGGCCCCGCGTCCTCTCCCCACTCGGCGATGTCGCCGACATCGACGTCCCACAGGTCGACCAAGGGGTCGGCCATCTCGACGAATTTCATCCCGTCGACCTCGACTTCGAGCTGACTCGGCCCGTACAGCGTGTCGACCGCGAAGCGCGTGGCGATCGCGCAGTCGTGTCCGACCGCCCGCCGCACCTTCTCCAGCGTCTCCAGCCAGAAGCGGGCGCGGTTTTCCAGCGGCCCGCCGTACTGATCGGTGCGCTTGTTGTAGTAGTGCGAGAGAAACTGCAGCGGCAGGTACGAGTGAGCGCCGTACACGTAGACGATGTCGAAGCCGGCATCGCGCGAGCGCAAGGCCGCGTCCACGTAGTACTGCTGGACCATCGCGATCTCGGCCAGGTCCATTTCCCTGCAATAGGTGAGCGTCTCGAACTCCGACGCGTACTGGCTCGGACCGCGCGGAGTCGCGCGCGACTCCATGCAGGGTGCGTGCGAGCCGCCGTACCACATCTCGACCCCCGCGAGCGAACCGTACTTGTGGATGTGCTCGGTCATCGCACGCAGATTGCGCACATCGCCCTGGTCCCAGATCCGCGCCGACAGCCGGTGCGTGTCGTCCGATTCCGGGTGAATCGAGCAGTACTCGGTGTTGATGCCGGCCCAACCGCCCTCGGCCTTCAGCGAGCGGTGGGCGGCCTGGAAGCCGGGCTTGTCGGATCCGGCGCCGATGCAGTGCGGAACCTGGTAGAAGCGATTGCGGAGCGTCTTCGGGCCGATCTTGATCGGTTGGAACAGAACGTCGTATTTCGGATCGCGTGCCATATCGAATCGCCCTCGTCGATTGTCGAAAACCGCAATTTCTTTTCTGCTTTGCGGCGATTATCGAGACGCGCTGATCCATCGAACAATGCTCATGATTGATTACCACCAAAGTGTTAGCACCGTTCCGGGCTCGTCGTCCGTGGTGCAGCGCGGCGAGCGGCGCGAGATCCAATTTGGTGCGCCGCACCCTTACCTCCTTGGTCGTAACTCGTCGTGAGAATTGTTCGGGGTGCAAGGAGCGGCACAAAATTCGGGACGACGTAACTGAACCCGCGCCCGACCCGGCGCCCACCGCGCGATGCTGCGCTGCTCGCGCCCGGAACCCATGGACACGCGAACCATCGAACGCCAGTCGATCCTGAATGCGAGGCACCGCGAGCTGGGGTCAGCACTGGACGGCGAGTTGTGGAATCGGATGGCGCTGCCGTGGCGCTATCGCACCGACCCGCACGAGGAGGTGATCGCAACGCGCACGCGGGCGGCGTTATACGACGTGTCCGCGCTGAATATCATCCATGTACGGGGACCGGATGCGCAGGACGTGCTGAACCGCCTCGTCTGCATCGACGTCGCACGCCTGATGCCTGGCAGCGCGCGGCTGGGCGCCGAAGTCGACGAGGAAGGGGCGCTGACCGACGACATCATGCTGATGCGCGATTCGCCCGACGCGTTTCGAGTCTCGCACGGCAGTGGCGGCACGCCGGCCGCGCTGGCCACGCTGGCGTCCGGCACGCGGGTGACGATCGAACCGGACCGGGACGTGCATGTGCTGTCGCTGCAGGGTCCTGCCTCGCTCCGGCTGCTGGCCCCGCACTGTCCGGCCCCGCTGGCCGAGCTCGGCTACATGAACCACCTGAGCACGACGCTGTTCGGATTTGCCGTCGTGATCGGTCGCGGCGGCTACTCGGGCGAGCGCGGCTACGAAATCTACTGTGCGTCGCGTGACGCGGTCCGGATCTGGGACACGATTCTGCAGATCGGCGCGCCGGCCGGGGTAGTCGCAGCCTCGTGGTCGGCGCTCGAGCTGACCCGGGTCGAGGCGGCGCTGCTGTTCTATCCGTTCGACATGCCCGAGGGTGACACCACGCCCTGGGAAGTGAACATGCACTGGGCGGTGGACCTGGACAAGACGGCCGACTACATCGGAAAGAAGGCCGTGCTCCGATTACGCGGCCGCGAGCGGTTCCGGCAGGCGGGCCTGGCCGTCGAGCACACCGACGCGGTGCCGGCCGGATCGGAAATCTTCATCGGGCGCGACAAGGTCGGGCTCGTCACATCGAGCTCCTACAGCCGTTTCCTGATGCAATCGCTGGCGATGGTCCACCTGGCGCCGAGCGCCACCCACCTGGGCACCCGCGTGTCGGTGCGCAGCGAAGGGATCGAGAGGCCAGCGACCGTCGTGCGGACCCCGTTCTACGATCCGCTCCGGTTGCGCACCCACCCGGAAGGGCGCGGCCGCTGAGCCGCCGGGCCGCCATGCAGCGGCGCGAGAGAGGGGACCAGGCGGAGCGGGCCGTGCCGGGCTCACTCGTCGGCGAATTCGCAGTGCCCGGGCCCGAGCCGCTGCCGCGCCTCCAGCGCTGCCTTGCGCGCGGCGGCCATCATCATGTCGGCGCTTTCGTAACGCGCATTGCTGATGGCGACCCCGATGCTGGCGGTCGGTGACCATGGCCCGCCGTCGAGCGATAGCGGCGAGGCGACCGCACGCGCCAGCGAGCCGGCGATGTTCGAGCACGCCGGCATGATCTCCTTGTCCTCGGGCACCGCTCGCTGGGCGCCGCCGCGCCGAAAATCGGTCAGCAGCAGAGCGAATCGACCGGAGCCGAGCCACGCGACGGTGGTGCCGGGAGCCTGCGCGCCGTCGATCCGGTCGGCCAGCAGCGCGACCGCCTGATCGGCGCCGCGCGTCCCCAATTGATCGCGCGCCCGCTCGAAGTCGTCGATGTCGATCCAGAACAGCGCGCACGGATAGCGGGCGGCGGCCGAATGATGCAGCACGTACGAGAGGGCCTGGCGCAGATGCGGCTCGTCGGCCGGGCCGGTGCCGGGCTGGATGCCCAGGCGCCGCAGCGCCTGCTGATCCGCGCTGGCGCGCATCCGCACGCCGGTGATGAAGCCTTCCAGCGCCAGCACCTCCCCGGTGGACGAAAATACGCCGCAGCCCTGCTCCCACACCCAGCTTTCCTTGCCCTGCGCGTCGACAATCCGGTAGGTCATTCCGAACGGTTTGCGCAGCGCGAGGTTCGATTCAACCTGCTGGCGGACGAACTCCCGGTCCTCGGGATGGATCAACTGTGCGTACGAAGTGCGGGCGTTTTTCACCAGTTCGAACGGCTCGAAGCCGGTCAGCTCCAGGCTGCCGTCGCTGACGAAATCCATCGTCCAATCGGCGTCGTTGCGGGCCCGGTAAACCATGCCCGGGAAGTTCGCCAGCAGCGTCGTGGGCCGCCCCCGCCCGGCCGTCGCCGATTCCTCGGCCTTCTTGCGCGGCGTGATTTCGTGCAGCGTGGCCAGCACGCCGATCACCTCGCCGTCGCCGAGCACGTACGGATGGGCTCGCAGGTCCATCCAGTGCACGCTGCCGTCGGCCGAGATCAGCCGCGCCTCCCGCGCCAGACTGTCGAGCCGCCCATTGATAAGTCGCGAGAAATCCGACTCGACGGGATCGCGATCCTCGGGGTGCAGGTAGGCCCGGAACACGCGCCCGCGCACGTCCACCTGGGGATCGCCGGCCAGGCGCTCCCAGGCCCGATTCGCGTAGGTCATTGCGCCGCTCGAATCGACCGAGACGACGACCAGATCGAGCTGCTGCAGAACGACGCTGGAAATATCGGTTGCCGTCGCGGACGCTGCCGGCAGCGCATCCAGGCCCAGTTGCAACAGCGACGCGGCCGGTGTTCCGTCCAGCTGCGAGGCGCAGGCCTGAACCTTCACCGAGCTGCCGTCGGCCTTAAGCATCCGCAGCACGGCCGGCGTGCCGGCTCCTTCGCAGTCCGCACCCGCGGACAGCAGCACACCCAGTCGGCCCTGATCGAGCGGATGGACCAGGTTGGAGATCGGCAAGCCGATCACCTCGTCCCGCCGCCCGCCGAACTCCAGCAGGGCCAGGAAGGCGCGATTGGCGTGCCGCACCAGGCCAGCAGCGACCAATGCCGCCGGAGCAGATACGGCTTCGCACAAACCGGCCGCAACGGCGGCCGGATCGGCCGCGTTCGCAGGCCGCAACGGGCGTCGTGTCTGACCGAAATTCGCTGCCTGAAGGACAATGGCGCCGAGCATCAGCGTTCCAACGCCGAGCGCAGGTGCCGTCGGGCCGCCGGTCCATGCTCCGATCACCGCGCAATAGAGCAGCACCAGGGCCCATGCTGAAATCAGGTACAGCGCCATCAGGAGTTTCCGTGGTCTGGCTGCAGCGCCTCAAACGGTACCCGCTTTTTGCCCGCCTGCTGGCGATCGCGGGCGGCATCACGGTGGCATGCGCATTGATGTTCTGGGGCACCGTGGTGCTTCAGAACTTCTTCGCGGAGGATCTGGCCGCAATCGAGCGGGCGTGCACGCTGTCCACGCAGTCTTCCGGGCAGGTCTGCTCGGCCGTGCAAATGCTGCAGAAGACCTGGCGCGAACGCCAGCCGATCATGCTGCTGCTGCAGGGCGGATGCCTGGTGATGGTGGTCGCCGGTGCGCTGCTGTTGCTGTCGGGCGCGCGCAACGCGCTGATCCGGCGCGCCGACGCGGCGCTCGCATTGCTGGCGCCGCCGAACGGCCAACGCCCCGGCGACGAAATCGACCGCCTGGTGACCAGCTTGCGCGATCTGGCCGGAAGGCAGGCCGGTCTGGAAGCCGAAGGGCGCTGGCTGCGGCACGCCAGCGGCGAGATGCTCAGCGCAAAAACGACCGCCCTCGATAACCTGTGCCGGGCCGCGAAGCTGCTCGGGGAAAGCGACATCTCCGAACTGCACGCGCTCAGCGCACTGGGAATACTGGAGCAGACGCTGCAGGCGCGCACGGTCGGGCTGCGGTTGACGCAGACGGTTCGCATTGCGCTGGCGGCACCCGAAATCCTGTCGACCCGAGGGGCGCCTGAGCTGCTGCGCGAGACCACGGCCGAGCCGGTCGGCGCCGAAATCACGGCTCGGCTGCTGCCGGCGCGCGACAAGAACGGAACGCGCACCCTTCTGATCCCCGTTCGCAAAGGCGACTTTGCCGTCGGCATGCTGGCAGCCGAGCTGGACGCGACGGCCGCGATGGACGACACGCGCGTGCAGTTCGCGGAGAGCTTCGCGCGCCTGCTCGGCGTCGCCCTGTCCACCGTGATCCGCAGCCACGAGGCGCAGCGCGTGGCCCTGCTGGAAGAGCGCAGCGCGATCGCTCGCGAGCTGCACGATTCGCTGGCTCAATCGCTCGCGTACATGAAAATCCAGGTGGCACGGCTGCAGCACAGCCTGGATGCCTGTGCGCCGTCCGCGGGCGCCGCCGCAACGGCCCAGGAATTGCGGGACGGATTGAACGGCGCGTATCGCGAGGTCCGGGAGCTGATCAGCGCCTTCCGCACGCAGGTCGGCCGCGGCGGCATCGCCACCACGCTGCAGGACCTCGCGAACGAGTTCTCTCAACGCAACGACCTGGTCGTTTCGCTGGACAACCAGCTGGCCGGCTGCCGCCTCGGAATCAACGAGGAGTTCCACGTGCTGCAGATCGTGCGCGAGGCGATCACCAATACGGTCCGGCATGCCGACGCCAAGAAAGTCCACGTGGCCCTCAGCTACGGCCAGGACCATCGCGTGCGCGTCGTGATCGAGGACGACGGGCGCGGCCTGTCGGCCCTGCAGTCGGATGATAAACATTACGGATTGAGTATCATGCGGGAACGGGCGAACTCGCTGGGAGGCGAGCTCGTCTTTGAGCCCAGGGAAGGCGGCGGAACGCGGGTCTCGGTCACGTTTGCGCCCGACCGGGTGACGCCCGAGCCGGCGGCTCGAGGCGATGGTTGAGCCGATGTCCACACGCGTGCTGCTGATCGACGACCATGCCCTGTTCCGGCGGGGCGTCGCGCAGCTGATCGAATCGGACCCGGACCTGGAGTTCGTCGGCGAGGCCTGCGACGGCGTGCGCGGAATCGAACTGGTCAGCCAGGTCGAGCCGGACATCGTGCTGATCGATCTGAATATGAAGGGCCTGTCGGGCATCGCGACGCTGCAGGGCATCAAGAAGCTGAACCGTCGCACCTGCTGCATCATGCTGACGGTGTCCGACGACGAACGCGATGTGCTGCAGGCGATGCGGGCCGGCGCTGACGGATACCTGCTGAAGGATCTGGAGCCCGAGGACCTGTGCTCCAGGCTCAAACTGGCGGCCCGTGGCAGCGTCGTTCTGGAGAGCCGGATCGCGGCCGTGCTGACGCGCGCCTCGGCCGCGGCGCCGGCCTCGGACGAAGCCGAGCTCACCGAGCGGGAAAACCAGATCCTGGCCAGCCTCGCGCTCGGGCACAGCAACAAGGAGATCGCACGCCAGCTCGGGATTTCGGATGCGACCGTGAAGGTCCACATCAAGAACCTGCTGCGCAAGCTGAACCTGAAGAGCCGCCTGGAGGCGGCCGTCTGGGCCCTGAATCGCGGCAGCGCCCGCTCCGGCGGCGACAGCCTGCAGTGACCTCGCTCCACCGCACCCGGCCCCTCCGCCCCGAGCGCTGGCTCCGCGGATACTCCGACTCCGAGACCGTCAGCGTTCGCCAGGGGAGAGATAAGAATCAAGCCAGGTGGTCCGGGAGCCCGAGCGCGTCCAAAGAATCGGAAAGAAGCTTTCATCCATCGCGTCATCGCCGATGCGGTGGTATCGACTGTAGATGGTGCTCACCTCGGTCGGATGAAATCGCGCTTCGGACGCCAGGCAGTGCGTCACCAGCGAACGGCGCGGCCGGCCCGACCGGTTGGCATCAGAGCCGTGCCAGGTGCCCCCGGCATGGATCGCACAGCCACCGGCCGGGACCTCGACCGGAACGAGGTCGACTTCGGCACCCACGGATCGTGCGGCGGCCCTGAGCGCCTCGCGGTAGTCGTCCGGCGCGTGGAACTGCCGGATCTTCGGAAACACCCCCCAGCGATGGGAGCCGCGCGCGTACTCGATCGTGCCGCCGGCGGCCGTCGTGTCGTCCAGTGCAATCCAGCACGTTGTGAAGCCCATCGGGATGACCCAGTTGCAGTAACTGTCGTCCTGATGAAAGCCGAGTGCCTTGGCGCCGGGCGGCTTCCAAAGGACGTTGTCCTGGCCAATCCGGGCGCCCGACCAGCCGGCCAGCGTCGCGCACATGCGACCGATTTCCTCTTTGAGAACGATGCGGGCAATCGTCCGGTCCGACTTCCAGCCGTTGCAGATCTGCCGCGTGCGATCGGGAGGATCGCGCCCCTCGCACCAGTTCCACTCGTCCGGACAGAGCCCGGTCTCGAATTCACCGCGGAACAGCGGCTCGAAGCGCGACCGGGCCCGCTGCACTTCGTCGGCGCTCAGCAAGCGGTCCAGAATGAGAAAGCCGTCCGCTCGGAACTGCTCGATCTGACTTGGCGTGATAGCGCGCATCGGTGAAGGCTAGCCGCGAGTTGCAGGGCCGCCAAGCGAAACGGTCAAATCTCAGGCATGCGTTGCGCGCATGCCTGAACCCTGAGTCCCGGGCGCTTGTGCACTTCGACCTAGCCTTCAGCGGGCCGGGGCAATGGATGCACCAGCAGCTCCCGCACCGGCTCGTCCGACCGGTGCGAATCGCCGTCGAGCTCGCGCCGCGCCATCTCCAGCAGCGCCTGCTCGTGCGCGATCATGCTCTCGCCGATCGCGCGCAGCGGCGGCGGCAGCGCGGCCGTCAGCTCGCGGTAGCGCGGCAGCCAAGTCTGGCCGATCGACTGCTCGAGCGCGCGCATCTTGTCGTTCCAGGTGGCATCCTGCAGCTCGCGCGCGAACCGCTCGCCGCGAGGCCGCATCTGCGGATCCTCCTGCAACGGCAGGCCCTGCGCTGCCAGATGCGGCCGCAACCGGGCCTTGGTTTCGGTCTCCAGCTGCAGCATCAGCGCGATCTTGTAACGCTCGGAGTCGTCGCGCGCCGAACGCAGCATCGAATCGAACATCGCCTCGCCGAGGATTTCGCCCTGATAGAACTCCTGCAGCGCGTCCAGGTGCGGGGGCGTTGGCGCGGACCGGTCCATGCTAGCTCCACTCGAGGTGGATCGGCGGCAGTCCATCGGCCGACCCGGCGGCGCCGTCGTCGAGCTCGTAGTAGTCGCCTTTGTCCGCGGTATGAATGTGCTGCACCAGCTTCAAACCGGTGGCGCCGTCGATGCTGCCGGCCGCGATCGCGATATGGTCGCGCCCGGTCCCATGCCAGAACAGTGTCGAGCCGCAGTCGGCGCAGAAGCCCCGCCGTGCGCCCGCCGAGGCGGAGTACCACGTGAGCGTGGTGCCGCGAGTGATCACGAGGTCGCCCTCGCGCGCCGCGGTCGCCGCCAGAAAGTGCCCGGTCATCCGCCGGCACTGCGTGCAGTGGCAGGCGACCACGGGCCGCAGCGGGCCGCGCACCTCGTAGCGGACCGCCCCGCACAGGCATCCGCCCGTCGCGCGCAACGGCGCCGACACGTTCATTGGACCACCCTCACCCGGACCCTCTCCCGCAAGCGGGAGAGGCAGAACAGCTCATCGAAATTCGCTCGCGGTTCCTCCCCTCGCCCACGCCAGTGGGAGAGGGGCCGGGGGTGAGGGTATTCATTCATTCGCCGCCGCCCGCCTTCGCGCCGACCAGCTGGCGCCTCGCGAAATGCAGATGGCGGGTGATGATCCCGACTGCCGCCTCCACGTCGCGCGAGCGGATCGCCTCGTACAGCGCCTCATGCTGGTGGTTGTACTCGGCGATCCGGTCCGGCGTCAGGACCTTGTCCTTCATCGCGGCCCACTGGCCGTGGGTGCGCACCGCGTTGATCTGCCGATAGACCCACACCATCAGCGGATTGCGTGTCGCCTCCGAAATCAGCTGATGGAACTCGGTGTCCCAGAGCGTGAAGCTCTCGCTGTCGCCGCTGGAGCGCTCCATCCGCGCGATCGCGTTGGCCAGGCGCTCGATGTCGCGGCCGGTCGCGTTCAGCACCGCGAGCTGCACCATGTTCGGCTCGATGCCGAGGCGCACGTCGATCAGCTCGAGCGGGCTCGTGAGTTCGGCCACGTCGTCGGCGTCGCCCGGGTTCTCGTAGTTCACGAACGTGCCGGCGCCGAGGCGCCGCGTAACGAGCCGCTCGGTCTCGAGCCGGATCAGCGCCGAGCGGATCGTCGCGCGCGAAGCGCCGAAGGCGGAGGCGAACTGTCGTTCGGCTGGCAGCTTCTCGCCGTGCGCGTAGCGCCCTTCGAGGATCGCCTGCCGCAGTTGAGTGGTGATCCACGCCGAGCCTCGCACGGGATCCGGCATGCCGGTGGCAGCGCTCCGGGCGGTGGTCTGACCACTATTGGCCATGTTTGAGCCTCTTGGGCTAATTGGATCAAAATTGGTTTGAAATTGGCTCCGATTTGTGCCACCATCTTCGCGCCGCGTCAAGCCCCGAAGACGATAGCGGGTCGGCGCAGCTTCATTCCAGGGGGTGATTCCGATGGCGTTTCCGACCCGGACCAAGTATTTGATCATCGGCGCCGGCATCCACGGCCTCAGCACGGCCTGGCACCTGGGCGAGGCGCTGCGCAAATCGGGACGCGGCAGCGGCAAGGACATCCTGGTGGTCGACAAATCCGGCATCGCCTCGGGCGCCTCCGGAATCGCCTGCGGCGTGATCCGCAACAACTACTTCCAGCCGGCGATGCGCCGCCTGATGGCCCACAGCGTCGCCGTCTGGGAAAGCGACCCGAAGGCATTCAGCTACCACCCGGTCGGCTACATGCAGATCAGCCCGGAAGTGATGCACGCGCAGGTCGCCACGATCGCGCAGCAGCAAAGGGAGATCGGCTACGAATCGGTCTTCATCGAGGGTGCGAAGGACTCGATGGCCTATATGAAGGGCCTGTTCGACGACTGGCAGGCCGAGGGCATCACGTCGGTGCTGCACGAGAAAAAAGGCGGCTATGCGAACAACACCGCCTCGATGCACGGCCTCGCCGGCAAGGCAGAGCGCGAGGGCGCCAGGATCATCACGGGCGTCAAGGTGACCGGTTTCGTGAAGGACAACTCGGGCGCCGTCAAGTCCGTCGTGACCGACCAGGGCAATATCGACTGCGACACCGTGGTGGTCGGCGCCGGCCCCTGGGTCAAGCAGATCTGGGACATGCTCGAGCTGCCGGCGGCGATCAGCGTCAAGGGTCGCGACGGCAAGGTCCACGAAAACGTTCCGATGTGGACCTTCTGGTCGCTGCAGGAAGGCACGCTGGGCGTCGATCCGAAGCTGCAGCGCACCAACGATGGCCGGATGCCGCCCGTGATCCACGTCGATACCGACGCGACGCTGTTCTCGGACGTCGACCACTCGGTGATCACCGACCGCCTCTGGGGCATCTACTACAAGCCGGACTTCCACTTTGGCGGCGTGCAGGGCGGCGCGATGCCGTTCAAGGTGAAGGCCGACCCGGCGCAGGTGCGGATCGATCCTTACGGACCGGAGTCGCCGGACTTCGTCGTCGGCGCCGACTTTGCCCACATGTGGTGCTCGGCGCTGGCGTTCTGCCAGAAGCGCTTCGAGGGCAAGACACCGCTTTACAAGAAGGAGCCGTCAGGCGGCATCGGCAGTTTCACGGCCGACAACTTCCCGGTGTTCGACCGCTTTTGCGACAACGCCTACGTGATCGCGGATTCGAACCACGGGTACAAGATGATCGGGGTCGGCAAGCTCGTCGCCGAGGACATCTGCGGCCGACCGAGCGAGCTGCTCGAACCGTTCCGCTTCTCGCGCTTCGCCGAAGGCAAGCTCCATCCGACGTCCAACAGCCCGTTCCCGTGGAGTTGACGGGGCCCCGCAAGTACAGCGGCGAATCGATTGCGGATTTAGATCAAGACCCAGAGCGAGGGGGAAAGCATGACCGATCTTGAAGCCCATGTCAGCGCGAAGGGCCGCGACGATCTGGTAAAGCGGGTCCGGTCCGAGATCAACCGGCTTGGGATCCAGTACATCTACTACCAGTTCGTCTCCGTCACCGGGCGCATCGTCGGCAAAGGTATACCGGCGGACCACTGGGAGCGCACCGCGGAGCGGGGCTTCCAGCTCGTGTACGGCTCCACCGCGAACCTGTTCGTCGACCGCCACCGCAACTACATCGGCTACGGGGCAGAAGCGTCGGAGCTGGTCGGCATCCCCGACCCGGAGACGTTCGTTCAGCTTCCGTGGGACAAGCGCGTCGCGCGCGTCTTCTGCACCTGTTTCCGCAACCGCGAGGAAAGGGACAACCCGGGCGGATTTCTGACTTCCGACTGCCGCGGCAACCTGCGGCGGATCCACGAGGAATTCAAGAAGGCGCACGGCGGTCTGCACCTGCGCCACGGCTGCGAGCCGGAGATGATGTGGCTGAAGAAGGGCGACGACGGCCTGCCCGCGGGCGGCTTCACCAAGCCGAACTGCTATCACATCGATCAGTTCGAGTCGCTGCGCCCGGTGTTCATGCGTGCGATCGAGTACAGCCGCGCGATGGGCCTGGACATGATCCAGGGCGACCACGAGGACGCGCCCGGGCAGCTCGAGCTGAACTGGATGTACGACGACTGCCTGCGCACCGCCGACCGGCTGACGACGTACCGCCAGATCTGCGCCCAGGTCGCACGCGAGTTCAACCTGATCGCCTGCTTCATGACGAAGCCGTTCATGGGCGTTTCGGCCTCCGGCTGCCACCACAACCTGTCGCTGTGGCGCGGCGGCAGCACGATCGTCAACAAGCTCGGACACCCCGAGCTGCCGGGGCTCGAGGACAACTTCACGTACCTCAGCGGCGGCGAGAACACGTTCCTGCCGCTGCCGGGCGAGGCCAAGCCCGGCCCGATCGGCCTGCACTGCATCGGCGGCATCATCAAGCACGTCGGCGCGCTGACCGCGATCGGCTCCTCGACCGTCAACTCGTACCGCCGGCTGTGGGACACCGGCTTCTGGGCGCCGGTCTACGCCGACTGGGGCTACCAGAACCGGACCTGCGCGCTGCGAATCTCGGCGCCGGGTCGCTTCGAGTACCGCTCGGTCGATTCGACGGTCAATCCCTACCTGATGGCGGGCGCCATCCTGAAGGCATTCGACGACGGGATCAAGCACAAGCTCGACCCGGGCGAGCCGGAGGAGCGCAATATCTACGCCGCGATGGCGGCCGGCAAGAAGGTCAAGAAGCTGCCGATGATGCTCGGCGAGGCGCTGACCGAGCTCGAGCAGGACGAGGTCGTCCGGGCAGCGATGCCGGGCGACATGTACCGGGTCTTCACCCACTACAAGCGCGACGAGTGGGAGAAATTCATGGCGACCGTGACCGACTGGGACCTGAAGCAGTACTGGGATTACCTGCCCTGACCCTGCGCAGACGCGGCGCCAGGCAAAAACCAGGAGACCAAGAGATGTGTGGAATCGCGGGACTGATTCATCGCGGCGCGACCGGCGACGTCGGTCAGGAAATGACCGCAATGCTCCAATCCATGAAGCACCGCGGGCCCGACTCGACCGGCTATGCGCTGTACGGCAGGCCGCACGGCCATGAGCTGGTCGTCCGCTTCAAGCTCGCCGAGGGGGCCGAGATGTCGGAAGGCTTCGACATCCACCATCAGGTCAAGGAGCGCCGCGCCGAGGTCGACCGCCGGCTGGCCGAGCTGGGCGCGAACATCCTGGAGGCGGAAGGCGCGACCGAGTACGCGTTCCGCTACCGGATCGCGTTCGAGGGCGACCGGCGACGCCTGGCCAACTACGTCGAGGACGTCGACGGCGCGGAGATCCTGTCGATCGGCCTCGGCCTGGAGCTGATCAAGGACCTGGGCGACGCGGCGCAGGTCGCCGGCCAGTACCGCCTGCAGGGCTTCGTCGGCACGCACGCACTCGGGCACACCCGGATGGCGACCGAGTCCGACGTCGATATCCGCTCGGCGCACCCTTACTGGGCCTATCCGTTCGCCGACGTCGCGGTCGTCCACAACGGCCAGCTGACCAACTACTGGAACGGGCGGCGCGCGCTCGAGCGACGCGGCCACCGCTTCGTGTCGAACTGCGACTCCGAGCTCATTGCCGTCTATCTGGCCGACCGCATGGCGCAGGGTGCGACGCTGAAGGACGCGATGACCGACTCGATCGCCGAGCTGGACGGCGTGTTCACCTACCTGGTGGCGACCTCCGACAGCCTCGGCATGGCCAAGGACGTGATGGCGGCCAAGCCGATGGTGCTCTACGAAAGCGACCGCTTCATCGCCCTGGCTTCAGAGGAAGTGGCGATCCGCAGCATCTTTCCGCACGAGATCGACACGTTCGACCCCTACGAGGGCGAAGTGCGCGTCTGGCACAGCTGATCCCGACACCCAGCAGCGAGCAACGACCATGGCACTGATGACCAGAGCAACCGAGGCCGGCATGCACACCGAGCAGCTGGCCGGACGCACCCAGCAGCGCTTCTTCCGACCCGAGGAGGAGGCGCACTATACGTACCCGCAGGCGTTCGAGGTCGACTTCAAAAAGCGCGCCGAGTTCGACGCGGCCGACCTCGCGCCGACCCAGATCAACCTGAAGCTGCGCGAGCTGATGAGCCAGGGCTGCGGCACGATCGTGCTGAAGAACCCGGGCGCCAAGCACGGCATCGCGGTCGGCATCCTGAACCGCCTGAACCTCGAGATCCAGGGCAGCCTTGGCTACTTCGGCTGCGGCCTGATCGACGGCCCGAATATCCGTATCTGCGGCCGCGTCGGCTGGTCGTGCGCCGAGAACATGATGGCCGGCACCGTCGTGATCGAGAAGAACGGCGGCTCCACGTTCGGCGCCGCGATGCGGGGTGGTGATCTGGTGTGCAAGGGCGATGTCGGGGCGCGTGTCGGCATCGACATGAAGGGCGGCACGATCATCATCGGCGGCCGGGCCGGCGCGTTCTGCGGGTTCATGATGCAGCGCGGGCGCATGGTGATCCTCGGCGACGCCGGCAAGAACCTGGGCGACTCGATGTACGACGGCACGATCTACGTCGGCGGCAAGATCGCCGGCCTCGGCGTCGACGCGGTACCGGGCGAGATGAACGATATCGAGGCTGATTGGCTCGAGCGCAAGCTCAAGCTGTACGGCCTGGCGGCGCCCGACGGCGTCAGGAAGATGCAGAAGATCGTCGCTGGCCGGCAGCTTTGGAACTACGACAACCTCGAGCCGACCGAGAAGAAGCTGATCCTCTAATCACCTCACCTCACGATTTCCGACCACGGGAAACATCACATGGCGAAGGTAACCAAGGTTCCGGCCTCGATCCCGCTAACGAAGAAGAAGCTGAGCCGCGACACGCACCTGCTCGGCCACAGCTCGATCTTCACGCCGCATGTCATCGACGACATCCACATCAAGAGCGAGCTCGGCCGCTACCGGATGCGCGGTTTCTCGCTGTTCAAGAAGATCCCGAACTGGGACGACCTGACGTTCCTGCCGGGGACGCTGACACGGTTCGTGATCGAGGGCTATCGCGAGAAGTGCGAGACCCAGACCATCATCGGGCCGCGCGCCAAGCGGCCGCTGGTGCTCGATATCCCGGTCTATATCACCGGCATGAGCTTCGGTGCGCTGAGCTACGAGGCCAAGATCGCGCTGGCGCGCGGCGCGACGATGGCCGGCACGGCGACCTGCTCCGGCGAGGGCGGCATGATTCCGGACGAGCGCCGTTACTCGTCCAAGTGGTTCTACCAGTGCATCCAGTCGCGCTATGGGTTCAACCCGCACCACCTGCGGCTGGCCGACGCCTGCGAGTTCTTCATCGGCCAGGGCTGCAAGGTCGGCCTCGGCGGGCACCTGATGGGCCAGAAAGTGACCGACCAGGTCGCCGAGATGCGTTCGCTGCCGGCCGGCATCGACCAGCGCTCGCCCGCACGCCACCCCGATTGGCTCGGGCCGGACGACCTGGCGCTGAAGATCAACGAGATCCGCGAGGCGACCAACGGCGAGATCCCGATCCAGCTCAAACTCGGCGCCGCCCGCGTCTACGACGACGTGCGGATGGCAGCGAAGACCGGGCCCGACAGCATCTACATCGACGGGATGGAAGGCGGCACCGGCGCCGGACCGCACATCGCGACCGAGGAGACCGGCGTGCCGGGCATCGCGGCGATCCGCCAGGCCCGCAAGGCGCTCGACGACGTCGGCAAGACCGGCGAGATCTCGCTCGTGTATGCCGGGGGCATCCGCAACGGCGGCGATGTCGCCAAGGCGCTCGCACTGGGCGCCGACGCGGTCGCGATCGGACACTCGGCGCTGATGGCGCTCAACTGCAACAAGGACATCCCGGAGGCGGATTTCGAGAAGGAAATCGGCGTCGAGGCCGGTTACTGCTACCACTGCCACACGGGGCGCTGCCCGGTCGGGGTCGCGACTCAGGATCCGGTGCTGCGCAAGCGCCTCGACCCGGACGCCGCCGCCGAGCGCGTCTACAACTTCCTGCACTGCCTGACGATCGAGGCGCAGATGATGGCGCGCGCCTGCGGCAAGACCAACGTGCACAGCCTCGAGCCCGAGGATCTGGCAGCCCTGACCATGGAGGCGTCGGCCCTGGCGATGGTGCCGCTGGCCGGATCGCAGCACACGGTCGGCCGGCCCGATATGACGCGCTACTAAAGGAAGCCGAAACCATGGCGAAGATCACCGAACTGCAGAAATACGCGCGGGCCAAGAAGGCGAAACAGACGAAGACGGCGGCGAAAAGCAACGACAGCAAGGCCGCCGCCGCTCGCAACGCCGGCGCCAAGAGCGCCGCTCGGGACATCGATCATTTCATCAAGACCGCCGGGCTGGACAGCCAGCGCGAGAAGGAGATCGGCCAGCACATCGGCTACCGCTACGACGTCAACCTGGTGCCCGATTACCGCCGGCTGACGCCGTTTCTGCGCAAGTACATGGAAACCATGCAATGGCAGGACCTGAACTGGCTCGAGGACGTGCACCTGGGGTATGAAGAGGGGCGCGCCGCGGTGTTCGACCGCAACGTGAACGGCTGGGTCACCGTGCCCGAGGGCGTGAAGCTGCCGGACAACCAGCAGGATCGCGACATGCTGGCGCGCGAGCTGCTGATCAAGTTCCAGATGTCGTCGCGCCACCCGCTGGTGGACCTGCACAAGGCGTACCGCAAGTTCTAGCCGTCGTCTGACTCGCAGCAGGTCCCTCTCCTGCTCCGCGGGCGAGGGGAGAAAACGGCCCTACGCCGAAGGAGTCGATGTGGCAACCACCGCGCTCGAGCAGTTTTCGAAGTTGAGTGGCTGCCACCTGGTCGAGGGCCAGTACAGCGCGGCCAGGGGCACCGAATCGATCGACGTGCTCGATCCGGCGACCGAGAGCCGGATCGGGCATTTCGTCGCCGCAACCGACGCCGAGATCGACGCGGCCGTGGCGATCGCCATTGCGGCCCAGAAGAAGTGGCGCAAGCTCAACTCGCTGACGCGGGCCGAGCTGCTGCACGAGGCCGCCCGCCGCATGCGGGAGGCCAGGCCGCGGGTGGCCGAAATGCTGACCCGCGAGATGGGCAAGACCTTCAAGGAGTCCACCGACGAGGTCAACTGGTCCGCACTCGCGATGGACTACTACGCCGAGATCGGCCGCCACGAGAACGGCCGGGTGCTCGGCCCCACGGTCGATGCGCAGGTCCACCTGGTGACCAAGGACCCTCTGGGCGTGGTCGTGCTGATCCTGCCCTACAACTACCCGCTGTGCCTGCTGTGCTGGCAGGCCGCCGCGGCGCTGGCCAGCGGCAACGCCTGCATCATAAAGCCCTCCGAGCTGACGACGCTGACCACGCTCGAGTTTTGCGCGGCCCTGCAGGCGCTGCCGCCGGGGCTGGTCCAGGTCGTGGCGGGGACTGGACGCGTCGGCCAGCGCCTGGTCGAGCACGCCAGCACGCATATGGTGGCGTTCACCGGCGGCATCGAGACGGGCCGGCGGGTCGCCGAAAGCTGCGCGCGCCAGTACAAGCGCTGCCTGATCGAGACGTCGGGTAACGACGCCTTCATCGTGATGCCGTCGGCACCGCTGGAGGTCGCCGCCCGCGGGGCCGCGTTCGGCGCCTACCTGAACTGCGGACAGGTGTGCGCGGCGTCCGAGCGCTTCTACGTTCACCGCGACGTCTACCGCCGCTTCGCCGATCTGCTGATCGAGGAGACCCGCAAGGTACGCGTCGGCAGCGGCCTGGAGCGCGTCGACATGGGCCCGATGGCCTCCTCGCTCCAGCGCGACCGCTACGAATCGATCGTCCGCCGCGCCGTGGCCGACGGCACGCCGGTGGCGATCGGCGGCGGGCGCCCGACCGGATTGAAGAAGGGCTGGTTCGTCGAGCCGACGGTGCTGCTGGACGTGGCGCCCGAGCGGCCGATCCTGAACGACGAGAGCTTCGGCCCGGTGGCGCCGCTGTGCCCGGTCGCGAGCTTCGAGGAGGCCGTCGAGCTGGCCAATCGCTCGCGCTACGGGCTCGGTTGCACGATCTACACGCGCGACCTCGATGAGAGTATGCGCGCCATCAGCGACCTCGAAGCCGGGATGGTATGGGTCAATGCGCCGCTGCTGGACAACAACGCGGGCCCGTTCGGAGGTCGCAAGCAATCCGGAATGGGGCGGCAGCTCGGCTCCGAGGGCCTCGACACGTTCCGCCACACGAAGCTGAGCATGATCGATCCGGCTGCCACCTCGCATGATTTCTGGTGGTTCCCCTATCAGGACGCCGAGTCGTTCACGCGATCGGGTCCGCGGTAGAGATCCCCCGCCCATGCAAGAGCTTCCGGACGAGCTCGAAAGGCGCCTGCAGGCGCTGAGCGACGAATCGGCGCAGGGCGCCGACTTCGACCCGGCCAGCTGGTTCTGGCTGCTGCTGCTCGGGCTTGCCGGGCCGATCGCGCTGATCATCGCCGGCTGGGGCGCATGAGCGGGGCGCCCGGGCAGCGGAGCCCGCAGGCGGCGGACACCAGCGGCTGGCCGCTTCTGCGGTCGGAGCGCACCTGGGGACCGTGGCAGCTGGGCATCGCGCTGGCCACTGCAGCCGCGGCCACGTGGTGCTACATCATCGGCGAATACGTAGGCTCCTACCTGGGGTTCACCCGCGGCGTTGCGGCGCTGACGGCCGGCAGCATGATCGGCATGCTGCTGGTCACGCTGGCCGCGGTTCCAACCTGTATCCGCTTCGGCGTCGACTCGATCGTCTCGTGCAAGCCGCAGTTCGGCACCCGCGGCTGGATCATCCCGGCGCTGATGCAATACGTGTCGATCCTGGGCTGGAATTCCCTTCTGCTGATCTTCTTCGCCAAGTCGACCACGCAGCTGCTGATCGCGATCGGTGCGATCCGGCACGGGTCGAACCTGCTGGTCCCGGCGACGACGGCGCTGGCGTGCTCAGCGGTATTCCTGATCCTGCTGAGGGGATCGAGCGGGATCGACCGGGTCGCCAAGATCCTGGTGTTTCATGTCTTCATCGGCTGCTGGATGCTTTACATCCTGACGGCCCGCCGCTGGGACGAACTGGTCACGGCGGTACCGCCTTCGCAGTCGCCCGATCCATTGTGGAACTACACGACGGGAATCGAGATCGGCATCTCGTCGCTGCTGTCTTGGTGGCCCTACATCGGCGCGATGGTCCGGATGGCGCCCGACGGCCGCACGGCGGCGCTGCCGATCATGCTCGGCATGGGCGCGCCGGTCCCGCTGCTGAGCATGATCGGGATCGCCGGGATCCTGGTGCTGAAAGTGTCGGATCCGGCCGAGTGGCTGCGCACGGTCGGAGGCCCGGGCTACGGCATCGTCGCGCTGGTCTTCGTCGCCGCGGCCAACCTGGGCACCGCGATCGCCGGTATCTACGCGTCGGCGATCGGCCTGCGCCAGATCCCGGGCGTCGACCGGATTGGATGGCCCACGCTGCTGCTGCTGACGCTGGCGCCGGTCGCGCTGGTGGGCCTTCTGATCCCGGACCTGTTCTTCGCCCATTTCGGCTCCTTCATCGCCTTGATCGCGGTCGGCTTCGCGCCGCTGTGCGGCATCCAGATCGTCGACTACTACGTGCTGAGGCGGCGCCGGATCGACATCCGGGCCGTGTACGACAACAGCGAGGCAGGCCCGTACCGGTACTGGGCCGGGTTCAACCCGGCGGCGCTGGCGGCGATGGGGGTCGGCCTGGTGGCCTACATCTACCTGCTCGACCCATTGAGCTACGCGTCGCGCTGGCCCTACCAGTACCTGACGGCCTCGCTGCCGACGGCGCTGGTGTCGGCACTGGTCTACTGGGTGGCCACGCGCCGGTGGGTGGCCCCGCGCGGTCTCGGCGGCTACGAATCGCGCTAGATCGAACGCCATGAGTGACAAGAGCGTACCCAGCCAGGCACGAGTGGTCATCATCGGGGGCGGCATCATCGGCTGTTCCATCGCCTACCATCTGACCAAGCTCGGGTGGCGCGATGTGCTGCTGCTCGAGCGCAGGCAGTTGGCGTGTGGAACCACGTGGCACGCGGCCGGGCTGCTGACCACGCTGCGCGACACCGTGACCCAGACCAAGCTTGCCAGGTACACGCTGGATCTGTACCGGCGCCTGGAAGCGGACACCGGGCAGGCAACCGGCGTCATCCCCTGCGGATCCATCCAGCTCGCGATCACGAGGGACAAGGCCGAGGAGATGCGCCGTGGCGTGAATGTCGCGCGCTGCTTCGGCGTAGAGGGCTATGAGATCAGCGCTGCCGAGGTCAAGAAGATGTGGCCGCTGGCCGAAGTCTCGGACCTGGCAGCAGCGTTCCACTTCCCGGGGGACGCTCGCGCCAATCCGACCGACGTCACGCAGGCCCTGGTCAAGGGTGCACAGCTCGGCGGCGCGACGATCCTCGAAAACACCGCGGTGACGGCCATCACCTCGAGCAGCGGCCGGGTGACCGGCGTGCGCACCGACCGCGGCGAGGTTCGCGCCGAATTCGTCGTCAACTGTGCCGGCATGTGGTCCCGCGCAGTGGGCCAGCTCGCCGGCGTCGACGTGCCCTTGCTCGCAGCCGAGCACTACTACCTGATCTCCGAGGAGGTCGCCGGCGTCCATCCCCTTCTGCCGATCCTGCGCGATCCCGGCAATTGCGCCTACATCCGCGAGGAGGCGGGCAAACTGATGGTGGGATTGTTCGAGCCGGTCGCGAAGCCGTGGGGAGAGGGCGGAATTCCCGACAGCTTCTGCTTCGACGATCTGCCTCCGGACTGGGATCGCATGCTTCCCTACCTCGAGAAGGCGATGCGACGCGTCCCGCAGTTGTCGAACACCGGCATCAGGCTGCTCTTCTGCGGCCCGGAGTCCTTCACGCCGGACCACAACTACCTGATGGGCGAGGCGCCGAACCTGCGCAACTTCTTCATCGCCGCGGGCTTCAATTCGCTGGGAATCCTCTCCGGGGGCGGGGTGGGACATGTGATGTCGCACTGGATCGCCGAGGGGCACCCGCCGATGGACGTGTGGTCGGTGGACGTGCGCCGGATGCAGCCGTGGCAGAACAACCTCAGGTATCTGCGCGACCGCACCGTCGAAAGCCTTGGCATCGGCTACCAGGACCATTGGCCGTTTCGCCAGTGGCAGACCGCCCGGGGCGTGAAGAAGAGCGTTCTGCACGATCGCCTGGCGGCGGCCGGGGCGTGCTTCGGAGAGTCGGCCGGCTGGGAGCGGCCGAACTGGTACGCAGCGCCGGGTCAGGCGCTGCGCTACGAATATGCCTGGGGCCGGCAGAACTGGTTCGGCAACAATGCCGAGGAGCACCGGGCGGTGCGCGAAGGGGTCGGAATGTTCGAACAGTCGTCCTTCGCGAAACTGCTCGTGCAGGGACTGGACGCCGAAGCGGTGCTGAACCGGATCGCCACCGCAGACTGCGGCGTTCCCGTCGGCAAGGTGATCTACACACAATTCCTGAACGTGCGCGGCGGCATCGAGGCCGATCTGACCATCTCACGCCTCGCGATCGACCGGTTCCTGGTCGTGACGGCCGCGTTCACGCAGACGCACGTGGAAGCGTGGATACGCGGTCACATAGCCCCGGACGCGCGATGCGTGGTGACCGACCTGTCCGGGGCGTACGCGATGCTGAACGTGCAGGGGCCGCGGTCGCGCGCGCTGCTGCAGGCTCTGTGTTCCGATGATCTTTCCGACAGCGGGTTTGCGTTCGGCACCTGCCGGCAGATCCAGCTCGGGTATCAAAGCGCTCTCGCGTTGCGGCTGACCTACGTGGGCGAGCTGGGCTGGGAGCTCTACATTCCGACCGCCTTTGCGCTGCCGGTATTCGACGCCCTGGTCGAGGCCGGCCGACCGCTCGGTCTGCGGCACTGCGGGTACCACACCTTGAATTCCCTGAGAATCGAAAAGGCATACAGGGAATGGGCCCACGACATCGGGCCCGACGACGACCCGCTGCAGGCCGGCCTGGCGTTCACCTGCGCCTGGGACAAGGCCGGCGGCTTCATCGGACGCGAGCGGCTAGTGCAGATGAAGGACAGCGTGCCGAAGCGGCGCCTCGTGCAATTCCTCCTCGAGGATCCGGAGCCGATGCTCTACCATAACGAACCGATCTACCGCAACGGCGAACTCAACGGTTACACCACCTCGGCAATGTACGGACACACGCTGGGGGCCGCGGTCGCCCTGGGATACGTCGAGAGCCCCTCGGGCGCGACCGACGACTACGTGAATTCCGGTCGATACGAGATCCAGGTGTCCGATCGCCGGATAACGGCCCGCGCCTCCCTGAAACCAATGCTCGACCCGAAGGGCATTCGCATCCGCCCGTGACAGCATTGATGAGGGCACGAAAAGGAACCTCGGCCGCGCTCCTGCGCGACCTCGTTGAGCGCGCAGTGGTCGGTGCGGTATTGGCGACGGCGCTGAGTGCGAGCGCGAGCGAGGCACCGCCACCTGAAAGGCTCGTCCATAGGTTCCTGGCGGTTGAGATGTCCCCGGACGGAGCGTTTGTGGCGTCGGTGGAAGGCGATTCGCCCGTCGGGGGTTTTTATCCCCCGATGCGCGAGCTTGTGATCCGGGACTTGTCAACCGGCGCCGCCACGCAGATTGCGCTTCCGTGCGGCAAAGTGCCGCAGTGTTGGCCGGGTTCTCCGGCCTGGACACCCGATAGCCGGCACCTCAGCTTCACATTGCGTTCGCCGGGAACTCACGCTTACGCGGTGTATTCCCTGGAGACCGGGGCAACGGCCCCGACGCTGCTACTGAACTTCGGCGGAACCATTAAGGACCTGCACTATGGGTCCGACGGTCGGCTCGCAATGCTGGCCACGGAAAATCCGCGCAAGGAGGTCGGCGCGACGGAGGCGGGGGCGCCGGTTGCGGGCGATCTGGACGAACCGACGCCGGAGCAGCGGATCGGCATCCTCGAGCGCGGCTTTCTTCACTGGGTTTCCCCGCCCGATTTGTATGTCTATGAATACGAATGGCGCCCCGACGGTAAAGGCTTTGTCGGTACCGCGGCGCCGGGCGACGGCGACAACAACTGGTGGACGGCAAAGCTGTATGCCTTCGGCGTAAACGACGGCGCACCCCGCGTTCTGTACAGCCCGAAGGACATTCACCTGCAGATCGCGAATCCGCGGGTGTCGCCCGACGGGCACGCCGTCGCCTTCATCGCCGGACTGATGAGCGACTTCAACTCAACGGGCGGAGACGTCTACACGCTGCCGCTCGAGGGCGGACAGGCAATCAACGTGACCCCCGGCATGCACGCATCCGCAACTTCCCTCGGCTGGAGCTGTAGCGGAACTGTGCGTGCGCAACTGCTCGCCGGTGACCAAACCAAGATTGTCGAATTCGATGCCGGGCGCGAGGCCGCCGCCGTACACGTCTTGTGGAGCGGTGCGGAAACCCTGCGTTGGCACGACGCCGGCGTCTCGTCGGCCTGTCCGTCGGGCGTGACTGCCGTTGCGCACGAATCCTTCACAGCACCCCCGGAGATTGAAACAGGAACGATAGGGCACTGGCGGGATCTGACGGCGGTCAATGCCGGCTTGAGCGTACCCATGCGTGTGCAGAGTCTGTCCTGGAAGAGCGACGGATTCGACGTCCAGGGTTGGCTGATGCTGCCCGATCACGCGGAGGGCAAAATTCCGATGGTGACCGTCATTCACGGCGGTCCGGCCGCGGCCGCGGTGCCGTTTTTCAGCGGTCCAGGATTGTTTGATGCGCTGATCGATCGCGGCTACGCGCTGTTCCGGCCGAACCCCCGCGGCAGCTTTGGCCAGGGCGAACGGTTCACATCCGCCAATGTTCGCGATCTTGGCCACGGCGACCTGCGCGATGTTCTTGCGGGAATCGACACGGCGCTGAAGGCCGCGCCCATTGACGAGGCGCGGCTCGGGGTATGGGGCGGAAGTTACGGCGGCTTCATGACGATGTGGGCGGTGACCCAGACCGACCGCTTCAAGGCCGCGGTCGCGGCCGCCGGAATCAGCAATTGGCTGTCGTACTACGGCGAAAACGGCATCGACGCCTGGATGTTGCCTTACTTTGGCGCTTCGGTGTATGAGGACCCGGCCGCCTATGCGAGGTCATCGCCGATCAATTTCATCCGAAATGTCCACACGCCGACGTTCGCGTGGGTGGGAGAGCGCGACATCGAGTGCCCCGCCTCGCAGACGCAGGAGTTCTGGCATGCGTTGAAGACCCTCGGCATTCCGACGGCCATCATGATCTATCCGGGTGAAGGCCACGGACTTCGAGAACCGCAACACACGGCAGACGCAGTGCGCCGAACGGTCGCGTGGTTCGATCGATACCTGAGGTGAAGCCCCGGACTTGGGGACATCATTCGTCGCGAAAGCCGGCGGCGTGCGCCCAGTCGGGCGCAAACGCCAGCACCTCTACGCCAGGCGGCAGCTGCTCGTTGAACAGCCGGTTGTGCCAGTAGGTCGCCTGGTGGCGCGGGTGCGCGGGGGGCAGCCGCGTGACGTCGCACGGAATCCGGTAGCCCTGGCGGTACTGCTCGAACTCGAGCACGCAGCGTCCGTGGCCGAGCAGCCGCGCCGCGAGCTCCGAGCCCTGCGCGAACAGCGCCGTCAGCACGTCGCAGAAGCGGGCCGGCTCCTGGAAGTACGGTCCCTGCAAGAACTCCAGCACCTTGTCGTAGCGCTCGTTCGGATCCTGCGTCTGCAGGTACTGGTACTTGAATTGTTGCGTGCTGTTCTCGGGGTCGGTCTCGGTGATCAACACGACCACGGCTGCGGCGAACTCATCGCCCGCCGGCGACCTGACCCGCGGCCGCATGCCGGTCGATGGACGGCCCCCGTCCTGGCGCGCAGCGAGCTGCCGCAGGCGGCACTGCCAGCCGATGAACTCGGCGCGCAGCGCCTGGGCCGCTGCCCGGGTCAGCACGATGTTGTCCGGCCTGGGTGCCATCGAAAACAGCATCCTGTCAGTCGTTCCCGATCGCCGGCTCAGCCCGGTTCCAGCGCCTCCAAGCCGATCGGCCCGCCGCCCAGGTCGCGAGCCACCTCGACCAAGGTCGTCCACAGGTAGGCGCCGTAGGTGCCGTCGCACCAGATCCGGTACCGGCGCGCTGCCTCGCGCGGCTCGACCGCGACCGTGACGCCGACCCCGACCATCGTGGTCAGCACGACCGGGCGGGTGGACGCATCGAGCGCCGCGAAGTCGATACTGCAGGTTTGCAGCAGCAACTCGCCGGCGCGCCGGCCGACCAGCACCAGCTCCGCATCCTGACGCAGCACGGGATACACGCGGGGCGGAATCGGCAGCCCCTCCAGCATCGCGCAATTCGCGCCGCCTTCGCCGTCCTCGATCAGGAATTCGTTGCGACCCAGGCGCGCCACCAGACCCGGTGCCGGCAGCGCGGTCCATTGGTTGGGCTGTGCCGGTATCGGCACGGACTGCTGCTGCAGCCACGCTGCAGCAGCCGGCCCCTTAAAGCCGGTGCGCCGGCGCGCGCTCGCGTCGCCGATTCCGACGAGCTGTGCGACTGCGTGGTCGTTCGCGCCGTAGGCGGCCACGACCCGCATCGATTCGACCGAAGTCCAGCGCGGAGCCAGCGCGTTTTGCGGATCGAATATCGGATTGGCGCGGTCGGGCAGCGGCACGTTCATCCGGATTCCTTCTGGCGTTCGTCCTTCGGATCGTAAAACGGCGTCTGGGCGACTTGCGCCGTCACCGTCCGGCCATCGCTCAGCCGGATCGAGAAGCGCCTGCCCTGTTGTGCCATCTCGGGTCGAACGAACGCAAGCCCGATGGTGCGCTCCAGATGCGGGCTGGCATAGATGCTGGTCACCCGTCCCGCGATGCTGCCGTTTTCGATCACCAGGTGGCATTCCTTCGGCGCTTCACCCGCATGATCCGGCGCCAGCGTGAACGGCGCCAGCTGCTGCCTGGGCGGCTGCGCTGTGATCGCCTTCAGGCTGCGCTGGCCCACGAAGAACGGCTTGTCCATCGCGACCGCCCACTTCAGGCCCACGTCGAACGGCGTGGTCAGGCCATCGGTGTCCTGGCCCAGGATCAGGTGCCCTTTTTCCAGCCGCAGCAGCCGCTGCGCCTCGACGCCAAAAGGACCGATGCCGTGCCGTTCGCCCGAGCTCATCAGCGCGTCCCACAGCGCCGGGCCGTGCTCGGCCGCCACGTGAATCTCGAATCCCCACTCGCCCACGAACCCGACCCGCATCAGGCGTGCCGCAATACCGGCCACGCGGCCGGCGCGGACCGCCAGGTAAGGGAACGCCGCCCCCGACAGGTCCAGATCCGTCAGCGGGCCCAGCACCTCGCGGCTGCGGGGACCGGCCAGGTTGACCGCACTGCTGGCCCCGGTCAGGTTGATCAGTCCGCAGTCCAGCTGCCAGATCGCGTTCAGGCGCGACAGCTCGCGATACACGTTGGCGGCGCCTGACGTGGTCGTCGTGAAGTAGAAGTGATCTTCGGCCAGCCGCGCGACCACGCCTTCGTCGACCAGCACGCCCGCCTCGTCGCACATCACGGCATAGCGGGTCGATCCGACCTTCATCCGTGCGTAGCGCCCGGTGTAGACCCGCTCCAGGAACTCGGCCGCCTGCGGGCCGCGCACATCCAGCTTGCCCAGGGTGCCCACGTCGATGATGCCGACCGCGCTGCGCACGCGCCGGGCCTCGTTCCGGATGCACTGCTCGCGCGAGCGGCCATCGATCCGGTAATACTCCGGGCGCATCCAGACGCCGGCCGGCATCCACTGCGCCCCGAGGCGCTCGTGATGCGCGCGCAGCGGGGTGTGCCGCTCGGGCACGAATCCGCGTCCGGCCAGGTGCGCCATCGACACCGGATGGAAAAACGCCCGCGCCGTCGTGGTTCCAACCTGCTGGGGCGACTGCCCGGTCAGGCGCGCCAGCACCCGCAGGCCGTTCATGTTCGAGTGCTTGCCCTGGCTCGGGCCCATCCCGAGGGTCGAGTAGCGCTTCAGCAGCTCGATGCTGTCGAAGCCCTCCTGCGCCGCGTTTTCCAGATCCTGCAGCTGCAGGTCCTCGTCGAAGTCCACGAAGTTCCTGCCACGCGGATGCGAAACGATCGGCCAGGCGTGGCTCGGACACTGTGTCTCGCGCTCGACCGGCATCGGCGCCGCATGGCCGAACCCGGCGCGGCTCGCAGCGGCCAGGCCCGCCCGCCGGCCGTCGGCGAGCCTGCGCTCGAAGCCGAACACGCCATTGACCCGCCCGCAGGCGAATATCCCCTCCGGCAGCCGATCGGGCACGAATTGCGCAAGCTCGTCGTCGTAGCGCATCGTCGCACCCGCCTGATGCAGCAAATTGGCGGCCGCCGCCCAGCCGACGCTCATTACCAAGCCATCGCATTCGATCGTGCGCAGCGAGGCCGGATCCGGCTCACCGTCTGCGGCGATCCGGCAGATCCGCGCGGCGGCGAGCGCGCCTGAGTTCGGATCGGCGACCGCTTCGTATACGCAGGCCCCGACGACCGCTTCGACGCCGGCATCGCGAAGCCGCGCGAGCAGCGGCTCGCCTGCGTCCGCACGCACATCGACCACCGTCGCGACCCGCACGCCGGCAGCCAGCAGGTCGAGCGCGGCGCGATAGCCGTCGCTGTTGGCGGTCAGCACCACGGCGCGGCGCATCGGCTGCACGGCATATCGATAAATCAACCGCTGGGCCGCCGACGCCAGCATCACTCCGGGCAGATCGTTGTTGCGGAACACGGCGGGCTGCTCGAACGCCCCGCTCGCAACCACCACGGCCCCCGCCCGCATCTTGGTGAGCCTGCCGGCGTCGATCAGCGGCACCCAGTGGTCCGCGTAGTAACCCGCCGCGCAGGTCCCCGACAGCAGCTGCACTTTCGGCAGTGCGCCTATCCGGTCCAGCAGCGCCTGGGTCGCCGCACGCGTCCGGGCATCGCCTCCAAGCTGGTAGAAGCCGCTGCCACCCGGCCGCGCATTCTCGTCGACCACCACGACGCGCGCGCCGGCTTCGCCCGCCGCAACGGCAGCTGCCAGGCCGGAGGGGCCGGCGCCGATCACCAGCACGTCGCAGAATCCGTACTGTTTGGGCGTGCGCAGGCGAGGCGCCGCAAAATCGACCCGGCCAAGACCCGTCAGTCTGCGGAACATCCGCTCCCACATCGGGAACAGGCGCCGCGTATAAAAGGCCTTGTAGTAAAAGCCCACCGGCAGCACGGCCGAGATCCGGCCCAGCATGGCACCGCGGTCGCGCTGCAATCCTCCGAACGTGTTGACGGCGGTGATCTGCGCCGACGGCTCCGCTTCGCTGACATCGGCCCGGACGTTCAGCCGGTCGCCCTGCTGCACGATCACATTGGCGTCGTGATTGGCGAACGACAGCAGTCCGCGCGGGCGGTGATATTTGAAGCTGCGTCCCAGCGTCCGCAGTCCTTGCGCCCACAAGGCGCTGCTGATCGTGTCGCCGGCGAAGCCGCGCGCGGCGGCGCCTTCGAAGCGGAATTCCAGCGGGCGGCTGCGGTCGATCCACTCGCCGGGAACCGGTGGCAAGCGCATCAGTGCGATCCCCCGGGAAGATACGTGCGGAGCACAACATCGCGCTCGGTGTCGCGCTCGGCAATGAACCACGTGTTGCTCGGCGCGTGGCACCACCACTCTTTCTTCACGCCCGGCGCGCCGTTGCGATTGAACACGTAGTCGGCCCAGGCGTCGTCGGAAACTCGATCCGGGTCGGGCATCTCGCGCGCTTCGCCCCAGTACACGAACTCGGTCACCGCGCGCGGACCGTTGACGGGGCAGGTCATGATTTTCATTGCCGGCGCTCCTTCGCGAGTCGCGGACCCGTGACAGTCAATGCCCGACCGAGGCGGCGCCTTTTTCGCCGGTCAGCGCGTAGCGCCGGAACCGCTCCAGCGAGAAGCCGGTGATCAGCGGATCGTTGCGGTCGGTGGCCACGGTCCGGGCCATCGTCTTGCCGCTGATCGGGGTTGCCTTGAAGCCCCAGGTGCCCCAGCCCGCGTCCAGGTAGAAGCCGTCGACCTCGGTCCGCCCCATGATCGGCGCGAAGTCCGGCGTCATGTCGGCCATTCCGGCCCATTGCCGCATCACCTTCACGTTCGACAGGAACGGGAACATGTCCAGCATGTGGGCCGACAGGCCCTCGACGAAGTCCAGCGTCGAACGTGTCGACTGCACTTCATACGGATCGAGCGAAGCGCCCATCACCAGCTCGCCGCGCGCGCTCTGACTCACGTAGACGTGAAGGCTGCCGGACACCAGGATCGGATCGAGCCACGGCTTCATCGGCTCGCTGACCATCGCCTGCAGCGGATGCACGACGATCGGCGTGCGCAGGCCGACCATGTCCGTGACGCGCGGCGTGTACCCGGCGACCGCACTCAGGACCTTGCCGGTTTCGATCGTTCCGCGGTTGGTGCGTACCGCGCGCACGCGACCGCCCGCCACATCGATTCCGGTGACCTGCGTCTGCTGATGGATCTGGACGCCGCGCTCGCAGGCGCCGCGCGCGTAGCCCCACGCCACCGCGTCGTGGCGCGCGATCGCGCCGGGGGCGTGGTACAGGGCCCCGAGGATGGGCGCATGGCCGCCGCACGACAGGTCGATCTGGGGACAAGCCTGCTTCACGCCAGTCGCGTCGACCACCTCGGATTCGACCCCGTAGTGCTTGTTGACCTCGGCGCGCCAGCGCATCGTGCGCATCGCCGCGTCGGTGTGCGCCAGCGTGAAGTGGCCGCGGGTGGAATAGAACAGGTTCAGCCGCAGCTCCTCGGACAGCTGCTGCCAGATGCGGACGCTGGCATCGTAGAACTGCACGCCTTCGGGCGTCAGGTAATTGGAGCGGATGATCGTCGTGTTGCGCCCGGTGTTGCCTCCGCCGAGGTAGCCCTTTTCCAGGACTGCCACATCGGTGATGCCGTGGTCGCGCGCCAGGTAGTAGGCCGCCGCCACACCGTGGCCGCCACCGCCGATGATCACCACGTCGTAGTGGCGCTTCAGGTCGCGCGGAGCCCCGAACATCCGCGGCTCGGGATACTTGCGCGACAGCGCAAAACGCAACAGGCGCCACGGCATCGCGGCTCGGCTCCGGAGGCTCGGACTTTGCAGGGACCGCCTGCGACCCGCAGGCGCGAGGCGACAAAAACCAGAGATTCCTGGCTGAAACTAATTTTGCATATTCTGCACTTTTATTTTTGCTGTAGTCAACTTATTTTCGCAGCAGTAAAATCCGCCTGCCGCCATGTCCGACCACCGCCAAGCGCGCCCGAGGGCACAAGCCGCGCTGCCCGCAGCGCCCCGAGCGGCAGCACACCATGGCCCGGCGCACGGCAGGGAGAGCGGGCCGAGTCCTCTGGAGCGCTACCTGGGCAGCACGATCCGGGAACTGCGCCGCAAGCACGGGCTCACGATCGCCGACATTTCCGAGCGCACCGGCATCAGTCGCGGAATGCTCTCGCGGATCGAGACCGGGCAGACGGCCAGCAGCCTGGAGACGCTCTCGCGTCTGGCGCAGGGCCTCGGTGTCTCGCTGTCCGCGCTGTTTCGCAACTACGATCTGGCCGACGGCGGCGTGCAACTGGTCAAGAAGGGCAAGGGCATGGAGGTGCCGCGACGCGGCACGCGCAGCGGCCACACCTACCAGCTGCTCGCCTACGACCAGGGGCCGACGCGCCTGTTCGAGCCGTTTCTGATCACGATCGAGAAAGCATCGGAGACGTTTCCGATCTTCGAGCACGCCGGCGTCGAATTCATCTATATGCTGGAAGGGCACATCCAGTACCGGCACGGCAAGAACGTCTACGATCTGGTCCCGGGCGATGCGCTGACCTTCAACGGAGAGGTACCTCACGGACCGGAGAAGCTGGTCAAGTGTCCGATCCGGTTCCTCTCGATCATCATGTATCCGATGGCGGCGGCGGAATGACCGCAGTTGACCCGGGCCAGGTCATGTTGATGCGGCGTTGCCGCCGGCTTGCGTTTGCGGCGGCGGTCTGCATCTCAGGGCTGGTGGTTCCACCGGGCCGGGCGCAAGAAGCGCCGACCAAGACCGCCGAGCAGGAGGAGGCCGAACGCATTTCCGATCTGGTCCTGGCCAACCACATCCTCGCCGACCAGGGCATCGTCGACGGGTTCGGGCATGTCAGCGTGCGGTCGGCCAGGAACCCCGGGCATTACTTCATTTCGCGCTCGCGGGCGCCGGCCCTGGTGACTGCCGACGACATCATGGAGTTCGATCTTGACGACCAGCCGATCGATGCACGCGGCCGCGCGCCCTATCTGGAGCGCTTCATCCACAGCGAGATTTACAAGGCACGGCCTGACGTGCAGTCGGTGATCCACACCCATTCCCCGGCTGTCATACCGTTCGGCGTCAGCGACGTGCCGCTGCGGCCTGTTTCGCACATGGCCGGCTTCCTGCTCACGCAAGTCCCTGTATTCGAGATCCGCAGCGTCGGCGGGATCGAGACGGACATGCTGATCCGCAACAAGGCACTCGGCGCGGCGCTTGCACGCACGCTTGGCAACGCGACGGTGGTACTGATGCGCGGGCACGGCGACGTGGTCGTCGGCCAGTCGATCCGGACGGCGGTGGCTCACGCGATCTATACGGAGCTCAATGCGCGCCTGGAGGCCGAGGCGCTGCGGATGGGTGGGAAGATCACCTACTTGAACGAGGCCGAAGCGGCCAAGACCGGCCAGCAGCTCGACCAGTTGGTCGATCGGCCGTGGGAGATCTGGAAGATCCAGGCGCTGTCGCACACACAAAAGAACTAGCTCCGACGGCAGCCCGGCCAGACGAGGTCGCCTCGGGGATGACAAGGCCCGCGGCCGCGACGACAATGCTCGACCGACGAGATATTCATTTTCTCCGCCCGGAGACGACGGCGATTCAGTCGATTCGAACCCTGATCGGGTGCCGGCTCCTGCCTGCCGTGATCGCGCTCGCCAGCGTGGCCGCCGCGGGTGCCGACGCGCCGCTGCGCTACGGCCAGGTCGACGAGGCGCGCCTGAGAGGATCGGCCGCGGAACCGCAGAACTGGCTCGCGCTCGGCCGCGACCGCAGCGGTGCCTACTACTCGCCGCTTGCGGACATCAACGAGCGCAACGTGAAGCGCCTGGGCTTCGCCTGGGATTATGAGTTCGGAACGTATCGCGGCCAGGAAGCCAGTCCGATCGTGGTCGACGGCGTGATGTACACCTCGGGTACCTGGGGCTACGTGTACGCCTTGAACGCCGCCACCGGCCAGCCGTTGTGGAAGTTCGACCCGAAGGCGCACGGCCAGGCCGGCCGCTATCCCTGCTGCGACCTGCTCAATCGCGGCGTGGCGGTGTGGGCCGGCCGGGTGTATGTCGCTGCCGTCGACGGGCGCCTGTTTGCGCTCGAGGCGGCCACCGGCGCGAAGGTCTGGGAGGTCGACACGATCGTCGACCATAGCCTGCAGTACTCGAGCACCGGGGCTCCGCAGATCGCGGGCCACGCGGTCGTGATCGGCAACGGGGGCGGCGACATGGGCGTCGGAGGCGTGCGCGGGTACGTTTCCGCGTACGACCTGGGCTCGGGCGCTCTGCTGTGGCGATTCTTCACGGTGCCGGGCGCGCCCGGCGCACCGTTCGAGCACCCGGAGCTGGAGCTCGCCGCCAGGACCTGGGATCCGCAGCGCAATCCGGACTATCGCGGCGGCGGCACCGTCTGGGACGGGATGGCGTACGACCCGGAACTGAACCTCCTCTATATCGGCACCGGCAATGCGGCACCGTACGACAGCCGGCAAAGGGGACGCACGCGCCAGGACAACCTGTTCGTCGCCTCGATCATCGCGCTGAACGCCGATAGCGGAAGGATGGCGTGGTACTACCAGGCCACACCCGGCGACGAATGGGACTACGACGCGGTACAGAAATTCGTGCTGGCCGAATTGAACATCGCAGGCAAGCGGCGCAAGGTGCTGATGCAGGCCAACAAGAACGGATTTTTCTACGTGCTGGATCGCGCCACCGGCAAGCTCTATTCGGCCCGCAATTTCGCGACGGTTACCTGGGCCTCGCGCGTGGACGTCAAGACCGGCCGCCCGGTGCTGGCGCCCGCGGCCGAGTATCACAATGGTCCCGTGCTGACGTACCCGAGCGTGCTGGGTGCGCACACGTGGCCCCCGATGTCGTTCAGCCCGCGTACCGGCCTCGTGTACATCCCCGTGAACGAAGCGCCCAATGTGTTCGTCGACCTGGCGCACAACGGCGGCAGCGTCGGCTTCCTCGACGGATTCTTCACGATCAACGGAATCATTCCGGACAGGGCCTACGACCCGAAATCGCTGGAACCCCTGTTCGGCAAGCTGCCGGCATACGAATCCGGGCGGCGCGGAGCGCCGGATGTGCACAACGTGCTGCGCGCCTGGGACCCGGTCGGCCAGAAGTCCGTGTGGGAGAGGAAGACGTCCCAGGGCTACAGCGTGTGGGACGGCGGCATCCTCTCGAGCGCCGGCAATCTGGTATTCCAGGGGCTGGCGAGCGGCGATCTGTGCGCCTACACCGCCGACCGCGGCCGTCAGCTGACCTGCGTTCCGACCGGCAGCCACCTGGGCTCGGCGCCGATCACTTATTCGGTCGATGGCGTCCAGTATGTCGCGGTGCAGGCCGGGTACGGCGGCGTTGCAATCTACGCGCCGATCCCGCCCACGACCGTGGCTTCGAAGTACCTCAACCAGAACCGGATCATCGCGTTCCGCCTGGACGGCGGCCAGGTGCCGAAGCCGCCAGAGCGCGTGGAGCCGCCGGTGCCGTTGCCGCCTGAGAACCCGGCCTCCGCGCAGGTCGTGCATGAGGGCGAACGACTGTTCACCGCCTACTGTTCGCGCTGCCACGTATTCGGACCGTCGATCACGCCGGACCTGCGCCGGATCGACCCGGCTGTTCGCGCCAGGATCAAGAACATCGTGATCGACGGTGAGCGCGCACCCAACGGCATGGGGCGCTTCAGCGACGTACTCACCGAATCGGACGTCAACGCGATCTCGGCCTACCTGCTCGATCAGGCCTGGCAGCTGTATCGCGAGGAGAACCGCGCCGCGGTCCGATAGCCCTGTCGGATTCAACGACTGCGCGGGCGCGCCTGCGGTAAGTCATCCAGATCATCGGAAGTAGGGTCAAAGATATAAGTTCGGCCCTACCCCGCGGCGTCTGGTGTCAGTGCGCGCCTTCACTCGTGCGGGTTTCCCCTGGGTTTTCGCGCGATCACGGTGAGACGTGGTGAGCACAATACATAGCGTGTTCACGCCTGCAACGAGACGAAAAATGACAAGCTCGCACTTTTTAGGGACTGCAGAGGTGCTGAACAACGGCACCTCGGTAGCGTGTCCCAGGCCATCGTCGGAACTGACGCCGACGACCTCATCCCGACTCCTGAACCGGCTCGTCGCCCTGACCGAGCGAGCTCAACGCCACCTGGCGCTCGCCGCCGAGGCTCAAGCCCGCTTCGGTGGCATGGAAATTGCCGGTCCGGGCTGTTTCGTAAACGACGCGGCGGGAGGCGGCTCCCGATCGGTCGAAGCGGCTCGCTCGCTGCGCGCGCAGGCCAACCTGCGATGACAAGCCACATCTTGTTCGCGCTGTTGGGCGCGAGCGGGATCGCGGCAGGTTTCCTGGCGGGGTTGTTCGGCGTGGGCGGGGGCCTGGTGATGGTCCCGGTGCTCGTCTACGCATTCAGCGCCGCGGGCGTGCCCGCGGAGCACATCGTCGCGCTGGCGCTCGGTACATCGATGGCGGCCATCGTCGTATCGGCGATGCAAAGCGCTTACGGACACTACCGGCGTGGCAGCGCCTCGACGATCGCTTTCAAGCAGGCAGCGCCCTGGGTGATCGTCGGCGTTCTGGTCGGCAGCGCGGTGGCGTCCACCACGTCCGGCCGGTCCCTGCTGCTGTTCGTCGGCGCGTTCCAGCTGGTCGCGGCCGCGCTGATGATCGCCGACGTCTCCAAGCTGCCGCTGGTGCAGCTGATCGCGCGCCAAGGCGCCGCGCTCAACGTGTTCAGCATGGCGTGCGGCGGGATCGCCGCGCTGGCGGGCATCGGCGGAAGCACACTGTTCACGCCCTATTTCAAGGCGACCGGGATGGAGGCGAAGCAGGCGGTCGGTACGTCGGCCGCGCTCGGTCTGCCGGTCAGCATGGCCGGAGCGATCGGCTATGCGTGGGCCGGACGCAATGTGCACATCAGCGACTGGGCGGTTGGGTTCGTCTACGTCCCGGCGATGGTCGCCCTGGTTGCCGGCGCGTTTCTGACCGTTCGGGCGGGCGTGGCGCTCGCGCACCGGCTATCGGCGCGCACGCTGTCGACCTGCTTCGGCCTCTTCCTGTGCGCCAACGGCGGCCACCTGCTGCTGAGGGCAGCGGCATGAGCACCGTGGCCGCTGACAAAATGCTGGACTGCCCGACGCGCAGCGACCTGCGCGCCGCGGGCCCGTCGAAGATCGAAGAGGCGCGCTCGCGGGCGCTTTACCTGCGCACCTACGCGGCCAACGGTTGCGTGCCGATCATCGACGCATCGGCCGCAGTGCATCCCACGGCGGTGCTGATCGGCGACGTCCGTATCGGACCGGACTGCTGGATCGGACCGAACGCGAGCATCCGCGCCGACCAGGGCCGGATCACGATCGGCGCGCGCACCAGCATCCAGGACAACTGCGTGCTCCACACGGGCCCCGAAGGATCGCTCTGGATCGACGAGGAAGGACAGATCGGCCACGGCGCGATGCTGCACGGGTGCACGATCGGCCGCAATGTCTTGATCGGCATGGGTGCCATCGTGATGGACAACGCGTTCATCGAGAACGATGTCATCGTGGCCGCTGCGACCCTGGTGCCCGGCAAGGCGCGCGTGCCCACCGGAATGCTGTTTGTCGGCTCTCCCGGCAAAGTCGCGCGCCCGCTCACGCAGGCCGATCTTGCGAGCAAGCGCGAGTGCACGGAGCATTATGTGGCACTCGCGCGAGGCGGCATCGGGATGAGCTGGGCGCCGGCGCAGATCGTCGCCAGCAGCCCGGTCCCCGTCCGCTGACGGTTCCCGGGCTCGCCGCGACTCGCTTCGCGCTCGCCCCTCCAGCCCCATGTTGTAGTCATGGATATCTCGATGCCGAAGCTGAACGGGATCGAGGCCACGCGTTCGATCCTGCAACGTGCACCGCACGCCGGCATCGTGATGCTGTCGATGCACTCGACCTGCCGGCGCTGGTGAAATTCGCGATTCGGAACGGCATCGCCACGCTCGACCAGCGGGCGCAGTGGAGTTCCGATCGTAAAACTTGGACCGATTCGATCGTAGTTTTGCGGTAGCCAGCGTACGGACGGCGCCCTTACGATCAGGCCGGTGCGGTCATCAGAGCCGCAGGGCGAAAAAAATCGAACCGTGCCGGCGCTAAAGGTCAAGGTACCCCGTACCAGTCGATCGCGTATCTCAGTCCTGCTCGCCGACCCTCACCCAATCGCGCGCGACGGGATGCGGTGCATTCTGGAGCGCCAGACGGATGTTCGGGTAATCGGTGCGGTGGCCGATGCCAACGCCGCGGTTCGGGAGGCGGAGCGGCTGCATCCCCATGTAATCGTCATGGATGTGATGCTGCAAGGGATGAGCGGCATCGATGCGACGCGGCTGCTGGCTGGGAAAGCTCCGAACTCGGGTGTAGTCATGTTCTCGATCCACTCGTCGCCAGTCATCGTGCGGCGGGCGATCGAGGCCGGGGTGCTCGCCTTCCTGCCGAAGGACGCCGCAAGCGACGAGCTGCTGCAGGCGGTGCGCGCGGCCGCGGCCGGCGAGCGTTACATCAGCCAGCGACTGGCCAACTCCCTGCTCGATGCGCGTCGAAGCGCGGCGCCGCGCGAGTTCGCCCTCGAGGTTCTGACGCCGACCGAACGCAACATCCTGAGGCTGGTGACCGAGGGCAAGTCGAATTTCGAGGTCGCCGCCGCGATCGGCCTGTCGCCCCGCACCGTGGAGACGTATCGTGGCCGGCTGATGCGCAAGCTCGGCATCGATAACCTGGCGTCCCTGGTCAAATACGCGATCCGGCACGGCATTGTTCCGCTGGAGTAGCTGGCGCCGGCGCGCGCGGATACCTGGAGGCACGCAGGGGATGATCGTAAATTCCCGATAGGCAGGCGCCGCGCCGAACCGTAAGCTGCGTGGTCCGGTGCCGGCTGGTCCCGATGGACCCATGACGAATGGCCGCGCGCATCCTGATCGCCGAGGATAACGAGGCCAACCTCGCGTTGGTCGACTACCTGCTGAGAGCGGCCGGCCACGAGACGCTGGGCGCGGCCGACGGGGCCGAAGCCGTCCGCCTTGCGCGCAGCTCGCGGCTTGACCTGGTGATCTGCGACCTGCAGATGCCGGTGCTCGACGGCTACGGCGTCCTGACGCAACTGCGCGCGGATCCGGTGCTGAGCAACCTGCCGGTGATCGCGCTGACGGCCTTTTCGAGGACCCACGATCGGAACGACGCGCTGGTAGCCGGCTTCGACGGTTATCTGTCCAAACCGATCGATCCGGAAGCATTTGTCGCGCAGATAGAGAAGTATCTGCCGCCGCAATTGCGCACCGGCGGCACGCTTCGGCCGCCCTGATGCGACAAGCGGGTCAACGTTCGGAAATGGCTCGCAGCGTCTCCGGCGTGTAGAAATCGGGCTTGAACTCCGGCTGTCGGGCGTCGGGATCGCCGGCGCGGATCCACTTGGCGTCACCTCCGGTGCCGATCATGCTGAAATCGGCCACGTAGCGCCCTCCTTGCAGGTCCCAGATCGTGTAGCCGAGGTAGCCGCAGCTGCCGCCCAGCTCCCAGATCGGAATCTGCGAGGACTCCATCAGCTTCCAGACCTTGCCGTTCTGATCGTATTCGGTCACGGCAGCGATGCTCCAGCTGTCCTCGTCCAGGTAGTAGATCCGGTGCGGCACCAGGTGCTGGAAGCCGGGCTTGAGCCGCGCGTCCACGACCCACGCGCGGTGCAGCTCGAAGCGGCGATACGCGGGATTCACGAACGACTTGCCGAACACCTCGTCGCGCCCGGCATCGAAGTCGTGCATCCTGAGCGAGTTGTTCTGCAGATAGATTTCCTTCTTGCCCACCAGCCGGTACTCGAAGCGGTCCAGCGTCGACCACAGCATCAGCTGCTCGTCGTTCAGGTACTGGTTCTCATAGCCGACCACCGGCGCGTCGAACACGTAATTCGGCATGCGCCGGACCCGGCGCTGGCCAGGAAAGTAGTAATACGACTCCGGATCCTTGTTCTCGTAGCTGATCCCTATGAACGCCTGACCGCGCATCGCCGCCGGCTCCGTGTACGTGTAGTGCACGTAGAAGTCGATCGCGCCGTCGGACTCGACCGAGGCCTTCTCGACGCTCTGCGAGGGCAGAAACGTCTCGAAGGCCCACCCGTACGAGGTGAATTCGCGGCTGCCCGGCCGGGGGCTGATCATCGTCGAGCCCTTGGACACCCGGTAGCCGATGCCCTGCGGTCTCATCCGCGAGTTGTACATCGCCTCGACACCGGACTGCGGAATCGGAAACGGCACGCCAGCCGTCTTCGCGTGCTGCAAGCTCCAGCCGTCGGCGCCGATGCGCGCTTCGGTCGCATTCTGGCGCGTGCGCTCGGCGTAGCCCGGATCGATGTTGCAGGTGCGATGCGGCGGGTAGATGTCCATCCGGTACCCCGCTACCGTCTTCAGCGCGGTGATCTGCGCGTCGGTCAGGTGCTCCACGTAGCGGTCGACGTTGGTCGCGTCGATCGAAAACAGAGGCTGCTCGTCCTTGAACTTCGAATAATGCGAACGCACCTTGCCCCAGCTCCATCCCGGCAGCGGGGCTTCGCCGCCCTGGTAGGGCGGAATCGTTCCGTCCTGGTTGCCCGCCCGTTCGGCTCCGATCGGCGTCAGATCCTTGCCCAGTCGATCGACCTGCTCAGGCGTCACTGCCGCCGTCGCCGCCAGCTCGGGCCCCGCGCTGCACGCCAGCGCGACCACGCACAGCGCCCCCATCGATCGGTTTCTCATCGTCCATCCCTCACGCGAACCGGGGCTCGACCGGATACCGGCAGGCATCCAGCAGCCACTGCCATAGATAATCGGCAAAACTGCGCCGCACGATCAGGTCGAAGGTCGGCTCATCATCGACCTGGGCGAGCGTCACCAGCGTGCGGGCCAGCCGAGACTGCGCGCAACGCCCCGGCCCGAACGCGCGCGGATGCAGGTCCAGCGGACAGCCCTTCGCGATCACTTCGCGCGCCCGCGAGCCCGAGATCTCAATCACGGTCTGACCCGATCCCAGCTCGATCACGGTGGCGAAACCATCTCCGCACGCCTGCCGCAGCGACTGCGCCAGGGTGCCCTCGCGACCTTCGGGCGTTACGATCAGCCATTCGTCGGGACCCAGCCACAGTGTCATGTGTCCCGCCGGGGCCACCCGGAAGCTGTTGGGAGCCCGCGGCAGGCCGCAGTCGAGCGCGCGTTCGATCGCGCCGGTCAAGCCGGGGTCGGCCGGGTCGCATCGCAGGTTGACGTGCCCCAGAAACGCACGCTCGCGCAGCCGCACTCCCTGGGCGTCCACGCGCACCGGCAGGCCGGCCTCGATCCGCGCGACCAAAGGGCTTTCCCGGCGCAGGGCATCAGACATTCTGCCGGGCTCCCTCGGGATCGTAGAAAACCGGGGCGGTGATCCGCGCCGGCGCCAGCGAGCCATCGCCGAGCGTGGCGAACACCGTCTGGCCCGCGCGGGAGCGCCCGGACCTGACCAGCGCCAGCGCGACCGATCGCTCGAGCGTCGCGCTGGCATAGCTGGATGTGACATGCCCGAGCATCGGCACCGGCGCAGCGAAGCCCGGGGCCTGAACGATTTGTCCGCCCTCGGGAAGGACTCGCCCGGGGTCTTCGGTCAGCAGTCCGACCAGCTGCTTGCGATCGGTCCGGCTCGTGTCGGGACGCGCCAGCGAACGCTTGCCCAGGAAGTCCTTGGAGCGCGACACGAAGCGCTCCATCCCCAGGTCGATCGGCGTCACCGACCCGTCGGTGTCCTGGCCGACGATGATGTAGCCCTTCTCCGCGCGCAGCACGTGCATCGTCTCGGTGCCGTACGGCGTGATGCCGTGCGCAGCACCGGCCTGCATCAGCGCTTCCCACACGGCCCGACCGTGATCGGCCGGCACGTAGATCTCGTAGGCGAGCTCGCCCGAGAAGCTCACGCGCAGAACCCGCGCCGGCACGCCGGCCACGGTGCCGCTGTGCACGCGCAGGAAGGGGAACGCCTCGCGTGAACAATCGATATCGGTGCCGGCCGACTGCAGCACCTGGCGGCTCCGCGGGCCGGCCAGGCCGACCGCGGCCCACTGGTCGGTGACCGAGGCAAGATGAACCCGGGCGTTCGGCCACTCGGTCTGCCGCCAGCGCTCGAGCCACCCCAGCACCCGCGCCGCCCCGCCCGTGGTCGTGGTCAGCATGAAGTGGCGCTCGCCCAGGCGGACGCCGACCCCGTCGTCCATCACCATCCCATTCTCGTCGAGCATCAGTCCGAGCCGGCAGCGGCCGATCTTCAGGTCCGGCCACGAGCTGGTGTAGAACCAGTCCAGGAACGACGCGACATCCGGCCCCTGCGCGTCGATCTTGCCGAGGGTCGACACATCCATGATGCCCACGGTCTGCCGCACCGCCAGGCATTCGCGCCGCACCGCCTGCTGCATCGATTCGCCCGCGCGCGGGTAGTACCAGGGGCGCTTCCACTGGCCGACGTCCTCGAAGCGCGCGCCGTGCTCGACGTGCCACTCGTGAATCGCGGTCTTGCGCGCCGGATCGAACAGCGCGCCGATCTCCCGCCCGGCGATCGCCCCGAAGGTCACCGGCGTGTAGTTGGGCCGGTAGGTGGTGGTGCCGGTCTGCGCGATGCTGCGGCCGCTGGCTTGCGCCGCGATCGCCATCGCGTTGACGTTGCCCAGCTTGCCCTGGTCGGTGCCGAAGCCGACCGCCGTATAGCGCTTCACGAGCTCGATCGACGAGTAGCCTTCGCGCGAAGCCAGCGCGATGTCGGCCGCGGTCACATCGTTCTGGAAGTCCACGAAAGCCTTCGCTGCGCGTGCCGGCCACGGCACCTGCCACAGTGCGGCCAGCGGCTCGACGCGCCCGCCCTCCGGCTCGGTAGCGGGAGCCCGCGTCCCGACGGCAGCGGCGGACAATCCGGCCGCGCTCGCCGCTTCGTGGCCGGCGTTCCATCCCTGCGCCAGCGCATCGCCGAGCGGGAGGCTGCCGTTGCAGGCCCCGGCCGAACGCTCGGCCTGCACCGGCGGCCCGGGCACGAAGCAGCAGGCGGTCTCGTCCCAGCGGGGCCGGCCGCCTGCCTGCGCATGCAGGTGAACCACCGGCGAAAAGCCGCCCGATACGGCGAGCAGGTCGCAGGCGAGCGTTTGCGCAGCACCCTGCACCGAACGGCCGTCGTACGGCATCACGCTCACCGCGTTCAGCCGCCGGGAGCCGGATGTGTCGACCACGACGGCGCCGGTCTTCACTTCGATGCCCTGCGCGCGCACCGCGTCCCGCGCAGCGCCGGCGCCGCCCGGGCGGGCGTCGATCACCGCCGTCACGTCGACGCCGGCCGCATGCAGGTCCAGCGCGGTCCGATACGCGGCATCGTGGTTGGTGAACACGACCGCGCGGCGTCCGCAGCGCACGCCATAGGCGTGCAGGTAGGTCGACACCGCTTGGGCCAGCATCACGCCGGGCCGGTCGTTGTTGCGGAACACGAGCGGGCGCTCGTGCGCACCGGTGGCCAACACGACCTGGCGCGCGTGCACCTTCCACAGGCGTTCGCGCGGACCGCCGCGCCCGCTTATCGGGAGATGATCGGTCAAGCGCTGCGCCACCGTCAGCTGGTTGTAGTCGTGGTAGCCGAACACGGTGCTGCGCGCCAGCAGCGTGACCCCGGGCGAGCCCGCCAGCTCTGCCACCGTGCGCGCCAGCCACTGCCGCGCCGGCACGCCGTCGATCGCTTGCACGCTCGCAGCATGCAGGCTGCCGCCCAGGCGGGCCCGCTCGTCGGCCAGCATCACGCGCCCACCGCGCCGCGCCGCCGCAAGTGCCGCCGCCAGCCCCGCCGGCCCGCCTCCGACCACCAGCACGTCGCAGTGGGCGTGAAGCCGCTCGTAAATGTCGGAATCGGCTGCCGGCGGGGCGCTGCCCAGACCCGCAGCGCGCCGGATCCACCGCTCGTACATCGGCCACCAGCGGCCCGGCCACATGAACGTCTTGTAGTAGAAGCCGGCCGGCACCAGGCCCGAGAGCAGGCCCGTCAGCGCCATCCAGTCGCGCTCGGGTCCGGGAAAGCAGTTCACGCTGGTCGCGGCGAGATCTGCGTACAGCTCGATTTCGGTCGCCCGTGCGTTCGGAATCGAACGCGCACCCTGCTCCAGTTGTACCAGCGCGTTGGGCTCCTCGACGCCGGCCGCCATGATGCCGCGCGGACGGTGGTATTTCCAGCTGCGACCGACCAGGTGCACGCCGTTGGCCAGCAGGGCCGAAGCCAGCGTATCGCCTCGCACGCCCCGCAGCGCCCGGCCATTGAAGCGGAACGCGAGCGGCTCGGACGGCTCGATCAGCGCGCCGCCGGTGGTGCGAAACGGCTGGCTCATTGCGGGTCAGTCGAGGCCGGTTCTGCGCACCGGTACACGCGCAGGATCCGATAGCTGACGGTGTCGCGCTCCACGTTGAACCACTGACGGCAACCGGCCGAGTGCTGCCATTGCTCGCGGTGCAGGCCGCGCGGGTTGGTCCGCATGAACAGGTACTCGGCCCAGTGCGCGTCGCTGGCCGACTCGGCCGGGCTTGGACGCACGATGTGCGCCTGCCCGCCGTAGGTGAATTCGCTGTCCTCGCGCGGGCCGCACCAGGGGCATTCGATAAGCAACATCCTGACTCCCTACCGTAGCTCAGTGAGCGACCGCGGCCGCGCCATGCTCGTCGATCAGGTGGCCGGTTGCGAAGCGCTCCAGCGAAAATGGCGCGTTCAACTCGTGCGGGCGATCCTGCGCGATCGTGTACGCGAACACCCAGCCCGATCCGGGCGTTGCCTTGAAGCCGCCGGTGCCCCAGCCGCAGTTCAGGTACAGCCCCTGGACGGCGGTGGTGCCGATGATCGGGCACGCATCGGGGCAGACGTCCACGATCCCGCCCCACTGGCGGTTCATCCGCACGCGCGAGAAACCCGGAAACATCTCGACGATCGCCTCCACCGCGTGCTCGATCGTGTGAAAGCTGCCGCGCTGGCCGTAGCCGGTATAGGCGTCGATCCCGGCGCCGATCACCAGGTCGCCCTTGTCGCTCTGGCTCACGTAGGCGTGCACCGCGTTGGACATCACCACCGTGTGCAGCACCGGCTTGATCGGCTCGGACACGAACGCCTGCAGCGGGTGGCTCTGCAGCGGCAGTCGGAGGCCGGCCATCGCGGCGACCACGCTGGAGTGCCCGGCCGCGACGACCCCGATCTTGCGCGCCGCGATGGGCCCGCGCGTGGTGTCCACGCCTACGACCCGCGCGCCGTCGCGGCGGATTGCGGTGACCTCGCACTGCTGGATGATGTCGACGCCGTACGCGTCGGCCGCGCGCGCGAAGCCCCACGCGACCGCGTCGTGGCGCGCGATGCCGGCGCGCGGCTGAAACGAGGCTCCCAGGACCGGATAGCGCGCAGTGGGTGAATCGTTGATGATCGGAACCAGCTGCTTGACCTGCGCGGCATCCAGCACCTCGCCGTCGACGCCGTTCAAGCGGTTCGCGTGAACGCGGCGCCTGATGTCGCGCATGTCCTGCAGCGAGTGCCCGAGGTTCAGCACGCCGCGCTGGCTGAACATCACATTGAAGTTCAACTCCCGCGACAGCCCCTCCCACAACTTCATCGCGTGCTCGTACAGGTGGGTCGACTCGTCCCACAGGTAGTTGGAGCGCACGATCGTCGTATTGCGCGCCGTGTTGCCGCCGCCGAGCCAGCCCTTTTCGAGCACGGCCACGTTGCGCACGCCGTGCAGTTTGGCCAGGTAATAGGCCGTGGCCAGCCCGTGGCCGCCGCCGCCGATGATCAGCACGTCGTATTCGCGCTTCGGCGGCGGGCTGCGCCAGGCCTGCGGCCAGTTCTGGTGACCGCTCAGCGCGTTGCGGGCCAGCGAAAAAATCGAATACCGGCTCATCGAGCGTCCCGAGTCGGTCAACACTCGATCACGTTGACGGCCAGGCCCCCGCGCGAGGTCTCCTTGTACTTGTCCTTCATGTCGGCGCCGGTGTCGCGCATCGTCTTGATCACCTTGTCCAGCGACACGAAGTGGGTGCCGTCGCCGCGCAAGGCCATCCGCGCGGCATTGATCGCCTTCACCGAGCCCATCGCGTTGCGCTCGATGCAGGGCACCTGCACCAGGCCGCCGACCGGATCGCAGGTCAGCCCCAGGTTGTGTTCCATGCCGATTTCGGCTGCGTTTTCGACCTGCTCGGGCGTGCCGCCCAGCACCTCGGCCAGCGCGCCGGCGGCCATCGAGCAGGCCACCCCGACTTCCCCCTGGCATCCGACCTCGGCCCCCGAGATCGACGCGTTCTGCTTGTACAGAATGCCGATCGCGCCGGCGGTCAGCAGGAAGCGCACCGCTCCGTTCTGGTCGGCCCCGGGAATGAAGCGGTCGTAGTAATGCAGCACGGCCGGGACGATCCCGGCTGCACCGTTGGTCGGAGCGGTCACCACGCGGCCGCCGGCGGCGTTTTCCTCGTTGACCGCGAGCGCGTACAGGTTCACCCAGTCCAGGATCGTCAGCGGGTCACGCAAGGCCGCCTCGGGCGCCGCCGACAACTGTCGATGCAGCTCGGCCGCGCGCCGGCGCAGCTTGATCCCACCCGGCAGCACGCCTTCGCGGCTGCAGCCGCGCCGCACGCAGTCCTGCATCGCCTGCCAGATGCGCGCCAGCCCGGCGTGCGTCTCGGACTCGGGACGCCACGCGGTTTCGTTCTCGATCATCAGCCGGCTGATCGCGACGCCCTGGCTGCGGCAGCGCTCGAGCAGCTCGGCCCCGCTGCGGAACGGGTGCGGCAGCGTCCGGTCGTCCTCGCGGATCCGGTCGGCGCCGGCCGCGCGCTCGTCCACCACGAAGCCGCCGCCGATCGAGTAGTACTGCTTCGCGACGAGCTCCTCGCCGGTCGCGCCCAACGCCGCAAAGCGCATCCCGTTCGGATGAAACGGCAGGCTCTGGCGCCGGTGAAACACCAGGTGCTCGCGCTCCGAAAAGGCAATCGGGTGCTGCCCCAGCAGATCCAGTGTGCCACGCTCGCGAATCCGCGCCACGCGGGTCTCGATCATGTCCGGGTCGATCCGCTCCGGCTCCTCGCCTTCCAGACCGAGCATCACGGCGCGGTCCGAGCCGTGGCCGCGCCCCGTCGCCCCCAGCGACCCGTACAACTGCACCAGCACGCCTCGCGTGCTTCCCAGCAGCCCGGCCTCGCGCAGGGTGCCCGCGAACTGCAGCGCCGCACGCATCGGACCGACCGTGTGCGAGCTGGACGGCCCGATGCCGATCCTGAACAGCTCCAGAACGCTGATGGCCAAGACGCGCGAACCTTAGTTGGATTTGCAAAAACGAAACGTCATCAGTGGATCCCGAGGTACGCGCGAACGGCCCCTGCGCCGTCCTTGCCGTCGAAGCTCTGCACGCCCTTCAGCCAATCCGCCAGCACGGCGGGATTGGCGCGCAGCCAGTCCAGGGCCGACGCCACCGGATCGCGCTTCTGCAGGATCGGCGCCATGACCTGGCTTTCCATCGACAGGCCGAACTTCAGGTTCCGGATCAGCGTGCCGACGTTCGGGCACCGCTCCAGGTAGCCGTTGGCCACGGCCGTATAGACGGCAGCGCCTCCATAGTTCGGTCCAAACACGCCGTCGCCGCCCGACAGGTAGGTCATCTTGAATTTCTCGTTCATCGGGTGCGGTTCCCATCCGAGGAACACGATGAACTTGTGCCGGTCGATGGCCCGCTGCACCTCGATCAGCATCCCAGCCTCGCTCGATTCGACCAGACGGAAACCGGCCAGGCCGAACCGGTTCGCGTCGATCATCTTCTGGATCAGCGCGTTGCCGTCGTTGCCCGGCTCGATCCCGAAGATCTTGCCGTCCAACTCCTTGCGGAAGCGCGCGATGTCGGCAAAGTCCTTCAGGCCGGCATCGGCCACGAAGGTCGGAACCGCCAGCGTGTACTTGGCGCCCGCCAGGTTCGGGGCCTGCAGCACCTGGAAAGCCTTGTCCTTCAGGAAAGGCTCGATGATCGGGATCATGCTCGGGTTCCAATAGCCCAGGAACACGTCGATGCTCTTCTTCTTCAGCCCGGTGAAAGCGATCGGCACCGATGCGATCGTCGTGCTCGGCTTGTAGCCCAGGCCCTGCAACACCACCGTCGCGAGCGATGTCGTGGCCGTGATGTCGGTCCATCCGATGTCGGCGAACCGGACCGGGCGGCATTCGGCCGGCTCGACCGCGCCTGCGCCGATCGACGCCAGCGACAGACTCCCCAGGAGTGCGAGCAATGCGGCTGCGCGAGGGGCGATCATCGTCGTGATCTCCTGAACGGCGAATCGGATACCGAAAACTCCGGCGTCCGACTGTAGCGGCGCGCCAGCGCCCGGTCTTGCCCGCGCACGACGCTCAGCGGTCAATAAGCGGCCAGTCCTCAGCGCTGTCCCGGGGACTCAGCAGGCCGGAGTGTGACCGGGTGCGGTTCCGCTCGCGTTACGCCCTTCGCCATGCCGGGGGCTAGTGCGTGCAGTGACCTCGCTCCACCGCACCCGGTCACACTCCGGCCCGGCTCAGTCCCCAGCAAGCGCAGCGCGTTAGGAGGTCATTCCTGCAGCACCGGCTGGCCCGGAAACAGCACGTCCGCAAATCCGAACGCGCGAAAATCGCGCACCCGCATCGGGTACAGGATCCCGTCCAGGTGGTCGCATTCGTGCTGCACCACGCGCGCGTGAAAGCCATCGACCTCGCGCTCCAGTGCGACACCCCGCTCGTCGAAACCGCGATAACGAACCCGTTCGTAGCGCGGCACCACCCCGCGCAGTCCTGGCACCGACAGGCACCCTTCCCAGCCGTCCTGCATCGCCTCGCCCAGGGGTTCGATCACCGGATTGATCAGGATCGTTTCCGGAACCGAGGCCGCCTCCGGGTAACGTGCATTGCGCTCGAATCCGAACACGACGACGCGCAGACCGACCCCGATCTGCGGAGCCGCGAGGCCCGCACCCTCGGCGGCCCGCATCGTTTCGAACAGATCCGTCAGCAACTGGCGCAACTCGGCCGTATCGAATCGAGTCACCGGCTCGGAGACCCGAAGCAGGCGCGGATCACCCATTCGAAGGATTTCCCGGATCATGCCGATTTCCTCACGCTCACTTCCAGAATGCGTACCGCCCGCACCATGGTCTCTCCCAGCACTTCTTCCAGTTCGCTCATCTCGATCCGATGACGGCTGCTGCCGCGCCCGGCCGCGTGGTTGACCACGACGGCAAGCGATGCGTACTCCAGTTCGAGCTCCCGCGCCAGCACGGCTTCAGGCATCCCCGTCATCCCGACCAGATCGGCCCCGTCGCGCTGAAGGCGGTTGATCTCGGCGGCCGTTTCCAGCCGCGGCCCCTGTACGCACCCGTACACGGCGCCGTCGACCAGGGACTCGCCCACATCGCGCGCCGCCTTCAGCAGGCGCTCGCGCAATTTTGCGGAGTACGGCTGGGTAAAGTCCACATGCGTTACCGGAGTACCCGAACCCTCGAAAAAGGTCGATTTGCGGCTGTGGGTGTAATCGATGATCTGGTCCGGAACCACGAGGGTCCCGGGACCCAGGTCATCGCGAATGCCGCCCGCCGACGCCAGCGCGAAAACCCCCTCCACGTCCAACTCCTTCAGCGCCCAGGTATTGGCCCGATAGTTGATTTCGTGGGGCGCGATCGTGTGGCCGTAACCGTGGCGGGCGAGGAACACGACTTCCGAGCCGGCCAGCAGCCCGAAAGTCAGCGCGCCGGACGGCTCGCCGTACGGCGTGCGCATCACTCGCCGTCGCGGCGCCTCCAGGGCAGACAGTTTGACCAGGCCGCTTCCGCCAATGATCGCGAACATGGGTTCCGCCTATTCGGGTCCGGACGCAGCGCGCAGCAGCCGGCGCAGCTCGGCTTCGTCGATGATCGGCACGCCCAGCTCGCGCGCCCGATCCAGCTTGGATCCGGCGTCCTCGCCGGCCACCACGAAATCGGTCTTCTTCGAGACCGATCCGCTGACATGCCCGCCGACGGCCTGGATCATCTCGCTCGCCTCGATTCGCGTCAGGCCCGGCAGCGTTCCCGTGAGCACGAACGTGCGGCCGCTCAGAGGAGCCTCGCCCGGGGCCTTCGAACCCGCCGATTCGAGCCAATGCACTCCGGCCTGCCGAAGCGCTGCGATCACCTGCCGATTGTGCGGCTCGTCGAGGAACCGGCGGATCGATTGGGCCACCACCGGGCCGACATCGGGCACCTCGAGCAGGCGCGCCTCATCGGCCGCGAGCAGCGCGTCCAGGCTTCCGAAGTGCGCCGCCAGCGCCTGCGCGGTCGATTCCCCCACGTGCCGGATCCCCAGCGCATAGATGAATCGATCCAGGCTCGTGTTGCGCGACTTCTCGATCGCCTGCAGCAGATTCGCCGCGGATTTCTCCCCCATCCGATCCAGCGCCATCAGCGCCGCCTGATCGAGGTGGAACAGGTCGGCCGGCGTGCGGACCCGTCCCGAATCGACCAGCTGATCGACCAGCCGCTCGCCCAGTCCCTCGATGTCCAGCGCCCTGCGACTCGCGAAATGCAGCAGCGCCTGCTTGCGCTGGGCTGCGCATACGAGGCCGCCGGTGCAGCGCGCAATAGCCTCCTGCTCGAGACGCTCGACGGCCGACCCGCACACCGGGCAGCGGGTCGGCATTCGGAACGGGTGCGTCCCGGGAGGACGGCGCTCCAGGATCACGCTGACCACCTCCGGGATCACGTCGCCGGCACGGCGCACGACCACGGTGTCGCCCACGCGGACATCGCGGCGGGCCACTTCCTGCTCGTTGTGCAAGGTCGCGCTCGTCACGGTCACGCCCCCGACCGTGACCGGGGCCAGGCGCGCCACGGGCGTCAGTGCTCCGGTGCGTCCGACCTGCACCTCGATGTCCAACACCTGCGTCAGGGCCTCCTGGGGAGGGAATTTGTGCGCAAGCGCAAAGCGCGGCGCGCGCGATACGAACCCGAGTGCACGCTGCGCCTTGATCGAATCGACCTTGTAGACCACGCCGTCGATGTCGTACGGCAGATTGGCACGCCGCTCGCCGGCACGCCGGTAAAAGGCCAGCAGACCGTCGATGCCTTCGACGGTGGCCCGCTCTTCGGATACCGGTACCCCCAGGGCCTGCAGCCAGTCCAACAGGGCGGATTGGCTTTCCGGCTCCGGCGCACCGACCAGCTCGCCGATTCCGTACGCGAAAAAGTGCAGGCGCCGCCGCGCGGTAACGCGCGCATCGAGCTGCCGCAGGCCGCCCGCGGCGGCGTTGCGGGGATTGGCGAATTCCTTCTCGCCGCTGTCGCGCTGCGCGCGGTTCAGGCGCTCAAGGTCGCGCTTGTACATCAGCACTTCCCCCCGCACCTCGATTACCGCGGCCCGGCTGTCCTTCAGGCGCAGCGGTATGCTGTGGATCGTGCGCACGTTGGGGGTGACGTCTTCTCCCACCATGCCGTCGCCTCGTGTGGCCGCAAGGTTCAGCACCCCGTTCAGGTAGCGCAGGTTCACGGCCAGGCCATCGAACTTCAGCTCGCAGGCATAGGCAACCACCGGGGTCGGCTGGCCGGCCTTGGCGAGCAGCTCGCGCACCCGCGCATCGAATCCGACCGCGTCGGCCTCGCTGAGCCCGTTGTTCAGCGACAGCATCGGCACGGCATGGCGCACCGACGGCAGATCGGAGCGTGGTGCTCCGCCGACCCGCAATGTCGGCGAATCGGCCGTGGCGAGCTCCGGGTATTGAGCCTCCAGGGCCTGCAGTTGCGCGAACAGGCGATCGAATTCGGCATCCGGAATCAGCGGCGCATCCAGCACGTAATAGGCGGTGTTGTGACGCTCGATCTCGGCGCGCAACTGCTTCGCGCGTTCGCGCGCGCTGGTCGGGGCCTGCGTGGCCATCGCGCCGCCGCCGCGCTCCATCAGACGTACAGTCGGCGCGCCCGGTCGCCGCCCGGATCGATGCCCGCACTGCGCATGTCCTCGTAAAGCTTCGCCAGCTGGGCTTCGATGGCAGCGACCGACTGGGAATCGATCGGCCGGCGGTTGTCGTCGACGATACGCGCGTTCAATTGCGCGCCGAGCTGATTGCCCAGGCCGAACAGCTGTTGTACGGCACCGCTGCCGGCGCAAGTCGCCGGCACGTCCAGTTCGAGCGAGACCCGATCGCAAACCGGAGCCGGCATCGCCAGCACCAGCACGGCCGGGCCTTTCTCGTGCGGGGGCGCCCAGCGCAAGTCGGAAAGCGGCTGCAGGCCGATCCCCTTGGCCGCGCCAGCTACCCGCGCTTCGGTCCAGGCTCCGGAGGCCGATTCCAGCGTCAGTCCGATCCGCACGTCGAAGCGCGCGCACAGCCGGTCGAGCTCTCGCGCGCCCGCGGCCAGGCGCGCGACGTCGGGCGGGTCGCAGTCCGCATCCAGCGCAATGGCGGCCTTGCGCGCCGTCGACACGAACCGTTCGATCTGCTCTTCACTGAGCACCTGGCGCCGATTGGCCAGCTGGATCGCGGCCAGCGCGTCCGTGTAATAGCCGAACCGGTCGGGATGGACCCACTGCTGTGCGCGCGCGTCCCACACGACGAAGGAAACCGGCATCGGCCAGTGCGATGCGGTGAGCGGCATCGCGGCGTCGATGAACGCAACGCCGTCGACCGGGCGCGCGCACCGAAGCTCCAGCACGCAGTCCAACATCGGGTCCTCGATCCATTCGGACCGTCGAGCCGCGGCGCCCGCTGCCGCCTGCGCGGGCGCCGCTCTGGTCGCCGCAGCGGCCCCGGCCGCGGAGGCGGCCTGCCCGGCCCGCGGGTCGGGCCGCAGTTGAGGCTCGATCCTGCGCTGCATGCCGCTTGCCGAGGCTTCGGAGCGGCCGGCCCCCGGCTCGCCCAGGAGCGCATCGCCGACGCCGCCGCCGAGTTCCTCGCCCAGCCGGCGCAGCAGCCGGCGCTCCTGCCACTTGCCGGCCAGGTACAGGCCGGCCAGCACGGCGCCGGCAATCAGCAGCAGCGCAATTTGCAGTTCGGACACGTAGGGTCGGTCGTTGGCGGCCGGTAACTAGGCCGCCTCCGCAGCCGCCAGTTTCACGGCGCTGTCGATGTCGACCGCAACGATACGCGAGACGCCCTGTTCCTGCATCGTGACCCCGACCAGCTGCTCGGCGATTTCCATCGCGATCTTGTTGTGCGTGATGAACAGGAACTGAGTCTCGCTCGTCATCGACCGCACCAGTTCGCAGAATCGCTCCGTATTCGCATCATCCAACGGAGCGTCGACCTCGTCCAGCAGGCAAAACGGCGCCGGGTTCAATTTGAACAGCGCGAACACCAGGGCCGTCGCGGCCAGCGCCTTCTCGCCGCCCGACAGCAGGTGGATCGTGCTGGTGCGCTTGCCGGGGGGCTGGGCCATCACCTGGACGCCCGCATCCAGAATCTCCTCGCCGGTCATCAGCAAACGGGCGTCGCCGCCGCCGAACAGGCGCGGGAAAAGCTCCCCGAAGTGACGGTTGACCTGGTCGAATGTGGACTGGAGCATCTCGCGCGTCTCGCGGTCGATTTTCCGGATCGCGTCCTCCAGGGTCGCGATCGCCGCTTTCAGATCGCTCGACTGGGACTGCAGGAACTCCCGGCGCTGCCGCGCCGCCTCCAGCTCCTCGAGCGCGGCCAGATTCACCGCCCCCAGCGCCTCGATCGATTGGGCCAGCCGCGCGATTTCCGGTTGCAGCGAAGAGGCTGAGAGGCTGCGCTCAACGCGAGAGTTCAGCGCCTGCAGGTCGGCGCCCGCCTCCTCCAGCTGGCGATCGAACTGCTCGGCCGCCAGGCGCGCGGCCTGCTCCTTCAATTTCAGGTCGGTCACCCGATCGATCCGGGGCTGCAGCTCGCGCTCCAGGGTCATCCGCTGCTCATCGCAAGCGCGCACGCTCTCGGCCAGCTCGTCTTGCCGCGTGCGCGCCTCGCGCAGCGTCTGCTCGGCGGCCGCGCGCTGCTGCAGCCACTGCTCCAGACTCTCGCGCGCGTGGTTGTCGTCCAGCTTTGCCTCGTCGAGCCGGGCGCGCTCCAGGTCGGCCGCAAGCCGCTCGCACTCCTCGATCGCCTCGCGCATCGCCCCTTCGACTTCGGTCAGTCGCTCGCGGCCTACGTTGATCTCGATTTGCAAGCGCTGCCGCTCGACCTGCAGCCGGTGCGAGGACTCGCGCCCCTCCCTCAGGCTCTGCTCGGCCGTCTCGTAGTCGACCCGGGCCGCTTCCGCCTGCTGCTGCTGTGCGGCGAGCGCCTGGTCGAGCTCCTCGAAACGGTGCTGCGCGTCAGCGCGCTGCTCCTGCAGCTCCCGCTGATGCGTGCGAATTTCCTCGAGCTCCCGATCGATCTGCTCGCACCGGAGCCGGATCCGTTCCTGCGACTCACCGAGCCGTACCGCCTCGAGTTGCGTTTCGTGCAGCCGGGTCCGCAACCGCTCGGCGGACTCGCGCTCCGACTGCGCTACGTCCTGGGCGCGCCGCAATGCGGACTCGACCCGGGCCAGCTGCGCGACCGCCTGCTCCTCGATCAGGCGCTGAGCCTTCAGTTGTCGCTGCAGGTTCTCGATCTCGAGCCGGCGCGCCAACAAACCCGCCTTGCGATCGTCGGTCGCGTAGAAGCGCACTCCGTGCCGGCCGATCCTGTGCCCGGCGGGAACCACGAACTGCGCGCCGGGGGCTAGCTGATGGCGGTTCTGCAGCGCGCTGCGCAGATCCGGCGCGACGTACGTGTCGGCCACCCAATCCCGAATCACCCCGGCCAGCGCAGAGTCCGGATCATGCAGCTTGACGGACAGCGGCGGCCACGGCGCGGCCGCCGGTGTTGAAGCCGGTTCACCTGCGGCGCAGAAAAATGCGACGCGCGATGGCGGGGCGGCCGACTCGAAGGCGGCCAAGCTGTCCAGGTTGCCGACCTCGATGGCTTCGATGCGCTCGCGCAGCACCGCTTCGAAGGCCGACTCCCATCCGGGTTCGACCTCGAGCCGCTTGAACAGTCGGGGCAGCCCATCAAGGCCGTGCGTCTTCAGCCAGGGATCGAGTCGCTCGTCGGCCTCGACGTTGGCCTGCAGCTCGCTCAGCGCGTGAAGCCTGGCCTGCATTCGCGCCAGCGCATCGACCACCTGGCTCTTTTCGTCGCCGGCGGCGATGCGCTCCGACTCGAGCCGGGCCTGCTGCTCCTCGGCAGTGCGGGCCCCGCCGACCCGCTCTTCCAGCTCCCGGCCCACCCGCTCGAGCTCCTGCTGAATCAAGGCCACGTGGCCCTGGTCGGACGATTGCAGTTCGCCGCGTTCCTGGCCCAGTCGCTCGCGACGCAGTGCCAGTCCTGCCAGCTGGGCATCGAGCGAGCGCCCGTGCTGCGCCGCCCCTTCGATCGCCTGCGCCGCGCCGGCCGCGTGGGACCGCGCCACCGTCAGCGCCTCGCGCGCCGCGTGGTAGGCCGCCTCGAGCGCGGGCAATCGCGCGTCGTGCTGGTCGCTGGCCGTACACGCCTGCTCGTACTGCTCGCTGCACTGGCGGATCGAGACATCCAGCTCGGCCAGGCGCTGTGACAGGCGATCCTGTTCCTGGTTGCGCTGTTGCTGTCTTTGCAGCGTGCCGGCGATCTGCGCCGACAGGCGCGCACGGCTGTCGGCGATCATCCGGATCTCGCCTTCCAGGCGCCCGATCTCCGAGTTGACGCGAAGCAGCTCGCCGTGGGCGGCGTGGGTCGCGTCGCCGGCCGCGTAGTGGGCGGCGCGTTCCTCCTCGAGTCTTCGCTGCAGCGCGGCCAGTTGCGCACGATGCGCCTCGATCGCCGCTTCCGCCTGTTCGACTTCCCGCGCGCTGCGTTGGCTCTGCGCATGCGCTTCGCGCGAGCGCAGCAGCCACAGCATCATCTGGGCATCGGCGTGGCGCTGCGTCAGGTCGCGATACTGTCGCGCCAGCTCGGCCTGCTGCTCCAGGTGGATCACTCGCTCGTCCAGCTCGCGCAGGATGTCGCCCACGCGTGCCAGGTTGTCGCGCGCGTCGCGCAGCCGGGTCTCGGTTTCGCGCCGCCGCTCCTTGTACTTGGACACGCCGGCCGCCTCCTCGAGGTATACGCGCAGCTCTTCGGGGCGCGCTTCCACGATGCGGGAGATCATTCCCTGCCCGATGATCGCGTACGCTCTCGGGCCCAGGCCCGTGCCCAGGAACAGGTCGTGCACATCGCGCCGCCGCACCTGCTGTTGATTGATCAGGTAGCTCGAGACGCCCTCGCGCGTCAACAACCGCTTCACCGACAGCTCGCTGAAGCGGCCCCATTCGCCTCCGATCCGGTTGTCGCTGTTGTCGAACAGCAGCTCGACACTGGCGCGGCCGGCCGCGGCGCGGCTCGCCGCGCCGTTGAAGATCACGTCCTGCATCGACTCGCCACGCAGCTCCGCGGCCTTGCTCTCGCCGAGCACCCAGCGCACCGCATCGATCACGTTGGACTTGCCGCAGCCGTTGGGGCCGACCACGCCGACCAGGCGTCCCGGAACGTCGATTTGGGTCGGGTCGACAAACGATTTGAACCCGGCCAGTTTGATCTGCCGCAGATGCACGATGCCTTTCTCGGGAGAGGCGCTTTACGGGTCGACCGGATGGCTACCGGCCGAATGATCCGGGCGACGGCTGACTCATTGCGCTTGGCGCCTATAATCATATCGAATCATTTCGGCTGACCGTGTCCGATGAGCACGCGCCCGAGTCGCCAGCTCGAAACCTTTCCCAATCCGAATCCGGCGCGCGACTACCTGGTCCATATCGAGTTGCCCGAGTTCACCTGCCTGTGTCCGCTGACCGGGCAGCCGGATTTCGCCACGCTGCTGCTGCAGTACGTGCCGGACCGGCGCAACGTCGAGCTCAAGAGCCTGAAGCTGTACGTGTGGTCGTACCGGGACCGCGGCGCTTTCCACGAGGCGGTGACCAATCAGGTGCTCGACGACCTGAAGACCGCGTTGGAGCCGCGATTTATCCGGCTCACGTCGCGCTGGAACGTGCGCGGCGGCATCACCACCTCGGTGGTGGCCGAACACCGCAAGCGGGGCTGGAAACCGGCTCCGTACGTGGAGCTGGGCCGATTGCCCGTCCGGGCGACGGGCACACACGAGTCCTTCGCATGAATCCGCTGATTGATCGGCTGCGGCCATATCCGTTCCAACTTCTGCGCACTTTGCTGGCCGACTGCGCTGCGCCGGCGTCGCTGGCGCCGATCGACCTGTCGATCGGGGAGCCGAAGCACGCGACGCCGCCACTGCTGCTGGACGCACTGGTGGCCGCACTGCCGTCGATGTCCAGGTACCCGCAGACGGCCGGATCGGATGCGCTCAGGATCTCGATCGGAGCCTGGCTGACGCGGCGCTACCGACTGAGCGGGCTGGATCCGCTGTCCCAGGTTCTGCCCGTGACCGGTTCGCGCGAAGCCCTTTTTGCGTTTGCGCAGGCGCTGCTGGACGCGCGCGGCGCGCAGCGCGTGGTGTTGCCCAACCCGGGTTATCAGATCTACGAGGGCGCGGCCCTGCTGGCCGGGGCCGAGCCCATCTATCTGCCGCTGATGGCCGAGACAGGCTTCCGGATGCCGTTCGAATCGCTCGGCCCGGGCGATTGGAACAAGGTGCGACTGGTCTACACCTGCTCCCCCGCCAACCCGACCGGAACCGTGATGCAGTTGTCCGAATGGCGGGAGCTGTTCGAGCTGGCAGACCGCCACGGCTTCGTGATCGCCGCCGACGAGTGTTATTCCGAGATCTATCCGGACCCGGCGCGGCCGCCGTTGGGAGCGTTGCAGGCGGCGACCGAGCTCGGCCGCCCGGGATTCGAGCGCCTGGTGGTCTTCGGCAGCCTGTCCAAGCGTTCCAACGCTCCCGGCCTTCGATCCGGATTTATCGCGGGCGATGCGGGCCTGATCGCGCCGTTTCTGCGCTATCGGACCTATCACGGCTGCGCGATGAACCCGGCCGTCCAGGCAGCCAGCATCGCCGCTTGGAACGACGAAGCGCACGTGGCGGAAAACCGCCGCCGCTATGCGGCCAAATTCGCGGACGTTACTCCCGCCATCGCCTCGGTGCTGCCGACGGCGGTGCCCGAAGCAGGCTTCTACCTGTGGGCCCGCACGCCCGAGGACGACCGCACGCTGGCCCGCGGGCTTTACCGGCAGTTCAACCTGACCGTGCTTCCGGGCAGTTTCCTGGGACGCGAGATCGACGGCTTCAATCCCGGTTCCGGCTTCGTTCGCATCGCGCTGGTGCCCGAGGAGGCGCAGTTGCGCGAGGCGGCCCGCCGGATCGTGCAATTCGGATCGGATCGCCTAAACGGGTCCGGCGAGCCCCTTCTCCGGCTTTCAACCACCGAGAATTGACGGGAAAATCCGGCCGTGTCGATCGAAAGCATCATCGAGCAGGCTTGGGCGGAACGGGCGTCGCTGACGGCCGCTTCGGCTCCGGCGCGCCTGCGCGAAGCGGTCGAAACGGCTCTGGGCGAGCTCGACAGCGGGCGCCTGAGGGTGGCCGAGAAAATCGACGGCGCGTGGATCGTGCACCAGTGGCTGAAAAAAGCGGTGCTGCTGTCGTTTCGCCTGCGCGAGAACGTCGTGATGGGCGGCAACGGCGAGAACGATCCGCTGCGCTTCTACGACAAGGTCGAGTGCAAGTTCTCGCGCTTCGACGCCGATCAGTTCCGCGCCAGCGCGGTGCGGGTCGTGCCACCGGCCGTGGCGCGGCGGGGAGCATTCGTCGCGCGCAACGTGGTGCTGATGCCTTCTTTCGTCAACATCGGCGCGTATATCGACGAGGGCACGATGGTCGACACGTGGGCCACGGTCGGCTCGTGCGCCCAGATCGGTCGCAATGTGCACCTGTCCGGCGGGGTCGGAATCGGGGGCGTGCTGGAGCCGGTGCAGGCCGCGCCGACCGTGATCGAGGACAACTGCTTCATCGGCGCTCGTTCCGAGGTGGTGGAGGGAGTGATCGTCGAACAGGATGCGGTGATATCGATGGGCGTTTACATCGGCGCCAGCACGCGCATCTACGACCGCGAAAGCGGCCAGATCCTGTACGGCCGGGTGCCGCGTGGCGCAGTCGTCGTGCCGGGCTGCCTGCCGGCCAAGGACGGCACCCACAGCCTGTACTGCGCAGTGATCGTCAAGCGCGTCGATGCGCAGACCCGCGCCAAAACGGCAATCAACGAACTGCTTCGGGTCGCTGCGGGCGACTGAGCGGGCAGGAACGACGCAACGAGACGACGGGACTAGACGATGGGACTGGAGCGGCTGTTCCAACTGATGGCGGAGAAGAACGCGTCGGACCTTTTCCTGTCGGCGGGGTCTCCGATCACGGTGAAGATCAACGGCGTATGCGTTCCGATCAACCAGGAACGGCTGCAGCAGCAGGCCGTGGTTACGCTGCTGACCGAGCGGCTTTCCGATTCCCAGTTCCGGGAGCTCGAACGCAACCGGGAGCTGAACGTCGGGCTGCCGGTGCAAGGCGTGGGCAGCTTCCGCTTGAGCGCATTTCTGCAGCGCGGCTCGGTGTCGGCGGTGATACGGTACATCCCGCACGAGATTCCCCGGCTGGAAGAGCTGATGCTGCCCGACGTGCTGAAAGATCTCGCGATGGAGCGCCGCGGGCTGGTGCTCGTGGTCGGCGCCGCCGGATCCGGCAAGTCCACCACGATCGCCTCGATGCTGGATCACCGCAACGAGCTCGCGACCGGACACATCCTGACATTCGAGGACCCGATCGAATTCCTGTTTCGCAACAAGAAATCGATCGTCAGTCAGCGCGAGATCGGCCACGATACCGAGTCGCTGGAGCAGGCGCTGCGCAATGCGATGCGGCAGGCGCCGGATGTGCTGTTCATCGGCGAGATCCGCGATCGCAACTCGATGACCGCGGCGCTCGCCTACGCGATGTCGGGCCACATGGTCGTCGCCACGCTTCATGCGACCAACAGCGCGCATGCATTGAACCGGGTCATCAGCTTCTACGCGACGGAATCGCGTTTCGCGCTGTTCCAGGACATGGCCACCGCGATTCGCGCCGTCGTTTCTCAGCGCCTGGTGCGCTCGCGCCAGGGCCGCCGCGTGCCGTCCGTCGAAGTGCTGATGAACGCGGGACACGTGCACGACCTGATCGCGCGCGGCGACGTGCAGGCGATCAAGGAGTCGATGGAGCAGAGCCTGGATCCCGAGAGCCGCTCGTTCGAGCAGAGCCTGTACGAACTGCTGCAGAAGGACACGATCACGCGCGAAGACGCGCTGACGGCGGCCGACTCGAGGAACAACCTGCTGTGGCTGATCAACAACGCCGGCAAGCCGGTGGTGAAGCCGGATTCGGTTCCGAAACCGAACCCGGACGCGGCGTCGTTCACCGAATTCACGCTGAACATCTGATCCCAGCAGTGTCGGCCGCGCTCGAACTCGCCAGGCTGCTGATCGCCCGAAGCTCCGTAACGCCGGAGGACGGCGGCTGCCAGCAGCTCGTCGCCGAGCGCCTGGCAGGCGCGGGTTTTCGGGCCGAGCGGTTCGATCGCAATGGCACGTGCAACCTGTGGCTGCAGCGCGGCGCCGGACGGCCGCTGTTCGCGTTTCTGGGCCACACCGATGTGGTTCCGCCCGGGCCGCGCGAGCTGTGGAGCTCCGATCCCTTCGAGCCGCAGGAGCGCGACGGCTGGCTGTACGGTCGCGGCAGTGCCGACATGAAGACCTCGATCGCGGCGTTCGTGGTCGCCGTCGAGCGCTTCGTCCGCAACCGGCCGCAGCACCCCGGCGGGATCGCGTTGCTGTTGACCTCGGACGAGGAAGGACCCGCGACGGACGGCACCGTCGCGGTGGTCGAGGCGCTGCAGGCGCGCGGCCAGCACGTCGACTTCGGCCTGGTGGGCGAGCCCACCTCGACCCTGAACCTCGGCGACACGATCAAGAACGGCCGGCGCGGGTCGCTGTCCGGGCATCTGGTGGTGCACGGCGTGCAGGGCCACGTCGCCTACCCGCAGCTGGCGCGCAATCCGATTCATCAGCTGGCCCCCGCGCTCGCCGAGCTGGCGGCCGCCGCTTGGGACGACGGCGACCGCTATTTTCCGCCGACCACGTTCCAGGTCTCGAATCTGCACGCCGGTACCGGCGCAGGCAACGTGATTCCCGGCCGATGCGAGATGCATTTCAATTTCCGGTTCTCGCCGGCCAGCGGAGCCGCCGAGCTGCGCCAGCGGGTGGAGCGGATTCTGGATCGGCACGCTCTGAGCTACGCTCTGACTTGGACCTTGGGAGCCGAACCCTTTCTGACCCCCGCGGGAACGCTGGTCGATGTGCTGTCGCAGGCGATTGTCGAGGTAACCGGCGCGCGACCCCAGTTGTCGACCACGGGGGGCACATCCGACGGCCGGTTTCTGATCCGGATCTGCCCGCAAGTGGTCGAGTTCGGTCCGCTGAACGCTTCGATCCATCAGGTCGACGAGCGGGTCCGGATCGAGGACGTCGAACGGCTGACCCGGATCTATCAGCGCACGCTCGAGCTGCTGCTGTCGGGCGACCACCGGGCGGACGCGCCACCACGATGACGATCGACGCCAAGGCAAATCTGCGGACTCTGCGCGATGTGCTGCGCTATGCGGTGACCCGCTTCAACGAGCGGCCCATCTTCTACGGGCATGGGCAACTCGACGCGTTCGACGAGGCGGCGTTCCTGGTGACCCGCGCAATGAAGCTGCCGATGGAGCGCATGGAGATCTTCCTGGATGCCTTCCTGACGCATGCCGAGATCAACACGCTGATCGAACTGATCGAACGGCGCGTCAAGAAGCGCGTGCCGGTCGCGTACCTGCTGGGCGAGGCCTGGCTGCAGGGCTATCGCTTCTGGGTGGACTCGCGCGTGATCATCCCGCGTTCATTCATCGCCGAGCTGCTGAAGGACCGGCTGGCGCCGTGGATCAAGGACGCCGGGGCGGTTCATTCGGTACTGGACCTTTGTACCGGCTCGGGTTGCCTGGCGATCATTGCGGCCGATCTGTTTGCCGACGCGAAGGTCGATGCAGCCGACATCTCGGTCGACGCGCTGGCCGTTGCCGCCCGCAACGTGGAGGAGTATGGCCTGGGTGAACGGGTGCGGCTGATCGAGTCGGACCTGTTCCAGGAACTCGGGACCTCGGGCTACGACCTGATCCTGTGCAATCCGCCGTACGTCACCGATCATGCGCTTTCGAAGCTTCCCGCCGAATATGCCCACGAGCCGACGCTCGCTCTGGCCGGTGGACCGGACGGCCTCGACGTCGTCCGCAAAGTGGTGGCCGAGGCGCGCGCCCGGCTAAATCCGCTCGCTCTGCTGGTGGTCGAGGTCGGGGATGGCCGGGCCGCGTTCGAGCGCGAATATCCGCGGCTGCCGGTGATCTGGGCCACCACCAGCGCCGGCGACGACATGGTGTTCCTGGTGCGGGCCGAGGACCTGCCCGCTCAGGCGCTGGCCACGCGCTCCGTGGCGGCCTGATCCGCCTTCGCGCTTGCCCGCCAAAGCGCGTAGCGCGACGGCGGGTAAAGTCGCGCTTTTTTTGAGTCGCCCAACCGATGCTCCGCCTGACCGGGCTGCGCCTGGACCGAGGTGCTCGTACGCTGTACCGGGACGTCAACGTCGCGGCGTCGGCCGGCGAGCGGGTCGGGCTGGTGGGAGCCAACGGCTCGGGAAAATCGTCGTTGCTCGGTGCCGTTCTGGGCCGGGTTCCGATCGATTCCGGGTCGATCGATGCACCGCCGGCGGACCGCATCGCCTGGATCGACCAGGATGTCGAATCGACGTCCGACCGCGTGATCGATTTCGTGATGTCCGGCCACGCCCAGCTGATGAACGCACGGGCCGAACTTCAGTCGGCCATGCGGTCGAAAAGCGACGACGGCCAGGACCTGAGAATCGCGCTCGCGCACGTGCACCTGGCCGAGCTGAACGAGGGCGCGATCGCGGCCGAAGCGATGGCGATCCTGAACGGACTCGGGCTGTCGCAGCAGCAGGCACTGGGCGCGGTGTCGGATCTGTCAGGCGGTCAGCGCAACCGCCTGGCGCTCGCGCGGGTGCTGCTGCAGCCGGCGCAGCTGCTGCTGCTGGACGAGCCGACCAACCATCTGGACCTGGATTCGATTGTCTGGCTGGAAAACTGGCTGCGCCGCCAACCGGCGACAGTGATCGTGGTGTCGCACGACCGCGAGTTGCTGGATCGCTGCACCGACACGATCTGGCACGTGGCGGACCAGTCGATTGGCCGCTATGCGGGCAACTACAGCGCGTTCGAGTCCGCCTGGCTCGGGAAGCAACGCCAGCTCGACGCGCAAGTGCGCCGTCAGCGCCACACGATCGAGCACCTGAGCCGGTTCATCGAGCGCTTCCGGGCCAAGGCGACCAAGGCCCGCCAGGCGCAGAGCCGCCTGAAGATGCTGGAACGGCTGGAGCGGCTCGAGCCCGTGCGGGAGCAGCGCGAGTGGAGATTCCGGTTCTTCGACCCGTTGCGGCTGCCGGCCCACCTGGTCGATGGCGAGCAGCTGCAACTGGGTTATCCGCACAAGGTTGTGCTCGACGGCGTGGAGTTTTCCGTCCGCGCCGGAGACCGGATCGGAGTGCTCGGAGTCAACGGTGCCGGCAAGTCGACGCTGGTGAAGGCGATCGTGGGCGAACTGGCGCCCGATGCCGGCGAGCTCAGGCGTTCATCCGGCACGGTGATCGGCTACTTCGCACAGCATCAACTCGAAGATCTGGATCCGACCGAGAGTCCGCTGCAGCTGCTGCGCCGGATCGCCCCGGACGCGCGCGAGCAGGAGCTGCGCGATTTCCTCGGCAGCTTCCGCTTCGGTGCGGAGCTGGCATGCGCTCCGGTCGGGCGGCTGTCGGGTGGGGAACGGGCCCGATGTGCGCTGGCCCTGCTCGCGTGGCGCCGTCCGAACCTGCTGGTGATGGACGAACCGACCAATCATCTGGACATGTCGACGCGCGAAGCGCTGACCGTGGCGCTTTCCTCCTTCGAGGGCGCCTTGATCGTCGTGTCGCACGACCGCCACCTTCTGCGCGCCACCACCGATCAGCTCTGGCTGGTGCACGAGGCAGGCGTGCAACTGTTCGAGGGCGACCTGGACGACTATGCGGCCTGGGTGATCGACCGGCGCCGCGCGCAGGTCCGGCCCGACGCAGGTGCCTCCGAGTCGCGCCGTCCCGCCGACCAGCGCCGCCAGGCGGCCGGCGAACGGCAACGACTGGCCAGGGCGCGGCGGCCGCTGCAACTGCGTCTGGATGCGGTGGAACAGCGGCTGCAGTCGGTCAGCGAGGAAATGAAGGATCTGGACGCCCGCCTCGCGAGCGAGGCGTTCTATTCAGGCGATCCCGAATCGGTCCGCCAGGCCTTGAAGCGGCGCGGAGAACTGGAGCACGCGCTGCAGACGCTGGAGTCGCAATGGTTCGACCTGCACTCGCAGCTCGATGCCATCGCGTAAGCAGGCTTGCCCGCCGAAGCCCGTAGGGCGAAGGCGGGCCGTCACTCAAGCGGAACGTTGCGTGCGCGGCTTGTTCTTCGACTCGGGCAAGTCCAGCTGCAGGTCGATCGGATCGAGCATCGAGGGGGGCTTGGCGGTTCGCTCGGATTCGCCTTGCCGTGCGGGCGCAACCGCTGGCGCGCCTCGCCCGATCGTGCTGGAAAAGTCGGTCGTCGTACCGACATCGATGTCAATCGCCAGCTCGGTCGGAGTCTGAGTCAGCTGCTCGTCCGACAAGTCGACGGCGCGCCTCGCCTCCGAAGGCGCGCTGACCGGGAGCGGAGGCGGCGTGGCGGCCGGCACGCGGCCGGCGCCGGCCTTGTCGAGCGGGGTCGGCTCGCCGCGCGAGAGCGCATCGGCCACCGGTTGCCGGGTCCGCCGCGCGAGCGGGTCATCGCGCAACTGCGGCCGCACATCGGCGCGTTCGCTGCCCGCTCCCGTCGCTGCGATCACGGAGGTCAGATCCAGGTCCAACCCGGCTTCCGTGGGCAACTCGGTGAACCGCTCGTCTGAACCATGCTTTGTCGGTTCGGCCTGCGTAGGCGGCGAAACATCGGTCCGATCCGACTCGCTGCGCCGCACAGCGGGCGCGGCGGGCGGATTCGCGACCGTCGGTGCCCTCAAATCCAGCTCCAGCGGCCGCTGAGGCCGGCCAGTGGCGGGTATGGTCGCGGCGGATGTGGACCGCTCCAGCACCGTCGCGTACAGCTCCTTGATCACCTGAACCGTGTCGTGCAGCTCAGTCACCGTGATCTCGGAACGCCGGTCGTCCGACATCGACGGCTCCGTGCTGGCACCGACCGTGCTCGGGGCCGGCGCCATCGTGGCGCGTCCGCCGATTTCGCGATCTCCACGCGAGGCCGTGCCCCCACTCGGTGGGGTGGTTGCGGCGGGCCTCATCACCGTGACCGGCCGCGGGCGCGTGGTGGCCATCGGCTCCCAGTCCGGCCGAGCGGGCGGGCGCCGCTGGCGCCAAGTCATCACCAGTGCGCCCCCGAGCAGCAATCCTCCCAACGCGCCGCTGGACCATGTCCACTGCTCGCGCGTTTGCGAGGCGCGTCGCTCCAAGTCCTGCTCGCGCTGCCGCGACGCGTTCAGCTGCGCTTGGAGCGCCTCGATCTGCCTGGACATCGTGTCCAGCCGCTTGGCCAGCTCGGAGCTCGGATCGGGCGTCATGGCGCGCACATCGCCGTTCGAACCCGCCGGCTTGACCAGCTCTTCCGGAGAGCCCAGCACCAGGCGGTCCGACCCCCGCCCCGCTGCCTGCGGCGCCTTGGCAGGCGCCTCGGCCGGCGCGACGACCGCCGGCGCTTTCTGCGCAGGGCCGGGCGCGACCGGCACTGCGGTCACGATTCGCGGCGACTTGGTCGCGCGTTTGGTCGTCGGTTTCGGCGCGGGCGCCAGCTGCTTCGGCTCCTCGGCTGCGACCGGCGCGCCGGCATCGGAGGCGGCCAGCGCGGGAAGCCCCAGCAGGATCGCGAACTCCCGGCGCAAGGGCTCACGGCAGCCGACGTCGAGCGCAAGCCGCACCGCAGGCTCGGTGACCGGATCCGGCGTCACAACCTCGATCAGCGCGCCCGCATCCTGCCGCAGAACACGGATGTCGGCCCGCCGCAGTACCGGAGCGCCCTCGCTCGAAATCGGATCCGCCAGGCGCACACAATCGGCGCTCAGCGTGCCGGCCTCGGTTCCAACCGCCGGCACCCTGATCGACAGGCGCTGACCCAGCACGGCGGAGATCTGCGCCATTCCAAGTCCGATCGGCGACTCGGCGCCGCCAAGCCGCGCCAGCGCGTCGGTGCCAAGCGGTGCCACCGACGGTGGATCCAGCAGCAGCGCGAACTCGCGGCGGATGCGTTCGTTGCAACCGAGCTCGACCACAACCCGCAACGTGGGCTCGCTGATTGGCTGCAGGCTTTCGATCTTGAGCTGACGGCGCTCGGCGTCGACCGTGATGCGCCCGACGTTCAGTGACGGAATCGGCTCGCCTAATTCTCTGCCGGGAATGATGCGGACGCACTCCTGAGGCAACTCGGCGCCCGCTTCCATCACCAGGGGCACCGTCATCCGCAGCGGCTGGCCAAGGACGCTGGCAACCTTCGGCTCGCCAAGTCCCAGTGCCATGGCGTGCGAACTGGCCGCGACTGCGACCACAAGCGCTGCCCCCCGGACCAAGCGCCGCGCGGCGGTATCAGCCGCCTGGAACCGCTCCACACTCATGCGTCAACACCCATTCGGCCCCAGGGCCTGTGCCGTGATTATGGTACGTATTGTGACCGCCCCCCAGGTAGGGCTTCTCCTAAATTTGACCGGGCGGCCCGCTCAATTCGTCTCATGTCCAGTGCACGGCGTAAACGGGCGGCAGCTCGGCGCTGGCCCGAATCCAGGTCTGTCCCTGGCCTTCCGAGACCCACAGCGAGCCGGTCGTCGAGCCCATCGCAAGCACGCGCCCATCCGGGCTGACCGCCGGCGCATGCCGATATACGAGGTGGCAGGCGTCCTGCTGTGGCAGTTCCTTCGACAGGGCCTCGCTGCGGATCGTTCGGTACGTAGCGCTGCAGCGATGGTGCAAATTCCAGTCGGGACATTTTGATCATAATGGCGGGCCCTTCGTCCACTGCGGCCCGCCCTCACCATGATCGACCTTTATTCCTGGCCCACGCCGAATGGGCACAAGGTACACATTATGCTGGAGGAGTGCGCGCTGCCGTATCGGGTTCACCCGATCGACATCGGCGCCGGCGACCAGTTCGCGGCGGAATTTCTGGCCATCAGTCCGAACAACAAGATTCCCGCGATCGTCGATTCCGATGGCCCGGACAACCGCCCCATTTCGCTGTTCGAATCGGGCGCGATCCTGATCTACCTGGCGGCCAAAACGGGCCAGCTGATGCCGCAGGACCTTCGCGATCGCTACGCCGCGCTGCAGTGGCTGATGTTCCAGGTCGGTCACATCGGCCCGATGCTCGGGCAGGCGCATCACTTTCGCCAGTACGCCCCGGAGCGCATCGAGTATGCGGTCGATCGCTACACGCGCGAGGCCACCCGGCTGTACGGCGTGATGGACCGGCGCCTGGCCGAGGCCGCTTACTTTGCGGGCGCGTATTCGATCGCCGACATCGCGATTTTCCCGTGGACCCGCTCGCACCAGAACCAGGGAGTCGACCTGGCGCAGTTTCCGAACGTGCAGCGCTGGTTCAAGGACGTGTCGAATCGGCCGGCCGTGCAGCGCGGTCTGGACGTGTTGAAAGAGCACCGCAAATCCCTGCTCGATGCCCGCAGCCGGGAAAACCTGTTCGGCGCGACCCAGACCGCGCGCCATTAGCCTGTCCGGTCGCTCGGTGAACCTGACCTGCGACTGAAAAGCTATTGCAAGGTTTCCAGTTCCGGAAACGGAAGGGCCATGATCCGTACGCCTTCGTCTTCCAGCGCCTGGGCCTCGGCGCGCGTTGCGACACCGCGGATGCCGCGCTCCGGAACTTCCTTGTAATGGATGCGGCGCGCCTCCTCGGCAAACCGTTCGCCCACGTCCTCGGTGTTCGCGATGACTTGCAGCGCAGCTCGCACAAACGCGGTCTGCAACTGCGAGCCGGCAGGAAGCGCCGCGGCGGCCGGCTGCGCGGACGCACCCAGGTTCAACCGCGAAGCCGATGGCCGGCGACGGACCAGCACCGATCCGCACAGCGGGCAGCCGATCTTGTCGGCCTGCGACTGAGCGTCGAACTCCTCCTGCGACGCAAACCATCCCTCGAACAGGTGGCCCGCATCGCAACACAGATCGAATACTTTCACGCGTCGCGTCCCGAGCCGGCCCTGTCGATCAATCAGCGGTTCAAGGCGGCGCCATGGCCGTCGGATGCCTGCGCCAGCAGCCGGCTCAGCTCCGCGTGGTCCGCCTCCAGCGTCCTCGCCAGCTCGACCAGCCGCGGGTGGGGCGTGCCCTCGGATGCGGCATCCTCCAGTTGCTTTGCCACGCCCGCCAGGCCGCACAAGCCAAGCGTGGCCGCACCGCCCTTGATCGAATGGGCCAAGTGCTGCAGTGAGGCGTAGTCGGCACGCTCGGCCTGTCGGACCATGTCAGTCACTTCGTGCTCGTGCAGCTGCACGAATCGCTTCAGCAGCCGCACGTACACGTCCGCGCTGTTGCCGACGAACGCCAGACCCGCATCCACGTCCAGGCCGCGCGCCCCTCGCAAGCGCATCGCCGTGTCGCTGGCACGAGCTGGCGGATCCTTGATCGGCACCGACTTTTCCATCGGAAAACAAGGCCTAATGGTACCGCGTTACCCACACGCCCCGCCCGGTCCGGACGGCGCCACCGGCCGCGAGTTGCCTGCAAGCGGCTCGTGCGAGAATCGCGCGTGCGACCGTGGCGTAACTGGTAGCCGCAAGGGACTTGATGGGTTGAGCACCGGCTGCGAAAGCTTCCGAGTGAATCCCGCCAAAGTCAGCGAACCCCCTGCGCCGGACGCGAGGCAACGCTGAGCGAAGCCCCGATTGGGGAACGTGCAGAGACTTGACGACGGGGACCTAAGGCGCCCGGTTTGCAATCCACGGCGCTACGGTCAAGGCAAAGTCCAGCCGACAAACGCGCAGCCGCGGTGCGAATTCGCGCCGTATGCGCGCGGCGGCGAAAGCCGTAGTTCGGATGAAAATCCCTGACCTTCGGGTGTGCGGGTTCGAGTCCCGCCGGTCGCACCAAGTTAGGCCCCTCTCCCTGGAGGGCAGAGGGGAGGTCACCAGACAGACGCCAATCGCGCCATGTTCTCGCCGCAACGCCGTTCGTTCCGCCAGCTGCTGCTCGTGGCATTTTTGCTGATCGCGGCACTGTTGAGCGCGGCGTCGCTGCGAGGCTTGTATCTGCTGGAGGGGCTGCTGCGGCAGAGCAGCGAAGGGGCGCGACAGGCCGTTGCCAGGACCGCTGACGCACAGGTTCTGGCCGAGCGCACGGTGGCGATGGAACGCGCGGCGCGCCAGTATCTGGTGCTGGAGGACCGATCGCTGCGACAGCGCTTTGACGACACCACCCGCGACGCGGCCGCAGCGCTGGCGCGGTTGTCCGACACGGACATCCCCTCGAACCTCGCGCAGGACTGGCGCTTGACGGCGGCCACGATCCAATCCCAGCTGTATGGACCGGAGGTCTCTCTGCGCGGCAGCGAGGCCACGATCACGACCGCCTTCCGCGAGCTCGACGGCATCAACGGCGCGATCGCCGAGCAGGTGCGGCTGGCAACGGAGGCGCGCAACCAGCTGCTGATGAACAAGCTGGATGCCGGTCGCGCTCAGCTGTGGCGGCAGATCCTGGCCGCGATCGGCCTGACGATCGCGCTCGCGTTCGCGTTCGGTCTGTGGCTGGCACGGCCGTTGAAGCGACTGGAAATGGCGGTCGTCAGCCTGGGCGAGAACCGGCTCGACCAGCCGATCGACATCCGCGGGCCGACCGACGTGCGGCTGCTGGGCCGGCGCCTGGAGTGGCTGCGCCTTCGGCTGGCGGAGCTCGATTCGGACAAGGCCCGCTTTTTGCGCCACGTATCGCACGAACTGAAAACGCCGCTGGCGGCGCTGCGCGAGGGCGTGTCGCTGCTCGAGGACGGGATCGCAGGCACGCTGAGCGGCAGCCAGCGCGAGGTCGCACGGATCCTGCGGCAGAACACCGCGCTGCTGCAGGGTCAGATCGAGGACTTGCTGCGGTTCAATGCGGCAGCGTTCGAGGCGCGGCAACTGGTGCGCCGAAACACCGAGCTGACCGCGCTCGTCAGGGAACTGGTGGCCCAGCAGCGCCTGCAGTGGATGGCGCGCCAGTTGAGCGTCGTGGTGCGCGGCGAGCCGCTGCAGGCCGAGGTCGACCCCGACAAGCTGCGCGCCGCCCTTGGTAACCTGCTATCCAACGCCATTCGCTTCAGCCCCGTGGGAGCCACCATTCATTTTTCGGTCACGCGCCTGCCCGAGCGCGCCTGCATCGACATTCGGGATCAAGGTCCCGGTGTAGCCAGCGCGGACCGGGCCCGCATCTTCGAACCCTTTTATCGCGGCGAGCGTCAGCCCAGCGACGCGGAACGCGGCAGCGGAATCGGTCTGTCGATCGTGCACGAATACATCACGGCGCATGGCGGCCAGGTCGCGTTGCTGGATGATGGACCCGGTGCCCACTTTCATATCGAACTGCCACATGCCGCCTAGATCGTCGATGCGAGGCCCCGCCCGCCGATGGCCGTCGGCCCTCGGTGCTTTGTGCGCATTGGGGGTCGCCGGGTGCACCCTGGTTCAGCCGGCGCCGCGGCCGCCGCCTCCGGTAGCGGCCGCTCCCGAGCCTGCGCCGCCGGCGCCCGCCCCGGCTCGTGCGCCCGAGCCCGCGGCACCGCTGCAAGCGGATGCGGCCGGCTCGGCCGACCTGGCCGCTCGGCGCCTGCTCGTCTATCACGAACGCTTGCGACAGATGTCCGCAGCCGACGTGGCCGGCGAGGTCACCCGGCTGGGCGCCCGGGTCTCGTCCGCCGATCCGCCCGCCTCGCCCGACGACGTGCTGGCGCTGGCGCTGGCCCTGGCCCAGGAACACAGCCCGGGCGATCTGGCACGCGCGGCCGGCCTGCTGGAGCCGATCACGCAAGCCACCTCGCCCGAGCCGCAGCCCTGGCAGCCATTGGCGCGCCTGTTGGCGGCTCGCATCGCCGAGGAGCGGCGGCTGGAGGACGAACTGGAGCGTCAGAGCAGCCAGCGTCGGGACACGCAGCGCACGATCCAGCAGTTGAGCGAGAAGCTCGAGGCGCTGAAGGCCATCGAGCGCAGCATGACCGCGCATCCGGCGGCAACGCCGCCGGCCGGATCGGCACCCGGCCCCGAGTCGGCTCCGCCCGTGCCGAAGACCCCCTGAGCGAGGGCGAACGGGCCGCCTCGCTCGACAGGACGACGAACGGATGGCAAACCTGCTGCTGGTCGACGACGACGCCGATCTGGTGAAGCTGCTGTCGATGCGGCTGGGCGCGGCCGGCCATCGTGTAACCGCGGTCGAGTCGGCCGAGGCGGCGCTCACGCAACTGGCGGTGGCGCGGCCACAGCTGGTTGTGAGCGACGTACGACTGCCGGGACGCGACGGCCTGATGCTGTTCGACGAGATCCGGGCGCGCTACCCCGCGCTGCCGGTGATTCTGCTGACCGCGCATGGAACGATCCCCGATGCGGTTGAGGCCACTTCGCGCGGAGTTTTCAGCTACCTGACGAAGCCTTTCGACGGCAAGGCACTGCTCGACAAGGTCAATCAGGCGCTCGCGTTGCCGGCGCCGGAACCGCATCCGCAGACGGGCGACGACGCCTGGCGCGCCGCCGTCGTCAGCCGCTCCAACTGCATGGCAGACCTGCTGGCCGAAGCCAAGATGGTCGCGGCATCCGATGCCAGCGTGCTGATCAGCGGCGAAAGCGGCACCGGTAAGGAATTGCTCGCGCAGGCGATTCACCGCGCCAGCCCGCGCGCCGCCGAGCCGTTCGTGGCCGTGAACTGCGGCGCGATTCCGGAGGCGCTGCTGGAGTCGGAGTTGTTCGGCCACGTGAAAGGCTCGTTCACCGGCGCGCTGGCGAACCACAGGGGCCTGATCGTTACGGCCGGCGGCGGAACCTTGTTCCTGGACGAAATCGGCGACATGCCCCTTGCGCTGCAGGTCAAGCTGCTGCGCGTTCTGCAGGAGCGCTCGGTGCGGCCGGTCGGTTCCAGCCTGTCGCTGCCGGTGGACGTGCGAATCCTCTCGGCCACGAACCGCGACCTGGATTCGGCGATGGCGCAGGGCCAGTTCAGAGAGGACCTTTATTACCGGCTCAACGTGGTTTCGCTGCGACTGCCTCCGCTGGGCGAACGGCGCGAAGACATCCCGCTGCTGGCCAACCACTTCCTGGCACGCCTGAGCGAAAAGTACGGCAAGCGCTTCAACGGCTTTGCGCCGGACGCGTTGAAGGCGCTGACCACGGCCAGCTGGCCTGGCAATGTGCGGCAGTTGCACAACGTGGTCGAGCAGGTTTGTGCGCTGACCACGACGCGCCTGATTCCGCTGGCGCTGGTGCAGCGGGCGCTGCGCGTGCCCACGATGGAGGTGTTGAGCTACGCCGAAGCGCGTCAGCGCTTCGAGCGCGATTACCTGGTCGGGCTGCTCAAGCTCACGGACGGCAACGCCGCCGACGCGGCGCGGCTCGCCGAGCGCAACCGCACCGAGTTTTATCGGTTGCTGCAAAAGCACGGCCTGACGCCCGGCCAGTTCCGGGCCGTCCCGCCTGTCGCCGATTAGTGACAAGCCGGAAAGCAATCTGATTCAAAGAGTTGCATCCGGCTCCCCGGCCGGTTGTCGCCGTCTGGCGACAGAAAAGCCTCGTTTTGCGGTCTGCCAGCCTGCTGCGCCAGCACTGCTCGGCGTGTCCTATTTAAGTTATTGATGTAAATAGTATTTGACGTTGGCACGCGGATTGCTTTCATAGATGGGAGCGCAACTCGCCTGCCGACGATTTGGACCGCCACGTCATTGCCCTGCCGCAACTGCCCTCGCCGACCTTCGTCCCGTTGACGCGAAACGTCGCTGTCCGGGCGGCGCTTGCCAGTGCCGCTCTGCTGGTGGGACCTGTCGGAGGCGCCCGCGCCTTCGGGTTCGACGACGTCGCGGAGCGGGCGCGCGCTCTGGCCAGCAGGCCTTACGCGACCGTCAGCGCGGCACTGCCAGAGGAACTGAAAAGCCTCGGCTACGACGGGTACCGCGGCATTCGGTTCGATCCGAAAAAGGCGTTTTGGCGCGACCGGGCCCTGCCCTTCGAGCTGCAGTTCTTCCACCGCGCGAACCTGCACACGCAGCAGCTGGCCATCCACGAAATCGCGGGCGGGGCCGTCCGGCCCATCGCGTTCGACGCGCGCGACTTCGATTACGGCACGACCGGGCTGTCGCCGCAGCGTTGGGGCGACCTCGGATTCGCCGGCCTTCGCGTGCATTACGCACTGAATACGCCGTCCTACAAGGACGAGCTGGTGGCGTTTCTGGACGCCACCTACTTCCGCGCGCTCGGCCAGGGCCAGCGCTACGGCATGTCCGCGCGCGCCATCGCGATCGACACCATCGGGGCCCAGGGCGAGGAGTTTCCGCGCTTTGTCGAGTTCTGGGTGCAGCGCCCTGCGCCTGGGGCGAGGTCGCTCGTCATCCACGCGCTGCTCGATTCGCCGCGGGCGGCCGGCGCCTACCGGTTCACGTTTAAACCCGGCCAGGACACCGTTGTGGACGTGCAGGCGCGCCTTTACCTGCGCGCCGCCGTGACCACCCTGGGGCTGGCGCCGCTGACCAGCATGTTTCTGCACGGCGCAAACCAGCCGCACGCGGGCGACTTTCGTCCCCAGGTGCACGATTCCGACGGCCTGATGATGGCCCTCGGGGATGGCGCGGTCGGTGCCGAGTGGCTATGGCGGCCCCTGATCAACCCGGCGCAGCCGCTGGTGACCTCGTTTGCAGCGCGCGAGCTGAAGGGCTTCGGCCTGATGCAGCGCGAGCGCCGCTTCTCGAGCTACGAAGACACCGAGGCACGCTACGAGCTTCGGCCCAGTTGCTGGATCGCTCCGCAGGGGCGCTGGGGACCGGGGCGCCTCGAGCTGGTGCAACTGCCGACAGCGAACGAGGCCAATGACAACATCGTCGCCTACTGGGTGCCCGACCGGATTCCAGAGGCCGGCAGGCCGCTGGACGTTGCCTACCGGATGCACTGGCAGGGCGACCACCAGCAGCGCCCGCCCGCCGGATGGGCCGTGCAATCGAGGCTCGGCCACGGTCTGGCCAACGGCAAGGTGGACCCGCGCGAAGTCCAGTACGTCGTTGACTTCGACGGACCCGCACTGCGCGGCCTGGCCGCCGACGCAGCCGTGAAGGCCGTCGTAACGGCAGGCACCAACGCTCAGGTTGTCGAGGCCAACGCGTACCGCAACCCGGCCAACGGCGACTGGCGCATGACGGTGCGCGTGAACCGGCTGCAATCCTCGCAGCCGGTCGAGCTTCGCGCCTTTCTACAACACGGAAACAGGGCTCTGACCGAAACATGGACCACGATCATCCCATCCGGTTGAACGCCACCGCGCTTGCGACAGGCCTCGTCACGCGTGCACGGCGCGCAGTACCTGGCGCAAGCGCGCCCCCGATCCACCGCGCCTCGATGGCGGCACGGCCGTGGCGGGGCTTCGCTCGCAGCATCGGCGACGCCACGTTGGCAGCGCTGCTACGCCCGCGAGCGCGAGGCGTTGCCGGCAGCATCGGGGACGCGGCGCGGGCGCGCCAGGGAGTGCGACGTGGCGGCGCCGACGCGCCCGCCGCGGCGGAGCCGGCCTGGCAGCGTGCCGCCTCCCGCCGCCGTGCGGTGCTGCTGGTTCTGGTCGCACTCTCGGCCGGCGGCGCGACGGCGCTGCTGGCGCATGCGCTGCCGTCGCATCACAGCGGGTCTTTGCGCCTGGTTCAGATCGGCCTGTTTGGCCTGTTGTTCGCGTGGGTGTCGGCCGGCTTCTTCACCGCGATGATGGGCTTCCGCGTACTGTGGCGCGGCGACCGGCACGCGATGTCGGCCGCATCGGCCCGTGACCGACCCATCGGCGAGCACGCGCGCACGGCAATCATCATGCCGATCTGCAATGAACAGGTGTCCGCCGTGCTCGCCGGTCTGCGCGCCACCTGCCGGTCGCTGGCGACCACCGGCGCGGCGCGTCTGTTCGACGTCTTTCTGCTGTCCGATTCCGGCGACCCTGCGATTCGCGCCGCCGAAGCCGCCGCCTGGGCCCAGCTGCGCGACGAATTCGGCGCCGACATCCGGATCTACTACCGCTGGCGCCGGCGCCGAACGAAACGCAAGGCGGGCAACGTGGCCGACTTCTGCCGCCGCTGGGGCCGCGACTATCGGTACATGATCGTTCTGGATGCCGACAGCGTAATGAGCGGTGAGTGTGTGCTGCAACTGGTGCGCCTGATGGAGGCCAATCCGCGCGCCGGCATCCTGCAGACGGCGCCACTCGCCTGCGGTCTGACGACCCTGCACGCACGTTCACAGCAGTTCGCCGGCCGTGTGGCCGGGCGCCTTTTTACCGCCGGCATGCAGTACTGGCAGCTCGGCGAATCGCACTACTGGGGGCATAACGCGATCATCCGCGTCGAGCCGTTCATGCGGCACTGCGCGCTGGCGCCGCTGGCTGGCCACGGGGGCCTGAGCGGCGAAATCCTGTCGCACGACTTCGTCGAGGCAGCGCTGATGCGGCGCGCCGGCTACCACGTGTGGCTGGTGCACGATCTGTACGGCAGCTACGAGCAGCAGCCCCCCAACCTGCTGGAAGAGCTGCAGCGCGACCGCCGCTGGTGCCAGGGAAACCTGCAGAACGCGCGCCTGCTCGCGGAGCCCGGGCTGCACGGCGTGCACCGCGCGATGCTGCTGACCGGTGCGTTTTCGTACCTGTCGGCACCCCTGTGGCTGGCCTTCGTGCTGCTCGGTGCCTGTCTATGGGTCTTCGGCAACCCACCCGCCTTCGCGTCACTGCGCGATGTGCCGCGCGAGCTGGCCGCGCTGTGGCTCGCCACGACGCTGATGCTGGCGCTGCCGCGCCCGATCGGTGTGCTGGCCATCGTGATGCGGCGCGAGCAGGGGTCCTACGGCGGCACCAGCGCGCTGCTGCGCGGCACCTTGCTCGAGGGCGGTCTTTCGGTGCTGCAGGCGCCGGTGCGGATGGTCGCGCACACGCTGTTCGTCGTGGCCGCGCTGACGGGCCTGAAGCTCGATTGGAGATCGCCTTCGCGCGAAGCCGAGGACATCGGCTGGAGCGACGCCGCGCGCCGTTTCGGCTTGATCGGCGCGGCCGCCGCCTGCGTGGCCGGCTGCGGACTGTTGCTGCAGCCTCAGGCCATCGTGCTGCTGCTGCCCACGGGCCTGCCGCTGCTGCTGGCGGTACCGCTGGCCGTGCTGACGAGCCGTTCGACGCTGGGCCGGCGTCTGCTGGCGAGTCGCCTGCTGCTCACACCGGAGGAGCAGCCCGCCTCCGGCTTGTTCAAGCTGATGGGATGACCTGCGGCGATCAAAAGAGCGAATCGACCTGCTGGTGACTGGGCGTTGGATCGCCGAAGCCGTCGAACCTTCCTTCCTCGGCGATCAGCCTGGCCGATCGCATGAATGCGCCCCAGGCCGAGCGCGCCAGCGCACCGCCGACGCTGACGCGCCGAACCCCGAGCGCTGCGACCTGCGCGACGGTCAGCTCGCTCGGATGACCGATCAGCAGATTGACGGGCTTCGGCGCGACCCCCGCCACCACGGCGGCGATCTGCTCGCGCGTACGGATGCCAGGCGCGTACAGGCAGTCGGCGCCCGCCTGCGCGTAGGCCTTCAACCTTGCGAGCGTCTCTTCCAGGTCGGGCCGACCGACCAGGAAGCACTCGGCGCGGCCAACCAGCAACACGTCGCCGCCGGACTTGTCGATCGCGTTGCGCGCAGCGCGCAGCCGCGCCACCGCGTTGTCCACCTCGTACAGCGGCCGGGCCGCGTCGCCGGTCGAATCCTCGATCGACAGCCCTGCGATGCCCGTCTCTACGGCCAGACGCACACTCTCGCCGACATCGCGCGGTTCGCGCCCGAAGCCGTCCTGGAAATCGGCGTTCACCGGAACGTCCGTCGCCGCAACGATCTCGCTCAGATGCGATAAGGCCTGCTCGCGCGTGATGCCGCCGTCGCGCAGGCCCTGCGTCCATGCGAAGCCGGAACTCGTCGTGGCCAGCGCCTTGAAGCCGAGCAACTGAAGGTAGCGCGCACTTCCCACGTCCCAGGGATTGGGGATTACGAAGCACCCGCTTCGATGCAACTCGAAGAAGGCGCGCCGTTTGTCGGAAACGCCGGGTCGTCGTGCGGGCATCGTGGTCACTCCTGGATGGTCGCGGCAGCGCGATTGTGCCTCGAACGTCCCGGAAAAGCGCGCCGTCTCCGATCGTCAGCAGCCGTAGCCCGTACACGGCGGCGGCATGGTGCTTGTCACGACGTCAACGCGGCCGAACACTCCGTCCACCTGATTGTTCGGGCCGGCGGTGTAGAACAGCGCGCCGGTGGGCTGACTGGCCGTACCATTGCCGAATGCCAGCGCCCACAAGCCCGGAACGGCGAGCTGCTTGCCGCTGCCCAGGCTGATGGAGCCCAGGTGGGTTGCCATGGCCGGATCGAACGTGTTGATGATCCCGTCTCCAAAATTGCCGATCAGCAACTTTCCTGCGGCCGACCCGAATCCTGACGGCGCGAGCGCGATCCCCCAGGGAGCATTGAGCGCGCCCGCCGAAGCAAAGCGCTTGACCAGGTTGCCGTTGACGTCGAACACGTTGACGTAGCCGAGTCCGGCACCGAGCGTTTCGTCGTGCGCCGTCGCATCCTGCTTGGCGTAGGTGACGTACAGCTGGTTGTTGATCAGCTGGATGCCGAACGGCGCAAAGCCGGCCGGGATCATCGGGTCCGCAAACGTTCCGGACAGGGTCACTTTTTGGAAGTGCGTATCGAACACGTCGATCTTGGCGTTATGCAGGTCGGTCGCATACAGGTGATTCGCGCTGCCGTTGTTGGCGAGCGCCAGGCCCTTGTAGACCGCGCCGCCGGCTGCGTCGTCGTACGCGATGGTCGCCGTCATACCGCTCACGCTTTGTGCCCAGCCCGTGATCGTTCCGCCCTCACCCGAAAAGATGAACTGCGCCGGCGCCGAACCTGTACTGGTCGTGATGACGAAGTCGGTCGTACCGTTGTAGACCTGGCCGGTCGGATTGGCGGGCCCGTTGGCGCCAGCCGGAATGCTGACCACCAGCGACTGGGGCGTGCCGTTGCCATCGTAGAGGGTCGATTTGTTGCTGTTGTTGTCGGCGATCCAGAAGGGACCGCCGGGGGCGGCGGCCAGGCCCCAGGCGTTCAGCAGGTTGCTGTCGGTATGAGCGGCAGCGATGACCCCGTTCGACGCCAGGGCCGTGTCGGTCATCGCGGTCGTCGGCTGGGCCATCGGACTGCCGCTACTGCCGCCGCCGCCACATCCGGCCAGGGCCAGGACACAAGCGACACCTAAAATGCTTGCTGTGATTGCTCGATCGGAATCCATCGGTGATCTCCCTTGAAGGCGAACGAAATTTTCAAGGTGAGTGCCACCCGCCGATGGAATGGTTCATTGCAACACAAAGCCATTCGGCCTCGCGCCGTTCAGGCGTCGCGCCACCCTCCAAGCATCGGCTATGCCGCGCGTTGAACCATTTGCGCGCGAGCAGGCACAAACACGCACCAGCGAGCTTTCGTACCCGTCGAGGCGACGGCGCCAGTCCTCAAGAACGATCCAGATAGCGCTCACGCGCTAGCGCGGCGCCCTGGGCCAGGGCCTGCAGTTTGCCGAGCGCCACGTCGCGATCCATCGGCGCCATACCGCAGTTGGTGCAGGGGTAGAGCTTCGCCTTGGGAACGAACTGGAGTGCGCGGCCGATGGTATCGGCGACCTCGTGCGGCGTCTCGACCGCGGCGCTCGCAACATCGATCACGCCCACCATCACATCCTTGCCGTCCAGCAGCTTCATCAAATCGGCTGGAACGTGAGAATGACAAAACTCGAGACTGACTCGCTGGATGCTGGACTTGGCCAGGGCGGGGAAAATCGCTTCATATTGGCGCCACTCGGTGCCCAGGGACTGTTTCCACTCAACATTCGCCTTGATGCCGTAGCCGTAGCAAATGTGAACCGCTGTGACGCAGCCGAGCCCCTGCGCGGACCGCTCGAGCGCGCGCACGCCCCAGTCCGCCGCGTCCTTCATGTAGACGTTGAAAGCCGGTTCGTCAAACTGAATGATGTCGACGCCGTCCGCCTGCAGGGCCAGCGCCTCCTGGTTCAGAAGCGCCGCAAAGGCAAAGGCCATGGCCACCTTGTCGCGGTAGAAGCGGTCCGCCACGGTATCGACGATGGTCATCGGGCCTGGCAGCGTGAACTTGATCTGGTGGCGCGTGTGCGCCCGCAAGAAACGCGCTTCGACGTCGTGCACCCTGCCCTTCAGTGCGACGGGCGCCACCACCTGCGGAACCTCGGCGTCGTAGCGGCCATCACGGATGCCCATCGTGACCTTGTGCTCGAAATCGATGCCCTCGACGCGCTCCAGAAAGCCATGCACGAAATGCTGGCGGGACTGCTCGCCATCGCCAATGATGGAGAGTCCCGCATCCTCCTGCGCCTTGACCCATAGCAGGGTCGCATCCAGTTTGGCCTGCGCCAGTTCCGGCCCTTGCGCCTTCCACTGCGGCCACAGCTTGCGCGTTTCAGAAAGCCAGGCCGGTTTGGGCAGGCTGCCTGCGATGCAGGTCTGGAAGTCCTGGGGCACGAGGTCGCTCCTTGGGTCGATCATCGTCGCGGTTGGGTACGAGCGAAGCGGTCCAGCTGTCAGGGAACGGACGGGATTGTGCCTGAAGGGGCAAGATGAATTGAGTCGAACGCGCGCAGCAGGCCCCGCGTTGTCGATGTTGAGCCGGCCTCCACAGCGACATCGAGAAGCTGCCCATGTCGAACGACCCTGATCGGGTCGCCCGTGATCGGCGCGGCAGCATCGAAGATGCAGGCTGTGAGTTGCGGTGCGCGGCGCTCGCCTCTTGACGCTTCACAGCTAGTCCTCAAGAGCGATGTACGCCGCCGCGGGCGGCTGCTAGCTTGACGGCCCTGGTGCGCTCGACCGATCGAGCGCGGCCGATCGCGACGCCTGGCGCGCATTCGCGGCAAGGAAGAATCCTCACGGAACGCCTGCCTGCGCGCGGTGCTCGGCACGCGACGACCCGAGTGCGAGGGGAGGAGTCCATGCCTGCCGATGTTGCGCGACCGCGTGCGCGCGCCTTGTACCTGGCGCTTGCGCTGGTGGGCGGCGCTGTCTCGGCCCGGGCGCAGTCTGCCGCCGCTCTGGCTTCCTACAACGTGGATCGTGCCGGGGTCTCGGTATCGGGCCTGTCCTCGGGCGGCTTCTTCGCGCTGCAGCTGGGCGTGAGCTTCTCGTCGGTCTTCCAGGGCGTGGGCATCTTCGCCGGCGGCACCTACGATTGCGCCGGCCAGAGCAACTACACGGCCTGCATGTACAACGCAACACCGGGCATTGCGCAGTCGATCGCGAACATGAAAAACTGGAGCGGCAATCGGATCGACGACGTCGGCAACATCGCGCACCAGCGGATCTACCTGTTTACCGGTACCAACGACACGACGGTTGGACCGCACGTGACGGACCAGGTCTACCAGCTGTATGTCGGCACCGGACAGTTCGTTTCCGCCGCAAACGTGAAGTACGACAACACCAGCACCGCGGTCCACACCTTCCCGACCGACTTCGACGGCAGCGGCGACAACGCCTGCAACATCTCGACCTCGCCGTACATCAGCAACTGCCATTTCGATGGCGCGGGTGCGGCCTTGCAATGGATCCACGGCCCGCTCAATGCGCGCAACGACGGCACCCTGGGCGGAAGCCTGGTCCGGTTCGATCAGACCGAATTCATCGCCGCCGGGCACGGAATGGATGCGGCTGGCTGGCTCTACGTGCCGACTCACTGCGCTGCCGGCCAGCAATGCCGGCTCCACGTCGCGCTGCACGGTTGCCTGCAGGGATACGCCAGCATCGGGGCCGAGTTCCTGAACAACGCCGGCTATAACCGCTGGGCCGACACGAACGACATCATCGTGCTGTATCCGCAGGCGGTCGCGGACAACTCGGTCCACGCGACGGCCGCGAGCGGGTCGCTGCCGAATCCGAATGGCTGTTGGGACTGGATCGGCTGGTACGGCGCGGATTTCGACCAGAAGACCGGCGTTCAGGCAAAGGCCATCGTCGCGATGGTCGATCGCATCCTCGCCGGACAGCCGCCCGCCGGTTCCGGCGGCGGCGTGCCGCCAACCCCGACCCAGGTGACCGTCACCGGTACGACGAGCGATTCGATCACCCTGGGCTGGAGCGCAAGCGCAGGCGCGACCGGCTACAACGTGTATCGCGACGACGGCAGGGTGCAATCGACCATCGCGACATCATTCACCGATGGCGGGCTCGCCCCCGCCACCACGCACAGCTATTCGGTGTCCGCGCTCGACGCGGCGGGCGAAAGCGGCCGCTCCGCCGCGGTCAGCGCCACGACCGCGAGCACCGTGCCGTACTCGCAGAAGGTCAGCGCGAGTGCGCTCGGGCACTACCTCGCCGGGCGGATCACCGTCGCGCAGTATCTGCAGCTCGGACAGGAATACGGCTATCTGGCGAGTTTCACGCTGTACCTGTGCGGCTCGACCTGGACGAATTCACCGAGCTGCGGGCCGCTGCACTGACGTTTCCGCGCGCAACGCGAACCCGAGCGCGTGCATCCTCTGCTCGTCTTCGGCAATCGGCCGCACTTCGACGCACCCGAACAGGCCCGCGACTTTTTTTTCGCGAAAGCCTCAGGTCTTGATCGGGCTCCCGCAGCGGGCCAGCACGCTGCGAAGGTCACGCAGCGCCGGGAACACTTCGTTATTCCAGTCCGCGCCCTGTGTGTCGTAGGCCGTCTGCTCGTGTTCCACGATCGACTTATCCTCGCGGAAAATGTTTTCCGTGAACCAGACTACGAAGGGCCACACCAGGTGGATCAGGCCGGGAATCGGCGGCTTCTTGACCGATAGATAGCCATAGGTGCGGTTCGTGCGCTGCTCGGCATCGAGCGGCGTGTAGCACAGCCACACGTCCAGCACCGGGTCTTGCGTCACTTCGATGTCGCGCCCCACCCAGACCTTCAGATTCTGGGCCGGGTAGTCGGTGCGAATGCGCATGTGGTCGCGGAAGTCTTTCCTGGCCTGGCCGCGCTTGCGCACCAGGTCCACGATGACCTGTTCGCCCACCGAAGGTCTGCCTTCGGTTCGGCTGAAACTGTATTCCACCTGTGCCCACTGCTCGCCGTGTTGCCGTCCGATGCACTGCGCCCTGATCGAGCCCATCTGCTTGCGGTGCAGGAACTGGTGGTTCATGTCGAACAGATTCTCGTGCATGAAGGTGTAGTGGCAAGCCACTTCACGATTGAGCCGCCGGGTCTTGTAGTCCTTGCGCTGCGAAGCGCCCAGCGCCGTCGGCAAGCGACTCTGCGCCAGGGCCGAATCGCCGGGAAAGACGAAGATCAGGCCGTCCACCTCGCGCGCGGGATAACTCCTCACGCCGTTGGGGAGCCGCTCCTTGCCCAGATACGGCACCTCCACGCACTGGCCGCTGCCACCGTAGGTCCAGCCGTGATAATGGCACTTGAGCTCGTCGCCACCCTGGCCGCTCTTGCCGCGGTAGATCGCAACGGGCTGGCCTGCGAAGCGACGGCCCAGCACCCGCCCTGCCCGTAACTCGTCCGACCAGGCGAGCGGATACCAGTAATCCGGGTGCGCGCCTACCTGCCGCAGATCGAACTCATTGGGGGAATTCGCTTGAGCCGGGGCGAGCAGGTTCGAATCTTTTTCGTACATCGGGCGCTCCAAGTGGAGACAAAGGCGCGGATTGCGATCAATTTGAGACCACTCAGCCTACCTTAAGCGAGTTCCCTCGCAGTTCGGTGGAACACCTGAGTTGATGGTCAGATTTCCGAATCGCGAAGCAATTCGGATTAACGGATTCAGGATGATGTCAAACTTTTCGCCGTGCTAAGCCGGCGCGCCGTGCCGAGGGCATGGCGCGCCGTTCGACCATTACATCTGCGCCGAGGGCTGCAGA